>Ga0184633_10000027_pt1 | contig 38830 bp, 45 predicted proteins | sample PLM31_170_b1_FD_133156 | JGI IMG/M metagenome (GOLD analysis project Ga0184633, IMG submission 133156) | Groundwater sediment microbial communities from an aquifer in East River, Colorado, USA - PLM3-1_170_b1 | ecosystem: Environmental > Terrestrial > Soil > Riparian zone | place: USA: East...
CAGGTGTCCCACGGGGCAGGGCGCCACGCCCGTCCCCCTGGACGCCCGATGGGGTGGCCCGACGGGACGGGGAGCCAGGGGCGGGGGGCACGCAGGGTGCACTCGAAGGGGTGCCCGAAGGGGTGAGGGCGGTGTCCTGGCGAGGGGACATTTGCGCCGTCCCCCGACTGAGCTCCCCGCGTCGCGAGGCGTCCTCGGTCTGCCTTGACCAGGCCTTCGCCGTCACTTATCCTCGAGCCGCTGACGATGGACATTCTCCTTTTCGATCTCGACGGGGTCCTGTTGAATTCGGCCGGTTACCATCGGTCGCTGGTGGAGACGGTCCGTCAGGTTTCGCGGGCGCTCGGATTCGCCGACCGCGGCCTGGCGGCGGACGAGATTGAATCCTTCGAGGTGCGCGACATTACCGCCGAGTGGGATTCGTCGGCCATCGTGACCGCCCTCCTGCTCGTCGAGGCGTGGCGAACAGATCCGCAGATGGAACTGCCGCGCCGCCCGCCGCTCCACGCCTTGCCGATCCAGCACGCGTTTCCGGATGTTCGTGCGTTCCTCGCCGATACCGACCGAGTCGCCGACTCCGACCCCGTAAGGCGCGCCAAGTCCGCACTCATGCATCGCCTCGACGGAGCCCCGCCGAGCCAGATCACTGCGCTTCTGTCGACATTTGAGGAGAGCCGCTCGTTGGTCGGGTCGTTGACCTTCTGGCTGGTGCAACTGTTCAATCTCGGTAGCCGTCGCTTCGAGGCAATCTATGGCTTGCCTCCCGGGCTCGAAACGCCCTCCTACCTCGAGACCTACGATCGGCCCACGTTGAATCCCGTCGAGTCAGAGGCATTGACGACGTGGATCACTGGTGGAGGCCGAGGGGCGGCGATCGTGACCAATCGCCCATCCACATCGCCGATGGGTGTCTTCAATTCGCCAGAGGCTGAGATCGGAGCCCGGGTGTCCGGGTTCGGTCACCTCCCGGTGGTGGCTGCCGGCGACCTCGGTTGGCGCGCCGCCGCCCGCGGCCTCGATCCTCAGGCATTCCTCAAGCCGTCCCCGGTCCATATGCTCGCAGGATTGCTGCGCGCCATGGGCCAGGAAAGCGGAAGCGTCGAAACCGCTATCCGCCTGGCGCACCTCGGGGAGTTCGACGCCGTCTGGAAGGACCTCCGGGATGCGCGGGTATGGCTTTTCGAGGACTCGCCGAAAGGTCACACGGCCGCGCGGTTGGCGGCGCAGCTCCTTGCGGAGCACGGGATCAGCCTCGACCTGACCCTTTTCGGAATCGGTACCGGGCCTGAGAGAAAGCAGGCGTTGGAAGCCGCCGGCGCATCCGTGGTGCCGGATGTGGGGACGGCCTTGGATGCCGCGATTCCCGGATGGCGGTAGAAGAAACCAGGTTTCTACGGTAGAATGCCCTGCGCCCCGCCGAGATAGCTCAGTTGGTAGAGCACGCGACTGAAAATCGCGGTGTCGCCAGTTCGATTCTGGCTCTCGGCACTTCACCGACTTCCTCAGGCGCGGAACACCCCCGATGGGGGTGTTCTTGTTTTCCGAGGGCCGTACCAAGAAATGGATGACGATTACGTTCGACGTCCGTCGTTCTTGCGGCGCGAAGCCCTGGTGGGTCGGTGCGGCTTCGCCTTCGGGGGAGCGCTGAGGTCCCTCAAGTACTCCTGTCGCAGTGTGTCGAGGGGAAGCAGTTGGCCGCTGCGGTCGGCGAAGTACCAATGGTCCCATCCGTTGCAGGGGCTTCCGTTGGAAAACTCCCGCCCCAATTGATGGATCGACCCAACCTCCTGGCCGAGTCGGAGGCGTCCGTCGGAGCGCAGGCGCGCCGCCCGGCGCCGGTCTCGCCGGAAGAAGAGGGGTTGGCCGACAGAAAGCCGACCGTTGGCAATCAACTCGCCGACCGATACTCTCGGACGAGGTGGACTCTCCGCCTCGAACAGCTCGGGATCGTCGGCCGCCGGCTCGGTGCGGGACAGGCGTTCTCGTGCCACCGCAACGTAGGAGGCTTCACGCTCAATCCCGATCCAATGACGCCGCAGGCGCTTGGCCACGGCACCGGTGGTCCCCGTTCCGAAGAACGGGTCGAGCACAATGTCCCCCGGGCGTGACGAGGCAAGCAGTACCCGCGCCAGCAGCGCCTCCGGTTTCTGGGTCGGATGAGCCCGTTCTCCACCTTCGCCGCGCAATCGCTCGCCCCCGCCGCAAACCGGTAGCACCCAATCGCTGCGCATCTGCAGATCATCGTTCCATGCCCGCATCGCCTTGTGATTGAAGAAGTACTTCGCGCCGCGCGAGGTGCTGGCCCATATCAGAGTCTCGTGGGCGTTGGTGAAGCGGACTCCTCGGAAGTTCGGCATCGGGTTCGTCTTGACCCAGATGACGTCGTTCAAGACCCAAAAACCCAGGTCCTGGAGAATCGCCCCGACCCGGTAGATATTGTGGTAGGTACCGATGACCCACAGCGACCCGCTCGGTTTCAGAACGCGTCGGCAAGCGTTCAGCCAGCATCGGGTGAACGTGTCGTACTCGGCGAAGCTGGCGAAGTGATCCCAGGCCTCGTCGACGCCGTCGACCCGTGTCTGGTTGGGGCGCCACAGTTCCTTCGACAGCTGGAGGTTGTAGGGTGGATCGGCGAAGACCAGGTCGATGCTGCCTTCCGGGAAGCCAGCCAGCAGCTGGAGGCAGTCACCTTGAAGCACCTGATCGAGCGGCAGGCTGGATGGCGGCGTTGCGGAGGCAACTCTCGGTTGCTGTTGGGCGGCTGACGCGGGACGATTCGCCACCGACTATTCCCCACACGGACCGACGGGGGACCAGCCGGACGGGCCGCGTTCATAGCACTCACAGTAGTCTGTGTCCGCCGAAGGGTAGCTCGGGCCGATGAAGGCGAAACGGACCGTCGTCAGCGCGCAGACTTCTTGATCCGTCGCGCCAGGCAGCGGCCGGGTCGTCGAGAGACCGAGCCCGCGCCGTTCGGCTTCCCGTAAGAGCCAGATGCGCGTGACGCGAAACGGCTCGGGAGAATAGGCCAGCTCACCGCGGTCGTTGATCCACAGGGCAAGGAAGAAAGCGCCGGCGCACAGGGCCCCGACCAGGAGGCTCAACAGGCAACCGACAGCCGGCGAGAAAGGGAGCCGGTCGTGCGCCGTCGATGGCGTCGGCTGGGCCTGGTTCTCTTCCATGGTCCCAAGTGTAGCCAGGTTGGCACGCCGGGACAACGGGCCCATAAAGCAAGGAGCCGCCGGCGGGCCGGCGGCTCCTGGAGGCGCGACCCATACGCACCTACGGCTGGAGGACGACGAAGTTGTCGAACAGGATGTCGGTTCCTGTTTCGGAGAACGTCCCGGCAATGAGCCCGACGTCGCCTGTGGCGAAGGTGGAGTCATTGGTGGAATAGACCAGTTGCCCATTGGCGTAGAGCGACAGCTCGTCGCCGATGCAGTCGGCGCGAATTCGGTTGCTGGCAGCGCCCTGATGGACGGCGTCCGTCGCGGGCCAGCCGTCCGTCCCCAGAGTTTCTCGGACGCCATCGGCGACCTTGGTGATCGAATAATAGCCGTCGCTGCTGACCAGGAATCCATAGAAGTTATCGACGTCCTGGTAGCGGCAGATGACACCGAAGTCGTTGTCGTCTGGCCCGCCGACTTTCGTCGCGTCCACTTCCACCCGGACGTCGCCAAAGGAAAGTCCAGGGTTCGCCCAGTAGTCGCGATCGGCTTGGCCGACGAAGATACGGTAGGCGCCATTGGCATAGTTGGTGACGCCTTCGTCGGCCTCGACCTGGTCCCACCCACTGGAATTGTCGGAGAAATCGTCCTGGAAGAGGACGCCCTGTCCCAGGCCTGACTCGATCTCGGGGCCGGAAACCAGCGAACAGGCGAGCGACAGGACGAGAAGAGGCGCGGCGAACAGGGCGAACGTGCGCAGGGATTTGGCCATGGGTCTCCTGAGGCAGACGGTGCCGGTCGGGCGCCAGGCCGGCGGGCGGTAGACTATTTAATGATGGAGGAAGTGTATCCGGAAAGGCACGAATAGGAAGGCGAACCGAGGTACCAACAGGGATACGGCTGCTGCGGCTGGGGTTCCTTGACGGCCGCTAGTGGCCAGGGTATCCTTGAAAGAACTCGCGGGCGTGGTTCAGTGGTAGAACGTCTCCTTGCCAAGGAGAAGGTCGTGGGTTCGAATCCCATCGCCCGCTCTGGAAGCTGTCAGCTCTCAGCTGTCAGCCATCAGCCAAGCGCATGAGTCGGAGTCCTGGCTGACCGCTGAGAGCTGAAGGCTGACAGCTTCGTTCCGGCGACGTAGCCAAGTGGTAAGGCAAGGGTCTGCAAAACCCTCATTCGTGGGTTCAAGTCCCACCGTCGCCTCCTGAATCCCGAGCCCCTCAGTCGCGGGTTTCCCTCGCTGCGCTCGGGACTACGCAAGTCCCACCGTCGCCTCCTGAATCCCGAGCCCCTCATTCGTGGGTTTCCCTCGCTGCGCTCGGGACTACGCAAGTCCCACCGTCGCCTCTTGGTCAAGGGGAGGCAATACCAGGCATCAAGGGGCTACGCCAGGGATCGCGCGAGCTCCTTTTCCTGACTCGATCCAGGGCTGGTCGACGCGCCCCCTTGCTGTATATCCCAACCTCGCGTCCGCGGGCCTCTCGACGTGCCTGCCGGCGCCCGGACGGCAATGGTCCGCAGGATGGCCAAATGTAATGAAGGTCGGCGGTCACGCCGATCTTCATTAAGGGGAATGTAGCTCGGCCTCGGTCTCACGCGGAGGAGATGATGCGGTGCACAATTCGCGGTCGGCGCATGTCCCTGCGAATTACCGGCATGCTACCGCTATAGGGCCATTGGACGGAGTGCCGTTCTTCTAACGCGATTCTCCAACTTCATGGGCCCACCCGTTCGAGACTGCGCCCAGCTCGCCCGTCACCTTCAGAAGGTTGTCTTGTGTCTCCCAACCTTATGAGTCGAGAGTAGGTCGAATTTCCTCGAACTCCTTCTTCGTGACCTCACCGCTTGCATAGCGACGCTTTAGGATCTCGAGCGGGGTCTCGGTCGCCGTTGGCCCGCTTCCCAGACGCGATTCCCCACGCGACAGCGACTGAACGAACCAAACTACACCGCCGATGATCAGTCCCACCAACACTAGGCCGAAGATCGGACCCAAGAACGAAAAGCCCCACCAGCCGCCCATCATTCCTGGGCCCATCATTCCAGGCCCCATCATCCCCCAGCCATACCCGCGTCCCCAGCCACCCGAGGCGAACAGCCCGGCCCCTACCAGTAGGATGAGAACTAACGCGATCACGATCCCGATGGCCCAGGCGCTTCTGCTCATGAGGTCTCGCCTCCGCTCATAGGATGCGCGAGTCCCGCCCCGGAGGTACTTGCGCCCTCCGGGGTCGCGCCGAGGACTTGCTTCATTTCTTCAAACTGCTCACGTGAAATCTCGCCGAGCGCATACCGGCGTCTCAGGATGTCGTGCAGCGACTCCTCCTGCGGTCCACCTGTTGCTGTCGTCGGACTGGTGTGGGCCGTGTGATCCATAGCGTGCATCATCATGCAGCACATCCTTCACTATCCTTTCTGCCTTGTTGGCTGTCTCGTGCTCGGAAGCCCGCCTGGATTGGGGGAGAGCCGCTCAGCCGTAGTATCTCCTCGCACTCTCAGCGGGCCACCTCGCCGAGCGGTTCCTCGGACTTCCGACCCGCGGTTGACCAGCCGATCGCCCCATAGGCGCAGGCGGGCAGGCAATCGCCGCAGCCGTTGCAGCGCTTCGTCTCAATCCACGCTGGCCCGTCCGCATCGATCTTCGTGACGGCCCGAGTCACGCAAGCAAGGCGTGCCTCGCATGGCTCGCACATTTGGCAGCTATCCCAGTCCACAGAAGCGCGCAACATACTCCACCCGGTCCTTCATCCCGGCCCAGGCTAGAAGACCAGGACCTGGTCCGCCTCGAGAGTCCACTGACCCAGCAAGTCCATGCTTCCGGCCCTTACACCTTCGACAAACCGCTCAGGCTCGATCCCGCGAGCCTCTTGACAAGTCCCTCAAGTGGCTACTTCCCCACGTTGGGCGACGGACTTCACCATCCGCTCGATATTGTAGTAGCCTGTTGGCGTCTTCTGCCCGGCGATGGCGCAGTTGACAGCATCGGCCATCAGGAATATTCGTACCTTCGCCGTCCGCTTGATCAGGGCTAGAGCGAGGCGAAGAGCGTTGTACGGACGCTCACTCCCATATGGGGCATCGTTGATAACGAGGAGATACTGCTTGCTTGCAGGTTCGTCCATAGGCTGTTTTGCCTTCCTTATGCCCTAGCCAGCGCTGCGCCAGCTTCCAGATGCTCGACCAAGACCTCCCTCATCAGGTCACACGCCTTGACGATCTTCGGGCTGGCCAGGCGGTAGTACACGTTCAGGCCCTCGCGCCGCGTGATGACAATGCCCTTCTGCCTCATCAACGTCAGGTGCTGAGAAAGGTTGGGCTGGCTGATCTCCAGAGCCTCAGCCAGGTCGGTCACGGACATCTCGTCTACCCGAAGGCGGTCGATCACTTCCAGCCGTTTCGGATGGGAGAGCGTCTGGCAAATACTGGCGTGCAATGTGTAAAGCTCCCGGTCAGCCATGCGGCACTCCATGCCTATATTAGGACTATCGAATATTGTAATGCTCTCCGCCTCCTTGGTCAAGCGTGCTATTCCTTCTTCTTCCCGCGGGGACCCGTGCCCGATGCCCCGGGCCCACGAAGGCGGATCCTTGCACTGGTCCTGATGCCGTCTTTGGTCGTTCTTGCGGAGTCCGCGTCAGTCGAGGCTGCAGCTCACGGGTGTGAATTGGATCGGCAACTTCTGGTCTCGTCCGATGCGTCATGGAGAGCCCGAACAAGCAAGTCCACCTCGGGTCGATCAGCCGGATCATGGCTGCGGTGGGCGAACCGGAGGATCCCTCTCCCGTCGACGATGAAGTCTCCGCCGAGTTGGCGGCTGTCGCCTTGGATCCCCCGCCACCGCCGACCGGCCATCATGAGCCGGGCATAGGTCAAGATTGTGTGAGGCCCCCAGGAACGGAAGAGTGAACGATCGACGCCGTACGCTCGGTATGCCCTTCGTTCAGGATCGACCCAGAGCGAAAACGGTGCAGCCGTCTCGCGAAGCCATTGCGCAGCCAATGACGGCGGCCCAAAGGACACCAGCACAACACAGGCGCCCAACGTGCGGATCCTCTCGGCTTGGCGGCACAACTGTGCCACATGCTCGCGGCAGGGCAGTCAACCGAGGTGTCGCAGGAAGACCAGCAGCGCGGCGCCGTCCTGCCAGGCGACCCGAAGGTCGACCGGAGCGCCCTCCAGGGTGAGGAGAGTGGCAGCAGGCGCGGCCCGGCCCGGCACCGCCACCGGCGTCGGCCTCATGGCGATGTCCCGGGCCGATACAGGTCACGCATTCTTGAGCACCAGGGCCATCGCCGCGTTGAGCCGGTGAAGCGCTTCATCCGTGTCACCCGCCTGGACGCAATCGGTGACACACGTCTCCATGTGACCTTCCAGGAGTTTGATGATGACCTGGTTCAGCGCCGCCCGGATGGCGGAGGTCTGCACCAGGACACTTTCGCAGTCCTCGTGATCAGCCAACATCCGCTTCACCCCTCGCACGTGACCTTCGATTCGGTTAAGCCGGGTGAGAAGGTTCTCGATCAATTCCGGTTCCAGGTATCGAGTTTCCGCCTTCGGATGGTTCTTGGCCATCGGTGCATCTCCTTAGGTGGCTATTCCCTCACTTGGTCGCATAGTTGGGGCAGCCGCAGACGGCAGCTCAGCCTGAAGGATGCTGGCGACCAAGCGGTGCCCTGGCGGACCGCGCTCCTTCTGGCGGAGCGCCTCCAAGGACCGGTTCTGGCTGAGGCGTTCATTGTTTGCGGGCTGCTCACGGGAACAATGTCTTGACGAACGGTTGGCGATCGAGGATCGTAAGCAGATTGGCGGACCCAACAAGGATCAACAGCACTCCGGATCCCGTCTTGATGCGCGCACTCGAGGCCTGCAAACGACGGATAAGCATCTGCTTCGAGTTGGCCGTCAAGAATGAAACGACGATCATGAGCTCCCCCCGGTCCAGGTCACCTCAATGAGCTGGATCTCGTGGTCGGCCAGCACCTTTTCCACGCCGGGCACCTGAGACAATATGAATTCGATGCTCCGCCCGCACCCGGTGCAGTGCATCAGCTGTTCGCCGACTACCCTGACTTCGACTTTTCGACTCATGGCCTGCGTGTCCGTCGATCCCCGGCTTCCCACGACGCTCAGCGGTGGGCTTCCGGCCATGCGAGGATCGGCATATTCACGACGATTCCCGTGGCCGTGACCGTCAGGTCGCGGCGGGTTTCGGCCATCTCCAATTCATCGATCGAACGCAGCACTTCCGGTGTGGCGGTCGCGCTCCACTCAACCCGGTGGATCTCCCGGAGTGGACGATAGCTTGGTTCACCGGGCACCGAATCGAAAAGGTCGGGCTGGAATCCGAATGGGCCGTCGCCTGAGACGCCATTGGCGAAGACATAGACGTTGGCCAGAAGCGAAGCCGGTGCTTGCGCAAGCTCGGGCACGACCACGACCTGAGGGCCCATCATCGTGGTCAGCATCTCGGCCACGCTATCGTCGGAAGCCTCGGTGTGAATGAACAGGACCTCCCCACCCTCATGAAACCCTGTGACCAGGGGCGCGAAATCTGCGGTGGTCCCCATCCCGGTCATCGGGACCATGGTCGGTTGAGCCGTGGCGCCTGCCGAGGCTGGCGGCTCCGCCTCGGTGAAAGTACACCCTCCGGCGATGAAGGCCGCCAGCATGATCTGGGTCGTGTAGAGGGATGATCTGACTCTTATTCTCATCTCATCCTGCGCAACAACTCAGCTTGGTGATGTCCTTCTCAAAAGAGAGAACCGCCAGCTTGACACCCTCGGCATTGGTCAGATACGGAAACATCGTTTCCCGCAGTTGGGCCAGCGTGATCCCAAAGCGCATCGCCAGGACGAGGGTCTGGATCATCTCCCCTGCCTCGGGGGCCACGAGATGGGCTCCGAGAAGCCGGTCGGAGGTTTCATCGGCCACGAGCTTGACGAAACCCCGGGTATCCCTGGCCGCCTGGGCGCGGGGGACGTAAGACATGGGCACGCTGGCCACCTTTACGGCATGGCCCTGCTGCCGCGCCTGCTCTTCCGTCAGGCCTGCCGAAGCGACTTGCGGATCGGTGAAGGTCACGCGAGGAATATAGCCGGCGTCGTAGATCTTGCGGGCGCCTGTCAGAGCGTTTTCGGCTGCAAGGCCTCCCGAATACGAGGCAACATAAACGAACATGTCCCGGCCGGTCACATCGCCGGCGGCGTACACGAACGGGTTGTGCGTCTGGAGGAGGTCGTTCACCAGCACCTCGCCGCGCGGGCCAAGCCGGACTCCCGCCTCGTCCAATCCCATTTCCGCCGTATTCGCCCGGCGGCCGGTCGCGACAAGGATCTGCTCGGCTTCGAAGACGACCTTCGCTTCACGCTTGAGGCCGCGCAGCTCATAGCGGCCATCCCGCCGGATGACGCCCTCCGCCTTGAACCCCGGTACGATACGTAGACCGTCGGCTTCGAGGTACCCCGTCATCGCGGCGCTCGTCTCCTCATCCTCAAAGGGAAGGATGCGCGGGAGGACTTCAAGGACGGTGACATAGGTGCCCGCTCGAGCAAAGGTCTGCGCCAACTCGAGCCCCACGGCGTTTCCACCAAGGACGATGATCGACTTGGGAAGCTCTCTCAACTCCAGAGCGGAAGTGCTGTCGAGATATCCCACCTCGGCCAGGCCGGGAATGGGAGGCGCCCAAGGGTGGGCTCCGGTGGCGAGCACGATCTTCCCCGGAGCATACCCACGTCCGTCCACCTCGACCCGGTTTCCACCGGCGAGGCGGGCGCGGCCCTCGAGGTAGGTGATCTCGGGATAGGCGGAGAGCACGTCGATGTACTTTTCCTGGCGGAGTTCGTTGACCAGTTCGTCCTTGTGCGCGATGACCTCGGCCCACGAGATCCGGCCAGCGGCGGTGTGCACCCCGCGGAAACGGGATTGACCCGCAAGGTGCGAGGTTTCCACCGCCCGGATGAGAGTCTTGGACGGAGTGCATCCCACGTTGACGCATGTCCCACCGATGACTCCCGAGCCGACGAGGGCCACACGCCTCCCCAACTCCGCCGCCCTGATCGCCGCGGCGAACCCGGCCGATCCTGCGCCGATGACCATGAGGTCGAACACCCCGTCGCCCGGTTCGGCCCGAGGCGGCGTGGCGTCAAACGGTTTGCGGGAACGCACGCTAACGCTGTAGCCGCTTCCCCTCACGGCCGCCGCCAGGTCGTCTGCCGTGACCTCCGGCTTCACCTCTGTCGTGGCGCGGGCGGATTTCCACCCTGGCACACGTACGTCTTTCACCCCGGGCACGGCGCCCAGCGCCTTCTCCACGTGCAAGGCGCAGGACTCACAAGTCATACCGCGCACGTCCAGCTCCAACCTCTCCGCGTCCATAACACCACCGCCTTGCGCCTTCGGGCGCATATCCCCATCCCCCCCATGGGCATATGCATTGTAGCCCCGTCATGGCTCCTGTCAAGGCATCCCTTGCCGTCTACACTCGATGCCCGGCCGATCGGGGGGCGTCGCGCTGATCTGTACCAGCACGTGCTCGGTGTCTTCAATTGTCAGATGCGGCCCCTCCCCCAGTTTGGGCACGTCCTCCCTCAACTCGTCACGGTGCATCCACGAGATGACCTTGCAGCGGCGCTCTTGCTCCATCGCTGGAGGACCTCGATGCGCCGAGCCAGGATCTGCTCTCGAAGTGCCTGTCGGTTCCCTAGGAGGCTGTTGAAAAAACCCGCCTCCGGCATCACCCCTTACCCCTCGCGAAGCAGCCCTGTGGGCCTCTCCGCGGACTTCGAGGCCGAGGTCCGCGGGCACATGGCCGAGAGGGGGGTAGGAGGTCGGCTGGCAGTCGCCGTTGTTCCGCAACCTGCTAGTTCCGTCGTGGGTCCCCTTCACCCATGGTGGCGCTTCCATGCGCTGTGGCGCGCGAACGGCCCACCGGCTCGAGCACCTCATCCTGCAGGCCGACCTCGAGCCGGAAATGCGGAGCATGACGATGCGCGCCATCGTCGACCAGGTAACGGGCATAGGACAGCCCGACGGCTCTCAGCTCGCCATCCGTCGACCGATTCGCCCGGCGGGCGCGCGCCATCAGGTCGTCCATACCGGCCTCGATGCGCATGTCGAACATCAGCCGCCGGCTACCGGTCTCCCGCGCGGTCAGCACGTAGAGCGTCCGAGTGGCCCCCGTCCCCATCAGCGTCAGGGACAGCTCCGCCTCCCCGTACGTTTCGGTGTAATCGCAATCCAGGAACATGCACGACATGACTACCTCCACCTGAACGATCCGGACTCGGCCGTCCCTTCCCCCTCGTCGTGCGATTTCACCGGCCGCAGTCCAACCGAGACGGATGAAAACAAGCTCACGCCACCTTCCTCAGATAGTCCCGGATCATGAGCGCGGCCGTAGCCCCTTCCCCTGCCGCCGAGGCCGCCTGCTTCGTCGAGCCGGAGCGCACGTCCCCGGCGGCGAACAGTCCCGGCAACGAGGTCATCAAGCGGCTGTCGGTGACGATGAATCCCATCGGATCGAGCTTGGCCTTGCCACGCCCCAGATCGTTGTTGGGGGACAGGCCGATGAAGACGAAGACGCCGTCGTAGTGCCACTCCTTGACTTCCCCGCTGGAACGATCCTCCACGACGACAGCCTCCAATCGATCTCGGCCCTTGAAGCCCTTGACGGCGTGGTTGACGAACACCGACATCTCCGGCCTCTTGGCGACCTGCTCCTGCAGGAAGGCGCTCGCCTGGACCGTCGGGCCGAATTCGACGATGTCGACCTTGCGGGCGAACTTGGTGAGCATGAGCCCTTCCTGGAATCCGCTGTTGCCTCCGCCAATCACGAGGACTTCTTTGCCTTTGTAGAAGGCGCCGTCACACGTCGCACAGAAGTGGATGTTGAGCCCCACGAGATCGTCCTCCCCAGGGACTCCCAGCTTGCGATAGCGAGCTCCGGTGGCAAGCAAGACAGCCCTGGTCTGGAACAGGTCGCCCTTCCCGGTCGTCACGCACAGGTACGGGCCGTCCTGGGAGATGTCGGCGACCTGCTGCGTTTGAAGGATCTCCACGCCGAATCGACGTGCCTGGTGCGCCAGCCGTTCACCGAACTCCACTCCGCCGACCCCTTCGTCGAATCCTGGGAAGTTGTCGATCCGCTGCGTGGCACCGGCCTGGCCGCCCAGCCCTGCCTTCTCGATGACCAGGGCGTCGAGCCCTTCGCGCGCCAGATACAGGGCCGCCGTCAGGCCCGCCGGGCCGGCTCCGATGACGATGGAATCATAGAAAGTCCGCTGCGCCTTCGTCTGCAGGCCGAGCTTCTCGGCCAGCTGGGCATTGCTCGGCTCGACCAGGATGTCGCCATTGGGAAAAACGATGGTCGGAATGCTCCGCATGCCGCGGTTGATCGCCTCAACGCGTGCCATGGCCTCGGGGTCCTGTTCGATGTCGATGTTCGTGTAAGAGACGCGTTGCTCCCCGAGGAAGCGTTTGGCGCGCTTGCAGTCCGGGCACCAGGTGGTGCTGTAGACGATGATCTCTTTCGGAGGTGAGGCGTTCTGCTCAGTCATCGTCTCAGCGCTCCTGCGAATCCTCCAGGCGAATGATGGAATCACTGGCGAAGGGAGCCCCGACCTCGAAGCCGAGGTCCCGATAGACCTCGGGTGGGACGCTAATGTCCGCCAGGAACACCACCCCGACGAAGTCTTGCGCCTGCCGGGCCCGAAGGCCCGTCTTCGGAAGCGCCAGGGTCAACGTCACGGTGGCACGGACACAAGGTGTTGATGGGATGCCGGTCGTCGCGTCCAAGCCGGAAGGTAGATCGAGGGCGAGGACGGGACAACCTTGGCTATTTGCCCATTCGATCCAGCGCGCCGCCCTCGGGCGCGGCTTCCCGCGGAAACCGTATCCGAAGATGGCGTCGATGATCAGGTCGGGCCTTCCAGGCCCCAGGGCGGTCTTGGCACGGGCGGCAAGTCCGAGCCGCTTCAAGATCCGCCACTGCCGGTGCAAGACGCTTTTCAGGACATCCTCGGGGCCGGTCAGCACTGCTTGAACCTGGGCGCCCCACCCATGGAGGTTGCGCGCCGCAACCATGCCGCCGCCCCCGTTGTTGCCCGGGCCGCACAGGACAACGACCGTGCACCCGGCGACGGATCCGCCCAGCATCTGGCGTGCTTGCTCGGCCAGGTTCCACCCGGCGAGCTCCATCATCTGTCTCAGTCCAATCCCGTAACCCTGGATTGCACGCCGATCGATCTGCGCCATCTGAGCCGCCGTCACAGCCGGAACCGGAGGAGTCTTCTCACGCGGTCCTTGGCTGCCGTAGGAAGGAGGGGCCGAGTCGGCTTTCAACTCGACCCCTCCCACCGGCCAGTCAATCTCTGGCGACGGTTCATGGGCAGGACTACCGCCAAACCTTACGCGCGGGCTACGACGAAGTGGTTCACGGCGCCCAGCGCGGCGCCCCACATCATGTGTCCCAGGAAGAAGACCCCGGCATTGAGGTTGAGCATGACGGGATTGACCAGGGGAAGCACGAGGAACCACATGGCGGCGAAGATGACAACGCCGTAGACGATCCCCCCGGCGATTTGCCGACCGAGGGATGTCAGGCGCGGCCCGATCAAGAAGGCGAAGATCAAACCGAAGATGACGGAGTTCATCATGTGACCGATCAAGCCCAGCCCGACCCCTGCCAGGTCAAACGACGCCGGGGAGCCAGCGCCTTGAAGACCTCGCAGGAGCGCGGCGGCGATGTAGATCGGCGGCGACCATAGCCCGGCGCCAACGATTGCTTCTACGATCATCTGCCACATCCCCAGGACCAGGCTGGCGACGAGACCGGGGACGATGACCCGCCAGGTGGTCGAGGGTCGCGTAACGGACACAGCGGTGGTTGTCATGTATGCCTCCATTGTCAGATTGGGTCCCCGGGTGCCTTCGTGCGAGGACAAGACGGGTCGAACGTGGGCTGAGGCGCCTCAGGCGGCGCGTGCCTGCCTGGCCTCCCGAGAGACGATCGTCTCCAGACTATGCAGGAGGTGAGGCTTAGGCGCGAACCCGACGATGCGCCCTGCCTCCTCGCCCTGGGAGAATACAATCAGCGTGGGGATGCCCTCGACGCCATAGCGGAGCGAGAGCTCCGGGTTCTCATCGACGTTCAACTTGGCGAAGGACATGCGGCCCTCGAGCTCTCCCGCCAACTGGTCCAGAACCGGCGCCATCATGTGGCACGGGCCACACCACTCGGCCCAGAAGTCCACCACCACAGGTTCGGCTGCGCGCAGCACGCGGTTGTCGAAGTCCTTCGTCGATACATGGAACGGGGCAGCCATTTGCTTTCTCTCTCCTTATCGATCTGCATTCTAGGATGCGGCCAAGGGACGATGTCTTACCGAGGCGAGCCATTCCACACTCAAGAGGCCTGATCCGCATCCTGGACGACGGCCGGGCGGGGCCGCCTGGTCTCTGACAGTTGGAAGTTCGTGTTGTTACCCCGCCTCGCCGTAGATTTCGATTTCGACCGCACCCGTGTTTCCGCCGCTCGTTTCAACGGCCTCGAACCGTAGTCGCTGGGCCGTGAACTCGGTGTCGAAGGTGTACATCTGCGCCGCGTCCGAAAGCTCGAAAGGGCCGAATGCTTCCCCCTGGTCCGTCACGATGCGGAACGAGAGGATTTGTGCCGAGCTTCCCATCGTCCGCGTCCAGAACCCAATGCGGGTGACGTGGGTCGGCTCGAGGAGCTCGATCTCGATCCAGCCGCCGTCCCCATCTCCGTCCGAGGACCATTGCGTGGAGGGATCGCCGTCGATGGCGCGGATCGCCGCAAAGGTCTCATTGGCCACCCCGCCGTACTGGCTGCTCACCGCGGAGATTCGTGCGGTGGTGGCCAGGTTGGCCGGGCCGGATGCGCCGGCCGCTGGCAGCGTCCGAAGGATGTACGCCTCGCCACGATACAGCGTTCCGTCGGGCCCGACGCCTTGCAGGCGGAGGTAGTAGACCGTGTCCGGCGCCAGACCGGTGAGAACCGGGTGATGCTCTGCATGCGCACCACCGGCCATATCGGTGTCCGTGGCGATCGAGCCGTACTCATGCGTCGGCCCATAAACGACGGCGCAGGCCACGGGGATGCGCGTGGTCACGTTGACGGTGGCCGACGTCGCTCCGGCCTCGATCCGAGGCGACTCCAGGAGAATCTCGTCGATCGGCCGGACAAGGACCTCCGAGGCGCCCGGCGAAGACAGCCGGCCGCAGGCGCTCAGCAGGAGCACAGGCCCGGCCAGCGCGGCAAACACGATCGCTCGTGACGTTCTCGTCATGGTACGGTCTCCTTCAAACAGGCAGGACCGCCTGAGATCGTCCGCGGGGTCGCGGCCGATGCCCCAGGAAACGGCCTCACTTGCCCAGCAGTCGATAGAACTCTTCCCGCAAATCCCGATCGTCCCGAAAAGCCCCGCGCTGTGCCGTCGTGGTCATGTTCATCCCGTGCTTCTTCACGCCCCGGAGCGCTGCGCAACTGTGCTGCCCCTCCAGGACCACCATGACGCCCGCTGGCCCGATCGCCTTCTCCAAGGCATCGGCGATCTCATTCGTGAGCCTCTCCTGCACCTGAAGGCGGTGAGCGAACATGTCCACGATCCGCGGGATCTTGCTCAGGCCGATAACTCGGTCCTTCGGGGTGTAGGCGACATGGGCTTTGCCGGTGAAGGGCAGCATGTGGTGCTCGCACATCGATACGTACTGGATCTCGGAGGCCGCCACCATCTCCCCACTCCCGTACTCCACGTCGAACCGGGCCCCGTTCACAATCGTGTCGAGGTCCTGGAAATAGCCGCCGAGCAGCTCCCCGTACATTTTCGCCACCCGGCGCGGCGTATCGCGCAGGCCATCTCGGCCGGGATCCTCCCCAAGGCAGGCCAGGATTTGGGACACGGCTTCCCGCACGGCGGTCTCCGGATCCATGATCGCCGGCAGGCCGGATGCGGGCCGCGGATCCGTGGCGGTCGTGATGGCCCGTTCGTCGCGCAACCTGTCCCTCGTGTCGGTGTCCATCGTCGTGACGCCTCCGGTCAGCTCATTCCCATCAGTGGGCCGGTCAAGAATGGGTTCTCCCGACTATGATGCAGCGAGGCTCGCAGACCTTACGAATTCCCCTGGGGACACGGTGTGCTCAACGCGATGACCGGTGGGCCATTCCGGGACTGGTTTCTGGTCCCTCCGGATCCCTTCCGGGATGCGATACGCGATGCGAAGCGCAATTCGCGGGGCGACATCAAACGCAACGTCATTCCCGCGTAGGCGGGAATCCAGGCTGAGCGCCCTGGACTTCCGCCTTGGCGGGGGTCCCCGGCAGGCAAGGAAGCCATGGCGGCCACGACGTGTCGGCGCGCAGGAAGTGAATCCTTGGGTGCTAGAATGACGCGGAGGGTGACATCGGCGTATGGCGCCATTGACACCACGCGACAACGCAGAATGGATCACGGCGCTGACCACTGGCGGCGAGGCGCGTGAGAGCGCGCTGGCCGACTTGCGTCAGATCCTCGTCGCCGGGCTCCGGCGCGGCCTGGAGGCCTGGCTCGATCCCCATTCGGACCAACTGGCGGCCCTGGCCGAAGAAGCGTCGCAGGAGGCGCTGGTCCGCATCCTCGACCGCCTCGATACCTTCGAGGGACGCAGTCGCTTCACCACCTGGGCTTACAAGGTCGCCATTCGCATCGCGCTGACCGATCTGCGGCGCAAGCAATGGCAAGACGTGTCGCTCGACCAGATGCTTGCCCCGGGAGCGGATGAAGACCGGGAAGTGGCCGTCATCGACCCCGGCCTCGGGCCGGAGGCGTCCGTCGAGCAGCGGGATATGCTCCGGCGGATAGGCCGGATCCTTCGCGAAGAACTCACCGAACGTCAGTTGGCCGTGATGGAGGCGGTGGCTCTGCGGGGGGTTCCGATGGAGGCCCTGGCGCAGAAGATGGGCGTCGAGCGCAACGCCCTGTACAAGATGATGCACGACTCAAGGCTGAAGCTCAAACGACGGTTGGCCCGAGAGGGCCTCGACCTGGCCGACGTCATGGCGACATTCGAGGGAAGTAATACACCCGGCGGTCGCGTCGTCAGAGGAGAGAGCGTCTAGGATGTCAGGCCTGAGAGATCGCCTCCGCAGTTGGCTTTCGGGCGGCCGGCCCAAGCCGTTCGTCGTCTCACCGTCGTCGCTAGCCATCCTGGGCTCTCAGATCGCCATGACGGAGGCGGTCGAGTACGATTGCGGTGACGTCTACCGGCTGCTCGACCAGTTCGCCGAGGCCGTGCTGCGCGGCGAAGACACAGCCCCCTGGATGCCTCTGATCCGCTCCCACCTGGATCGCTGCCCGGACTGCCGGGCGGAGTTCGAGGCGCTGATGCGGACATTGCGGACTGCCGAGGCGTAAGATCTTCCCCTCTGCCAGCGTCTGATTACGTAGAACGGTCGCCAGGCTACAGGCGACCCCGAAGATCCACGATGACTCCTTTACAAGCCCTCACCGCCACCGTCGTTGGCTTGTTCCTGCTCGCTGCCTGCGCCGCGGCACAAGGGACCTCGAGCGAGACGCCGCCTGCGACTCCTGCGCCCGGGACAGCGGTCGCCGTCGCGACTCCGACGCGTGAGGCCCTGCCCCCCTCCGGCGCGGAAGCCGAGTTCAGCACCGATTTCAGCCGTCACACCGTCGACTACGCCGAGATCCTCTCCGGCGGGCCTCCCAAGGATGGAATCCCCTCCGTGGACGACCCGCATTTCATTTCCGTCGAGGAGGCCGGCGGTTGGCTTGAGGCGCAAGAACCCGTGATCTTCTTGCGGCTTGGGGATGATGCTCGCGCCTACCCGCTGCAGATCCTGGTCTGGCACGAGATCGTCAACGATGTCGTCGATGGCCGCCCGGTCCTGGTCACGTTCTGTCCCCTGTGTAACACGGCCATCGCCTTCGAAAGAACGGTCGATGGCCGGGTGCTCGACTTCGGCACGACCGGACGCCTGCGCTACAGCAATCTGATCATGTACGATCGCCAGACCGAGACATGGTGGCAGCAGGCCAACGGGGAGGCGATCGCCGGGGCCCTGACAGGAACGCGGCTTGCCTTCCTCCCCGCCGCCATCGTGTCCTGGGAGAACTTTCAGACGACCTACCCTGACGGCATGGTGCTCTCCACGGATACCGGCTACGCGCGCGCCTATGGTCAGAACCCATACGTCGGCTACGACGATGTTAGCAATACACCCTTCCTCTACCGCGGGCCGGAAACACCAGGCCAGCTGCGTCCGATGACCCGCGTGCTCGCCATCGAGCGCAACGGGGATGTCGTCGCCTTCCCCTACAGCACGCTGGAAGAGCTGCGCGTCGTTCATGAGTCGGTTGGGGGCGAGGAGGTCGTCGTGCTGTGGGAGGCGGGAACGTCCTCGGCGCTTGATTCCAGCGGGATCGCATTCGGGCGCGATGTGGGATCGGCCAACGCCTTCTCCCGGCTGGTCGACGACGTCAGCCTGACCTTTGCCTTCGATGGATCGGACTTTGTCGACGAGCAGACGGGCAGTCGATGGACCATCTTGGGCGAGTCATCGGAGGGGCCGTTGGCCGGTCGGCGGCTTGACCCGATCGTCGCCGTCAACCACTTCTGGTTCTCGTGGGTAGCCTTCCAGCCCGACACACGGATCTTCCTGCCCTGAACGGCCTTACCCTTGCCCCATGCGTCTGTTCGAACGGCTTATCGCCCTCAGCTACGGAATCGGCCGGGACACGGTGCTCAATGGCGGCACCATCGAACCGTTGTCCACCCATCCGCCGGATCCGCAACGCCTTGGGGCGATCCTGCTCCACCTCAAAGCTCAGGCCGCCGCGCCGGGGGTGCACGGGATTGACTATGGCGCGGTGGCGGAGAGCGACGCCTATGGAGACTATCGGCCATATGTCTCGGGGCTGCGGGCCTTTGATCCGGGGCAGCTTGCGGGCCGCGAGCAGCGGCTGGCCTTCTGGATCAACTTGTACAACGGTCTCGTCCTCGACGCTGTCGTTCAATGGAAGGTCCAGCGAGGCGTCGGGGAACGGCCCGGCTTCTTCTGGCGTGCCGCGTACAACATCGGCGGTCTTCGCTATTCTTCAAACGACATCGAGAATGGTATCCTGCGAGCCAATGCGCCGCACCCGGCTGTCCCGGGGGCGCCATTTGCGGACTCCGATGCACGGCGGCGTTTCAGCTTGGATCACCTCGATCCTCGGGTGCATTTCGCCCTCACGTGCGCCTCCCGATCCTGTCCGCCGGTCGCCGTGTACGCGGCCCAGCGGATCGACGAGCAACTTGATCAGGCGACACGGTCCTTCATTCGGGGGGGAGCAGTCGAGATCGATCCGGTCCGGGGTCGGATGCGCCTTTCGCGGCTCTTCCAGTGGTATGCCGGCGACTTCGGCGCCAGAAGGCTCGCCATCGGCGACAAGTGGCCGCTCCTGCGATTCGTCGCTGGCTATCTCGATCCGATCGACGCCAGGCTCGTCCTGGCGCGCAGGCAGTGGGCCGTGGCATTCACTCGGTACGACTGGTCGCTCAACGGCGTATGGGATGTGAAGGCGCATGCCTCCGGACGGGGTTAGGCTCCATGTGCGGTCCGGGCCAGAGGCCGCCGCCGGCCCTGAGACTCGTGCGACTTCATCTGCTCTGGGCATGATCGCCGAGCCCAGGCGCTGGTTTATCTTCACGACTCTCGTTCTGCTGGCAGGGCTTGCCTGGACCCTGGTGTCGAGGGTCCCCTCTGGCGGGGAAACGCAGGGACAGATCGCGAGCCCGCGGGTCGGTTTCGCCGCGCCGGACTTCACGCTCGACCGCCTCGGCGGCGGCCAGCTGAGACTCTCGGAACTTCGCGGCAAGGCGGTCGTCGTCAACCTGTGGGCGTCCTGGTGCCCGCCCTGTCGCGCCGAGATGCCGGCGCTACAGCACTTCTATGAAGAGAACCGGGCGCGGGGCCTGGAGGTCGTGGCGGTGAACACGACCTTCCAGGACTCGGAATGGGACGCGGCCGCCTTCGTCGTCGAGTTCGGGCTGACTTTCCCCGTCGCCCTGGATCGGGACGGCGCCGCCAGCCGGGCCTACCTGCTGCGCGCCCTTCCGACTACGTACTTCATCGACCGCACCGGCGTCATCCGCGAAGTCGTGATCGGCGGGCCGATGAGCGAGACGACGATCCAGACGACGGTCGAGAAGCTGCTGACGGAAGAATAGTGTTTCCCATTCTCCAGCTCGGACCCCTAGCACTCCAGCTTCCCGGCCTTTTCCTCCTGGCCGGGATCTGGTTTGCGACCTGGCTGATCGACCGGGAGGCGCCACGACACAGGATCTCCGGAGCCGCGCTCAACAGCCTCGTGTTGTATGGCCTGATCGCCGGCATCATCGGCGCTCGACTCGCCTATGTCTCACACTACCTCTCTGTCTACGCCGAGGATCCGTTGAGTGTGTTCTCCCTCAACCCGAGTACCCTCGCTTCCGGCGAAGGGATCCTGGTCGGCCTCACGATTGTTCTGATCCTCGGCCAGCGACGGCATCTGCCGTTGTGGCGCTCGCTGGATGCCCTCACGCCTTCGCTCGCGGCTTTCGCCGTATTCGTTGGATTGGCTCATCTCTCGAGCGGCGACGCCTTTGGAGCGTCGGCCTCCGTGCCCTGGGCGGTCGAACTGTGGGGGGCGCGACGCCACCCGACGCAGGTCTACGAGATTCTGCTGGCGATCCTCGCCTTCGTGGGCGTCTGGCGGCTTGGACGAGTCCGCACCTTCCCCGGGTTTCTCTTCCTCGCGTGGGTCGCTCTCGCTTCGGCGAGCCGGCTGTTCCTGGAGGCGTTCCGAGGTGACAGTGTCGTCGCCTTTGATGGGCTGCGGGGAGGTCAGTTGGTCAGCCTGGGGGTCCTCGCGCTAGCCTTGACGCTGATGCACATTCAGGCCCGGCTCGCGCGCGACGGTCCTGGAGAGCAACTGGAAGGTTGACCAGGCTCGCCCACCGAGGGAGCCGCTTGTCAGGCAGGCGTTACTTCTATCCGTCTAGGCGCATCGTGGCAAGACGACGTCTGTCGGAGGCGGTCTTGCTGGTCTTCGTAAGGAAGGGCACCCTGAGCCCGTCTGTCCTCAAGGCGGGGAAGGATGACTCCGATGGACAATGCCTTACTGAACGACATGCCCACGGGCTCCGCCGGCAGTTCCTTTTTCCGCCAGGAGCCTATGGAATCCTTCATCGGGCGAACCGTCGGCGATGTCCGCATCGAGCGGCTGCTGGGTCGCGGGGCCATGGCCGAGGTCTATCTGGGGCACCACACCCGTCTCGGCCGGCCGGTCGCCATCAAGATCCTCTATGCCCATCTACGCGAGGACCCGATCCTGATGCAGATGCTGAAGGGGGAGGCGGCCGCTCTCGTGGCTATGAAACATCCCAACATCGTCCACTGTGTCGACTGCGATGTGATCGAGGGCCGTCCCTATATCGTCATGGATATCCTGGAGGGCATCACGTTGCAGGCCCGCCTGGAGCATTTGAGGGAGCGAGGTCTCCTCCCTCCCCTTCACGTTGTGGAGCGCGTCGTCCGGTCGGCTGCCGATGCGCTCGACCATACGCATGCCCAAGGGTTCGTCCATCGGGACTTGAAGCCGGCCAACATGATGTTGGTGGGAAAGGCCGGGCCGCTCGACCCTGCGCTCCCTTTGCGGCAAGATGTCCAGGTCGTCCTGACCGACTTCGGCGTCGCCCGGTTGATGGATGCGACAGAGAGCACCGATCTGATCGTAGGAACGCCGGCCTACATGAGCCCCGAACAGGCGTCTGGGAGCGAAGTGGACGCACGGTCGGACATCTATTCGTTGGGGGTGATCTTGTATCAGATGCTGTCCGGCGGTGTGCCTTTCGAGGGCTCGGACGGCTCGGTGTGGTCTGTGCTTGACGAACATCTGCGGATCCCGCCGCCGATCATCCCGAACTCGCCTCGGGCCTTGCAGCAAATCGTTGATCGATCGTTGGCCAAGGAGCCAGGTTCACGCTACCGGCGGGCGGGAGATCTCGCCATGGCCTTTGGCGATGCGATCTCCGGGACTGCGGAGTACCCAGGAGGACCGGGAGGCCCGCTCGCGGCCATCTGACCCATGCTTTTCATTGGCTGCCTTCCGATGGCCGACGTCGTAAGGACTGGGGACGCCGCGTCGTCTGTCTTCTTGCAGGGAGCTTCCGGCTCCGCGTTCACTCGCCAGGAGGCATGGTATGGATGAGAAGGGTCAGATAGAGCTGGGCACCCACATCAAGGAACACGTGAGCTATCCGATCAGCAAGAAGGATTTCATGGCAAGCTGCGGGAATTTGGGCCACATCCCGGCGGACACAAGGGAGTGGGTCGGCAAGTCCCTCCCGGACCGCACGTACCAATCTGCGGAGGACGTCTACCACACGCTCAATCTGCCGCACCAGCATTAGCCGCCGACCGGACGGGAGGGCTTGCGGGCGACTCCGCCTTTTCGCACCGGCGCAGTGAATCGTTCCGGGGGACCATCCCGCTGCCGGCGGCAAAGGTCATGAAGGGAACGGGAAGCCCGGCCTGTTGAGGGCCGGGCTTCCATCCACCGGGTCTTACACTCTCAAGGATGGATCCCCCTCGGAGGCCGTTACTCCTCCGGCATCGCCAGCACCCCGAGCTGCTGGAGCAGGCCCGGTTGATCGAAGTGCGCCCAGCTTTCGACGACCTTCCCGCCTTCGAGCCTCCACAAGTCGACGTCAATGACCACGACCTTCTTGCCTGTGGCCGGGACGGCCTCGAGCGGGCCTAGATGGGTGCCGGTGAAGACTGCCCAGGTCATCACCTTGTCGCCTTCGGCGAGGATGTGTTCGACCTGCAAATGGAGATCCGGAAACGCGGTGCGGAAGGAGCCCATGGGTTCTTTGAGCTTTTGACGGCCTTCAGCCGCCATTCCCTCTTCCTGGGACTGGTACTTCGGGCTGACCAGCTCGTCAATCACTGCCTCTCGCGCCCGGTTGAAACCTTCTTCGATGAGCCTCATGACGATCTGTTTGTTCTGTTCTGTCGACATTGGCATCCCTTTTGTTTTTCGTATCGATTCACAGGCTGATCTGTCCCACAGGTCTCGGTTGCTCGTCCCTCTTCGGCGACCTCCGCTTGGGCTTGCCTTTGTGAAGCACATCACAGTGGCGAAGGGTCTCCCATTTGTGCCCCCTACGCCGGTCGCTTCGCGATCAGGCCTCAGAAGTGGCGGGCCTTGCGATCCGGACGTTTGCACTCTACAATTTCAAGGGCGCTTTAAGTCAAGGGGCAGTTTCCAAGGTTGCTGTGGAAACGTGGACGATCGGGGAACTCGCTCGCAAGGCCGGGTTGCGGACCTCGGCGATTCGCTTCTACGAGAGCGTCGGGCTGCTCGCCGAGCCCCCTCGGGCGAGCGGATGGAGGCGGTACGACTCCAAGACGTTTGACCGCCTGGGCGTCATCCAGGCAGCCCGAGATCTCGGCTTCCGTCTGGGCGAGATCAAGACAATTCTGGACGGATTCCCGGAGGGTACGCCCCCCTCGGCGCGCTGGCAGGAGCTGGCACGAAGGAAACTCCCCGAGGTGGAAGCGCACGCCCGGCAGATTCTAGCGATGAAGGCCCTTCTCGAAGCCGGGCTCAACTGTGAATGCGAGGCTGTCGATGAATGCCTCGAGAGCCGCGGCGAGGCGTGCCTGCCGGCCCAAGAGATTGGAGCCGACCTTCCCCTCGGGACGAAATAGCTCCCCCTTCTCCACCGTCGCACGTTCGTAGCAACCAAGCCCTCACGAGGTGTGTGTTCGCCGCTTGGCGGGTGTCGTCCACGGTGCAGAATGCGGCCCGATCGGGTTGACAGTTTGTTGCTTTCCTCGGCGGATCCGGGTTGTAGCGGCCCTTTGGAAGCCCGGCCTCACCCGTGCCTATCCCCTCATCCGAAGGCTGGTTGACGAGAGGCTAAGATCGACACAGCTACGATCGAACGCCCCATTCTGTGTCCGATCCTGATTGGCCGCGCGCCCTATCTCAGCGCGCTGGCTAAGGTAGTCGATGAGACGGCCCTGGGGAGGGGCCAAGCCGTGCTTGTTGCCGGGGAAGCCGGCGTCGGCAAGTCTCGCCTCCTGGCGGAGGCCGCACGCCGGGCCGAAGGCTTCCGCGTTTTACTGGCCCACGGTTACGAGACGGACCGCTCAGTTCCCTTCGCACCCTTCGTCGACGCCCTACGCTCCTCGGAATCGGTCGCCTTGCGCGAAGCCATCCAGCGGATGTCGGGTTCCGTAGCCCGCGAGCTCGCCCGGATCATCCCGGATCTCGTCCCATCACTCGATGAACCTCCGCCCCTCCCTCGTCCAAAAGGCGAAAAGCATCGCCTCTTCCGAGCCCTGGCGAGCTTACTCCGCGACCTCTCGGATCGCGACCGGCTGATCCTGATCGTCGAGGATCTGCACTGGTGTGACGACTCGAGTCTGGACTGCCTGCTCCACCTAATACGGCACCTGTCCGGCCATCCGTTAGCTGTGTGGATGAGCTATCGGGATGAGGAACTGAACGCCTCCCTTTCCCATTTTCTCGCCGAATTGGAGCGCGAGCGCCTCGCTTCTGTGTTCACCCTTAAGCGTCTGGGACTCGGCGAATTGAGCGACATGCTGCGGGCCACCCTTCAGTTGGGGCAGGCGCCGCGGACCGAATTCCTCCAACGTCTCTACACGCTCACGGAGGGCAATCCCTTCTTTGTCGAGGAAGTACTGAAATCCTTGGTGGCCGAAGGGGACCTATTCATCAGCGAGGACGGCTGGGATCGTAAGCCCATTGATCAGCTCCATATCCCCCTTACGATTCAGGACGCGGTGCAGCGGAGATCGTCTCGGCTCTCGGCCGCGGCGGCGGCTGTCCTCCAGTTGGCGGCGGTCGTCGGCCGATCCTTTGACTTCTCCGTGATGCGGGAGTTGGCTGGCCTCGACGAACCCCAGCTGCTTCAAGTGATCCACGAGTTGATCGGCGCTCAACTGATCCTAGAGGTCACCCCCGAGCAATTCGCCTTCCGGCATGCCATCAGCCGCAAGGCCGTATACGCTCAGCTCCTTGCCCGCGAACAACAAGCTCTCCACCGCGTTGTCGCCGAGACGATCGTTCGCCTTCAAAACCCCCTTTCGGATCTGAACGAAGCGAGCGTGGCGAATCACTTCTATGACGCCGGCGTATGGCAGCCCACCCTGGAGCACAGCCTGCGCGCGGGAAACCGTGCCCTCTCGCTCTACGCTCCTCGGGCAGCCGTCGAACACCTTACGCACGCCCTGAATGCCGCCCAGCACCTGGGGATTCATCCCGGCGTGGAGGTTTACCGAGCTCGGGGTTTCGCTTTCGAGACCCTCGGGGAATTCGACCTAGCCCTCGCGGACAATCAGGCCGCCTTTCAGCTCGCTCAGGCGGGGCCCGATCGACAGGCCGAATGGTCGACCCTCATCGATCTGGGTAAGTTGTGGACATCCCGGGACTACGCCAAGTCCGGCGAGTACTTCCAGGCCGCGTTGCATCTAGCCCGCCAGATGGAGGACGCCTCGGCCTTGGCTCACAGCCTCAATCGCGTTGGCAACCTCTATTCCAATCTCGACAGACCTGGCGAAGCCATCCCGGCCCACCAAGAGGCTCTGGCGATCTTTCGTCGCTTGGAGGATTCCCCCGGCCTGGCCGAAACCTCCGACCTCCTCGGCATGGCCAACTACTTGCGTGGTGACCTGTCGGCTTCGACTGAGCACCACCGCCAGGCCGTGGCCCTCTTCCGAGAGCTCAATGACCGGCACGGCTTGGTATCGAGTCTGGCCACGCTTACTGCCAGGGGCGCCACCTTCAAGACAGAGACAATGTTTCCACCCGTCGAGCGGATCTCCGACACCCTGCCGGAAGGCGAAGAGGCCCTGAGGATCGCCCAGGAGATCGAATCCCGGTCGGGCGAAGCCTTCGCCCTTTGGTGCCTGGCGGCAGCCTCGGGAGCCAAGGGCGCGTACGCCCGCGGCCTGGAGCTCGCCGGCCGGTCGCTCGAAATCGCCGAGGAGACCGAACATCGCCAATGGATTAGCGCGGCCCACCGGACCCTCGGCGCGATCTACTTTGACCTTCTTGCCCTGCCGCAGGCTCAGGACCATCTTCAGCGAGCCTTCGACATTGCGAGGGAAACCGGTTCCCTCCACTGGCTCCGAACATCAGCCGGCGGACTTGCCATCGCCCTAGATCTTCTCGGAGACTTGGACCAAGCAAAGGGAGTTTTGCAGGCCGCACTCGGCACCGACGCGACGATGGAGTCCGTCGGCCAACGCGCCTGCTGGCTGGCCCATGCCGAACTGGCTCTTCGCCATGGGGAGTCGCAGACGGCGCTCCGTACGGCCGACGACTTGATCGCCTCGGCCCTCCCCTCAGGAGGGTTGCCGGTCATCCCCCGGCTGTGGAAATTGCGCGGCGAGGCGCTAGCGGCCGTGGACTCGCTCGAGGCCGAGCCGGTTCTGATCGCGGCAGAGGAAGCGGCGTCGCGGCAAGGGGCACTTTCCCTGGTCTGGCAGATCCGGCTCTCGCTGGCGGCCTGGTATCAGGCCCGCGGACAGCCGGATCGGGCCGTCGTTCAGACCGACCGAGCCCGCGGAACCGTGGATGCCATCGCCGAGAACATCCCTTTGGGAGACCTGCGAGAAGGGTTCGTTCGGGCCGCGACTCTCCGATTTGCTCCCGCCCATCCGCCGTCGGCTCGCGAAATCGCGAAGCGAGAATTCGGTGGGCTGACCGAACGCGAACGGCAGGTCGCCGCCTTGGTCGCTCAGGGACGCTCTAACCGGGAGATCGCTGCAGCGTTGGTCGTCAGTGAGCGGACGGTTGAGACCCACGTCGGGAATATCCTGGCGAAGCTAGGGTTCGCCTCGCGAGCTCAAGTAGCCGCCTGGGCCACGCGGACGGGGCTCGCCAAAGAATTCGGCTAGCTCCGCCAGGTCGCCCCCTGACCCCCGGCGATTGAATCTCCGTACCAAGCCATTCGGGTTCTCCGTGGTTTCCACGATGAATCCCGCCTCCCAAGGGAGTATGACTGGGGCCGTCCCTGCACGACATACTCTGTTTGGCCATGGAGGCTCTCATGATCGTTCGTACCCTGAAGTGGCCGGTGATTTGCCTGCTCATCATTGGAACGGCTCACTTGATCGAGGAGGCGGTATTCCCGGACCTGCAGACGTTCTATGTCCCTTCGGTTGTCGGCCTGATCCTGCTGGTGGTCGGCCTTTGGACCGGGTACCTGGCGGTGCACAACGGGGGAGGCTTCGGCGTGGCGATCGCGGCCGGTGTCATCCTGGGGCTCCTACCGTTGATGCTCGACGTCGTCGGCTTCGGGATGATCCTTGGCCGTGGCGTCCCGAACGGCCTGGTGGCTGGCGTCTTTGGTTTCTCGATGGTTCTGATCGGCTCGATCATTGGCGGCGGGTTTGCTATGAGCACAAGGGGTCACGGCGTATAGGCCTGGCTCGCAAACCCAAGCGACCGAAGAAGGCCCCGCGGATGATGTCCATCCACGGGGCTTTCCATTCGAGCACGGGGGAGAGGCCTGCCCTGTGGCAGACCGGAAGAAGAGTTCTTGACGCGCCATCAAGGCTGCTGTAGTCTTCATCTAGACATATCGCAATGCATTATGTTTGTTGCCTGGCCCCACAAGACGGTCAAGGGTCTCGGTCCACCAGGCAGCCCAGAATCAGCAGACCCTTATTCGGAATCCGGCCAAAGGTGTACAAGGGTCCCGAAGGTCGCCAGGGTCGGGTTCTGCAAAACCCTCATTCGTGGGTTCAAGTCCCACCGTCGCCTCCTGAATCCCTGAGTCCCTATTCGTGGGTTTCCCTCGCTTCGCTCGGGACTTCGCAAGTCCCACCGTCGCCTCTAGGTCAAGGGGCATCGTCCGATAACGGGTAAAGGTCTCGAGGAAGGAGGGAGACCCTTGCCCGCCTTTGTTGATTCCGGTCAAGGGGCATGTGGGGCCAAGACGGTCAAGTGTTCGGACGCCCGGTCTGACACAGGGACAACCGTAGGCAGTCCCCGGGAACCTCGGACAATGGCAGCGGAGGCATTACGAGGACAGGCATCGCCCTGATGGAGTGTAGCCACCCATGGAGGAGCCGACCTCGTTGCTCCCTGCTCTGAAAGCCCCATTTCACCATGATGGAAGGCTGGACCGCCTGACGGTAGCGCTGTTCCTGGCCATCAACGGGTTGGTGCTCGCCAACTCCATTCTGCATGATCCTGCAATCGGATATGACACGGTGGACCACCTTCGGTACATCCGAACCCTGCCGTGGCGGATGCCGTCAGAGGCGGACACCCGGGAGTTTTTCTCGCCTCCCCTGCCATACCTCCTTCCTTCGTTGGTCGACGAGGTCTGCCTGGCCAGGAGCGGAGAGTCCCCGATGGCGGTTGCCGAGGACGGCTGCCTGCGTTTGGCCGGTAAAGCCGCGCAGCTCTTGAACTTCCTGCTCTCCCTGGGAGTGACGTTCCTGTTCCTCATGATCGGCGAGGTGGTGCGGCCGGGTAATCGCTTCTGGAGTGCTTCCGCCCTCTTGCTGCTGGGTGTGATGACGGTTTACTACAAGACGTTTGCTCAGGTGCGCGGTGAGCCGTATGTGGTCTTGTTCACCGTGTGGGGTCTCTACGTACTGGCGAGGATCGTGATGCGGCCGGACCAAGTGGGGGCGCGGACGGCCGTGGGACTCGGAGTGATCCTGGGACTGCTGGGGCTAAGTCGCCAATGGGGATTCATGCTGTTTCCCGCCGTCCTGGCTTTGATGATCCTGGAGTGGGCGCTGGATCGCGTCTATCGGGTCCGTATCGTGAAGGCGCTTGCCGCAAGCCTTGCGATGGCTCTGGCGATTTGTGGTTGGTTCTACGTGGGTCTGTTCGCCAGATACGGCACCTTCACCCCCTTCAATCGCGCCGCGCGCCCGTTTGCTTTCTCCAATCAGCCCATCGCCTTCTATCGCGACACCGGCCTGAAGGACCTGTGGCTGTTCCGATCGCCGACGCGCGGCACCTTCGACAATCGATTTCTCCCCACCTTCTATTCCGAGGTGTGGGGGGACTACTGGGGATACTTCGTGCTGATCCCGGAGCGCGCCTCGCTGAGCGACGACCGCTATCAGCGAAACGCCGACTGGATGACTCCCTACCTTGGACGGGCGAACGCCGCAGCCTTACTTCCAAGCCTCGTGTTGGCCGCGGGAGTAGTGACCGGTCTGTTCTCCCTCCCGCGCCGGCGAAGGGCGGAGGGAGAAGAGAGCCGCCGGGCCCTGTTCACGGCGCTGCTGTTGCTGTTCGGGGCCGGAGCATTCCTTCTCTACCTGTATTTCCTGATTCGCTTCACATCCGTCGCACCCGACACGACGATCAAGGCGACCTTCGTGCTGCACGCGCTGTTGGTATTGCCTCTGCTCGGGGCGGAGTTTCTGGAGCGGGTAAGGACACGCCTGCCGCTCGCCTACGTCGCCAGCCTGATCCTGCTCGTCCTGGTGTGGATGCTCAACCTTCCGACCATGATCACGCAGTACCGGTTGTAGGGCTGTATCGCGATTTCCGCGGGGGCACGGAAGGGGTTGTAGGCCTTGCTAGAATCGATGGACGCGAACATCATCCATGAGGACGTCCTGAGCATCCTACGCAGTGCGGGAACAGGTTCTGATAGGGGATGGGGAACCAACTGGGATGATTTCGTGCTTTCGGGGTGACTCCCCTCCGGCTGTGAAACACCGATCCTGCTCTCGTTGGCTGCCCGATTCGATCGCGCTCGCCGGCATCGCGGCGTACGGACTCCTTTCCTACGGCCATGTCCAGAGTCAGGTATCCGTGCTCGATGAAGGCCTTTACCTGTTCAAGGGCTATCTGTTTGCCCAGGGGGTCTACCACCCCTTCCAGGACTACGGGCCTTTGACAAACCACATGCCTCTCGCGTTCCTGATCCCCGGCTGGGTTCAGATGGCCTGGGGAGAGGGCATCCGCACCGGTCGTTTGTATGCTCTTGCCCTGGGGATGGTGACGATGATCCTCCTATGGCGGACATGTCGCCGCGAGGGCAGTCCGGGATGGTCCGCCGTTTCCGTCTGGGCCGTTGCTTTGAACGCTTCGCTGGTGAAGATCTACAGCCAAGCCATCTCCCAGGTGCTGGTGATCACCCTGATCATGGGCATGCTCTATCTCGGGCTTGGCGCAGGCCGGAAGGTTTGGCAGACCACACTCGCCGCTGCATTGGCTGGGGCACTGTGGATGACCAGGATCAACCTGCTCCCAGTCCTTCCGCTGCTCATCGGTTATCTGTGGCTCACCCATGGCCGTCGGGTAGGTATCTTGGCGGGCCTCGCCGGCGGGGGCATCGTTGCGCTCGGCCACGCGATCTACTGGCCCGAGATCCTGAAACTGTGGGCGAAGTGGCTGCCCCGATCGCTGACACCGTTCCTCGACTCTTTCCGGGATTCGGCTGGTGGCATCGAAGCCTGGCGGGTCCGCATCACTGCGGCGCAGGGCTGGCGCATTGTAATCGACAGCTTCCGCAAACACCTTCTGCCCCTAGCCGGCGCCATCTGGGCCGCGCTCAGCTTTCCCGGAGCGGGGCGCGACCCAGAGGAGCGGCAGCGCGACCGAGACGCGCTGTTTCTAGGCAGCCTTATGGTCGTCCTCACCGTGATTCATGGGTACGCCACCTTGGGGCTGACCTACTGCCCTTATTGCCTGATGAACTACCTTGGCTTCTTCTCGCCAGTGGGATTAGTGCTTCTGGCCATCGCCGGCGCGCACTGGCTCCCGAGATTGAGCGGGCCCCGCCGAATTGCCAGCTTGGTGTTTCTGATCCTTGTCCCCTTTGCAGCCGGCCTGACTCTCGACAGGCAGCTTGCCGCTTCTGTACTGTCCATCCAGGTCCCCCGGATATCCCTGACCGCGTGGCGTCCAGGGACCATTGAACTTGGGAATCTGGTCAACAGCAGTATCGGCCTCACCCGGACAGAGTCAGCCCGGTGGCTGGCTCTTGGGATCGTGTTGGCCGTCTCGATCTGCCTAGCGGTGATTTCAGTGGGTGTCGTCGGCCGACGGCGCCCCGAGGTGGCTCGGAGGTGGCGGAGGGGAGGAATCGCCGGACTCCTGTTCCTCGTCCTGACGACGGCCACCGTCCGCTTCGGCAACACCTATCCCTACTATGACTGCGGGGCGGATGTGATCCAGGCCCAGGAGGCGGCGGGTGCCTATCTCCGGCTCAAGGTGCCCTCCGGATCACTGGTGTACTGGGGGACGGGTCAATCGCCCGTGCCCTTGCTCTACCTGGATCACCCGCGAATCTTCCCTGCCCAGCTCAACGGGATCTACAGCTTTCGCCTGGGAGGCGACCCAGCCGAACTGCATCGCTTCAGCTACTGGAATCAGGCATTGGCAGAGGACTGGCTTGCCGCAGCGGACTTTGTTCTTGTCGATGTCCGCTCCTATCGTGGTTGGATCTCGGCGGCTCTGGCCTCCAAGCACTACGATGAGATTGTGCGGTCGCCTCCAACGAATCCCTGCCGGGCCAACTCGGCGATCATGATCTTCCGGCGGGTTTCCAACGGAGCCTAACCCCGTGCTGGGGGATTGCCGAGAACAGGACCGTGGATTTCCTCGACTCGAGGCTTCCCGACGTCCGCTGGAACCCGCTAGACCGGGTCGTACACCGGCGGTCGTCACGCAGATCTCATTGACCTGCCTGACAACCCTTGGTGGCCTGTTGCGCGAAGGTCAGGCTGCAACAGGGGCTGCCTATTCAGCGTACGTCGGGTCTTCCCCGTAGCCTGCCCCGACCTTCCACAGATAGCCGTCTGGATCAGTAAAGTAGCCGAAGTAACCGCCCCACGCCGCGCGTCCCGCCGGCCTCACAATCACGCCTCCCGCGCGTTTGGCTTCGGCTAGCACCGCATCGACTCGCTCGTCGGAGCGGACGATGTAAGAGAGCGTGATGCCGTGAAAACCGCTGCCCTCCTCAGCTACGCCGGCGTCGTCGGCCAGCGCCTTCCACGGGTAGAGCCCCAGCGCGGACGATCCGTTGCCGAGAGCGAAACTAACCCACTCGCCCTGCTCCTGCTTGATCGGCAAGCCAAGCCCCTCGCTGTAGAATACCTTCGCCCGGTTGAGGTCTTTGACCCCGAGGGTGATGCCACTCACATGCGGGTTCATTGTTGCGCCTCCTTGTCACATCGTCAGGTTTAGGTTCGTCAATACTTATGAACGAACGCGACCGAGGGATGTGACCGTGAACGAGCCCACCTACCTGGCGGAACGATTCGAGGGGAAACGCACCCACCTGCGTGCGGTAGCCTACCACATGCTCGGCTCACAGAGCGAAGCGGACGACGCCGTGCAGGAAGCGTGGCTTCGGCTCAACCGCTCCGACACGAGCGACGTCGACAACCCGGGCGGATGGCTGACGACCGTCGTCGCCCGCGTCTGCCTGGACATGCTGCGCTCGCGCAAGTCGCGCCGCGAGGAGTCCCTGGGCGCGAATTTGCCTGACCCCGTCACGAGGCGCGCGCTCGGGGCCGACCCAGAGCGCGAGGCGCTGCAGGCCGACTCGGTCGCTCCTGCGCTGCTCGTCGTCCTCGAAACGCTGGCTCCCGCCGAGCGTCTGGCCTTCGTGCTGCACGACATGTTCGCCGTGCCCTTCGACGAGATCGCTCCGATCGTGGGGCGCTCCCCAACCGCGGCCAGGCAGCTCGCCAGCCGCGCCCGGCGCCGCGTACAGGGAGCAGCTACGCTTCCCGACGCCGATCGCAGCCGTCGAAGGGAAGTCGTCGACGCTTTCCTCGCCGCCTCGCGCGACGGTGACTTCGACGCGCTGCTGGCGCTGCTTGATCCCGATGTCGTCCTCCGGGCCGACAAGGCAGCCGTAGGGATGGGCGCGTCGAGGGCAGTGCGCGGGGCGCCGGTCGTAGCCGACACCTTCAAGGGTCGCGCCCGGGTCGCCCAGACGGCTCTTGTGGACGGCGCCATCGGAGCCTTGTGGGCGGTAGGTGGGGAGCCGCGCGTCGTGTTCGGCTTCACGATCACCCGCGGGAAGATCGTCGCCATCGAGCTCCTGGCCGACCCCGACCGCCTCCGTCAGCTCGAGCTGGTGGTCCTTGACGTCTGACGGACAGCGCCTCGACTGCTCCGCGCGAGGCTCTCTTGTTGTGCGACGATGGCCATCAGCGGTCGCCCATCGGCCCGAAGTTGTGGCTGTGGTCCTCGCTCGGGCGGCGGTCCGTCGCCTTGGCGAGTTGCTCCAGACGAACGTAGCTGCGATCAGTGAGCCCCCGGTTCGCCGGGAGGCCAAGACCGGCCCCCGGGTCGGCTCCACGATCACCCTGTGTCGTGCGGACTTCCTACGCATGCGGCTGGTACGTCAGGATGGCGACACCGGATTGGGTCATCTTGGAACGGACGAGGTGGAGCCTTTTCAGTCCCATGCCATCCAAGAACAGCCGCTTCCCGCCGCCCACGACAACTGGATGGATCATCAGTGTGAGCTCATCCAGGAGACCATCCTGAAGCAGGGATCGAACGACAGAAGGGCTGCCGGAGACGCCGATGTTCCCCCCGGACTCCTGCTTCAGGCTCCTGACTTGGTCGGCCAGTGGGCCCTTGATCAAGGTCGAGTTCATCCACTCGACCTCCTTCAGCGTCGTTGAAGCGACGTACTTCGGCGTGTTGTTGATGTGGCTGGCGTACGGTTCGTCCTTCGAGGTGGGCCAGTAACCCGCCCAATCCTGGTAGGTCACCCGCCCTAACAGCACGGTGTCCTCCTGAGCGATATGGGACGTCATGGCCGCCATCATGTCATCATCGAAGACGTCAAACTGCCACTTGTCCGGCGATTCTACGACTCCATCAAGTGAAATGAACAGTCCTGAAACGACCTTTCTCACTTCAACCTCCCGTGTCTCGTCCATCGTGATCGGTTCAAACCATCCACCTGGGCCCGCCCTACGCCCGTACCGGCGGTCTACCCCACATCCCCTCGTCAAATATCCGGACAATCCCACTCTGAAATCATACTTCGGTGCGCGGTGCATGACCAGGTACGCGGCGGACGACCGGGGGCACCACGCCTCGGCGACGCGGCGCGGGACGATCTCCGGCCACCGGGAGTGTGATGTGGGGAGTGAATTAGCAAGTGCGGCCGGACCCGAGAGCGATGTCGATACGGGAATCTGTAGAGGCGGACGGCGCACGCCACGCGCGAGGGCGGAGCGATCAGTCAGACCAGGGGGCCGGTTTGCGGTTCCAGCGGTGGGCTCGTAGGCGTTGGATCAGACCGGCATCCAATCCGCCCGTGTCGCTCGCGGCAAGGTTGGCTTCCACATAGCGCGGCCTCCGCATGCCGGGGATCACCGTGCTGACATCCGGATTGGACAGGATGAATCGAAGCGCCAAGTCGGGCATGGTCATCCCCGGCGGGATCAGCGGCCGCAACGCCTCGGCCCGTTCGACCGACGCCTTCAAGTTGGCTGGACCAAAGTAAATGTTGCGCCAGTCCCCCTCGGGCCAGCGCGAGTCTCCTCGCAACGTGCCGGTCAGAGTCCCCTCGTCGAAGGGAACCCGAGCGATCACACTCACGTCCAACTCGCGACACGCCGGGAACAGCTCGTCCTCCGGCGCCTGGTCGAAGATGTTGTAGATCACCTGAACGGCGTCAATCAGCCCGGTACGAAGCGTCTGGATGCCATTCTCGGGCTCCCAACGATTCAGGCTGATCCCCACAGCCCGGACGATCCCCTCGCGCTTCAGGTCATCGATCGCCCGCTGCCAGCGATCGTCCCCGGCCCAGCTGTCGTCCCAGACGTGGAACTGGATCAGGTCGATCTGATGAAGGCCAAGGTGCTCCAGACTGCTCTCGGTGAAGCGACGGATGTGGTCCTGCGGGAAGACATCGGCCAAGCGGTACTCCGGCCGGGCTGGCCATTTCTGGTTCTTGGGCGGGATTTTGGTGGCGACATACAGCCGCTTCTCGGAGTGCAGCCGAACGAGTTCTCCGAGCAAGTGCTCGGAATGACCGTTGCCGTAGGCCCAGGCGGTGTCGAAGAAGGTACAGCCGAGTTCGACGGCCCGATGGAGCGAGGCCATAGACTCGGCGTCATCCGAGCCTGTCCACCCTCCCAGGCCCCACATCCCGTAACCAATCTCGCTGACATTCCATCCGGATCGACCGAATCTGCGGTGCCTCATGGGATACACGCACCTCCTACCTGCGGGGGATCAGCCTATTCGTGCCACTTCACAGGCAGTCCCTATGGGTCACTTCGTCCGTTCGCCGGGACGCGGGAATGCGTCACGGGGTGGGATTCACCAGTCAGCCCAAGACTGAGACCCTCGCCCCACCATGCCATACAGCGTGCAACGGTGGGGGCAGGCCCCGGGCCCGAAATCAGCGAGACCGCGCAGGCCAAGCGCTTGTGGCTGAGGCGGAGCAGGTATTGCTGGGGCGTATGGAGTCTAAGGGAATCGATTCCACCAGAGCGAGAGTGCCACCGCAAGCAGGACCAGCAGGGCTCCGGCGGCCGAGAACACTGCGGTCAATTCGACCGCCTGTTTCTGCAACGTGATTTGGCCCGGCAGGCGGAGGAACACCTGCAGCAGCTGATCGGCGTTTTCGGCGCGGTAATAGGCGCCGCCGGTCAGGTCCGCCACACCTTGCAGCGTGGGCTCGTCCAGAAGCAAGAAGCGGCGGAACCTTTCCCCTCGCCCTCCAAAGCCACCGCCAAAGCCGCCTCCCAGACCTGCATCGCCCAGCACGTCGCTGCCCAACTGCTGCGGCGTGCAGACCATCGACCCCGGCTGCGTCGTTCCGAATCCGACCGTGAAGATGCGCAACCGCCGATCGGCCGCCTGTTGGGCGGCATCCAGCGGCCGGGGCCCGCGCGTGTTGGCGCCATCGGTCAACAGAACGATGATGTCGGGCTGGTATCGGTCCGCACCTGGCGGGACGATTCCCAGGCTGACGCCGACGCGCCCGACGTCCGGGTTGACCTGGGCGATGGCGTTGATCGAGGTGATGGTCGCGCTGCCGATGGCGGTGCCGGTCGATGTCGTCAGGGCTTCGATGGCCTGGCGCAGCACCTTCTTATCCGTGGTCGGAGGGACGACGATCTGCGCAAGATCCGAGAAGGCGACGACGCCCAGGCGGGTGCCGCCGGACAGTTCCTCGACGAAGGCCAGCGCCGCCTTCTGCGCCACGGTCAACCGATTGGGCTCGACGTCCGTGGCGCACATGCTGCGGGAGACGTCCATCGCCAGGATGATCGTCGTCCGGGTCAGCGGGACCTCGATCTCGGCGATCGGTCGTGCGATAGCGATGCTCAGGCAGGCCAGCGCGCTCAGGAAGACGGCGAAAGGCAAATGGCGGCGCCAGCTGGCGCGCCTCGGCAGCGCCTGGCGGATGAGGGACAGGCTGGAGTAGCGCAACGCCAGGCGCCGTTTGCGCCGCAGGATCCAGAGATAGAATGCGACCATGGCCGGAAGCAGCAGGAGCACCAAGAGGAACCACGGCCAAAGGACTCTCATCCCCGACTACCCGCCGTCAACATTGGATTTCACCCATCCGTCCGCGATTCGCCGACCCGCTACGGGACCCTGCCAAACCAGAACAGCGCCAGACCGGCTCCGGTCAACAGCAACAGCATGCTGCCTCCGGCGAAGATGGACGTGATTTCCATCGTTTCGCCACGAACGGTCATCTGCAACTCGATGTCCTGGTAGATCTCCCGCAGAGCCTGCTCATCCTCGGCATGGTAGTAGACGCCGTTGGTGGCGTCGGCGATTTCCTGCAGGGTGACCTCGTTCAACTGGGTCAGGATGCGGAAGCCGTCCAATGCCAACACCGTGCCCTCCACGCTGCCCACCCCGACCGGGTAGATGCGGACCCCGGCTTCGGCTGCCAATTGCGCGACCTCCAACGGGTCCGGGCTCTGCGTGTTCTCGCCGTCCGTGAGCAGGACCACTACGGCCGAGGGAAAATCATCCAACTGGGGCGGGCGGACGCCACTTTCTAGGACGGCCGCATCCAGGGCCAGCGGCTTGTCGGACAAAGCGTTGAGCGAGGTGAAGATTCCTTCCCCGATCGATGTGCCTCCCTGTGGTGTCAGGCGATCGATCGCGGCCAGAATCGCCTCGCGCTCGTTCGTCGGAGGCTGCACCACCAGTCCACCTCCCCCGAACGCGACGACCCCGATCCGGATCACAGCCGGTTGGTCATCCACAAACGCCCTGGCGGCGGCCTTGGCGGCCTCCAGGCGCGTCGGTTCCAGGTCGTCAGCTAACATGCTGTTGGAGACGTCGAAGGCCAGGATCACCGTGCCCTCGATATGGGGCAGGCTGATGGGGGCCTCCGGCCGGGCCAGACCGACGAACAGCAGGGTCAACCCGCCGAGTGTGAACGCGGGAGGCAGATGGCGGCGGACTCGGACGCGGCGGACGGAGCCTCCATGCAGGATGGCCAGCGGGCCGAGCCTCGCCTGCCGCCACCGGAGCAACCGCAGGTACACCGCCACCAACAAGGGGACCAGTACCAGGGTCAGCAGCATGGCCGGCCAGATGAAGGTCATCTGTGCCGCAGCTTTCGCAGAGCCGCCATGCGCACGATCGCCCGGACGAGGTCTTCCTCCGTGGATACGGAGTAGAGATCCACGCCGACGCGGGCGAGCCCTGCCTGGAGAGCCGCCTGGCGACGTTCGGCCAGCTCCTGGAAGGTCTGCCGAAAGACTGGATCGCTGGTATCGACGCCTAGCTGCTCGCCCGTCTCGGCATCCTCCACATAGATGAAGCCTGCGCTGGGCATCTCGGCTTCGCGCGCATCCCACAGCCGGACGGCGACCAGCTCGTGCCGGCGCGCGAGTTGCGCCAGCGGCCGCTCCCAGCCCGGCTCGCTGATGAAGTCGGAGACCAGGAACAACAGCGATCGTCGCTTGAGCGCCCCCAACGCCGCATCGAGCAGCACCCTCAAATCGGTCGGGGCCCTGCCCGACCCGTCCGGCTCCAGGAGGAGGTCGCGGATCAGGCGTAGTACCTGGTTGCGCCCGGATCGCGGCGGAATCACTCGGGCAGACCGGGTGTCGTAGAGGATCGCTCCGACGCGATTGCCGCCGCGCGTCAGCAACCGCGCCATCGTGGCCACAAAGTCGACCAGCACGCTGTGCTTGTATCGCTCGGCCGGGCCGAAGCGCATGGATCGGCTGAGGTCGAGCAGGAACCACGTCGTGAGCTCCCGATCCTCCAGATACTGGCGTACGTGCAAGGTGTTCATCCGGGCCGTGACATTCCAATCGATGTGCCGGATGTCATCCTGCGGCTGATACTCGCGCAGGTCGGAGAGGTCGATGCCGACCCCATAGAACAGCGTGCGGTAATCGCCCTGCAGGGCGCCGTCCAGGCGGCGGATCACTTTCCAGTCGAGCCGCCGCAGGGTGCCCTCAGGCGTTGCGGGCGGCGTTGAGGCTGTAGGCGCGCTCATGCGTCGGGATCTCGGGCAGCGGGACAGCGGAGATGAGGCGGTTCACCAGATCGTCGGGGGTGACGTTGTCCGCCAACGCCTCATAGGACAGCACCAGCCGATGGCGGATCACATCCGGAGCCAGGTCGAGCACGTCCTGCGGCAAGGCGTAC
>Ga0184633_10000030_pt1 | contig 36783 bp, 62 predicted proteins | sample PLM31_170_b1_FD_133156 | JGI IMG/M metagenome (GOLD analysis project Ga0184633, IMG submission 133156) | Groundwater sediment microbial communities from an aquifer in East River, Colorado, USA - PLM3-1_170_b1 | ecosystem: Environmental > Terrestrial > Soil > Riparian zone | place: USA: East...
ACGGTTCGGGCCGCCCTGCGTCTGCTGCGGGATGGCCCGACCTATACCCGCTCTGTCTCAACCGCCCTGACGCTGGACGGCGAGACTCTCCGCCGTCTGCCGCCCCTATGAACCGCGCCGCGCTCTCCCTCTGGCAGGCGTCGCTGGAGGCCGAGACGCCCCGCCGCCTGACCGTCACCGCCCCGCCGGTCACCCGCACCGTCACCGCCCGCTACGAGGTCATCGAAGAGGAGGAGCCAGGCAGCCGGGTCGGCCTCTCGCTGTCCTCCGAGATGGTGCGCCTGCTCGGCCACCACGAGGGCTACGGCCTAGCCTTCCCCGTCCGCCGCGCCCTGGCCGAATGGAACCGCTACTGCCGCAGCCACCACCAACGCTGGCCGGACCACGCGACCCGCCCGGTCTGTGCCGAGCTGGCCTACGCGGTCATCCGCAACCGCTACTCGCTGCGCTGGGCGGCGGAGCACAGCGGCGTGTCGTACCTGCGGGCCGAGCGGCTGCTGATCGGGGCCTGCCGTCAGATGGCGGAGTATCAGGAAGCGTGGATAGCGCGTAGTGTGGCGTCGTGAGTGAGTCGCGAACGGCTGCAGGACGGGCGCTGCCTTCGTGCCGACACGACCGCTACCGAGTGCTCATGGGGGAGGCAGGGATTGAGAGTTTTGTCTGCTCGATGTGCGGTAAACAGGCTAGATTCGGGCCCGCGCAGCAGTCGGGAGACGATGAGGCGTTCATCCGCGAACTGTCCAAAGTCAACATCGAGAACGCCTACCGGCCCCGCGATGAGTTCGACGTGGATGTTGACCCCGAATCCCTACGCGGGCAGATTCTAGCGATGCACGACGCCTATGCCGCCCTCCCATGGTGGCTCCGGGCCCTCGCCCGGATCATGGCGTGGAGGCCGTGGCGTAGGAGCCCTTGACGCGTCCCACGTTGTAGTACGATGGCGGGCGCACACCTGAGCGTCACGGTGCCCGAAGGCACGGCCACTCCGAAGTCAGGCACCCGGTAACCCTCGGGTATCGCTATCTCCTGAAACACCCGCCGCCCCCAGGGCGGCCTTTCTGTACCCGCCTGGAGGAGCCTCGTTGACCTCCGATCAGCTCCTCCCGCTGCTCATCGGCCCCTACGGAGCGTTGGTCCTCTCGCTGGTCGTGACGTGGTTCGTCTACCGGCTCTTCAGAGAAGAGCGCCAGGACGGACGGGAGGATCGGGCGGCGATGCTGAAGATGACCGGCGTGGTCGAAGAGCTGGTCCGCGAAGTTCGGGCGCTGCGGGAGGACCGGCGGTGATTGGCTGGCTCCGTGCTCTGCTTGACAACGGTGAGAAGGCCGAGCGTGAAGCGGTCAAGGCACAGGTCAAGCATGCGCTCGAAGCGGCGCAAACCGAACTGAAGACTTCGCAGGGAGCGCGCCTCGAACGATTGGCCGATCGGTACGACCAGATCAAGCTTCGACCGAAGAAGCGATGATCGAAACCATCGGCGCGATCCTGCTCGTTGCCCTCGTTCCGGTGGCGATCGCCGACTGGTATAGCGCGGGCATCCTGACCCGCGCCTCGCGTGAGAATGGCGAGGCGCTGCGGGAACGGCGGAATGTGGCGATCGTGTCATCGGTGGCGGTGACGCTGTACTTCGTGGTCGGGGTCAACACAGTCTTCGGCTTCCCGTGGTTCGAGGTTCCGGTGGCCTCAATCATCAACCGCAGCCTGCTGCTCCTGGTCGGGATCCTCCCGCTCCGGTTCATTTGGCTGTATTGGAAAGGGAGGCTGTAGCCATCTACGAGTATCGCGCTCGCGTTGTGACTGTGGTGGATGGCGACACCGTGCGGACCGAGGTCGATCTCGGCTGCGATGTCCGCATTCGGCTCACGATCAGGCTCCTGGGTCTGAACGCTCCCGAGCTCCCGACCGAGGAGGGGAAGGCGGCCCGCGACCATCTGATCTCTCTCATTCCGTCGGACCAACTTGTTGTGCTCGAGACAGTGAAGGACCGACGGGAGAAGTACGGGCGCTATCTGGGCACCCTGCGCGATCCGACCGAGCCTTCGCCGTCACTCAATGACCGGATGATCGCCGACGGCTACGCGGTGGAGTACATACCGTGACCGACGTCTTTCCCGGTGCGACCCTGACTCAACTCAATGAGTGGGGCTATCCAATGGGGTCTCCCCGACCCACGCCGACGCCAGCCCTCGCGTTCTCGGTCATTCACATAACCGCGAATACGGCCTCAGCGCAGAACGAGGTCGCATGGCGGCTGAACGACCCGGCGCTACAGAACAGCGCCTCGTTCTTCGTCAACCCTGATGGCTCAGTCGTCCAGGCCCTCGCCGACCCGCTCCACATGGATCCCTGGACCAATGGGGATATGCAGAACCCCGACCTGAGCAACCCGCGCATCGCCGCCATGGTCCGCGATGGGGTAAACGCCAACGAGCGGTCGTTGGTGACCATCGAGAACGTGGGCCGCGAGCCAGGCAACCCGATAACGCCGGCCCAGGTGGCGACCAACGGCCGGATCCTTGCCTACTACCACGCCAAGGCCGCCATGCCGGTCAACCGGGTGACGGTCATCGGGCATTACCAGATCAACAGCGTCAACCGCCCCAACTGCCCATCGGTCGACAAGAGCGTCATCGACCGCATCGTGGCAGCCGCAGCAGGAGGAGACGACATGACCATCGTGTACGCGGTCAAGTTCCTCAACGCCGCTGGCAAGCCTGAGAACCGCCCGGTGGACTTCCTCGCTGGTACGCACACCGGCTGGCACCTGGATGGCACCTACCAGGAGTTCACGATCGGGGCCGGCGGATCATTCGCCCGTGCCACCGCTCGCTGCAAGCTCACCCGGACGGGTGGCGCGAATCCCTCCGGTGAGCCGTTCGTGGACATGGTGGATGGCATCTTCGCCCAGGGTGCCCCGTGGTACGTCGTTGAGGATGGGACGAAGGTCAAGGCCCACCCTGACCCGTTACCAAGCGGTGGGTTCACTCAGGCCCAACTCGACGCGGCGGTGGCGAAGGCCGCGATGGACGCCAAGGTGATTGCCGCTAAGGCTGGCGCGGAAGGGGCGGCGGCGGCGGCCGTGAGTTACGCCAAGTCACTACCCGAATAGGAGGCTGACATGGAAGACGAGTTGACCACCCCGCCGGAGGAGCCGGAGGCACCGGCTGAACCGGCTCCGGCTGAGTCTGAGTCCGATGAGGATGAGGAGGCGGTTGAGTGAGCTTGCGCTTCCGCATCCTCTCTGGTCTTCACCCGCTGTTCCATCGGCGCGGGAGCATGGATGCCTGCTGGATTTGCCGCGATATATGGCGGCGGCTTGAGGCTATCCCCGGATTCAATGAGTCTATGGCTCAGGGACTCGCTGAGGAAGACACCGGCCGCGAACCGATGTGGCGAAGCCCGCCCGCCTTCAGACCTACGGGAACCTGTGGCGGACTTTCCCCGATACCGCCAACGTCCCGAGCTTCACCATCTCACCGAAGCACTAGGAGAACGCCCATGGGACTCACTGATCTACTCACCCTCGCTGGACTCTCGCTGGCGGTAGCCGCCGTGTTTGAGGTTGGCAAGAAGGTGGTGAAGCCGAGCCCGGAGCACCTCGACCGCTTCGGTGCCCTGGCCGCCATCCTGCTCGGTGTGACAATCGGCGGCGGCGCGGCGGCATTGCAGGGCGCGGACATCGCAGCCGCCGTGACTAACGGCGTTCTGGCCGGCCTCTCGGCGGTGGGACTGTACAAGGTGGCAGCCGCCAGCCCGTTGCCCATCGGCTAGTGCTCCGTCCCTGGGCGTAGTAGAAGGGGCCGGGCTGAACACAGCGACCGACCCCAGACCTGATTGCTCAGGTAACGGCTTATAAGCGCCGTCATTGTCGCCCGGCCTACTGACCGGTCTTCCACGGGCGGCATGCCCGTTCGGCATCGTTCGGCGGTACTTGGGCGAACTGAGGTCAGAGTAGCAGAGTGGCAGGCCTGTCTATCCGCGCTCCGGCACTGGTCGGTCTTCCACCGGCTACGACACCGATTCGACTCCCGCCGCCTAGGTGAGCAAACGTTAGACAGAGTCCCTGCCGGTATGAGGCTACCACGGATGAGCGCGACCGATAGGTTTCGGCGTTATGTTGAACATCGACTCATTCAGATGATCTTCCTGCGTCGCTGGGGTGTGACCATTCCACCCGGCATCTATCTGATCCGACGGGCCGACGGTGTTTACCTCCTCCTCGCTGGTTTTGGTTCTGGCGTCTGGGCGGCCTGATGCTCCGCCCCTGTCTCGAATCGAACTGTTCCCACCTGACGCGCAGGACACGCTGCGTTGGCCACGAGGCAGAGCGGAACCGCCGACGCAACGCTGACCCCCAGCGAGTTGCGCTGTATGGCGGGGACTGGCAACGGACCAGCCGCCGGATACGGGAGGAGCAGCCCAACTGCGTCGTGTGCGGGACGGACCGCGACACCACGGTGGACCACCCCACTGGTGACACGCTCTGCCTTCGCTGTCACGGTCGGCGTGAAGCGCAGCGACGCGACCTGATGGGCAGGGGGCATTCAATCTCTGACGGCTGAGAAGCCCAATACCCCGGCCTACCTCGCTCGCATTGTTTCGGAGTCTGGAGCTGCTAGGAGTCTCAGATGGCCGGTCGCGGTCCAGCCCCCAAACCGAAACGCCGAAACGCGTCTGACAAGCCGATTCGCGGTGAGTGGAAGCCCACCGCTATGACCGGCTGGCAGCACGGGAAACTCCCAGTTCCGCCCGATGGTCTGATGCCCGCTAGCGTCATAGCCTGGGACACATGGCTCAACGCATGGTGGGCTGCCCACTGGTCACCTGATGACGTGCCCGCTCTCCGCCAACTGATCCGTCTGTATGACCAGGTTGAGCGTGGGGAGTTCCAGCGTGCTACTGAACTGCGGCTCGGCATGGACACCTACGGCATCAGCCCCAAGGGTCAGCAGGACCGCCGCTGGATCCGACCTGAACGCGAGGAGGCCGCGCCATCGTCATCGCCACGCGGCAAGTCCCGCGCAAGCGCCGACCATTACGCCCATCTACGCGTGGTCAACGAGTAAGCCCTCCAAGCCTCGGCTGGACGGGCCTGCAATGGTTGGCGGCCTACCTGCCTTCGCCGACCGATGAGCGTGCCCCGCTCATTCTGACTGATGAGCAGGCTCGCTTCCTCATCGCGTGGTATACGCTCGACAACCGCGGGTTCTTCCCGAACCGTCGGGGCCAGATCGAAATGGCCAAGGGTTGGGGGAAGTCTCCACTCGCGGGCTGGCTGTCCATCCTTGAGTTCGGAGGCCCAGTCTGCTTCGACGGTTGGGATGCCGACGGCGAACCCGTAGGCGTGCCCTGGGGCACGGGTGAACGCCCACCGCCGCTGGTACAGATCGCGGCCGTGTCTGAGGATCAGACCCACAACACCTACGGCGCCATCTTTCAGGCGCTGACTGCACGCAAGGGCACGGTAGCGGACAACATCGGGGTGGATCTGGGGCGCACCCGCCTCTATCTCAAGGACCGCCCCGGTGAACTGCATCCTGTCACCGCATCTGCCGGCTCACGGGAAGGCCAGCGCCTTACCTACGGCAACCTTGACGAGACGCACTTGTGGAACCGGCAGAACGGCGGCGTGCGTCTGGCCGACACCATGCGGCGCAACGCCGCCAAGATGGGCGGTCGGACCCTCGAGACCACGAACGCGCCCATGCTGGGCGGGAAGTCGGTTGCCGAGCGCACGGGCCATGACGCTGACCGTGGCTTCGCGGGCATTCTCCGTCTCGTCCGCACGCCAAAGCCTGAACCGCAGCCGGATTGGTCCGACGCGCAACTGCTTGAGGCGCTGGACTTCACCTACGGCGACGCCTACTGGATCGACCGCAAGCGCCTCCTGCATGAGATCCGCGACCCAGCGACGGATTGGGACGACGCCCTCCGGTTTTACTTCAACACCCGCGCTGCTGGCACTGGGCGGGCGGTCGACCCTCGCCGTTGGGACGAGTTGGCGAAGCCGATCGAGGTTCCGGCGGGAACTGAGATCGGTGCTGGCTTTGACGGCAGCGTCAGCCTGGACGAGACATGGCTGGTGGGCTGCACACGGCAGGGCTACAGCTTCAAGATCGGACGTTGGTTCCGCCCGGCCGGCTCCACGACGTGGACGGTCCCTCGCTCGGAGGTCATGGCCAAGGTCGAGTGGATGTTTGGCTACTACCGTGTCGGCCGGTTTCAGTTCGATCCGCCGAAATGGTGGACCGAAGGAGAGCAGTGGGTAACGGCCTGGCCCGAGATCGCCGTCGCGCTCGATACGAACCAGCCCCGCCGCTTCGCGCCAGCCGTCGACCGATGGCTGGTGGGGATCCGCGAGGGCACCCACACCCACGACGGCGACCCAGACCTGGCAGACCATGTAAAGGCGGCCCAGTTGCGAAAGGTCCACCTCAATGCTGCCGAGGATGACGGGCGCACCAAGTACGTCATCGTCAAGGGCGAGGACCGCCGCAAGTTTGACGGGGCGGTGGCCGATGTTCTGGCTTACGACGCCGCCATGGGGATGCCGGAATCCGTGCCCTTCCGCTCCGCCTACGAAGACGAGGGGCTCACCTTTCTAGGGCCTGCGAGGTAGCACATGACGCGTCTGCTCCGGGCTCTGCGGCGGATTGACGCCACCGATATCGCTCTCATGGGCGGCCTTGTTCTGCTGGGGTACGGCGTCGCCCAGTTCTCGCAGGCGTTGGCCGCCATCGTGGTCGGCGGGCTGGTGTTGCTGTACGGCGCCCTGCCGCTCCTGGCGACACTCCGGCGGCCCCGCTGATGGGCCTCCTCGTCCATAGCGTCAAGGCACAGATCGGCTGGCCGGCCTCCGGCTGGGAGCCGACTCCTGGCTCGACTACTTCGATCACCGATATCCTCGTCAACAACGACACCGCGATGACGGTGAGTGCCTTCCATGCCGGTGTGCGGCTGATCGCCGAGGACATCGCAGGTCTGCCGCTCGCTATCTTTGAGAAGGTCGGCGACGCCCGCATCGCCCGGCCCACTCACCCGTCATATCCCGCCCTCCACAACGCACCGAACCCCGAGATGACGGCGATGGTGTGGCGCGAGACGATGATCGGTCACCTGTTGACCTGGGGGAACTGCTACTCCGAAAAGGAGTTCAATGGTCAGGGGCAGACCGTCCGTCTGTGGCCGCTGCTTCCGAGCCGCATGAAGGTCGAGCGCGACAAGGTATCGGGCCGGCGCATCTACAAGTACCGCTTGAAGGATGGTACTGGCGTTGTCCTCCCGAACCGCAACGTCTTCCACGTTCCTGGGTTTGGCTTCGATGGTCTGATCGGGTACTCGCGGATCTCGATGGCCCGCCGTTCGCTGGAGTCCGCGATCGCCCTTGAGGAGTACGGGCTTCGGACCTTCGCCGAAGGTGCCAATCCCGGCGTGGTCATCAAGCACAAGGCGCAACTGAGCAAGGACGCCAAACGGCATCTGCGTGAGAGCTGGGATGAGGGCCACAAAGGTCTCTCGAACGCTCAGCGGACGGCTGTTCTGGACGAGGATATGAGCCTCGAAAAGATCAGCTTCCCACCTGAGGACGCCCAGTTTCTGGCCTCACAACAGTTCTCAGTCGAGGTCATCGCCCGCTGGCTCCGCCTGGCGCCGACCAAGCTCTCGGACTTCACCCACGCGACGTACAGCAACCTTGAAGAAACGAGTGTTGACCATGTGGTCAGCGCCTTGATGCCGACCACCAATCGCTTCGAGCAGCAGTACGACAAGGACATCGTTGCCCCGCCGTTCTATACCAAGCACACCCTGTCAGCTCTCATGCGCGGCAAGAGCAAGGACCGGGCCGAGTTCTACCAGATCATGCGCCAGAACGGTGTGTACACCGATGACGAGATCCGGGCCTTTGAGGACCAGAACCCACTGACGAACGAGGATCGCGCGAAGGTGCTTTGGCCCCTCAACAGCGTTCCAGCCTCGGCCTACGACGCCAACGGGATGACCTTCCAGAACCGCGTGGATGCGGTGGGCGTGCTGGTCCGCGCTGGATATGACCCCACCGGCGCGCTCGTCGCCCTGAACCTGTCCCCCATTGAGCACACCGGCCTCGTTCCGGTGACGGTGACCCTAGACCCGCAGACGGTGGGCAACGGGGCTCGACCCTAGGAGCGTCATGGCTGATTACGACTTGGATCTGCTTCGGGTCCCGTTGGGATTTAGCCCGCCGCGTAGGGCGACGTGTCGAGCGACATGGCACTTCTTGCATACCAGCACGAGGTTGTCAGCTCGATTGGCTCGGCCGCTGACATGATGGGTCTCAAGGTAGCGGTGGCCTCCGCAGTCAACGCACTTACCGCCGTCTCGATCCCAGACTTGGTCCCGCAGGGTGTCCATGCTTGTGCTGTTCTCTCGGTAGTAGCGGGCCTTGCAGGCTCGGTCGCAGAAGCGCAGTCGATAGCGGCCAGTCTCGTGACGCCAGACACGGACAGGCTTCTCGCACGCCGAGCACGGCACCATGTGGCTGCCCACTCTCGGGCGAATGCTGAGTCCGTATCTAGCGGTGCAGGATCGGGAACAAAACCGGGCTTGGCCAGCCTGTTGCTTCGAGCGATGGCATCGTTGTCCGCACCATTCGCAGGTGAACTCCACATAGGTCGTACTGCGCTTCGGCCAACTCAGGGGAGGTACCTCTAGTGGCAGAGTGGACGGCTGACTACGTGGGTAGTCTACCCGACCGCGCGTTCGCGTGCATCGACGGTGGAGGTGAACTAGACGATGCGGGAAGGACCGTCCCGCGATCCCTCCGCCACTACCCGCATCACAACGCGGCGGGTGATCTCGACCTTCCCCATCTTCGCAACGCCCTGTCGCGCGTCGCCCAAGAGGACACCACATCGTGCGGGGTTTCACATCTCCGCGAGCATGCAGAGGAGCAAGGCGTGGGAAAGACCGCCCAACCCGAGTACAAGCAGTTCACTCCTCACGAGTTCAAGCTGTCGGAGACTGGCGATGTCACCGTGGCGTTTAGCCGCTTCAACGTCATCGACAGCGATACGGACGTGACGTTCCCCGGCTCCATGCCAGCGGGCAAGGCCGTCCCGATGTCCGCCTATGGGCACACGAGCTGGGATGGTGCACTGCCGACAGGCAAGGGGACCATTCGCGAGACGGGTGACCTGGGCATCTTCGATGGCTCGTTCTTCATGGAGACCGACCAAGGGCGAAACGCCTACCACACTACGAAGGCGATGGCTGATCTCCAGGAATGGAGCTATGGCTACGCCATCCTAGATGGGGGTCCTGGCATGTTCGACGGTAAGCGGGTGCGTGAGCTCCGTAAGGTCGACGTGCTTGAGGTCTCCCCTGTTCTCAAAGGTGCCGGTATTGGCACCCACACCATGGCAATCAAGAGCGGCGTGCCGGGATCCGATGCGCCGATGGCCGATCTCCTCTCTTGGTACTCCGAGGCGGAGACGGCAGTTCTGGATCGGTTCGAGAGCCATGCGGTCGCTCGTGCCAGTGAGAGTCGCAAGCTCTCGCGGGCCGATCGGGCGTTCCTCGAGGACAACGCCGAATCTGTCGGCGAGTACCTCGTCAAGCTCCTGAACATGATCGAAGCGGACGACCCGCCCCTCAAGCGTGTCGATCCCGTGACCCTGGAAGTCATGCTCGGGTTGGCCCGAGTCAATGGCGTCTCCGTGTAGACGCCCCCTCCCGTCCATCCCCATCCGGCTCCGCAGCGCGGGGCCTTTCTAGTGGAGTACCCCAATGGCTACCTCTGCCGAAATCGGCCAGAAGCTGACTGACAAGCGTCAGGAGCACGGCGTCTGGCTGGCCCAATACAAGAAGGACGGCGGCTACGACATGCCGACCGATCAGGTGGTCGAGTTCAACACTCGGAACGAAGAGCTGACCAAGCTCCAGGCCGAGTACGAGACCGCTCTGAAGGTCGAGAAGTCAGCCGCCGAGAATGAGGCGAAGCTCGGTCCCCAGGGCCGGCTCGTCAAGGATGCCGACGACCCCGAGACTAAGGACGTGCCCGCCGGCATCTCGACCAAGGCGCAGCTCAATGCTGCGTTCAAGTCGGCGTTTGAGAAGAATGCGTCTGCTCTTGACGCGATTGCCAAGGGTGGCCGCGGCTCGGTCAGCTTCGACCTGAACATGAGCCTGAAGACTCTGCTCGACACCACTGTCCATGCCCCGCAGGCGGACCGACTGGGAACCTTCCCATCGGCGCTCTACTACGGGAGCGTGGAAGACCTGTTCATGCATGGCGTCACCGACTCGAAGTCGGTGGACTACTTCATCCAGACGACCGACACCGACAACGCGGCCGCTGTGGCGGAAGGAGTTGCCCCCACCGATTCGGCGTTCGCCTGGACGCTGACGACCGATCCGGTTGAGACCGTCTCGACCTGGATTCCGATGACTCACGAGTCGGTGGCCGACAATCCTGGACTCCAGTCCACGGTTGAGGGCATGCTGGCGCTTCGGCTTCAGAAGAAGTCCGAGAACACAATGCTGGCCGGCAGCGGTGTAACCCCGATCCCGACCGGCGTGTTCATTCGGACCGGCTTTCAGACTCAGGCCAAGGGTGCCGACCCGGCCTTCGACGCCATCCACAAGGCCATCACCAAGGTGGAGGTCACCGGCGATGCGATCGTCGATGCCGTCACAATCCACCCGACCGACTGGCAGAATCTGAGGCTGACCCGGACGACCGATGGCGTCTACATTCTCGGCAATCCCGCCGATTCGGCACCGCTGAATCTATGGGGTTTGCCGGTGCGAAAGACGACCGGCATCGGTGCCGCCGGCACTGCGGGTGTTGGTGCGTTCCGCACCTTCGCTGAGATCCGCGAGCGCGAAGGCCTGGTGGTCGAAATCTCCACCGAGCATTCGACCTTCTTCACCGAGCGCAAGGTCGCGCTTCTGCTGTATCGGCGCTTCGCGGTGGCTGACTATCGGCCCAGCGCGTTCGCGACGATCACCGGCCTGTAAACGGCCTAGCCGAGAAAGGAGACAGGCATGCCTGTCATCTCCGGCGGGGTTGTTTCGCAGCCCGGCCAACTCCTGTACGAGACGGTGTTGTTCACCGAGACCACCGGAGCCGGTACTTATACCGGCTCCGTCACGGTCCCGGGCAACTCACTGATCCACGACATCAAGGTCTGGTCTACGGCCGTCTGGACGGCGACTACCACAGCCCTCATGGATGTGGGCGATGTCGCCGACCCGGACGGCTGGTATACCCAGATCGACCTCAAGGCCACCGATCTGGTGGTGGGTGAGCAGATCCGGTTCCAGTCCGCTGGTGGCCAGGAAGGCGCGTACTACGTCGCCGCCACTGGCGAGCTCGAAACGGCCTTCTCTGCCACGGCGCGAGTCATCTCGGGCATCGTCATCACCGTGGGAGCTGCCGGCAGCGCCGGTCGCACCTACATGCAAGTGATCTACACCGACCCGACCAGCTTCGCTGCTGCCACCAAGGCGTAGGAGGAACTGTGACCGAACCCCTGTTCGTCAATGCGGACTGGTCGGCCCTCGTGCTGGCCGGTTCGCCAGAGGCGGCCTACGGCATCCAGCCGAAGGACGCCAAGCGACTCGGGCTTCTGGCCAAGGAGCCGGGCGAGGTGATCCCTGAACCGGAGATCCTCGTCTCGGCCAATCCCGCTCCTGAGCCTGAACTGGTCAAGGAAGCGAAGAAGCCTGCTGACAAGTCGGCCCGCAAGCCGAAGACCAAGTAAATCCTCAGAGCCCCGGCTGGCCCTCCCTGGCCGGGGCTCCACCCCACTAGGAGCCGCCCATGGCCACCATCCAAAGTAATCCGGGTGAAGCGGTCACGCTCGGCACCGCCCAAACCGGCAATGTGGATACCACGAACACCGCCTACCGTGGCAATCGCACGGGCGGCGGAGCGGTCGTCGTAACGTCAGCCATCGGTGCTACCCCGACGGTCACGGTCAATATCCGGGGGTCGGTCGATGACACAAACTGGTTCAACATCCCCTACTCGCTGGTGGCCACGCCGCGGACGTTTGTCCTGACCGCGATCACGATCACGACTGCAGTGACGACCACCTACCTGCTTCAGGAGTTGGTCTTCTGGCGGTACCTGAAGCTCGTCTACTCGGCCAATACCAACGTGACCCTGACGGCCACGGCTTATGTGTAGCGCCGGCTTCCTCAAGGTGGCCACTACCAGCACCAACGACATCACCGTCATTCATAGCGGCACGCTGCCGTCGACGATCGCGCTGTGACCGTCCTCATTCAGCCCACCCGCCACTGGACGTGTCCCAACTGCACGACCGAATCGGTGACCCTCGTGGCCGCCTCCGACATCACCATCAGCGCCCAGCCCTACTAAGGAGACCCCGATGAACCTGCTCCACCTAGCGAGAATCCGGCCGCAGATGCACGCCACGCCACTCGCGGATGGAGCTCGCTTGCATCTCGTTCGTGGCCACCAGTTGTCCGAGCTGGTTCGGCTCGGTCCTAACGAATGGCACGCGCTGGTCATCCACCCCGATGGGACGGTTGACGATCTGGGCGTGAGCCACAACCTGCTGACCAACACCGGCCGCGACCTGTGGGACGCGGGCTGGGGTGCCGCTGGCGTGAACAACGGCGCCAACGTGGCGACCGGCGCCACCGCCACCTCTCTGACCGACACCGGCGAAGCCTGGACAACGGACCAGTTCAAGGGCTGGACGGTGATCGCCGAGGAGACGACCAACACCCCGGTCTTCGGCAACATCGGCTCCAACACCGCAACCGTGCTGACCATCGATGCCTGGCGCAATGCCGATGACTCGGCTGGCACGACACCGGCCGCGACCGCCAACTACAGCATCTACCCAACGATCAAGCCGCGTCACATGGCGCTGACCGAGAATGCGGCGGCGGCGGCGGCCACCGACACGCTGCTGACCGGCGAGCTCACGACTGGCGGAGCCGGTCGGGCTCTGGCCACCTACGCTCACACCGGCGGGACAAGCACCTACACTCAAGCAAAGTCATTCAGCATAACCGCGTCGTTTCCTGCCATCCACAAGGGCGCTCTCTTCACAGCATCCAACCCAACGGCCGCCGGCGTAATGCCTCTGGTCGCAGTACTCAATGCAGATGCAAACGTGATTTCAGGCGACACTTTGAGCGTCACAGCCACAATAACTACCACGGGCTGACGAACTATGCGAGAGGTCACTGCTTTGCAACCAGTGCAACGTCATCCTGGCCTTTGCTCTGGAAGACCCAGCTCTGCTTCGAGCGGCGGCGGATTACCTCGATAAGCACAACACCGGCTAACAGGAGCCTCACATGCCGAACCTGACCAAGGACACGATGATGCTGGCCGATCTCCCGAAGGGGCGAGATCCGGGCGAGTTCCTGAACGACGCTGACCTCGCCGCGCTCTACGAGCGGGAACTGGCCAGCCTCCCTGCCAAGGATCCGAAGCGTCCAGCGCTTGAGGCCAAGGTGGCCAGCGCCAAGTTCGCAGCCGTGTCGACAGCTACCGTCCAGGCAAAGGCGATGGCCGCTGCCGAGGTTGCCGCCGCCGAGCGTCAGGCGCGCGCCAAGGACGAGCAGGATCTGTTCGACAAGCTCGTTCAGGGAAAGACGCTGACGGCAGAGGAGTACGAACGCGCCAAGGCATACCGCGACGCCCACAAGGAGTGAACTTGCTCCGGTTGGTCCTACCCAAGCCGCAGGAGTCGCAGTGCTCCCGGTGCGGCCGGCCGCTGCGTGAGCGGTGGCGAAAGCCCTGTCCGACCTGTGGTGATCGTCATCGCACACTCATCAGAGGCTTGGACATGACCCGTGCTGCCGCCCAGGATGAGATGGGGTGAAACGTCCCCTCGCCGCAGCCATCGGGCTCGCCCTCACGGCGGGCCTTTTGATTACCCCGGTGCTGGCCGCCAACCCGAACCGCGATCCGCTGCATCTCAACAAGCACACCGGCGGCATGGGGTATCCCCCGCCCTATGGCCTGACCTACTGCTACGACGAGGACGACTTCGAGGAGTGGTGGTACCTGGGCTGGATGCAGCCCGGCGAGACATTCACCGCCTCACTGCGCTTCTGCGACGGTCAGGACGCGGGCGACTACTACGTCCGCGAATCCGACGGCAAGGTCATGTGGATCGACGACGGCAACACGATGTTCTTCCTGTCGGTGAAAGGGAAGAACGCGCACTACGCCATCAGCTTCGAGGGGTCCAGCCTGCCCGACGATCCCGACTACCCGCTGTATGCCGCCGAGGTTGGCGACCGGCCCTATGAGCTGTGGCAGTCCTGTCATCCCGCGCCGGGTGCGTGGGTCACCTTCACGATCACCTACATCGGAGAGCGCTCCGCCGAGACCTCGCTGCGCTTCGGTTCGACACACTACACGGCAACGTCGTGGTGCCCCTAGATGGCGAGTTGGGAGCGCGTCGTCACTCAAGACGGCATCGAGACGATCGTCTCGTACCCGCCGTTCGACGGGACCGAGGTCGAGGCCCGGGCCTGGCTGGATTGGAAGATCGAATCGCACGCTGCTGAGAAGGGCTGGGTCATCGCGAGGGACGGGGATGTGGCGACCATCACGAAGGTCTACAGCCTCGAGCGCACCAAGCAGCGCGTCATCCTGATCCGGTCGGTGGCCTGATGGCCGTCAGTCATGCGGGGTCCACTGAATCGCATACCGGCGCGATCGGTTCGATCAGTGAAGCCTCATTCACTTGGACCGGCCCTGTTGGTGCGCCACCTCATGAGGGCGTGCTGATATTTGTCTTCAATCTGGTTTCGGGGGCGAACATCGTTTCTTCGGTTACCTACGGCGCTACGTCTGTCCCGCTGGTTGCCGGTGGTGAGGCGATCGATTCCGCTGGCGAGCCGGGTTGGTGCGGGGCGTATTTCATCGGCTCAGGATTCCCGACCGGCAGCAGTCAGGCCGTTGTGGTCAACCGCACAAACAACACCGACGAGTTGTATGCCACTTGCACTCTCCTCCAGGCCCTAGGAGATACGGAGGTCTATACCGCCGGAATAGTTCTTCTTCAGGGCGATGGCACGCTCGCCGAGCAGAGCGTAGACGACGGCTCGCCCGGAACGGATAGCGAGCGATATGCGGGCACTTTCTCGGGCTTGGCCTCCGTGCCGGGGCCTGGTATCAATACCTCCGCCCTTTTGAGCTTCGATACCGGCCAACAGACGGCAGCCGTCGTCCGCGAGGCGAACACCGGCCAGGGCAGCCGACTGGTCGGGTTCGCGTCTGGCACCTCTGATGACCGGGCAGCGGTGCATCTCGCGGTCCGTGAAGCTGCTGCCGCTGCTGAGCGCGTCCCGCGCTTCTCGCCCTACCCGCAAATCCTGGCTCACTGAGGAGACCCGATGGCTGGACATGTCTACAGCGTTGTGATGGCAAATCAGACCATCGTGGCCGACGCGACGCTGGTTATCGTCCACGCCGCTGCCGCGGTGGGCACCCGTGCCTCGATCTTGGAGATTCACCGGGCGTGGTGCAGCCAGATCGGGACCGAAACCTCCGAGCAGTTGGGAATCATCCTCGGCCAGAAGGTGACGGCGTTCGGGACGTACACCTCCACCACACCCGCTCCGCATCAGACCGGCGGCGCTGCGTCGGGCATCGCGGGCGGGACGGCGGGTGCCGCGGCGACGGCAGGCACCGACGCCTCGGCCGAGGGAGCGGGTGCCGTCACTGTCACGATCGAGGAAGGCTTCAACAACCTGAACGGCTGGTTGTGGGTGCCGACCCCGGAGGAGCGCCTGATCGTCGGGCCGGACATTGCCATCATCGTCAAGATGGTGGGCACCCCGACCACACTGACCGGCTGGACGGCCGGTCTGACCTACCAAGAGATCAACTAGAGGCCGGCCATGCCCGGCCTGTTCCGACGACCCCCCCAACCCCAGCAGCGTCTTCCGAAAGCCGCACCGCCATCAGCGCCGGCACCCATCGAGCGGACGCTGACCGAGGCGGTCACGTCCGCCGATGCGTGGGCGCGGGTGTTCACCGGCTCACGGACACTCACCGAAGCGGTAGCCCAAGCCGACGCCTGGACCCGGACCGGCACCTTCCTGCGGACCATGACCGAGAGTGTCACAAGTTCGGATGCCTGGACGCGAGTGGCGACGTTCGCGCGGACCTGGACCGAGGCCGCCACTCAGGCCGACGCCTGGACGCGGGCAGGAACCTTCAACCGCACGCTGACTGAATCGGTCACCAGCTCCGATGTCTGGATTCGGGTCGGAACGTTCATCCGAACACTCACCGAAGCAGTCACCTCATCCGATGCCTGGGTCGCCTCCAAGATCATCGCCCGGACGTTCACTGAGGCGGTGATGAGTTCGGACGCATGGACGCGGAGCGGGACGTTCCTCCGCACGTTGACCGAGGCTGTGAGCCAAGGCGATGTCTGGACTCGCAGCGTGACCCTCGCCCGCTCCTTCACCGATGCCGTAACGAGCGCCGATGCGTGGACGCGAACGGGAACATTCATTCGGACCCTGACTGAGGCAGTCGCCCAGAGCGACGCTTGGGTCGCGCTCAAGCTCATTGTGCGGACGTGGACTGAAGCGGTGAACCAGTCCGATGCCTGGCTCCGGCAGGGCACCTTCCTGCGATCCACGGCTGAGGCTGTCAGCCAATCGGATGTCTGGGTGCGGAGCGTCACCCTCGTTCGAACCCTGATCGAAACCGTCACCCAATCTGATGCATGGGTCCGAACCGTTACCTTGGTCCGTTCCCTCATCGAGGCGGTGGTGCAGTCAGATGCGTGGGCTGCGATCGTCAGCGTTACAGGTATTGGCGCCGTCGGCGGCAAGCCCGGTGGTTCGGTGACGACGGTCAGTCAGCCCGGTGGCACCGTCGACCTGCCCATCCCGGGCGGTTCTGTGAGCGAGGACTGATATGCCCATCGTGAAGCCGACGATCGAAAACCCAGACGAGCTGCTGGCTTGGCCGGCGGCCGAGGGTCCGATCAACCGGATTCAGATCGAGCGCAGCGATACCGGCGGCGGGGCCGGTTACGCCAACATCGGCTCGGCCACAATCCTGGCTGCCACCCGGTCCTACACCTTCTACGATGTGGGCGGCGACCTAGCTGACTGGTACCGCTGGTACGTCTCGAACGCGGCCAACACCTTCCCCTCCAGCACCAACCGTTCGTACAGCACCGAGCAGCAACCAGGCCCCGAAGAGGGCGGGTTGCTGTGTAGCTTGTATGACGTCAAGCAGCGCATCGGCGGCGGTGCATTGGCGACCGCCTTGGCGGATGAGGACATTCTCGAACACATCCGCCAGGTCAGCACCGACATCCTCGGTCACACCGGGCGTCAATTCGTCCCCGATCCACTCAGCGGGACGAAGACGTACCGCATCCATACCCGAGCTGGGTACGTCCTTCGAGTGCCGAAAGGCATTCGGTCCATTACCACCCTCGGCATTGCCGTTGACGATCAGCCGACGTCGGGCGGCACATACACGACGGCCACGGCAACCGATTACTACCTCGATCCACCAGAGTTTGAGCGCGATTATGGCTGGCCGCCGACACGGATCATCTGTCGGCGGAACGCGAGCTCTCGCTTCTATGACGCCAGCTACGGTGCGGAGATCACCGGCGCTTTCGGCTGGGTATCTGTGCCTGCGGACATTCAGGGCATCGCTGCTAACGCCTCAGTCCGGCGCTGGCAGGGGCGTGGCTCGGGCACCTACGCGATCGCCACCGAGGAGTTCGCGTCTCGTCTTCTGCGCTGGACGAGCCCCGAGGAGATGGAGAAGCTCAACTGGTATCGCCAGCTGCAGGCGGCGTGACCGATGGACTACGAAGCCATCGCCGCCGCCTTGGAGACGCGCTTCACGGGCATGACCACGCCGGCCGATGAGCGTCCCGCGACTGCCACTGATGACCCGCCGAACAGCATCGGACTCACCCCGTTGATCGTGGTCGACCTGCCACCCGACGAGGACCTCCAGTGGGGGCCGTCCAAGATCCGATACAGCCAACAGCTGTGGACGGTCTGGGCCCTGTTCGCCCAGGAGGGTGACTACGCCTGGCGCAAGCGCCGCCTGGCCAAGTGGCAGAAGTCCGTGCTCAACCAGGTCGTCGGCCAGATCCAGCTCGGCCTGGCCTACGTCGACATGGCTGAGATCCGGCGCATCGAGACCACGCAGCCCGACTGGGCGGACATCGCCTACGACGGACTGCGGATCACCGTCTACGTCCAGACCCATGAAGTCGTGACAGGAGCAGCCGCATGAGCAAGTCAAAGGACACCGTCACCGTATTCCCGGTAGATGGCCACTTCCTGCTCGGCGTGGCCGCCATTCCCCAGGAAGTCAGTTCTGATGAAGCCGAGGCGATGGTCGCCTCGGGGGCCTTCTCGTTCACCCAGCCCACAGAGCCGGCCGCTGAGGCCGAAGACAAGGAGTAGCTGTCAGCCATGAGCGTGAAGACCCTTCTCTCGGCCCGCGCCATCCTGGAGACCACCCGTGGCAGCGCCGGCACCCCGACTCGGATCCTCTACTTCGAGGAAGGCACCCACAACCAGGAGATCAGCACGATCCTGCCGCGTGAGCTGCGCAACAGCTACTTCCCGAACTTCCGCGCCTACGCGGGGGTCGAGCGCAACGGCTTCGAGTTCAGCGGGGACTGGACCTATAACCAGGCCATCTGGTGGCTGAACCTTCATCTCAAGGCGGTGGCCGCGGGCACCGGCGCCGGCGCCGATAAGAGCTGGACGTTCGTCCCAACGGCTAGCACCGATGACATCAAATCGGCCCTGATCGAGTACGGCTACGCCGATGGCATCGGGGCAACCCAGCCGGCCTGGTCGGTCCCCTACGTGCTCGGCGACGAGTTGACCGTGACGTGGGTCAAGAACGATACGGTCAAGTTCAACAGCCGACTGATGAGCGCCAAGGGTGCCACCCAGATCAGCGCCTTCACCGGCGCCCTGTCCGATGTAGTCACCATCAGCGCCCTGGGTACCGCGACCCAGATCTGGGTCGACCCGACCACCATCGGCACCACCCTCGATCCCCAGGTGATTGACGCCTCGTTCACCATGAACAACGGCTTCGTGTATCTCGACACGCTGGACAACACCGGCGTCGCCAAGGACCTGAAGCGGCCTCAGCCGCGCCAGTTCAGCCTGGACCTGACTCGGTACTACGCCAACGACAACGAGCTGGACATCTTTATCAGCAAGGCCGAGCGCAAGATCCGGATCCGGACGGTCGGCCCGGTGCTGGGCGGCTCGTTCTACAGCATCACGCTCGACGTCTACGGCGTCCTGGACACCTACGAGAAGGCTGAGGTGGATGGGTTGGGCGTGGCGCGCCTGACCTACGTCCCGCTCTACAACGCCACCGCCACCGCGGACTTCTCGTTCGTCGTCGTCAACGCTGACGCTGCGATCACCTGAGCCGTGGCCGGTTTCGATATCGACGTCAGGGTCGAGGGCTTCGACGCGATCGAGAAGTTCCTCAACGGCTGGTCGGCATCGGAAGTCGACAAGCGGATGCGGAAGGCCCTCGGCAAGGGCGCTGCGGTCCTGGCGCGGGGGATCCGAGTCGCCGCGCCCATCGGCCCGACCGGGAATATCCGGCGAGCCGTGCGCTCCCGCATGCTGCGGAACCGGCCCGGCCTCGGTCCAGCGGCTGTCGCCGGCGTCCGCCGCAAGCGCGGGGCGCGGATCGTGCTGAAGACCGCCCAGGGGCTCCGCCGTCAGGATTGGGCGCCCCATGCCGGCTTGGTTCAGGGCGGGCACCGGACCCGTGGCGGGGGCCACGTCAGGCCTAACCGCTTCGTCAATCGCGGCATCGCCGCGACACAAGCAGCTGCCGAAGCAGCGGTTGAACAGGAGCTCGAGCGGGACTTCTAATCATGGCCCGGCGAGGTACCTCCCGCCGGGCCTTCAGCAGGAGGTACACATGGCCAGAACCAAACCAAAGCCGCCCAAGCGCCGGGAGTACCTCGTGCCCTTCGAGGGCGTGACGGTCCGCATGCGCGCCATGAGCGGGCGCCAGATCATCGCCCTCCAGCGCGGTGAGATGCAGGAAGGCGACGTGCTGGAGATGACTGGCGGCGCCATCCTCTACCCGGCTGAGGATCTCGGACTCGATGACCCGCTCGATCTCGATTACGACCAGCTCACCGCCCTCCTCGAGTCCTGGGGCAACGCGATGCGAGAGAAGGCCCTCCCAAACGCGAACGGCGAGAGCTCAGCTTAGCTCTCGCCCAACTCGCCCTCGGGGGGGGGAAGGCCGCCGTCCCGATCACCTACGCGCTCGACAAGCTCGCCCAACGCTGGGGCGTGCCGCCCTGGGTGATCGAGGACGCCGCCGAGAAGGATCCCACCTGGCTCCTGCGTGGCTTCGCGTTCATGAACCTCGAGGCCGCGGTGAAGGTCACCCAGGCGAAGCGGTCCGGTGCCAGGAGCAAACGTGGCTGAACGTCAGACCAACTTCATCCTCAAGGCCAAGGACGCCGCGTCCGGACCGATCGGCAAGGTCGGCCGCGCCCTCCACGACCTGGAGCAGAAAGCCAAGTCGCTCGGCGGGAAGACCCTGGGCGGCGTGGCGTCGGGAATCGCCTCCGTAGCCAAGGCTGCGGCTGCGGCTGCGGTCGGTGGCGTGCTCGCGTTGGCCGCTGGATTCACGGCCGCGATCGTCAAGGCCGCCGCCTTTGAGAAGGCGATGCTGAATGTCAACACCATCGCCAAGGCCACGCCCGCTGAGTTCGAGCACATGCGGCAGGCGGTGTTGGACCTCAGCCGCGACCTTCCCCAGTCAGCTGAGGAGCTGGCCACCGGCCTCTACAACATCGCGTCGTCGGGCTTCGCCGGCGCGGAAGGGCTGAAGGTTCTGGAAGCTGCCGCGAAGGCCGCCAGTGCCGGCCTCTCGACTACCGACGAGGCGGCGAAGGGCATCACGGCGGTCCTGAACGCTTATGGCCTCGGTGCCGACCGGGCCGAGTACGTCAGCGACGTCCTGTTCAAGACTGTCGAGCGCGGCGTCGTGACCTTTAGCGAGCTCGCCCGGCAGATCGGCGATGTCACCGCCATCGCTCCGCTGGTCGGCGTCTCGCTTGAGGAAGTCGGCGCCGCGATGGCGGTGCTGACCGTCAACGGCATCAACGCGGCTGAGGCGGCCACGTCCCTGTCGTCGTTCATGCGGTCGATCCTCAGCCCCTCGCAGGAAGCGTTGGACGTCGCCGAAGACCTCGGGATCGAGTGGAACATCGCGGCCCTGCAGGCCAAGGGCCTCGCTGGCTTCCTCGGCGACCTGACTGCTGCGGCGGGTGACAACGAAGAGGCGCTGGCGACTCTCGCCGGGGACGCCCGCGCGATCAAGGCCGTGTTCCTTCTGGCCCGCGACGGCGGCGCCGAGTTCAACGCCGAACTGGCCCTGATGCTCGATGCCGCCGGCGCGACCGACGACGCGCTGTCGATTCAGAAGAAGGGGCTGTCCTACCAGTTCCAGATCCTCAAGAACAACATCAGCGCCGTGGCGATCACGATCGGCACCGAACTAATTCCGAAGATCACTCCGCTCGTCATGGAGTTGACCGAGTTCGTCCAGGCGCTCTTCGCCACCGACGAGCCGCTCACCGTCCTTGGTGGTCATATGGCGGACACCGGCGAACAGTCCGATACGCTTCAGGACAAGCTCGCTGAGTGGGGCCCGTTGGGCCAGATCGTCAGTGATGCGATCGGCTACATCAACCGGACCTGGCAAGACCTTCAGGATCTGTGGATAACGGCTGGGCCTGTCATCGCTGATGTGGTGACTGCCTTCATCGGCCCCGGTGGCATCCTCGAATCAGTCCGGGAGGTAGCCGGCCAGATCGCCGACTGGCTCATCCCGAAGCTGACTGCCCTGTGGACAACCCTGGTCAACGATGTCGCGCCATCGGTGCTCGCCGTGGTGACACCGATCGCCCAGAAACTGCTCCCCGCCTTCGGGCGGCTGGTGAACGCCCTCTTTGGCGGGGAAGGTCATCGCGGCCTGATCCCGGCGGTCGGCGACTTGGCGGGCAAGCTGTGGGGTGGCGGCAGCGGCCCGCTGGCGATCGCGGTGAAGGCCATCGGGCTCGCCCTGGAGGTTCTGTTCGGAACACTCATCGTCATCGCGGATGCCATTGCGGCTGTCGTGGATGCGATCAATGCCGCGTCATCTGCCGCCGCTGCCTTCTTCAGCACGACGAAGAGCAAGACCTACACACCGCCTGCACCAACTCCGACGTACACGCCGCCCACCACCTATACCGCCCCGACCTACCAGCCCTCGGGTGGTGGTCGCTACACATTCCAGCACGGCGGCTTCACCAGCGGCACGCACCCGATCCTCGTCGGCGAGAAGGGCCCGGAGGTGTTCGTGCCGGGCGGGCCGGGGACGGTGATTCCGAATGGGGGTGGGGGGCTCACAGTCAACTTCAACAGCATCTGGCCTCCGACCCTGCAGCAGGCGCGTGAGATCGCCAAGGTCGTTGATCGCGTCTTGTATTACCAGCGGCCCGGTCTCAGCCGCGTCCCTCGCTAGGAGACACCGATGGCTGCCAGTTTCCCTGGGTCCTATGACGCACTGACCAATCCCACCGCCGGCAGCCTGCTCACATCCCCGTCGCACTCCGGTCAGCACACCGACGCCAACGACGTTCTGGAAGCGATCGAGCAGCGGGTGGGCCTGTCGGGGTCAGGGTTCCCCGGCACCCCGTCGTCGGGGCAGTTCTTCCACCACACCACGCGGAACCTGGACTACAAATACAACGGCACCCGCTGGCTGACGACGTATCTGTACGAGACTCCGATAGGTGTCAGCGATGGGGTTATGCCGTTCAACGCCACCGGGACCGGTAACCGCGTCATGGTGCCTCATGCTGGTGTGTTTGATCTGTGGATGGAGAACTTTCAGGCGGCATTTTTCGTGGTCGGAGGTACGGCCCTGGGTGCATCGCACAAGTGGGTCTGCACCCTCCGAAAGCTTCCAGCAGCGACAACCATAGCCACCATCAATATTGACTCCGGGGCATCAGATGTCTGGCGCAACTCGGGCCAGGTGTCTATTACCGCACTGGTCGGGACCACGAACTTCGAGCTGGAAGTGATATCTACCAAGACGGGCACACCGGGAACCCTCTTTGTGCTGCCAATGTTCACCCACCGGATGGTCGGCTGATGGTCGCCACTTACAACAACGCCGGCGATACATACGAGGACACCGACTTTCAGTACGAAGGACTCGATCCGGCTCGCCCCCTGAGCGTCTTGATTGGCACCTCCGCCGCGGCTGCCGATCTCACGGGGGACATCCCGTTGGAGAGCGTCGTTGCCACTGATAATGGGACCACCGGCCGCAGCCTCATAAGCCTCACTATTCAGCAACCGCTTTCGGCGCTGCCGACCGTCAAAGACCAGGCGGTCGTGAAGATCGTCGATCATGCGCTCAACACCGAAACGCATCGCGCCTTCATTCGGTCACGGCGTCCCATTACCGGACTGGAAGCCAGCGTCGAAATCATCGCGGATGACATCGGCGGCCTGCTGGACGACAAGTTCATTGTGTTGGAAGTGCGGCCAGCCGAAACGATGCTGGCCCGGATTACGGCCCTGTGGTTCTTCTACCGCCCGAACTTCCTCGATAACGATCTCAGTTTCGTCTCGTCGATCGGCGGGACCCTGCCCGCCCAGACCTTCGCCGGCGTGATGCTCCGGGAAGCGATCGAGATGACGATCGCCCAGGCGAGTTCGACGGCCAGCTATCACGTTGACTCGGTGGGGCGTCTGCACGTCTATACCAGCGAGAGCAACCCGGCGCCGTACAGCGTGATCTTCGGGACCCCGGGCGGCGGCCAGATCGCCCCCGAGGACCTGTCGATCGACTACGACTCCAACACCTACTTCAATCGGGTCTACGTCCAGGGCGCGAACCCTGACGGATCGGGCTGGTTCCAAGACGATGCGGCCATCGCCACTGTCGGTGGGCTCATCCGAGAGACCGTCATACAGGCCGCTGATTGTGAGACAGCGGCAATGGCACTGGCCCTTGCTCAGATGTTTCTGGCCGATGCGTCGAGTTCCATCCCACGCGGCATGTTCACCGCCAGCAGCCCATACGATGGCTGGCGGTCGTCCCAGAATCTCACCGTTACCGAGGCTGACATCGGCCTCAGCGCCGTCAGCTTCCCGATTCGGAGCGTGACGATGACGTTCGAGGCGACCAGGACTGGCTTCCGTCGCATCTACGTTGTCGAGTTCGGCGGGCGCCAGGCGGGTGGCCTCGGAGCTCGAAGCGAAACGCTCGGCTCAGGCCAGCTCGTGTACGGCAACCTCGGTGGCCAGTCGAATGTCTACATCACCAGCGATGGCGTCACCGTGACGGACGGGTTGTGATGTGGACCGCCGGACCTTCCTCGCCCGCTTCTTCGGCGGCATCCTTGGCGTTGGGGTTGGTGCTCTGATGACGACCCGCGTACACATGGGCCGCCTGGACGCGATCACCGGCGGGACCGATCAATTCGGCCTCTACGTCTCCGGGCCGGATGGGACGGCGATCATCGACGGCACCAGTAACGTCTTCAAGATTACAGCCACTGGAACTCTAAGCGGAACGCAGGCCACAGGTTCTGATGGGGCTGTTGAGAGCATCACACTGACCGGATTGGGAATACAAACGGAAATCCCAGCGCACACCTCATTCGGCGGAACGGACTCTGCCGTAACCAATCCGCGCATTATTGGCAGTACAGCCCTAAATCGTCTGGACTTGTGGGCAGCTCCATCGTCAGGAGCCAGCCCAACCACTCAGTTCATAGCCTTTCGATCATGGGAGCGTGTCTTAGTGGAGCTGGATGCTTCGCCTGGTTACATTCAGTTGAGCTTGTGGATAAAAAATGTCACCGGGGGTAATAGCAGCGCTCATGCTCGCTTCTACACCTTCTTGGAGGTTGGAGGATGACGTTATCCCTTTCCATGCTCGTCGCCTATGACGCTGCTGGATCCGTCATCGCCACCCTCGACCACATGGTGTCCCGCAACGAGGCGGGGCAGGTCGTCGGCCTCGTGGACTTCGCCACCCAGGAAACGCAGGGCGAGCTGACTGACGTGTGGAACGTCGAGAACGCCGCCGGCTCCGGCACCTGGCCCGAATGGCTGGGCAGCCGCGCCCACGACTTCACCGTCGAGCGCTCCAACGGACGCATCAGCGCGCTCGTTCACAAGGCCAGCGGCCATCGCCGGGAGCGGGCGAAGATCGAGGCGGCTATCGCCAAGCGGGTCAAGGAATCGAAGGAAGCCGGTGAGAAGGCGACTGACCTACGGGATCTTGTCGGCGGACCGGACCGGCCGCTGCTGCTGGACGACGAGGGTCGGACGAAGAAGCGTGAGCTGGTGACCCGGCCCAACCTGCCAATCATCGGACTGGTCAACGCGGGCTGATGGTGACGGTCCAGTCGCCGCAGCTGTAGACGTCGAGGGCATAGCGGCCGCCGTCGAGCCGCGTGGTATCCGACCCGCTGTCGGGTGAAGCGCCGGCCATATAGATCAGGACGAACTCCTCGTGTCCGATCGGCACTAGGTCGACCGAATAGAAGCACCCATCGCGGCCGCCGGTCATCTCCCACGTCACCAGGTAGTCCCCCGCCGCGAGCTCGAAGACCTCCGTACTCTGCTGGCCAGAGCCGGTGAAGGTGAGGCCCGCAGTGGGTGTGGCCGCCGCCGTGGGTGTCGCCTCCGGAGGCGATGGCGTGGCCGCTACGGACGCCGCGGCCGCGCGCGATGGCAGGGGCTCATTCGACACGATCAGAGGCGCTGGGGGCGCGCAGCCCGCCAGTAGCAGGGCCACCAGGACGAATCGCATAACCCCTCTCCGCCCCGCTTCGGCGGGGCTTTTCTTGCTATCTGCGGTGATCGCGCGCACCGGAATCTGAAGCGGAAGACTAGGCATAGCGGGGTGCACGGGCGCACCATCGCCCCGCTGTGCCCGTCAGGGAGGAGCGCCCGCCTCATGGATCCAGCAATCATCGGCGTCATTATCGACCGCGCCGAGCGCGAAGCCGAGTGGATGGGTGGACCGCTGATGCGGCTACCACCTCTCGACCGGCGCCATCTCGTGGCTCAGGCTGTTCTGATTGAGTTGCGGCGCGGAACGCTGCCACCTGAGCCTGAGCCGCTGCTAGTTCACGCTCGGTAATCCCTGCCCGCTGCTCCAGGGCAAACATCCCCTCGAGCAATCGCTTCACCCATTGCGGCAGCTCGTCCGGGCCGGCGGGGCGTAGGAGCGCCTCAACCTGGCGCAGACGGTGGGGCGTGACATCTTTGCCCTTTGCCCACCGCGAGGCGGCTGCTCGGCTCACCCCAAGGGCTTCGGCGACCCGTGCGTAGTTGGCGTAGCGGAGCAGGTCGACCATCCGGTCGGCATCGGTCACGCCGCCACTTTACCCCGGTAAGTCGCCAGTGGAGCATTCCACCCTGAAATAGTGCTTGACATGGGTTGCGCGGGGCGTTACCGTGGTAACCCAATGCAGCCGAGCAATCTCTCTGCTGAGAAGATCCGGGCGGCGCTGATTGCAGCCGATGGCTCACCGAAACGTGCAGCCGCGATGCTCGGCGTCAGCCGCCAGACCGTCCATGCCTGGATGCGGAAGCACGCAATCCGTGTTGAGCGTCGGGTGGTCCAGTGACCATCGCTAGCCCTGATCGGCGTTCCACCGATGTCTTCAGTGTCAGCCGACCTCGGGTGGTCCACGATTGGATGGACGTCCAGGCCACCACCTTCGAGGCCCGCCGGGACATCGGCCGTGCCTACGCCGACGTGAAGCGCCAGCGCGACCCGCTCCCCCGCCTGTTCGCCGCAGACCAGCGGCTCCTGCGCCTCTCCGCCTTTGCCCGCCGTCGAGCGGGTGAAGCGGAGGGGCTGCTTTTCATTTCTCCGGGGCAGCGCCCGTTGTGGGACGGAGACGCCGCGTGAACCTCGCCGCTACCGCGGCCTACGTCGCCGGCTGGCTGCTGGTCGGGGCCGCGCTCATCTTTGGCCTTCTCGTGCTTATGAGCGCCGCATGACCCCCATTCATTCAGTCGCCTCAGCGGCTGACGCGGGGGCGGCCGGTGCACATCCCGGTCGTCCCCGATGAAGGGCATTCTCGTCGCCATCCCGCTGGCGCTCGCCATGTGGGCCCTGCTGTTCATCGTGATCATCCTGGTGAACCAGTGACCGGCTACGACCCGGCTCGCAACCTCGTCACGCTGGCCCTCCAGCTCGCTGTCGAAACCGGCGCCCTTGGTCCTGACGACACGACGACCGCGGAGTTCACCGTTGGCTCCACCCGTCTACCGCTGACGGTGGCGAACCTGGCGCTGTTCGTCGAAGTGGCTTGGCATGTCTGACACGATTGAGGGCTACGTCGCTATCGACGGCAGCGGCGAAGGGAACTGGGTGGCGGCGGACACCCGCATCTTCGCCGTCACCGTCGCTATCGAAGCGCCGACCCCTGACGAGGCAATCCGCAGCCTGTGCCGGCTGTTGGTCCTGCCGGTCGACGAGCTGGCGGAACGCTGCCAGGTCACCGAGATCATCGGCGACCCGACCCTCGATCAGGACTGGACGATGGACGAGCTGCGCGAGGCGCTCGGAGTAGGGGCGTGAACCTCCACACGATTTCGCGCCTGCCGTCGGCACCCTACGTTATCGACCGCGCCATCTACGGCCGCCGCTCCACCGTGCCGACCTACGAGCTGGGCGACAAGGTGGTCGCCGCGCTGTGGGACGCCGGCTGGCGGCTTGTGCCAGGTAGGGCGCCGACGCCACGCGGCCACGAGACAGCGAACCCGCCGCTGGTCGAAGGCGAGATCACCGTGCGGCAGCTTATCGACATGAGCGCCCTTTTCGACGAGCTGGACGAGGAGCTGTTCACGGCCTCGGACTTCATTGCGTGGATGGCGCCGGACGTGCGTGGGTCGGCTGAATTCCGCTGGTTGGAGAAGAGGCGGCTGGGATGACCTGCCGGGTTCCGGGTTGCGACGGCGATGCGCGTGCGGAGGGCACCGCCCGAGGCTTCTGTATCAAGCACTACACCAGGGCACGGAAGAACGGGATGTGCCAGCACGAGGGCTGCCTATTTCCGGCCACCTCCCACATCGGTATGTGCGAATCCCACACGCCTGCGGGGATATTGGCGTGACCCTCCAACTGCCGTCGCCCGCCAACCTGGACACCGCGCTCGACGTGCTGACCGATGCCAGCCTGACCATCGAGGACCGGGCGGCGGCCTATGGCGTCATCCATCAGGTGCAACTCCGGCTCAACCGCTCACTCAAGAAGGTGCGGGACGAGCTGGTGACCTACCTCATTCAGAACAAGCTCAAGGCGCTCGGTCCCCTCAGCCTCAAGAGCACCGCGTTCGACGTGGAAGCGAGTTCGTCCGGCTGGTGCCAGAGCACTACGAGATTCGCACGGCCGAACTCGGAGCCGCCGTGGCGATGGGCGACCCGCTGGCAATCCAACTCCACCGCGAGCTGAAGGCCCGTGGCTGGCGCACCGAGGGCGGACGCCGAATGTCCCTGGCGGTCAGGGAGGTGAAGCCATGACGATCCACGATCCGACCACGGTTGCTAGGTTCCTGTCCCATTGGCACCGGGAGTCACTTGACCCTGCTGCTTGTTGGCTGTGGGATGCCTACACCAACCGTCCGAAGCCGTATGGCCGCTTCCGGCTCGATGGGAAGCTGGAGGTCGCACACCGCGTCGCCTACCGGATGTTCGTCGGTCCTATCCCCGATGGGCTGACGCTCGATCACCTCTGCCGACGGCCACGCTGCGTCAACCCGTTCCACCTTGAGCCCGTCACGGTCACAGAGAACATCCGCCGCGGAACTCAGGGCTGGAACATGCGGCAGAGGACGCACTGCCCACGCGGTCACGCCTATGACGCTGCGAACACCTGGACGAGTAAGGCAGGCTCACGCCATTGCCGCACCTGCATCCGAGAGCGAATGCGGGCACGACGGGCACGAGCATGACCGACCAGACACTCGCGGAGTCATGGGCAGAGGTGAGTACCGCTCTGTCGCGTATCGAGAAGCGAGGGACCGCGCCAGCCGCGATGGGTGGGTTTCCATTCGTCCGTGAGTCGGACGTAATCGAAGCCCTCAAGCCCGAACTCGATACGCGAGGCATCGTTCTGCGCCCTGACGTGGAACTGCTCCGGCTTGACACCTACCCACGCCAAGGAAAGGACATGCCGACGACCGTGGCGACTGTCGCCTTTGCTCTATGGGCCGTGCGCGGCACCGAAGAGCACCTGATTGGTCGCACGCTCGGGCAGGGTGCAGATACACAAGACAAGGCGGTTGGCAAGGCCACGACTGCCGCCAAGAAGCAGTTATTCCTTGTCGCCTTCGCCATCCCGACGGGCGACGATCCAGACTCACACGCGATCCCTGAGCGGACGCGGCGCGCTGAACCGTATCGGCGGTCGGCCCCCTCCGACGGGCTGCCAGCGATGCCTATTGATCCGGCGGGTGCCGATGCCGGCGACGGATCGGACGAGCCTGAAAAGGCTGTTACTACACCCGCCGAGGCCGGAGCGGGCGGAGGCGCATCCCCCGTTCCGGCTCCGGCCGACATCCAAGCCCGCTATGTGTGGGCTGACCGGCTCGGCTGGGACGCGCTGCGCCTTGACGAGGCGGCCGTAGACGCCACCGGGCAGACCGTCATGGAGATGGACAGCCCGCAGTGGCAGGCGTTCGCGCTGACCCTGAAGGCTGGAGCACTCGATCCACCCCCGAAGGCTGGGACTGATGGTTACAAGCGGCTCCAGCCCACGGATAAGGCGAAGGCCCGCGCTTATTGGCAACGGCAGGCGGTAGAGGCCGTCGAGTGACAGTCACGATCCTCGCCGCCCAGCTCGGCCCGACACCGCGCAGCATCAGCGCCATCGCGGACGCTGTTGGTTGCAGCCGGCGCGAGGTGGAGCAGGCCGTCGAGGAAGCGCGGCGGGCTGGGTTCCCGCTCGTCGCTGGCCAGCGGGGCGTGTGGGTGGCGACATCAGTGGACGAACTGGTCGACTACGAGCAGCGGCTTCGCAGCCGGGTCCGCAGCCAGATGGCCGGCGTCCGCGGCGTGCGGCGGGCCATCGCGGCCTGGCGTGGCCAGTTGAAGCTTTGGGACGCGGCGTGAACCGCGTTCTCCGAGCCGGTATCGGGTCGGTTGTGGCCCTCTGCCTGCTAGCGGGCTTACTGACCGTCGGCTATCTCTTGTCCCTGATCCCTGGCAACGGGGGCCTCGTCGTGATCCTCGTCGTGTTCGTCATGGCCGCCGGTGCGATGGCCGCGTGGGAATCATCGTGACCCACGCCGATATCATCGCCGCCCTCCGCGATGACCGATGAGCCCCGACGAACTGTGGCAGCGCGAGTACGACCGCTGGCTGGCGGAGCGCGCCAGAGCCAACGCCCGCCAGGCGTGGCGACTGGCGAACGAGCCGGGCTACCGGGAGCGGGTCCAAGCGTGGGGCCGAACTTGGCGAGCCGCGCACCGCGAACAGGTCAACGTCAGCAAACGCGAGTGGGCGCGGCGCTATCGGGACACCCAACACCGCTGCGTCTGCGGCGAGTGTGGCCGGAAGATGCGGAGGCAGGCGACGTGAGCCTCTGCGCCTGCCCCTGCGACCGCTGCCTGACCTTCACCGCCCGGCCGCGCTGCGAGTTCTGCGAGCGATGGCATGAGTAACGAGGCCGAGACGCGGCTAGTGCGGGTCAGCCCGGAAGTGATGGCGGGATGGGCGACACGCACCGATGACGGCTATCGCCTCCGGGTCGATTGGGGTGAGGCGGACGCGGATGGGTTCTACAGCCCGACCCTCACGATCGACTACCACGACGACTTGAAGGCCGCCGAGCGGCGAGCCACGGTGGAGCGGTTGGACCTAGAAGGGCTGCGCGATCACGGATACCAGCCGATGTATAACGGGCGACCGTCCTGTCCGTTCTGTCTCAACTTCGTGGATGACGAGGAGACCCATACCGAGGGGTGTGAGTTGGTCGCCATCCTCGACGCCGAGGCCGAACGATGACCAACGATCTCCAGCTCCTCCACGCCGCCCGGAAGGCGAAGCGGCATGAGCATCGGTGGAATGACGAGGGCATCAGTGTTTGCTCTGTGTGTGGCATCCGTTACTTCGATTTCACTGAGCGTCAGCGCCGCGGCCGCACGGCCCTCCGCGCCGGCAAGGACGCCGAGCGCGCCATAGCGAAACGCTACCCCGGCGCCCGGCGGACGGGAATGTACGGCGGCCCGGATGACGTCCTGGTCGGCGACCTGTTTGTCGTACAGAGCAAGGCTGGCGGCTGGTTCAGCACTCGCTATTGGAACGAGCTGGCGAAGCTGCCGCGCACCGGCGGACGGATCCCGACCCTGATCGTGTCGGAGCGGCCTGGGCCCGGCAAGCCGACGCGGCGGCTGGTCATCCGGCTGCTGGAGGACGACGTGGCACTCCACGGGGAGAAGCCGTGAGAATCCGTCAGATCAAACCCGAGTTCTGGAAGGACGCGAAGCTCGCCAGCCTGACGGAAGGTGCCCGCCTGTTCTTCGTCGGCACCTGGAGCCTCGCCGATGACGCCGGTTGGCTGCGTTGGCAAGTCGAGGAGATCGGGGCCGAGTTGTACCCCTTCGAGTCGCGCCGGATGCGGGAGCGGAGGGTAGTGAAACACGGGGAAGCCTTGGCCGCCATCGGCCGGCTCCACCTCCATGACTGCAGCCACGCGCAGATCCCGAAGATGCCGGCTCATCAGCATTTGGCGGGGACGACACGTCGCGTGACGACAATCGCGACAGAACACGACAAGTGTGCTCACCCCGCGACTTCCCGCGACTCCCCGCGACTCCCCGCACCGGTAAGTATCGTTTCGGTTGGTATCGGTTCGGTTCGTGAAGGACTCGAAAACCTCCAACGAGTGGACCCCGACCTCGCTGAGCGGGTTTCGAGAAAGGCTAAGTCGTGACGGACCTCATCATGCTCGATGACGCCACCGTTGATCGCATCGCCCGCCGCGTCGCCCACTACCTCCGGCAGGACAACCAAGCGCGGGTGGACCGTGACCTCGCAGAAGAACACCGCCGTCAGGTTCCTCTCACAGTCATCGAAGCGCAGCCAACTCCAACCACCCGCCACGAAGGCCAGCACGCCGACTGCGATGTCTGCGCCGCCGTCAAGGGGCCGGCATGACGCCTTACTACCAGGACGACGCGGTGACGATCTACCACGGTGACTGCCGGGAGTGGATGCCCGAGGCTGAGATCATCGTCACCGACCCGCCCTACGGTATCGGTAAGGCTCCGTGGGACTCCGAGTTCATGCTACCGCCGATTCCCCCATCAGCGCGGGCACTCTGCCTCATGCCCGGCGTCTGGAACATCGGGAACTCACCCCAGCAGATTTGGCATCTCACCTACCGCTGGACGCTGGCGGCGCGACTTATCAACGGCATGACCAACGGGGCAGGTGGCTTCGGTAATTGGATACCGGCGCTGCTCTATTCCGCGACCGGAGTCAGCGTGTATACGCAGGACGGCGACTGCAAGGAGTTCGTGGTAGGCCGTGAGGCGAAGCCAGACCACCCCAGCCCGAAGCCCCTTGCCCCTGTCCGCTGGTTCGTTCAGCGATGCCCTGACGGCATGATCCTCGATCCCTTTATGGGTAGCGGGACCACCCTCGTCGCCGCCAAATCGCTGAACCGCCGAGCCATCGGCATCGAGATCGAAGAACGCTACTGCGAGATCGCCGCACTCCGCTGCTCTCAGGAAGTGCTGGGGCTGGTCGGATGACCGCCCCCCTCCTGACCGCCCGTGACGTCGGCGAGATCCTCCACCTTCACGTCAACACGGTGAAGCGATTGGTCCTGCGCGGCGAGCTGGCCTGCTACCGCTTTGGCACCCGCGGCGACCTGCGATTCTCGATGGACGACGTGGACGCCTACCTCCTACGATCACGGAATGAGGCGACAGATGGGAACCGGGTCGGTGTATCAGGAGCGGGGCAAGTGGGTGGCGCAGGTGTCGATCGGCCCGCGGAGCCAGCGGCGGTTCGTGCGAAGGACACGGGCAACAAGGCGCGACGCCCTCGCCGCGCTCACCGAGCTAAGAAACTCATCATCGATGCAGCCCTCGTCGCGGCTGACACTTGGGGTTTACCTCACAAGGTGGGTTTCTGACGTGCGCAACCTCCGGCCCGCCACCCGCCACGCCTACGCCAACGCCATCCGCTACCACCTGGCGCCGACCATTGGCGAGATCCGGCTGAGCGAGCTCAACCCGATCTATGTCGAGCACATGCTGTCGGTCGTTGGGGAGCGAGTCGGCCCGAAGACGCTCCGCAACGTCCACGCCGTCCTGCGGAGGGCATTGGCGATGGCCGTCCGTGCTGGCTTGGTGACGCGCAACGTGGCGGCCCGCGAGTTCGTCGACGCTCCTCGAGTACCCGCTCAGGAGCCACGGGCTCTGTCGGGTGACGAGGTACGCCGGCTGCTCGCCGCCTGTAAGGGCGATCGCCTCGAGGCGCTGTTCATCACCGCCGTCGCCACCGGGCTGCGCCAAGGCGAGCTGCTGGGGCTAGCGTGGGAAGACTTGGAGTTTGGAGAAGACCATGAGCGAGCTAAGTCCCGAGGAACGGTACGGGCTGAGTCGGGACGCGATGGGGTTGGAGTGCGACCATCCACTGAGATTCCGGCGCCCGCTACCCAGCCAGAAGGACAGACCCTTCGAGGCGAAGTCTCTGGACCCGAGCGAGTGGGAGTGCGGCGTCTGTCTGATCTGGCAACTCAACCGCGACTGAGCGTCCGCCGCGAACTCGTCCACCTCAACGGCCGCTACCAGCGGGTCGAGCTGAAGACGCCGCAGTCGCGCCGCGCCGTGCCGCTGACGCCATCCGTTGTCGATGCCTTGCGGGCGCACCGCGAGCGGGTCATCGCCGCCGGCTTCGTGCCGACGGCGACCGGCCCGGTGTTCACCACGCCGAAGGGCACCGCACTCAGCGGGAGCTGGCTGACCCACAGGTTCTATCGGCTCTGTGACGCGGCCGGGATCCCGCGGCTGGCGTTCCACCGGCTGCGGGCGACGTATGCGTCGCGGCTGGCGGAGGCTGGGGTGTCGGAGATGCACGTGGCTCGATTACTAGGACACGCCCGCACGTACACCAGCAAGCAGCACTATATCGCCCTGAACGACGTTCCCCAAGTTGCCTTGGATAGCATCGAGGAGATGCTCGGATGACCAACGAGATTGGGTGCGTCTGGTGCGGCTATGAAGGGCAAGCGCCAGACGACTGGTGGCACGTCCCGCTCACTCAGAATATCGGTCTGGGTGGCGTAACCGCCGAGGACCGTATCTGTGATCTCTGCTGGTCAACGCTCTCGAATACTCCGGGGGGCGCTGGAGACACCATTCGGTCCATGAACTACGTCGGCAATCGCATCCTCGAAGCGCTGCGGGCCGACCGATGACCGGCCCCTCCTTCCTCGAAGCGATGGTGTCGGGATGACTGAGCCTGCCTTCGCGGGGAATTGTTGTCTGGCGGCAGCTCCGGCCTCTTTTGCCGTGCCGCTTCTGAAGCAGTTGGGGTTGTCGGGGTACGACCCCGACCAGATTATCCCTCCCGAACCAGGTACTAACCCTCCATCACATTGCCAGCGGGAACGCTGTCAGTGGTTCTATCTGTGGGTAGGGGGTGAGTCATGAGGAGGGTACCGCGCACGGCTGCGGGACGGGCGCTGCTAGTGCTGGCGAAGGCGGCGGAGAAAGACCCGAACGTCTGGAACATCGAGGGCTACATGCTGGCCGAGGCTCTACCTAACGCCGTCCTCGCTATCGAGGCCGAGGCGGCGCAGCTCGACGTGGTGGCGCTGGCGGAGGCGCTTGCGGCTGCTGACCTCAATACCCGAGCGCCCGAAGCCTACCTTCACACGGCAGAGGACTTGGCCGCCGCCTACGCCAAGGTGCAGGAGGCGGAACGGTGATCCAGAGAGGGGTGAATTGGAGACTGCGCTATGTCGATATTCCAGACAATGACTGGGAGGATTGCCGAACCTACTGGGGTTCGCATGGCTGTGATCTTCGCCGCGACCACGAAGGGCCATGCGTGTGCCTCTCCTGTTATGACCCTGACGATACCGAGGGGTATGTGGGAGCACCGCCTTATTACGGACCTGACACTCGCTTCTATGGTGAAGATGCGGCGCGGGGATGTCTATGCGGTAGATGGCGGCTCCATCACTTACGGCGGGTATGAAGGGCTCAGTCCCTCGGTGTCGGATGGAGCCGACGCCGCCTTCATCGCCGCCGCTCCCGATGACATCGCTGCCCTGCTGGCGCGGGTGGACGCGCTGGAGGCGGCGCTGGAGGGCTTGCGCCTTGCCTATCACAAGCCTGACACGACGACGGCTGAACTGGCTGAGGCATGGCTCGCCGCCCGCGCCGCGCTGGCGTCGGAGGGGGAGCCATGACTGAGCCGCGCACGGCTGCGGGACGGGCGCTGGACGCGCTGATCATGATCATTGCCCAACTCCGTAAGAACAACTACTCGGACTGGCCCGACTGGTTAGAACGCGATGTGCTTCCAGTCGTGCGCGAAGCCGAGGCGGCGCAGCTCGACGTGGAGCGGCTGGCGGCGGCGCTGCGGGATGGTGATGGATTTGTGGAGCACGAGTCGATTGACTGGGATTCCCCCGCAGTCGGTTTCCATATCGACTCCCCCGATGACTTCGATCTGGCCGCAGAGGTTATCGCCGCCGCCTACGCCAAGGTGAAGGAGGGTACGGGGTGAGCGCGGTTCAGTCTTGGCGCATCGGTTTCCTCGTTGCCACGATCGCTTGGGTGATGGTGTTCGTCCTATTCGTTGCAGCAACAGCGAAGTGAGGCTGGAGTGAGCGTTGAATGGCAGTGCGGCTGGTGCGGCCGGATCGGCTCAGACGAGGAAGCCGTCAGTTCGCAGCATCCGCACCGCCCAATGACCACCGAGGGCGACTACGAACTAACCGACCAAGGAAGCGCGCCTTCCCCGAAACTCAACGTGTCACCAACGGGTCACCGGAGTTGTGACGTGGAGTGTCCAGAAGGTGACTCCTGTGCGTAGTTGTGCTCACGAGATGGCGCGCCGGGCAGGATTCGAACCCGCGGCCTGGTGGTCCGAAGCCATCTGCTTCCGTGCTTAGAATAGGGGTGAACGTGTCACGTAACGAGTCACGGGTGACGGGGATGATCAGGTGCCGCTGCCATCCGGCCGATATGTACGCGACGCTCGTTGAGTGTCCACGGTGCCATCACTGGTCGTTGGACAAAGGCGATGGCTGGGAGGCATGCGAACGGCGGTCCTGTCAGTACGAAGCGGTGTTCAGTTACTCAATTTGGGTTACGGAGGATGGGTTGCATTACTCCGTGAAGCCATGAACGCCCGCGCTCTCTCCCTCTGGCAAGCCTCGCTGGAGGCCGAGACGCAGTGAGCGATCCGCTTGTATGTCCCCTCTGTGGGGAAGACCATCACGTCGAACTCGGCGAGGAGGTCCGAAACATCGCGCCTAAACCAACCGGCGCAGTGGTATGCGTTCGATTGCCCTACGACCTCTTGTCTGTTGTGTCATCAGGTAAGTACGGGACCATGAGCGAGACGGTTCGGGCCGCCCTGCGTCTGCTGCGGGATGGCCCGACCTATACCCGCTCTGTCTCAACCGCCCTGACGCTGGACGGCGAGACTCTCCGCCGTCTGCCGCCCCTATGAACCGCGCCGCGC
>Ga0184633_10000031_pt1 | contig 36705 bp, 36 predicted proteins | sample PLM31_170_b1_FD_133156 | JGI IMG/M metagenome (GOLD analysis project Ga0184633, IMG submission 133156) | Groundwater sediment microbial communities from an aquifer in East River, Colorado, USA - PLM3-1_170_b1 | ecosystem: Environmental > Terrestrial > Soil > Riparian zone | place: USA: East...
CAGCGGATGGGACGTCGTGTATCCGTCGCCGCAGCGGAAGGTCGCGAACCCCGCCGTCCGTCGGATCTGCACCCGTTCCGCGAGTTCCTTGACCGTCACGCCGGCCCACTCGTTGTCGAACGTCGTCCAGCCGGTTACACAGTGGAACGGAGACATCGTCTTCGTTGTCGGCAGGGAGAGGAACTCGCTGTACGTGAAACGTAAGGGCTTGTCCACCGCGCCGTCGATCCGGAGATCCCAGGCCTGCGGATCGAACCGCGGAACGATGCCCAGGTCGAGGCGAGGCCATTTGCGTACCTCGCGCTGTCCCGGAGGCAGGCCTCGTTCGACGACCATCGTCGGGCAATCAAAGAGGTCCCTCGATATAAACGGTTGTGCCTGGACTCCGATCCGTGCGGGCGAAAGGCCCTCGCTCGCGATACCTCGAGCCCAGGTGTCGGCGAAGAAAACAGCATAAGACAAAACGGGATTCCACGGAAGAGGCCAAGGTTGTTGCTCCCGACTTATCCGCCTCCCGTCATAGCGAGAGGTTTAATAGCCTGACCTTTTTTCCAAGCCGCGAAGATGGCGCTCGAGAGCTACGTGCCCGTCGTCATTTTTGCCGTCATTGCCCTGTTGTTCCCTCTCGGCACGTTCTTCGCGACCCGCCTGTTCCGGCCAGACCATCCCACGCCGCTGAAGGACCTGACGTACGAGTGCGGCGAGGTGCCGGAGGGCGAAGCGCAGATCCAGTTTCATTTTCAATACTACATGTTCGGGTTGATTTTCGTCATCTTCGATGTCGCCGCGATCTTCCTCCTCCTCTGGGCCTTCGCATGGGGCGGCCTCATTGGCTCCGCATCGCCCGTGGCGAAGTTCTCGATCTTCCTGTTCCTGGGGATCATGTTCGTCGCCACCCAATACGCGCTCAAGAAGGAGGAGGTCATCCAGATATGAGCGCCGTCGCGGGCCATGTGCCCCAGGTCACCGGCCGTCCCGTGCCCGGGATCGAGAAGGAGGTCCTGGAGCAGCTCCGCGCGGCCTTCGGCCCCAAGCTGAGCGACGTGAAGATCGTCCGACCTCAGCTCCTCGAGGTATCGATCGACCGGAAGGACCTGGTCCCTCTCTGCACGTACCTGAAGAACACCCTCGGGTTCGAGCACCTCTCCTGCATCACGGCCGTCGATTGGAAGGACCGCTTCGAGGTCGTGTACCACGTCGAGAACTACTACAACGGGTGCATGGTCCAAGTCACCGCACGGATCCCCTATGACGATCCGAAGATCGTGAGCCTGACGGGCCTCTGGAACGCCGCCAACTATCACGAGCGGGAGGCCTGGGACCTCATGGGGATCACGTTCGAGGGCCACCCGAACCTCGAGCGGATCCTCCTGCCGACGGACTTCAAGTTCCATCCCCTCCGAAAGAACTTCGCCCAGGAGGTCGACCGCCAATACATCACCCGGCGCAAACTCCGAGGGGGGACGTGAGTGCCGGAGTTCTGGATCAACATGGGGCCGCAGCACCCCATGACGCACGGCCTCTGGAACATGAAGGTCAAGGTCGACGGCGAGACGATTACCGACGCGAAGCCGGAGATCGGGTACCTGCACCGCGGCTACGAGAAAATCATGGAGGTGCGGGAGTTCCAGAAGAACGTCGTCCTCACGGACCGGCTGTGCTACGTCTCCTCGATCACGTGGTCCCACGCGTATTGCCTCGCGGTCGAGAAGATGATGGGGATCGAGACACCCGAGCGCGGGCAATGGATCCGCGTCATTTCCCTCGAGCTTCAGCGGATTGCATCGCACCTGATGTGGCTCGCGTCGTACGGACCGGACCTCGGCCTCCTCACCGGCTTGTTGTGGTGCCTCCGGGAACGGGAGCTCTTCCTCGACCTCATCCAGCTGATGTCGGGTGCGCGGATGAATCAGAATTTTCCCCGCGTGGGCGGGGTCCGCAACGATCTCCCGGAGAACTTCGGGGCGATGTGCCGGCGAAGCATCGAGCATTTCCTCGAGAAGGTGGACAACGAGTACCCGAAGATCTTCCACGAGTCGAAGGTCTTCCGCATGCGGACGGAAGGCGTCGGAAGAATTTCCGCCGCGGACGCGATCAACTGGGGCGTCACGGGCCCGAATCTGCGGGCGTGCGGCGTGAACGTGGACCTGCGCCGCCTCGATCCGTACGAAACGTACGAGGAAATCGACTTCGAGCCCCAAGTGTGGCATGACGGCGGAGCCGGGGACTCCTACGCACGGTTCGTGGTTCGGTACAACGAACTGAAGGAGTCGTGCGGGATCATTTTGCAGGCCTTCGAGAAGATGCCGAAGACCGGGCCGTACCGGGTGAAGTCCCCGCGGCGTGCGGAGGGTGAGGGCTATGCGAAGACGGAGGATTCCCGCGGGGAGGCCCTGTTCTACGTGATCGGCGACGGCGACGACCGGCCCTATCGCGTGAAGATCCGGAGCCCCGTCTTCTGCACGATGGCAGCGACGCCTATGCTGCTCCGCGGCAACAAGCTCGCGGACGTCGTCGCGATCCTCGGTTCCGTGGATGTGTGCGTCGGGGAGATGGACAAGTGAGCGCGCCCCTCATCCCGAACCTGTTCGACCTCTGCAAGGTCCTCACGGCCGCCATCATCGGGATTGTGCAGCAGATCATCTATGCCCTGTCCGGACCGGTCCCTCCCCTTCGGGGTCTCGGGGATTTGCTCGGCTCCGATCTCGTGATCAATCTCGTGACCCTGCTCATCGTCGCGACGGTCGTCGTGCTCTGGGTCACCGTGATCAACCTCTTCACGATCATGTGGGTCGAGCGGAAACTGTACAGCCGGATCCAAGATCGCTACGGCATCATGATCTCGATCTGGTCCCTCCCGTTCTGGCCGTTCAACCGTACCGGCCGGCCGACTCACAAGGGGACGGGGTATCTGCAAAACCTCGCGGACGGGGTGAAGCTCCTGCAGAAGGAGAACATCACCCCGCGAAACGCGGATTCGGCCATGTTCCACATCTCTCCGGTCCTCATCGCCTCGTCCACGCTCATGGTCTTCGCCGCCCTTCCGTGGAGTAGCGGCTTCTACGTCGCGAATCTCGAACTCGGGGTCCTGTTCATCCTCGCGGCGTTCTCCCTCGCCCCGCTGGGGATCCTCATCTCCGGCTGGGCCGCGAACAACAAATACACCCTCGTCGGCGGACTCCGGGCGGCGGCCATGCTCCTTTCGTATTCGATTCCGATGATTCTCGCCGTGATCGCCCTCGTCGTCTTCACGGGCACCTTGGACCCCATCCTGATCGTGCAACAGCAGGACCGGCTGATCGTCCTCTTCGGGACGACGCTACCCATCCCGGCCTGGTACGCCTTCGGCCCTCAGTTCCTCGGATTCCTGGTCTTCACGGTCGCGATGATCGCGGAGATGGAGCGGGTCCCGTTCGACATCCCCGAGGCGGAGGCCGAGCTCGTCGAGGGCTGGACGACGGAGTACAGCGGGATGCGCTTCGGGATCGTCTTCGCCTTCAAATGGCTCCGGATGCTCGCCGCGTCCGCCCTCATCTCGATCCTCTACCTGGGCGGCTGGGGCGGGCCCGTCTTCGCGACGCTCTCCGTGGGCGGCGTCCCGGTCCCGATCTTCCCGGAGGAGTTCTGGTTCCTTCTGAGGGTCTACCTCCTCTCCGCGTTCTTCGTGTGGCTCTCCTGGTCCATCCCCCGCGTACGGATCGATCAGATCCTGAACATCGGATGGAGGCGGTTGATCCCGTACTCTCTCCTCGCGATCCTCATTGCGGCGGGCTTCCGAGTCATTGGGTGAGGGTCATGAAGGCCCGAGAGCGCGTCGGATTCCGGACGGGATGCCGTGGCCATTGAGTGGGACCTCGTCGCGTTCATCGTGCTCAGCGCCTTCGAGATCATCGGCTCGATCCTCGTCGTGACCAACAAGCGGCTCGTCCGCGCCGCGTTCTGGCTCGCGATGACGCTCGTGACGATTGGCGTCATCTATCTGCTCTTCCTCAGCGAGTTCGTCTTCCTCATCCAGATCCTCGTGTACGCGGGCGCCGTGCCGGTCCTCTTCGTGTTCGGCATCATGCTCACGCGGCGCAAGATCATGGAGGAGGCAGGCACCGCGAGCGAGGAGGGCATCCCGTGAAGCTGAGGCTCCGGGAGCTCTCCATCGGCGGCGCGGTCATCGCGCTTTTCCTCCTCATGGGCCTCTCCTTTCTCGGCCCTGTCGGCTGGCCGCAGTCGCCCACCCCGATCCCCGTGTATGACGCGAACGCGACGACGGGGAATGGCATCGCGAACGAACTGTTCGAGCGCCTCGCGATCACGGTGATCCTGATCGCCATCCTGCTCGGGGCCGCGATGATCGGCGGGGTCTATCTCGCGAAGATGGACGAGCCGGGGAAGGTGGGACCGTGATCCCGCTCGAGTACGAGCTCCTCCTGTCCACGGTCCTGTTTTGCATCGGCCTCTACGGCGTCCTCGCCCGTCGGAACGGGATCATCGTCCTGATGTCGATCGAGATCATCCTGAACGCCTCGATCCTGAACTTCGTCGCCTTTTCCTCGTACAGCGGGGATGCGAGCGGCCAGGTCTTCGCCCTCCTGGGGATTGCGGTCGCGGCCGCGGAGGCCGCGGTCGGCCTCGCCGTGCTCCTCGCGGTCTACCAGACCCACGGCACAATCGAACTCGACAAAGTCCGTTTCCTGAAGTGGTGACGGATGATTGAGAACGCATGGCTCGCCTGGCTCATCCTCCTGTTCCCCCTCGGGGCCTTCCTCGTCGCGGGCCTCGTGGGCCGCCGGCTTCCGGAGGGAGGCGGTCATGTCGTCGTCGGCGCGATGGCGGCGTCCTTCCTCCTATCCTTATACATCTTCGTCCAGGTGCTCCTGCAAGGGGGCCTCGGCGGCTACTTCCCGGCTGAGACCCTCCACGGCTACATCTGGATCCCGAGTGTCAGCGGGACCGGCGTGAGCGGGAACGACATCGAGATCACGCTGCTCATCGACAACCTGAGTTCTCTGATGCTCGTCCTCGTCTCGTTCCTGTGCCTCCTGATCTTCGTCTACTCCCTCGGGTACATGCACGAGGAGGAAGGGAAGCCCCGCTACTACGCGGAGGTGAGCCTGTTCGCGACCGGCATGCTCGGGACCGTGAGCGCGGACAACTTCCTTCAGCTCCTAATCTTCTGGGAGATCATGGGCCTCTGCTCGTACCTGCTGATCGGCTTCTGGTACCACAAGCCGGAGGCCGCGGCAGCCGCGAAGAAGGCGTTCCTTGTGACCCGCGTCGGGGACGTCCTGCTCCTCGTCGGCGTGCTGATCATCTGGAACGTCTTCGGCACGCTCTCGTTCGAGGGGATTCGCGTGCAGATGGCGGCGCGATATCCGGATCCGCTGACGCCTGAACTTCTGACGCTGATCCCGCTCCTCCTGTTCGGCGGCGCGGTGGGGAAATCGGCCCAGTTCCCGCTTCACGCCTGGCTCCCCGATGCGATGGAAGGCCCGACAACGGTCAGCGCCCTGATCCATGCCGCGACGATGGTGAAGGCCGGCGTCTACCTAGTCGCGCGGTCGTTCATCTTCCTCGTTCCCATGGCGCCCGGCATCGAACCACCTTTCACCGCGATTCTCGTGATCGCCGCGATCGGCGGATTCACGACGCTCTTCGCGGCCACGATGGCCGTCGTGAACACGGACATCAAGCGGGTGCTCGCCTTCTCCACGATCTCCCAGCTCGCCTACATGTTCCTCGGCCTGGGTGCGGGAGCGTACCTCATGGCGACGGAGGCATCGCGCGGGGAGGAAGTGAATACCGCGGGGTACAGCGCGGCCCTGTACCATCTCTTCAACCACGCGTTCTTCAAGGCCCTCCTGTTCCTCGCCGCGGGCAGCGTGCTCCACGCCGTCCACACGAATGACATGCGGGAGATGGGCGGCCTCTCGAAGGCGATGCCGATCACGTCGAAGGTCATGTTGTTCGGCGGCCTCGCCCTCGCGGGCATCGTGCCGTTCAGCGGGTTCTTCAGCAAGGGAGAGATCCTGACCGTCACCTTCGAAGCGGGCGCGGAACACGCGGGCTTCTATCTCCTCTATGCGTTCGGCGTGATCACCGCGTTCCTGACTGCCTTCTACATGTTCCGCCTGTGGTTCCTGACGTTCCACGGGAAGTACCGCGGTCACGGGCACCCGCACGAGTCTCCCCGCGTGATGACGATCCCCCTCATGATCCTGGCCGGTTTCGCGCTCGTCTCCGGCCTGCTCGCGTATGCGATGCAAGGCTTCGGCAACCTCGTGTTCTTCGAACGCCCTCACGCCGCCCTACCGCTGATGGGCATGGCTCTCCAGGAGTATGGGCTCGAGGCCGTGTCCCTGGGGGTCGCGGTTTCGGGCATCGCCCTCGCGTGGGCCGCGTACGCGACGAAGCGGATTCCCGCGGAGCGTTTCACCGCATCGAAGGGCGGCGCGTTCGTCCACCGGATGCTCCTACGGCGATACTGGATCGATGACCTGTACGATGGGTTCGGCCGGTCCGTCGTGTATCGCGGCGCTCGGGGCCTCGACTGGTTCGACCGCCGCGTGGTCGACGGGATCGTGAACGCGGTCGGCCGCGGCGGCCTCAAGGTCGCCACGGTGACCGACGCCGTCGATCGCCGGGTGATCGACGGGGCCGTGAACGCCCTCAGCCTCGAGACGATCCGGACGAGTTGGCGCCTTCGGCAGCGCCAGACCGGCCAGGTGCAGAACTACGCTTGGGTCGTGGTCGTCGGGATCGTCGTGGTCGTGATTCTGGTGTTCGGCTTCAGCTACCTGCGGCGATTCCTCGGAGGTCCATGAGATGGTTGGAATCCTCTCCCTCCTGTGGCTCATCCCGCTCGCCGGGGCGCTGATCACCTGGGGCTTGGGGACGACCCAGCGGACCGCGAAGTACATCTCCCTTGCGTTCAGCCTTGTCGAAACCGCCCTGGCGACGTGGCTCCTGCTCATCTTCATCGACCCGAACTGGGCATTGGTCCTCGGCCCGCCGGTCGCCGCGGTCCCGCCAACCCCGGGGGACTACGTACCCCTGTACTACACGGAGCGGGTCGGCTGGTGGGCGCAGTTCGGATTGAATTACATCGTCGGAGTCGACGGGCTCAGTGTGCCGCTCATCTGGCTCACCGCTCTCCTCACGACGCTCGCAATCGTGTTCCACTGGGATGAGGAGAACCGCCCGCGCGCGTTCTTCTTCCTCTTCCTGTTCCTCGAGATGGCCCTTGTCGGCGTGTTCATGGCTCTCGATTTCATCCTGTTCGCCGTCTTCTGGGAACTCGTCCTCCTCCCGATGTTCTTCCTGATCGGGATCTGGGGCGGATCGAACCGCCGGTACGCGGCCCTGAAGTTCCTCGTTTACACGCACGTCGGCTTCGTGATCATGCTCGTCGGGATCTTCTCTATGTTCTTGTTCTACAGCCCTGCCGTGAATGCGGCCGTGTACGGGACGAATGCGAGGACGCTTGACATGACGGCGTTCCTGCACGGCGCCCTCCGGCATCAAACGGGCGCGAGCCTCGTGTACATTACCCTCGGCGCCCAGATTCCGGTCTTCGCCGCCTTCTTGTTCGGCTTCCTCGTGAAGCTTCCGTCCTTTCCGTTCCACACGTGGCTTCCGGACGCCCACGTCGAGGCGCCGACGGGCGGGTCCGTCCTTCTGGCGGGTGTCCTCCTGAAAATGGGCGGCTACGGGATCTTCCGGATCAACCTGGGCATGCTGCCGGACGCGACCCGGGACCTGTGGTGGGTCCTCGCGATTCTGGGGACCGTCTCGATGCTGTACAGCGCGTTCGTCTGCTTGGCGCAGGTGGACCTGAAACGGCTGATCGCCTACAGCTCCGTGGGCCACATGGGGTTCGTCCTCCTCGGGGCATCCAGCCTGACCGTGATCGGCGTGCAGGGCGGGATCTTCCAGCTCTTCAACCACGGAATCATCACGGCGATCCTGTTCATGCTCGCGGGCTCCGTGAAGCACAGCACCGGGACGCGGGACATCCCGGACCTGCAAGGCCTCGGCAAGGCGATGCCCCAGTTCTCTTTCGTCCTCGCGATCGCCTTCTTCGCGTCGCTCGGCCTGCCGGGCCTGAATTCGTTCTGGTCCGAGTTCATGGTCTTCGTCGGAGCGTACGGGTCGCAGAACCTCGGTCCGATGCGGCGGCTCATCCTCATCCCGCTCCTCTCGATCGTCGTGACGGCCGCGTACTATGTGTACACGATGCAGCGGATCCTGTTCGGCGAGCTCCCGGAGAAATTGGGGAAGCCGCACGACCTGCTGCCCTGGGAGCGGATCCCCTACGCGGTCCTTGTCGCCCTCGTGTTCCTCGTCGGTTTTTTCCCGCTCCCGCTCCTCGGCATGATCGAAGCGTACACGAGCATCTCGTTCCCGTGGCTCGGAGGCCTGTGACGTGATCATCGACTTCCCGATCCTCACATTGATCGTCTTCCTGCCTTCCGTAGGAGCCATCCTGTCCTACGTGGCGGGATCGACCCGGGTCGCCCGAGCGGTCGCCATGGGCGTCTCGCTCGCCGTCCTCGGTTTCGCGACGATCCTCCTGGTCGGGTTCCTGCGAAGCGACTGGATTTCGATCGGCTCCCTTTCCGTGGGAGGCCACGTCTACTTCGCGCCGGAACGATACGATTGGGTCCCGACCCTCGGCGTCCACTACTTCCTTGCGGCGGACGAGCTGTCCGTCGTCCTCGTCTTCCTGAATGCCCTCCTCACCCCGCTCGCCCTGGCCGTTTCGTGGGACGAGCATCACCGGGTCCCCGAGCTGTTCGCGATGTTCCTGTTCATGGAGACGACCGTGAGCGGGGTGTTCCTGTCCCTCGACCTGTTCCAGTTCCTCGTCTTCTGGGAGGTCGGTCTCGTGCCGATGTACTTCGTCATCGCGGTGTGGGGCGGACCGCGGCGGAAGTACGCGGCGATGAAGTTCTTCCTGTACACGTTCCTCGCCTCCCTCCCGCTCCTCGTGGCCGTCTTCGCGTTCTACTTCTACTCGAATCCGCACACGTTCGACATGACGGAGCTGATCGCGACGACGCCGATCCCGGTCGGCGTGGTCGGCGACCTGATGTTCGTCGGCTTGCTCATCGCCTTCGGCACGAAACTGCCGACCTGGCCGCTCCACACCTGGCTGCCAGACGCCCACGTGGAGGCGCCCACGGGCGGCTCGGTTCTCCTGGCGGGCATCCTCCTCAAGCTCGGCGGATACGGCCTGATCCGGTTCAACGTCCAGATGATCCCGGACGCCGCGCGCAACATGTACTGGCTCCTCGCGGCGGTCGGCTTGATTTCGATCCTGTATGGGGCCCTCGTGTGCTTGGCCCAGGACGACCTGAAACGGATGGTCGCCTTCTCGAGCGTGAGCCACATGGGCTTCGTGACCCTCGGGATCGCCGCGGGCGTCTACGGCTACACGCAGGTCGGCCGGGGGGCGGTCCTCGGCTTCACCGGCGCGATCTTCCAGATGTTCGCGCACGGGCTGATCGCGGCGGCCCTGTTCATGGTCGCCGGCTCCCTTGGCCATCGGCTCGGCACTCGGAACATCTCGGAGCTCGGCGGGATCGCGAAACGATCGCCGCGGATGGCGACGTTCCTGATGATCTCGTTCCTCGCGTCCCTCGGCCTCCCGGGGCTCGTCGGGTTCGTCGCGGAGTTCACGGTGTTCATCGGAGTGTACGCGGCCTTCGGCCTCCTCGTGCTCATCCCGATCCTGACGGTCATCTTGACCGCCGCGTACCTTGTCTGGGCGATGCAGCGCGCGATCTTCGGACCGCTGAACCCTCGGTGGGAGTCGGCGGAAGACCTGCACCGGTTCGAGGTGGCGCCCCTCGCGGTCCTCGTCGCGGCGTTCGCCCTCTTCGGAATCGTGCCGATCCTCTTCCTCGAGATGCTCTCGACCTGGGCGAACGGGGTCCTCGGAGGCCTTTGACGTGGCGGACTACACCGTGTTCCTGCCCGAGACGATCCTCGTGGCGACGGCCCTCGCGTCCGCCGTTTTGGGGTTCGCGTGGCGGAAACGGCCGGAATGGTTGTGGGCCTTCGCCCTCGCGGGCACGGGCATCGCGACGTTCGTCACGCTGGACATGATGGGCCTCGGGATCACGAACGCCCTCCGGATTTCTCTCTGGCCCTCCCCGATCGACACCCAGGGCGATTTCACGGCAGAACTGAAGATGAACGTGGACAAGTTCGCGCTGTTCTTCCAGGTGATGTTCGAGTCCGTCGCCTTCCTCGTCGTCCTCGCCTCCCGCGGCTTTATCCGCGCGGAGGAGCCGCATCAGGGGGAGTACTACGCGCTCATGCTCCTCGCGGTCGTCGGGATGATGTTCACCGCCGCCGCGACGGACCTGTTCGTCCTGTTCCTTGCCTTCGAGGTGTCGAGCCTCAGCACGTTCGCCCTCGTCGCGTACCGCAAGCGGGACAAGCAGGCGACCGAGGCCTCGGTGAAGTTCTTCATCATCGGCGCCGTCAGCTCGGGGATCATCCTCTTCGGCATCTCCCTGATCTACGGGATCGCCGGCTCCACGTCGATCGGAACGACGACGGACCTCCTTCTGCTACGGGACGGCCTTACCCTCGCGGGCAACCCGAATATCGAACCGCCCCTGATCATCGCCCTCGTGCTGTTGATCGCGGGCTTCGGATTCAAGGTCGCCGTCGTCCCGTTCCACATGTGGGCGCCAGACGTGTACCAGGGTTCGCCAACATCGATCAGCGTCCTCCTGACCGCCGCCTCGAAGAACGTCGGGATCGTCGCCCTGTTCCGCGTCTTCCTGATCGGCCTCCTGGGCGTCCAGGTCGACTGGGTCGCGGCCCTCGCGATCCTCGGGATTGCGACCCAGACGGTCGGGAACATCGTCGCGATCCCCCAGCGGTCGGTCAAGCGGATGCTCGCATACTCAAGCATCGCCCAGGCGGGGTACATCCTGATCGCCCTGCCCGTCGCCGCGGTCGCCCTCCAGTCGACTTCTCCGACGGACGCCGCCGCAACGGTCGCGGTCTACGGCCTTGTGGGCGGCATGCTCCACGTGTTCGTCTACGCCGCGATGAAAGCGGGCGCCTTCCTCGTCGTCGCCGGCACGGAGGTCCGCGGCATGCCGGACGACATCGAGGCGTACAAGGGCCTCGGCCGGCGTATGCCGTTCCTCGCGTTCTCGATGACTGTCTTCCTGCTCAGTCTCGCGGGGATCCCTCCCCTCGGCGGCTTCTTCTCGAAATTCGTCCTCTTCTCGGGCGCCGTGAACGCGATGCCGTTCAACCAGTGGTACCTCGCCCTCGCCATATCCGGCGTCCTGAACAGCGCGCTCTCCCTGTATTATTACGCGCGGGTCGTCTGGTACATGTACATCCTCGATCCGGAACCGGGAGCCGGCCCGGAGCGGGTCCCACGGTCGATCGAGGCGGCCGTGTTCATCGCCTTGGCGATCGTCATGCTCACCGCCGTGATCGCGGCGTTCTTCCTCGACTACCTGACGGACGCCGCCCGCGGTTTCTTCGGCTTCTGATCAAGTAGTTTCACCGAGGGCCCGGCGAAGCCTTTTATCCGGCCGCCGGACCATGGGGAAAGGGATGGCGTCGAGCCCGAGAGAGAGCCCCCGGGTTCTCCTCCACGTGGACATGGACGCCTTCTACGCCGCCGTAGAAATCCGGGAGAACCCGGACCTCGATGGCAAGGCCGTCGTCGTGGGGGCGGATCCGCGGAAACACCCTCGAGGCGTCGTCCTGACCGCGAGCTATGAGGCCCGCCGGTACGGAGTCCGGTCCGCGATGTCTTGCATTCAGGCCACCCGTTTGTGTCCGCAGGCCGTCTTCGTGCCTCCGCGTTTCGAGTTGTACGGCCGGGTGAGTTCGGAAATCATGGAACTCCTGCGGGGCTTCGCAGACCATCTTCAGCCAACGGGGATCGAGGAGGGCTACCTGGACGTCAAGGAGCGATGCGGGGGGAACTTTTCCCGGGCGCAGGAACTCGCGCGGGAGATCAAATCCGCAATCCGGAGGGAACATCGTCTCACCTGTTCGATTGGAATCGCGCCAACGAAGGCCGCCGCGAAAATCGCCTCTGACTTCGAGAAGCCGGATGGGCTGACGGTTGTTTTGCCGGACCACATCGTTGAATTCCTGGCCCCCTTCCCCGTCCGGAAAATCGCCGGAATTGGACCGAAGACCGGAGACCGACTCAAGGAGCTCGGCCTGGAGACAATCGGGGACATTCAGCGGTACAACCGGCAGGATCTCGTCGAGCTCCTCGGGGCGTTCGGGGAGTACGTGCACGATGTCGCGATGGGGCGGGACCAGGGAGAGGTCGTCGAGCCGACTGGCCCTCCCGAGTCGATCAGCACCGAGACGACGTTCGACCAGGACCTCGCGACCTACGAAGACCTGTGGCCGGAGCTCGAGGGGCTCGCGAAGTCCCTCCATGAACAGCTCCTTCAGGAGAAGTACGCGTTCCGCACGGTCACCCTGAAGGCCCGGTACTCGAACTTCGAGACCCACACCCGGTCGAGGAGCCTGAAGATCTATACGACGGACCTGGACCCGATCCTGATCCTGAGCCAGATGATGCTGAAGTCGGTCCTTTCGCCCGGACGGAAAGTCCGCTTGATTGGAGTCCGACTTTCGAATCTCAAGGAGCACGCGGCCCCTCAGGCGACCCTCGCGAAGTGGGCGGCCGTCTCGAAGATCTGATCAGACGACCTTCACGTCGAGGGCCTTCTCGACGTTCGACATCTTGTTCGCGATCGTGAAGAACGGCGAGCCCGCGAACAGAAGGCCGACCGCCCTCCCGTCGTACGACACGATGGTGCTGCCGCTGTCGCCGCCCGCGCTGAAGGCGCCTCGCTCTCCCTTGATGATGAACTGATCCGTGAACAGGTACGATCCCGTCGCATAGCCGACCCGCAAGGTCGCGCTGACGTCCACGACCGTCCCGTTGGTCTTGCGCGTCGTGCGCCCGCTCTTCATCACCTTCTCCTCGAGCTCAGCGTCCTTCGTGCCGCGCAGCCGGCCGATTCCTAGGATGTCCGGGGTTACGTCCCCCTGTTCGAAAGGGGCCGCGAGCGCGCTGTCCACGATGTTCGGCTCCTCCGGGTCCACCGCGACGAACGTGTCGAGCCGGCCGATCACGTCCCGGTCCGTCTTGCCGCCGTCGAAACGGCCCGGCTGGAGGATTGGGTCTCCCTCCACCCCGCGGTTCTCGTTCGCGAGGACGTGGTTGTTCGACAAGATGAACGTCTCGCCAGCATCTTTCACGAGGCAAGCGAAGGTACCTGCCGAGATGGCGTAGTGTCCGATCGAGAGGCCGCCCATCGCGGGCCGGACCCGGCGCTGGTAGATGGGCGGGATCGGACGCCAGATCGAAAACTCGCCCGCCTCCTCGACATCCGTCGGCACGCCTTCCACTTCGTCGGGGATGACCTGGCCGTCCTTTACGAGGAGCGGGTGGATCTTCTGCTTCACATACACCTTGAGAGAAAGCTCTTGGGACGCGAACCCGCGGACGGTCTTCCGGCCGATGCCCACACCGACGACGTTCGGGTTCGAGGACGGCGTGATGCCCTCGCGCTTCAGGCCCAGGAGAGTGCACTCGCAGACGGTCTTCGCATCTTCCGGATTCCCCATCGGCTTCCTCCTCACAACGCTCGGAAGGTCCCCGCGACGACGACTTCGATCGGGATGTCCTCAAGGGCTTCTGGAATCTCGGCGAGGACCTTCGGGCTGTCCTTCTCCACGTAGATCCGGATGCAATCCTTGCCGTCCTTCCGCCCAATCCCGACCCCGACGACGCCGCGCATCTTCATGAGCCGCGACTCGTGGCGTCGTTTCACATCCGCCGCGGAAGACATGTCCCTTCCATGCCTTCCGCAGGCGATAAACCCACCGTGGGAGGGCCTCAGCGGCCTCGGAGGACGGGATAGCAAAGTCCGGCGGTACGGCTCAATGACGTCGCCGTCGTCCCGCCCGGCTCGAAATCGCTGAGGCGTTACGTCATGAAGGGCGCAAAAGCGAACGAGCCGATCACGGAGGGGGCGGCCGAATGAACCCGTCCTGCATCAAGGACTGCGTCTGCTCCCGGGCCCGTCGGATCAGGGCGAGCGCGTTCTCGTAGATCTCGTTCCGGCCTTTCCGGACGCGGGCGATGCCTTGCTCGATCGCCTTCATTCCGACCGCCGCGGCCTCTCGGGCGAAGACGTCGATCTCGTCCATCGTGGGCACGATGTGCTCCTCGTCGAGGCCCTTTTCCTCCGCGACGAGGGCAAGCTCTTTCGCCGCAGCGATGCACATCTCGTCTGTGATTGTCCGCGCTCGCACGTCGAGCGTGCCGCGGAAAATCCCCGGGAAGCCGAGGGAGTTGTTCACCTGGTTCGGGAAGTCGGAGCGGCCCGTCGCGATGACTCGCGCGCCCGCCTCCGCGGCCTCCCACGGCCAAATCTCCGGCACGGGATTCGCGATGACGAAGAGGATCGCGTCGTCCGCCATCGAGGCGACCCAATCCTTCTGGATCACGCCGGGTCCCGGTTTTGAGGCCGCGATTACCACGTCGACGTCCTTCATCGCCTCGGGGATGCCGCCCTTGCGGCCCTCCCCGTTCGTGATCTGTGCGAGCTCCCACTTCTCCGCGAACTCGTGCGCCGCGGCCTCCACGTCCTTCCGATAGCGACCGATGATCCCCTTCGAATCCACGAGGATGATGTGCTCTGGCTTCGCTCCCGCGGCGATCAGGATCTTTGCGGTCCGGATGTTCGATGCCCCCGCGCCGACTAGGGTGATCAGGACGTCTGGCAGCTTCTTGCCGACGACCTTCAGCGCGTTGATCACGCCCGCCACGTTGATCGTCGCGGTCCCCTGCTGGTCGTCATGCCAGACCGCGATCTCGCACTCCTTTCGGAGGCGGTCCAGGATGCCGAAACACTTCGGCTGCGCGATGTCCTCGAGGTTCACGCCCCCGAAGGATGGGGTGATCAGCTTGACCGTCTCGATGATCTTCTCCGGGTCCTTCGTCGCGAGGGGGACTGGAAACGCGTCGATCCCGCCGAGGTACTTGAACAAAAGGGCCTTGCCCTCCATGACCGGCAGGCTCGCCTCGGGTCCGATGTCGCCGAGCCCGAGGACCCGCGTCCCGTCGGTCACGACGGCGACCTGGTTCCACTTGTTCGTCAGGCTCCAGACCTTCTCCGGATTCGCGGCGATGTCGAGGCACGGTTGAGCGACGCCGGGCGTGTACCAGATTGCGAAGTCATTGAAGCTCCGCACGGGCACGCGCGGCACGATCTCGATCTTCCCCTGGTAGTATGGGTGGTACTTCGCGGATTGCTCCCTCGGGAGGTTCGCGCGCTTCAGGTTCTCCTCGACCTCCTTCGGGGTCGGCGCCTTCAGGGGCTTCCCATCCGAGCGCTTCTTCGTGGCAACCATGCGGATACCAGAAACCGGATTGGCGGATGAGGAGAGAAATGTCCCTTAAACCTTTGCTCCTTGTCGATGTCGCTCAGCTCGGACTGATGGTTCATGCAGGCCTCGCCGTTATTGTCGGCGCTGCGCCACGAACCTTTATCGGCCTCCGATGCCTCGAATCAGATGTGCTCGTCGCGGTTGTGGATCGGGCCGGTCGCGATGGAATCAGCAAGGTAAAGGTCGCCTTCGAAGCGGTGGAGCGACGCTACGCGGAACTCGGATATCGCTTGGAACGGCCGGTCACCGCGGAGATCGCAGGGATGCCGATCATGGGTGCGTCGAAGTCGTTGAAGACTCGCCACACCCTGTTTGTGTCCGTCCGTGCGGTCGAGTCGGACGTGCTCGACGGCCTGATCGCGCACGAGGTCGGGCATATGCGTCGGGCGGAGGAAGGGCACGCCTCCCATAACCCGGAGGTGTATCGATCGATGTCCCACCAGGTGCGGATCCCCCGCGAAGCCGAGGCGGCGTTCGGACAGGCTTTCAACCACATCCAGGACATCTACGCGGACGACTTGGCGTTCCCCGTGTTCGCGGGATCGGACGGCGGGCGCGCATACGAATTCTTTGCCGGCTGGGTCGACAACAACTCGAGGATTCGAGGGAAAGACCGCTGGCAGAATCTTGGACTCGCCGCGAGCAACGGGTTCGCGATTGGAAATCTCCTCCGTCATGGCCTGATCACCGCGGACGACAAGCTGTGGGAGCTCGCCCGGGCGTTCGACCGCGAGGCTGGATTTCACACGGTCGATGCGCTCGCGGAGTTCTACGCCCGTCTGCCGGAGAACCCGTCCGCCGCGGCGTTCATCGGCGAAGTGAAGCGGCTGGCGGGCCTGATGACGAAGGCCGCGACCGCGTAAGCCCCGTAACGTTTAATAGTCTCAGCCATGTGACTCGGTGTCTCCAGAGGTCAGGGCGTGGCGGAAGAACTCGAGACGGCGCAGATCCCCCCACACATCATGGCGGCGATGCGCGAGCGCATGAAGATGGCCCAGCGCATGTCCCGTATCAAGCACAAGATTGTCGTCATGTCGGGCAAAGGTGGCGTCGGAAAATCGACCGTGTCCGCGAACCTCGCATGCGTTCTCGCCGAGAGCGGCCCGGTTGGCCTCGTCGACGCGGACGTCACGGGTCCCGACATCGCGAAGCTCATGGGCGTCGAGGACGAGCAGGTCAAGGCGACGGATACGGGCCTCCTGCCGACCACGGGCCCCGCGGGGGTCCGAGTGATTTCGATGGCGCAGCTCATCGAGCGCGATACGGCGATCGTCTGGCGCGGGCCGCTGAAGATCAAGGCACTCAAACAGATGCTCTCGGACACCGAGTGGGGGGACCTGGACTACCTCGTAATCGACCTTCCGCCAGGGACGAGCGACGAGCCGCTCAGCGTTGCGCAGGAGATTCCGGATGCGGATGGCGCCGTCGTCGTGACAACGCCTCAGGAGCTCTCCCTCCTGGACGTCCGCAAATCGATCGCCTTTGCCAAGGCGGTGAAGATGGACATCCTCGGCGTGATCGAGAACATGAGCGGCTTCGTGTGCCCTCACTGCGGCAAAGAGACGGATATCTTCAAGGTCGGCGGGGGCGAAGCTGCCGCGAAGGAGCTCGGACTCCCGTTCCTCGGTCGCGTGCCATTGGACCCGCGGATCGTGATTGGAGGGGATGCGGGGAAACCGTTTGTCCTCGAGTATCCGAATTCCGAGGCCACAAAGGCGTTCCGCGAAATCGTCAAGAACATGCGGCCGAGGTTGAAGGAGACGAAGCCCAGGCCAACGGGGCCCCTCGCGAAGTAACCCGCTGTCGGAGCCGAGACGGATCAGGTCCAACGCGTGACGACGGCCTCGATTTGGTCCCGCGGGACCGCGCCCACGATCCCATCGACGAGCCGTCCGTCCTTGAACAGGAGCATCGTCGGGATTGACGTAATCTGGAACCGACTCGGCGTTCGCGGATTTTCGTCGATGTTCAACTTGCCGAGGCGGAGGCGGCCCGCCCGGTCTTGCGCAATCTCTTCCAGGACCGGCGCGACCCGGTGGCAGGGTCCGCACCACTCCGCCCAGAAGTCCACCAGGATGGATCCCGGCTTTCGGATTTCCGCATCGAAGGTCGCATCCGTGAGCAGGATCGGACCCGTCCATTCCGCAGGAGATGCGGCCGAGCCGGAGGTCTTGTCGAGGAGTTGCTGGAGTTTCCGCGCCCGGATGGCCGCAAGCTCCGGATCATCCATCGAGGGGAACCAGGCGAGGGGGAGATAAAAGTGTGTGGACTCGACCTAGGAGGAGACCCTCGCGATTTGGCCGAACTCCTTCGCCATCGGCCCCAAAAGGTGGACCTCGCGGCGAATCAGGGCGATCTCCCGCTCGCTGAATGCGCTCGGGTCGAACGGGACGAGGAGGATCGACTCCTTGATCGCGACGCTCTCGTTCAGGTCGTGGAGGAGCGCGAGGACAGAACCGAAGTCGTTGTGGCTGACGAGGTATTCGAAGCCGTCCAGGAGGACGACGGATTTTTCGCTCGCCTCGATGAAGTGCTCGATCGACATCGCGACGTTCTCGGGCGGGCTCGGACGGACCGTGTTCTTCTCCGTCGCCACGCGGCTCAGCCACAGGACGGGCGTGCGCTCCAGCCCGTACTCGGCCATGACCGCCTTGGGAGCCCGTCGCGTGATACACAGCCCCTGCGCACCGTGGGTCACGAGGTCCTTGAAGATCTCAAACGCCTGGCCCGCATCCCGCTCCAAGACGACATACGTGATCCCGCGATCCAGGGCATAGGCCGGTTTCGTGAGGAGGTGGGCCTCCGCCTCCGGGATGATTAGCTCTTGGAGGAACGACTTCCCCCGGACGCCGAAGGCGATCAGCCCGACGAGGGCCATCTCCAAGATGAATCCGGGGGCGCGCAGGTCGATTCCGTAGTTCGGCAGGAGGATTTCGAACAGGAGCTCGGCGACCGCGAACCCGGAGATTCCGAAAATGATCAAGTACGTGTCCCGACGGATGTCCACGTCCGGCTTCGTCTGCCGCAGGTAGAACACGAACCGGTACGGCGCGTACAAGATGAGGGTCGCGACCGCGATCCCGTTGATGAAAAGGAAGTACGGCTCGAACTCGATCACGGTCGGGTTCGTCGAGACGATTCGGGGGCCGGAGACCCAGATCGTGACGATTGTCATGATCATGAGAAACAGATAGAACACGTACGAGTTCGGAAACTCCCGCTTCATGAAGCGAAAGAAATCCCGCCGGGAGCCGATTTCGGGCGTCGTCGCGATGAAGATGAAGGCGCCGATCATGATTCCGAAGAGGTAGTCGAATGTGGCCTGCACTCGCTTGGAGAGGACAATCCCGTTCAGCAACGCCTCCGCGGATCCCGGAGTCTGGAGGATGTAGATGCTGATCAGCACGTTCGAGATGACGGCGCTGACGAGGAGGTAGATTGCGAGCAGCAGGACGGTCTTCTGGAACACGCGGTGGGTCTTCTGCCGCGCGATCGCCACGATGATCAGCGCGGACAGAAAGAGCGCGCTCGCCGCGCTCAGGTAGGTGATAATGATCGCGTTGTCGGCCAAGTCCTCTCACTCGCCGTGGAGACTGGCATACCCTCTCTCGCGCCTATTTAAGCGGTCCCCGGCTGTTATCTGGCCCGATTCCACGGCCAGATGGTTCGTGTTCTCAGAATCCAGAATCGTAATGGAGAACCAACGTGGCCTCCTTCATAAGCCCCGCAGGGAACACATCTCTTGGTCTCGGTGACTTTTCAGCCAACGAATCCGCTCGGCATCAACCGGGAAGATCTCGATCTCCTCTCGCGGACCGTGCTGCGCCTCGGAGGTTACGCAGAGGGCCTCTTCGACTTCCACGACTTTGGCTTCGACAAGAGCTCCCTGAAGGACCACATCACGAATGTTCACATGAGCCTGAAGGCCTTGCGGGAGGCCGCTCCCTCGGGAGGCGTCCCGCTTCGGCCGCCGAACATCCCGCCCGGCGCGTTCTGGGAGGACCAGGGCGAGGTGTGGAACTACCTGCAGACGTTGCGATTCGCCGCGGGCGCCACGATGATGTCGGAGCAGTACAGCCCCTACATGAAGCCGGAGAACCTGCACCGGGCGATGACGGCGAAGATCTTCCGCGAGTGCGTAATCGGGATCCTGGACGACCTGATCGACAAAGGGAACTATTCGTACCTCGAGGCGAAGGACCTGCACCACATGGTCCTCAGCTCGATGCTCGACCCGGACCTCGACTCGACGAGCTTCATGAAGCGGCTCGTCACGATGCTGCGCCAGGAGCAGATCCCCCTCTTCGACCTGATCAACAACATCGTCCGCGGGTTCAACCTCCTCTGGAACAACTCGCCCCACGGCCACGACTACTTCTATCAGATGGAAATCATGGACGAACGGATGGCCCTCGGGCAAGCGCTGTCGATGTTCGAGAAGGAATCGAACTTCTCGATCGCGCGGATGAAGAAGATCACAGAGAACTTCTATGCGCCGGATGACACGATGCCCTGGTGGGAGAAGCTCGGCGGACACGTGAGCGCCGCGAGCCGGCACAACCTGATCGACATGGCGTTCACGGACCGCGCATACGACATCCGGCGGATGAAGAACTTCCTCGCGGGCTGGTACTACTACGATGCCGCCGTGATCCTCATGGACCATGTCGTGAGCATCCACCAGGACCTGCGGAACGGGATTGCGAACCTCTCCCTGATCGCGATGCGGGAGAAGGAGCTTCGGGACCTGTCGACCCTCAAAAACTACAACCCGCACCTGACGATCGAGGACTACGAGACGCATCTCCATCGAATCGCGGACCTTTCATCGAAGGCGATTCGCTTGGCGACGTCGGACGTGCAGGACGAGACGCTCGTCTACCCGTTCATGACGATCATGATGCCGGTCGTCATGATGGCGGACTGGATCGGCAACCGCGACGACATGATCCACACGTTCCTCGAGGCGGTCGCCCCCACGATCCGTCGGGTCGCTGGGAATGGCCACGTGCCCTTGGCCGCGGTCGCCGAGGCCGTCGACGAGGCCGCTCGCGGATCGTGAGCCCTCAGTCCCGCGAAAGGGAAATCCGCGCGCCCCGCGCCTTTCCTCCAGATGCGGATCGATAAGCCCATTCGCAGGAAATCGTTATATAATCCGGGGCGTTAGCACGAATTGGGACGGCCCCATGGCGGGTTCGTGGGATTTTGGAGTGGCCCAAGAGATGGCCCTCGTCGAGGCGCGGATCCGGGAGAGTATCGTCTCGGAAGAGCCCCTCTTGCAGGACATCGCTCGATACGTGATCGAGGCGGGCGGCAAGCGGATCCGGCCGATGGTCACCCTCCTCTCGTTTCGCGCTCTTGGCGGGAAAGACGTCCGCCAGGCGGTCGACCTCGCGGCTGCCCTGGAGATGATCCACTCCGCGACCCTCATTCACGATGACATCAACGATGGCGGGGAGATGCGCCGCGGCCGCCTCGCGGCGTACAAGAAGTTCGGATTGCAGAACGCCCTCGTGACCGGCGACTTCCTCTTCGTCAAGGCGTTCGGCATCGGCGGGAAGTTCGACGAGGACATCGTGGAGCTCACGGCAAACGCCTGCGCCGCCCTCGCGGAGGGCGAGATCCGCCAGCAGCGGCACGCGTTCGACACCGCCGTGAGCCGGGACGAGTACTTGGACATCATCCGCCGCAAGACGGCCCTCCCGATGATGGCGGGCGCGAAGATCGCGGGGCTGCTCGCGTCGGCGCGCCTCGAACACATCGAGGCGGTCGGCGACTTCGGCCTGAACCTCGGCATAGCCTTCCAGATCGTGGACGACATTCTCGACGTCGTCGGGGACGGCACGCGGCTCGGGAAGGCCGCGGGGACGGACATCCGGGAGGGGAATGTGACCCTCGTCGCGATTCATGCCCTGAACGACGGGAGCGCGATCGATGTGGCCGCCCTCTCCCGCCTGATTCGCAAGCGCCGGAAACGAGAAAAGGAAGTGCAGCGCGCCCTCGGTCTCCTCCGGGATTCGAACGCGGTCGACAAGGCTCGCGCGGACGCGTCCGCATTCGGGCAGATCGCGAAGAAATCTCTGGACTCCGTCGCGGACAGCCCCGCGAAGGCGAACATGGTCCGGCTCGTGGATTTCGTGCTGTCGCGCGATGTGTGAGGAGGCGGTCGCGTGTCATCGCCCTACGACGTGATCGTGGTCGGCTCCGGTCCCGCGGGGGGCACGGCGGCCCGGTACGCCGCGCGCCGCGGTCTGAAGGTCCTCGTCGTCGACAAGCGCAAGGAGGTCGGCGTGCCGGTCCAGTGTGGAGAGTACGTCGCCCACAACGAGGAAGTCCGGACGATCTTCCCCACGGTCGGCGAACTCGAGGACCTGATGGAGGTGCCCTACGCCGTCCGGGAGATCGACACCCCGGTCATCCGAATCTGGTCCCCGAAGGGCCGCCGGTACGACGTGCCGTTCAAGGGCTTCACGGTCCGCCGGGACAAGATGGATCAGGGGATCGTTGCCCAGGCAGTCCGAGAGGGCGCGGAGCTGATGACGGAGACGACCGTCCAGGGCGTGCACGGCGAGGAGGTCGCGACGAACCACGGGACATTCCATGGAAAGGTCGTGATCGGATCCGATGGCCCCCGGTCGACCGTCGCCAGGTCCGTGGGGCTCGATTGGCCGGTATCCGCCCCCGCAATGAGCGCAACCGCGCTCGGCGACTTCAGCGATGCGACGGATATGTTCTTCGGAAATCTGGCCCCCGGCGGCTACGCGTGGATCATCCCGAAATCGGGATGCGCGAACGTCGGCCTCGGGACGTGGCAGAACTTCCGCGGGAACTTGCGGGAGCTGTTCGATCGGTTCGTGGCGTCCCGCGGTCTCGAACCAGGCAAGGCGACGGGCGGCTTCGTCCCCGTTCAGGGGCCGCCTCCGCGGACCGTGAAGGATAACGTGATGCTCGTCGGGGATGCGGCGGGAATGGTCATGGCGACGAATGGCGGCGGGAACAACCTCGCGATGATCGCGGGCCGCTACGCGGGCATGACCGCCGCGGACCATCTCCTCGACGGAACGCCTCTCGACGCGTACGAGTCGCGATGGCGGGCCGCCGTCGGAGGGCCTCTCGCGGAAGGCGCGCGGATCAAGGGGCTCGCGGACCGTTTCTTCGGGAGCGACCGCCTCCTCGAGGCGGCGATGATGCTCTTGGGTCGTCGGCGGATGGCCCGGGCGATCCGCTGCCAGCGGCTCTGGATGCCGAACGGCGCGAAGCTCTTATAGCGCCCGCCCTATCGACGCGGGAGCGAATGGACTTCCAGTTTCTCGGCGGCGCCTCCGAGGTCGGCCGCCTGGGGATGGTCCTGAAGCGGGGCCCCACCTCCCTCCTGTTCGACTACGGCCTGCTGCCGCGAGATCCGCCCCAGTACCCCATGCCCGCGCCTCCCGTGGACGGGATGTTCATCAGCCACGCCCATCTCGACCACACGGGCATGATCCCCTGGATCACGAGCCGCCAGGAACTCGACGTCGTCCTGACGCCGCCGACCGCGGACGTCGCGGACCTCCTCTTGCAAGATTCGTTGAAGATTGCCGATGCGGAGGGCTTCGACGCCCCCTTCGATGAAGGCGATCTCCGGACCGCGCGGCGTCGCTTCCGGACGATCGACTTCGGCGACAACGTGGAAATCGGAGACGTGGAGGTAACGGCGCATCCGGCGGGCCACATTCCCGGGGCGACGATGTACGAGGTGAACGGGACGGAAACTTCCCTGTTCACGGGCGACCTGCACACGCTGACGACGGACCTCGTCTGGGGGGCGCGGCCGGTCAAATGCGACACCCTGTTCATCGAGTCCACGTACGCGGGACGACAGCATCCGGAGCGGCTCAAGTCGGAGCACGCATTCCTGCGGAAGATCGAACAGGTCATCAACCGGGGTGGACTCGCCCTCGTCCCCTCCTTCGCAGTCGGCCGGACTCAGGACATCCTGCTCACCCTGGCGAAGGCCCGCCACGAGGTCTGGCTCGCCGGGATGGGGAAAAAGGTGAACTCGATCTACTTGGAGTACCCCGAGTACGTCCGGTCCGTGAAGGCCCTCCGGAAAGCGATGAACCGCGCGAACGTCGTTCGCAATCCGCGGGATTCGGAGCTCGCGGTCAATGGCGAGGTGATAGTGTGTACGAGCGGCATGCTCGACGGCGGTCCGGTCCTCCGGTATCTGGAGAGGATCCGGGAAGACCCGAGGAGCGCGGTCCTCTTGACCGGCTATCAGGTCGAGGGCACGAACGGCCGCCGGCTCGTGGACGAGGGCGTCATCGAAATGTACGGGGTCACGGTGGACATCAAGTGCGAGTGGCAGAAGTTCGACTTCAGCGCACACGCGGGCCACGACGACCTCGTGCGCTTCATTGAGGGCTGCGACCCGCAGCGGGTGGTCTTGATGCACGGCGAGAACCGTCAGATTCTTGCGGATGCCCTCGAGGGCCGCGAGGTCATCCTGCCCATGGAAGGCCAATGGCACTCGATTTAGATTCCCACGCTCTTCACGATCATTGCTCGCAGCGCTTTGCCGACATACTTCAGGAGACGCGGGTCTTCCTTAATGAGGGCCCAGCCGACTTTCGATGGGAAGTCGATATCGCCTTTCCTCTCGATCAGCTCGAGCATCTGCGGATTGTCGAAGATATCGAACAGCTCCTCGAAGTTCTCATCCGTGAGCCTTGAGAAGCTCTCGTGGATTGCAAGGTCCTTCCGCAGTTCCTTGCCGATCGACTTCGTCCACGCTCGGTGATAGCGATGCAGCATCCGGGCGGAATAATCCTGCGCCTCGAGGGCCTGGATCGCGGTCGTTGCTGCGAAGTCAGAGCACGTCAGTGCAGTGAAGATGCCTCCGCCAGAGACCGCTTTCGTTTGGCATGCCGCGTCGCCCACGACCATAACGTTGTCCGCATAGGTCCGTCGCGGGAATCCGAGGGGGATTCCGCCCGCGATATACAGGATCGGTTGGGCCCCTTTCGTGTATTGCCGAACCTCGGGCCGCTGCAGCATCTTCTCCAGGTAAGCGTACGCGTTTCCTTCGCCCAGGCACAGTCCGACGCGCGCGGTGTCTCCGCTCGGGATGATCCAGCCGAAGAATCCGGGAGCGATATCGTGGCCGATGAAGAGCTTCACGAAGCCCGGATCGCCGCGCACCCCGGTCATCTCGACTTCGAACCCCGGGAGGATCTTTTTCGGACGGAGGATGTTGAACCACTTCGCCACATTCGAGCGGACCCCATCGCAGCCGACGAGGAGCTTGCATGTCAGCGTCTTCGGCGTCCCGTCTTGGTCGAGCACGACCTCGACGCCGCCGTCCTCCCGACGCGCGGCCTGGGCTTGCGCCCCCAGGAAGGTGTGGGCCCCCTTCCGGACCGCGTCCGTCGCGATCGCGCGGTCGAACATCGCCCGCTGGACGACGACCGCTTCCGTATCACGTCCGTCGATCACGAGCTTGCGTCCGGAGGGGGAGTACAACTCGGCGCCGTGGACCGCACCAATGATCGTCTCTTTGCAGTTGACATACTCGAAGACCCGAGGCGTCACGAGCCCGCCGCACTGGATCGGTTCCCCGATCTCGCGGTGCTCCTCGACGAGGGCCACCTCGTATCCTGCTTGGGCGACTCTGCCCGCGAGGTATCCCCCCGCGGGGCCGGCGCCGATCACGATTACATCGAAGGAGCGCGCGGTCGTGACCAACTTCCGGGCTCACTCCTTGAGGTTCTTGATGATCTCGAGAAAATTCTCCAAGTGTTTGGAGAGGGACGCATTGTCCGTGTACCCGCATGCGGACAGGTCCGGGGCCGCGATCAGGGCGGATGCCCCGTCCACGATCACGTCCGTCGCGATCAGCCCCTTCCGGTGGACGGCCGACGCGCCCTCAGGGATCTTCTGCCCGGGCTCCGTGATGATCGTGAATCGAATGCCCCGCGCGATCGCCTGCTCGATCTTCTTCCCCAAGTTCTCGCGGATCTCGGAGAACGTCGGCGTGGCGATGATGCACGTCTCCGTCGACTGATCGATGAGCTCCCCGATCTTCTCCATGACTCGCGGCTTCGTGACGATCGTGTACACGAGCTGCGGCTCGCCTTTCGAGCGGAGGACCTCATGGAGCAGGTCGAGCTTGCTGAATGTGTCTTCGAGGTGGTCCACCACGCGGCCCTTCACTTTGCTCGGAGCCTCCGGCTTGAAGATCGTTGGACGGCCGCGCGTGGAGATCGCGAAGCCCTTCTGGCAGAGGCTCTGGAGTACTTTGTAGGCGGACGTCCGCGGAATCTTCGCCGTCTCCGCGATCGTCTCCGCGCTCCCGTACCCGTGGGCGACGAGGGCGATGTATCCGCGGGCCTCGTAGCCCGACAGGCCGATTGACTCCAGGGTCTTCGTGGCCCGGTCGAACTCCTGGTCCAAGTCAATCCCTTGGGCGAGGAGTTTCGACACGTCTTGCGGAACCACGAGGCACGCGATACCCGAGGGCGCCATTTTATCTTTTCGAGTCGGCCGGGAGCGCACCTTTATCCGGGGCGAGCTTTCCTTGGGTTTCGATGGGAGCCTCGCGACCCGCCTCGCTCGCCCTCGTGCTCTTCCTCCTCCTGCTCTGGGGCTTCCTTCCACCCGTCGTCGGGCAAGGCCCCGAGGGGCACCTCGTCGTCGCGACGGACTACGAGCTGTTCGGGACCTCCGACCTGCGCGGCGGCGGTCACGTCACCTGGACGCTCACGGGGGCGAAGGCCGCGGAACTTCGCGGGAGGATCATTCATCTCTTCGACGAATACCCGGCGATTCCTCGCGGATTCACCTTCCCGGGCGCGGGCACGAACGGGAACAACAACAGCGTTCTGGATGCCACGGAGGGCGTCGCATATACGAGCCTCCTGGAGAACCTGCTCGAGGCCTCCGGCCGAGGGACAACGGCTCAGTACCTCCAGCTGTACCCGTTCGACCTCCGGGAGAAGTCGACCGACGAACCGGCGGGGTTCCAGCGGAGCACTTCCGGTCTCGCGGGCACCGACGTGAACGCGACGGGCAACGTGGAGATCCGCTTCCTGTTCGAGGCGAATATCACGACGACGGATGCGCGGGTCCCTCTCGCGACGCGCTCCCTCGTGGACGCCCTGTACCGGATCTTCTCGTACCGCGTGATCCAGTCCCCGACCCTCGCGACCTCAGGCCCGTATCCCGGATCCTGGCCGTTCCTTCCGGAGAACGGCTGGCACGTCGTTCCGAACGCGAGCGGTCGGCAGGCGTTCTGGGTGGGGGACGATGCGACCGGCTTGTACAACAACAGCCTGGACGCGACCGCGCGGACGTCCGCGGATCCGGCCCTTGCGTCCATCGTCCCGTCCTACATCCCGTTCGACTTCCGATTCGCGTCTCGCGCGCAGGCGACGTTCAACTACACTGGATTCCTCGCCGCGGGAGACTCCCTCCGGCTCGCGTACGCTCATCCACCGGCCTTCACGGACTGGACGAACCTCTCCTATGCCGCGGGTCCGAGCCTGCCGCCATCCGATGGCACTTGGTCGAACGCGACCGTGGACCTGACTCCGTTGCTGGGACAACGAGCCCGTCTTCGGTTCCACTTCGTGTCCGATGCGTCGGGTTCGGCTCCCGGTTTCTTCATCCGGGACTTCGCGATCGACGCGCCGGCGGCTTACGTCGGCCAAGTCGTCGAGACCGACACGCACTACCTGATCGGGACGCTCAGCTTCTCCGATCCGACCATCGCCTCGGGCGGGATCCATCTGATTCGCACGCCGGGAGGCGAAATCCTGACCTACGGTGCGACGTGGGATGCGTCGTCCCCCCCGGAGGACGCGATCCACTTCAGGACCTTCGAGGTGACGGAGAACCCGCAGATTCTATTCGGGATCATGATCGTGTCCGCGTACGCGATCTCCCGGTTGCAGGAGTCCGCCTACGACCGATATCGGGAGGCCCACCCCTCCATCTACCGCCCGGTCGTCCACCGGGCGAAGTGGCTCCACCGGGCGGGCAAGGTCGCGATGGGTGTCCTGGTGCTGTTCTACTTCATCCCGACTGCGTTCTGGGTCGTCGGCCTCCGGGTGGTCGTCTCCGGAGCGATGTACTGGTTCCTCGCCTTGTCCTTGGCCCTGACCTTCGGATTCGGCACGCGGGCCTACTACAAGCAGCGTCTCGAGCAGGCCCCGCCTCCGGCCGTCGGAGAAGAAGGACCGGTCGTCCGGAAGGTGGTCTTGCCGGCGCCCCCGGCGGGAGAGGCGGCCGTCGTCGGCCACTGCACTCACTGCCTTCGGGAAGTTCGGGAGAGCGCCCCCACATACCGGTGTACGTGTGGCGCCCTGTATCACCAGGCGTGCGCGACCGCGCTGATGCGGTGCTCGAACTGCCGGAAGCCGATCGCCGCCACGGTCCTCCGGGATCGGAAGCAGATCTCCTTGCGGTGCGAGTCGTGCGGGGAACTCCAGACGGTCCTCGAAGGGACGGACCCGCGGGCCGCGACCTGCCCGGCCTGCGGGAGGCGGCTCCGCCATCTCGACGCGGGGAAGCGCTACCTGATCGTCGCGAGCCATCCCGGGATCGCGTTCGCCTGGATGCGGGATCTCACGACCGGGGGGAAGCCCGCGCTGTGCATGAGTCCGTCCTCGCCGGAACGCCTGCGGCTCGAGTTCGGGGTGAAGACCATTCCGATCGTGCAGATCTCCGCGAACGCCGCGGGGGCGATCGATCCGAAGAAGCTGGACCCGGCCGGGCTGAAGTCGATCCTGCCCCTCGCCCGGGAAGGAAAGGGCGGCGCGATCTTGTACGATGGCCTGGACACGGTGATCAGTGAAGCGTCCCTTGGCGACGTGATCCGATTCCTCCGGAAGGCGAACGACATGGCCTTCGTCCACGGGGTCACGGTGATCGCGCGCATCGCCCCGGGCCGCCTGACGGACGACGAGGTGAAGCGCCTCAATGCGGAGTTCGACGAATGCCTCGATCTCTCGGCACAGCCATAACGCAGCTTATTCGGGAGGCCCCGACCAACGGATTCCGATCTCGTGGTCCACGCCGAGCTGGTCCAAGATCCGCGCGACAATGAAATCCACGAGGTCGGCGATCCGTTTCGGCTGGCCGTAGAACCCGGGGGATGCGGGCAGGATCACGACTCCGAGGCGCACGAGCTTCAGTTCGTTCTCGAGGGCGATCGCGCTCAGGGGCGTTTCTCGGGGGACCAGGATGAGGGGGCGATGTTCCTTCAAGGCCACCGCAGCCGCGCGCGTTACGAGGTTGTCCGCGATTCCCGCGGCGATCTTCGCCAGGGTCGTCCCGCTGCAAGGGACGACCACGAGGGCTCGAAAGAGGTGGGATCCGGATGCGGGCGGGGCGGCCAGGTCTTCCCCGCGGTAGATGGTCCTGGCTCGGGCGGCAAACTCCTTCGTGGACAGGCCGGTCTCGACTTCAATCACGGCCGACGCATCCTTTGTGAGGATCACATCGGCGCGGTCCCCCAGGACTTCGATCAGGCGTCTCGCATACTCGACGCCGGAGGCTCCTGTCACCCCGACCAGGAACCGCACCTCCGAGGCCATGGCGATGGGAGACCTGGGGGCCAGATGAACGTTCCGCGGAACCGCCAATCGCGTTAACCTTGTTTAAGGTTGATACAGCCCCGCGGCAAAGCCGTAAATGGAGGGCCCCGATGCGCCATCGATGGCGCAAGCGACGGTTCGAATCGCGGCCGCGAAGGATCTCGATCTGCTCGTCCGTCACCGTCGCGCGATGTGGGAAGCGATCGCCGACATTCCGACTCGCGATCTCGATGCGGCGGACGACGTGTATCGTCGATGGGTCCGTACGCGGATGCGCTCGCGTCGATTCGTCGGCTTCGTCGTTGACGGAAGAAGCATGCCCGTCGCCAGCGGCTGCGTCTGGCTCATGGACGCCCAACCGCGGCCTGGGTGGAAAACGACCTCCGCTGCGTATCTCCTCTCGATGTTCACCGAGCCGGGTCATCGCGAAGAAGGGCATGCGACCCGGATCGTTCGTGCGGCGATCCGATGGGCGAAAGCCCGCGGCGTTCCGGTCATGCTCTTGCACGCTTCGGACTTCGGAGAACCGGTCTATCGGCGACTCGGCTTCAAGAGGACGCGCGAGATGCGTCGGGTTCTCGTTCCAAGATCCCGTCGTCGGAGCCGCTCGTCCCGGAAATCGACGCGCCGGACGACGCGATGACATCTCCTCCGAGAACGCACGCAAGCCTTCATATACGACCTCGATTTATGAACCCCGAACCTGCCGAGTGTCACCGATGACGACCGCGTATGACGTACCGCCGGCCCTCCTGATCGAGCGGCTGAAGGATCGGTTGCAGAAGGAGGAGAAGGTGAAGCCGCCGGAGTGGGCTCCCTTCGCGCGGACCGGTGTGCACACGGAGAAGGCGCCCACACAGAGCGACTGGTGGTATCGCCGGGTCGCCGCGGTCCTTCGGAAGGTGTACCTCCACGGTCCCGTGGGAACGAGTCGCCTCGCGGCGGAGTTCGGGGGACGCCGGGATCGCGGCTCCGCCCCGAAGCATCCACGCCGCGGCTCTCGTTCGATTGCTCGGGAAGCGATGCAGCAACTCGAGGCGTTGGGGCTCCTCTCGAAGACGGAGAAGAAGGGGCGTTCCATCAGCGCGCAAGGCCGCAAGCTCCTCGATACGTTGTCCCACGAAATCCTGATGGAACTCGCGATCGCGAACCCGGAGCTCGCGAAGTATGCGGGAGGTCGCTGACTCCATGGCGATTGACGAGGACGAACTCGACGCGATCCGCCGGAGGAAGCTCATGGAGCTCCAGCAGGCCCAAGGCCACGCGGCCGCCGACCAGCAGTACCGGGAGCAGGCCCAGGCGCAACGACAGTTGATCCTGCGTCAAATCCTCACTCCGGAGGCGCGGGAACGCCTCGGGCGAATCGAACTCGCGTATCCGGAACTCAAAGAGAACATCGAGAACCAGCTGGTCTCCCTCGCGCAGAGCGGCCGGGTCCAACGCCAGATCGACGACGTGACCCTGCGGCAGATTCTCGAGCGCGTGGTCCCCCGTCGCCGGGACATCAAGATCGAGAGGCGCTGACGATGGCGAGGAACAAGCCGTACGCAAAGAAGCTGCGTCTCCTGCGAGCCGTGAAGTCGAACCGACGAGTTCCCGCGTGGGTGATTCAGCGGACGAAACGGCGCTTCACCCGGCATCCGAAGAAGCGTTCCTGGCGGCGGAACAAGCTGAAGGCGTGATCTGATGGCCGAACAGGAAGAGGAACGGATCTTGGTCATCCCGCTTCGTGCGGCATGGGCCGCGTCCCGCACGGACCGGACCCCTCGGGCGATCAAGGCGATCCGCGAGCACGTCCGGCGGCACATGAAGCCGGATCGCATTTTCATCGACGACGTGCTGAACGAGTTCTTGTGGAAGCGCGGACGCGAGCATCCGCCCCGCCGCATTCGCGTTAAAGCGATCAAGTTCGAGGACGGCTCCGCCGTCGTCTCCCTCCCGGAGGACTGAGGGACCCGTTTGATCCGGCGCCTCGAGGTCGCGGGGAACCCCTATGTGGGGGTGTTCTGCGCCGCGAACGATGAGTTGCTTGTCGTCGCCCCGGATGTCCCGAGATCCGCGGTCCGTCACATCGTCGGCGCACTCGAGACGCATCCGGTCGTCACCCGCATCGGCCATTCGACCGTCGTCGGTTCTCTCGTCGCAATGAATTCGAAGGGCATCCTGGCTTCTCCGTTCATCGAAATCGAGGAGATCGACGCCATCGGCGACGCCGTGTATCCGCTCCCCCATCGATTGAGCGCGGTCGGGAACAACGTCCTCTGCAACGACCATGGCGCCGTCGTCCATCCGGGCTACGATGACGAGGCGGTCTCCTTCATCCAGGAAGTCCTCGGCGTGCCCGTCGTCCGCGGGACCGTGGCCGGCATCCGGACGGTCGGCGCGGTCGCCGTCGCGACGAACAAAGGCGCGGTCTGCCATCCTCATGCGCGTCCCGCGGAGATGGATCTCCTGAAATCCGCCTTGCGGGTCCCCGTCATGATCACCACCGCGAACTATGGCGGGGCCCAGGTCGGCGCGTGTATCGTCGCGAATTCCCATGGGGCCGTCGTCGGATCGCGGACCACGCCGATCGAACTCGGGCGGATCGAAGAGGGCCTTGGCCTCTACTGAGCGTCCCGCGTTTGTCAACCGTCGGACAAGATTGATATATGATGGGACGAGTAGAGGACCGTCCATGAAGATTCTCGTCCTCTGCGTGGACCGGGACGACGACATCGGGGTCAAGACCGGGATCAAGGGTCCTCTCGTCGGCCGGGAGGACAACCTCGCTGCGGCGACGAAGCTCGGCCTCGCGGATCCCGAGGATTCCGACGTGAACGCGATGCTGAGTGCGATCTCGACGTACGATGGACTCGTCAAGGACGGTCAGGACGCGGAGATCGCGACGGTCTGCGGGGACGTTCGCGTTGGCGCGGCCTCCGACATCATACTCACCCGGCAGCTCGACCAAGTCCTCGAGGAGGTCCGGCCGGATCGGGTGTTCCTCGTCTCCGACGGCGCGGAGGACGAGGCGTTCGCCCCGATCGTCGGCTCCCGCATCCGTGTGGACCATGTCCGTCGAGTATACGTGCGCCAGACGCCGACCGCAGAATCCCTCTACTACGCAATCGGGCGGCAGCTGAAGAATCCGAAGGTGCGCCGCAAGATCGTCGCCCCGCTCGGCTTCGTCCTCCTCCTGTTCGGGGCCATCTATCTCTCCGTACCCGACGCCGCCCCCGCCCTCGTGCTGATTCTCGCGGGACTGTACCTCCTCATGATTTCCCTACCCTTCCAGAGCGTGAGCGACGTCGTCGACAAGATGGGCCAGTGGTATGAACGGCTCCGGGATTCCGTCGGGTCGGGAGACCTCTCGATTTTCTTCAATGTGTCCGCGCTGATCCTGATCCTCGTCGGCGTCTTCTTCGGTGCAGATAGCGCAGGCCAGACGCTGGAGCCCAGCTACGTTGTGAAGTTCCTCACGTTCGCGCTGAACTCCGTGTGGTTCTTCGTCCTCGGCACGCTCGTTTTCGAGGGCGGCAAGGTGCTCAATGCGTACTTGCGTCACGGGCGCGCCCCGCGCCATGCCCTCGCGGTTGCGGTCACGTTCATCGCACTCGGCCTGATCGTCCTCGCGACGATTCAAACCCTCCAGCTGTTCTTCGCCCCGTACGACCCGAGCGCCTCGGTGTGGCTGATCTACATGAGCATCGGCTTGGCCGTCTTCCTGGTCGGGGTCACGGCCCTGTCGTACCGCACGCGGGAGGCGCGACCGGAGCCCGTCGAGGACTCCTGGCGCCATTGAGGGTTCGGATGGACTTTGAGGCGTGGGAGCCGTTCTACGTCCAGATTTTGAACGACTTCGGTTTTTCACGGACGGAAGACGAAGCGGTCGCGCGGGAATTGGATTCCCACCTGGGCGGACGTCGCGCCACGGAGGCAGAGTTTCGGAGATTGATCCGTGGTAAGGACGTCACGGTGGCTGGGAATGGGCCGAACCTCCCCGCCGAACTCCACGAGGCCCGGGGAGTTCTGATCACCGCGGACGAGGCGACCTCCGTCGTTCTGGGGAAAGGCCTGCGGCCCGCCATCATCGTCACGGACCTGGACGGCCTGGTCGAGGACCAGGTCAAGGCGAATGATGCGGGGGCGACCGCGGTCGTCCACGGTCACGGCGACAACGGCCCCGCGGTCCGGAAGTGGGCCCCTCTCTTCGCCGGTTCGACGGTCGCGACGACCCAATCGAAGCCCGTCGGAGAGCTGCACAACTTCGGGGGCTTTACGGACGGGGACCGGGCGGTCTTTCTCGCGGATCACTTCGGAGCTGCGCACATCCGCCTTCTTGGCTTCGACTTCGAGAATCCGAGCCCTAAGGACCTCGACCCGCGCACGAAGCAACGGAAGCTCGACTGGGCGTACATCCTCCTGAACGCCCTCGATCGGGACGACCTCGAGCTATGACCGAGGGGCCTTGCGGCCCGCCATCCGCGCGCTCAGAATCGGTTCTCGGGCCGCGCGGACCTCATCGACCCGGCGGACCGACGTATTGTGCGGCGCCGAATGGAGGACCCCGGGATCCTCGTTCACAATCTTCGTGAGTGCATCCACAAAGCCATCGAGGGTCTCCTTCGTCTCCGTCTCGGTCGGTTCGATCATGAGCGCCTCTTCGACCAAGTGCGGGAAGTACACGGTCGGCGGATGGTACCCGTAGTCCATCAGGCGCTTCGCGATGTCCACCGTCCGGACGCCCTTCGTGGCGAGTCTCGAGGCGCTCGCGACGAATTCGTGCTTCCTCAAGCCGCCGAACGGAACGTCCAGAACCCCGTTCAGGCGGTGCATGATGTAGTTCGCGTTCAACACGGCGTGGTCCGAGACCTCCTTCAGGCCGTTCCCGCCCATGCGGAGGATGTACGCGTACGCGCGAACGAGGAGGGCGAAGTTCCCGTACCACGCGCGGACCTTCCCGATCGACTTCGGACGGTCGTAATCGAGATGGTACCCGCGTCCGTTCACCTGGACGAGAGGGACCGGGAGGAACGGCTCGAGCGGCTTCTTCACACCGACGGGACCCGCGCCGGGTCCCCCGCCCCCGTGAGGGGTCGTGAACGTCTTGTGGAGGTTGAAATGCACGATGTCGAAGTTCATCCTTCCCGGCGACGTCCGGCCCAGGATCGCGTTGAAGTTCGCTCCGTCGTAGTACAGGAGCCCGCCCGCCGCGTGCACGACCTGAGCGATCTCGAGCACGTGTTGCTCGAAGATCCCAAGCGTGTTCGGGTTCGTGAGCATGAACGCGAGGGTCTTCTCGCCCACGGCCGACTCCAGGGCCTTGAGGTCGACCCGCCCATCCTTCGACGGAATCTCGACGATGTCGAAGCCGAGCATCCCCGCGGATGCGAAGTTCGTCCCGTGGGCCGTATCGGGCAGGATGACCTGGTGGCGCTCCTCGCCGCGGTCCCGGTGGTACGCCTGCGCGAGGAGGAGCCCCGTGTACTCGCCTTGGGCTCCCGCGGCGGGCTGCAGGGTGACCGCGTCCATCCCCGCGATCGTCGCGAGCATGTGCTGGAGTTCGTACAGCAACCGGAGGGCCCCCTGGACCGTCGACTCGTCCTGGTCCGGATGGATCCGGGCCACGGTCGGAAGGGCCGCAAGTTCCTCCGTGAACTTCGGGTTGAACTTCATCGTGCACGAACCGAGCGGATAGAATCCCGTGTCGATCCCGAAATTCATCTGGGAGAGCCGGGTGAAGTGTCGGACGACGTCGTGTTCCGCGAGATTCGGGATCGCCAAGTGCTCTCGCTGCAATTTCGCAGGGATCAGCCCGGCCAGGTCGACCGGCTCGTCCGGCCGGGAGTGTTTGTCCAGGAGGAGGGGCTCCGCCCAGTACGCTTGTCGAAAGCTCACGGGGCTGCCTCCAGCGCTTTCAACAACCTCGCGATCGCCTCGGGCGTGTGGCGGCCCGTCGTCGCGAACAGGGCAGCATCGCCCAACTCGGGCAGTTGCCGCGTAAGAGGCATGCCTCCGTGGACGCCCTTCTCCAGGAGGAAGCGGTGAACAGCTGCGTACCCGTTTTCATGGCGGACGACGAACTCATTAAAATGGGCGCCGCGGAAGATCGGGGCCGTGAATCCGGGAATCTTGTCGATTGCCGCCGCGAGATCCCGCGCCCGCCGGACATTCTCTGCCGCGACCCGCCGGAGTCCGTTCGCCCCGAGGATGGAGAGGTAGGCGGCCGCGGCGATCGCGAGGAGGGATTCGTTCGTGCAGATGTTCGACATCGCCTTCTCCCGTCGGATATGTTGTTCCCGGGTCTGCAGGGTCATGCAGAACGCGCGGTCCCCATTGACGTCACACGTCAGGCCGATCACTCGGCCGGGCATCTTCCGGATGTGCTCCTGCCGGCACGCAAAGATCCCGAGGAGGGGCCCGCCGAAGTTCATCTGCGTCCCGAGGGGCTGACCCTCGCCGATCACGATGTCGGCCCCGAAGTCCCCCGGGGGGCGGACGACCGCCTGCGCGATCGGGTTCACGCCGACGACGAAGACGGCCTGAGTGAGCCCGCGGACCTCCTCGAGACCTTCCTCGAACCGACCGAAGAAGTTCGGATTCTCCATGTAGATGCCGCACACGTCCGGGGAGAGGGCGCCCTTGAGCTCCCCCAGGTCGAGCATGCCCGTCTCGCGATCGTAGTCGACTTCGCGGATCTCCATGCCCGTTCCCACAAGGTAGTTCGTGAGGACCGCGCGGCGGTTGTGCCGCAACGCACGCGGGATCAGGAAGATCCGGCCGCCATGGATCCGGTGCGCCATCCGGGCCGCCTCGCCGAGGGCCGTCGAGCCGTCGTACATCGAGGTGTTCGCCCCATCCATGCCCGTCAGCTCGCAGATCAGGCTCTGGTATTCCCACAGGGCTTGGAGCATCCCTTGGCTGATCTCCGGCTGGTACGGCGTGTACGAGGTGTAGAATTCCGAACGTCCCGTGATCGCCCTCACGCTCGCGGGCACGAAGTGATCGTACAACCCGCCACCGAGGAACGTTGGCATGTCGACGACCGTCCGATTCGCGGAGAGCATAGAGGTGACGCGAGCGACGACGACGTCCTCTGGGAGTCCGTCCGGCAAGTCGAGATTCGGGATGCGGACGGACGCCGGGATGTCGGCGAAGAGGTCCTCGATGCTCCGCAAGCCCATCGTCCGGAGCATCTCGTCCTCGTCCGAGGGCATCCGTTCCCGGCTGAGAGACCGATGGCTCTTAAGGATTTGGAATGGCCCGGTCGGCGCAAAGGTGCGCGGCCCACAGACCCGCGCGACTATTGCTGTTTCTCACCGTAACGCCGAAAATCAGAGATGAGACGAAGCTCCGATCCCGCCGCGACAATCGCGGCGTACCCGAACCCGATCGACTCCTTGTGGGCCTCGGTCGGTGGCTCTCCCTTCAGGGCCGCCGTCACGAGGGAGAACAACGTGCCGTGGCCCACGATTGCGGCCGTTTTGCCATCGACTTCAGCGGCGATTTCCTCGACGCAGCGTCGTCCGCGGAGGGCGGCCTGGGAGAGCGACTCTTTGCTTGGCGGGACGTAATCGAGATTCGCCCAACATGTCCGTTCCAACGCCTTGTACTCGTCCTGCGGAATCCCGGACTCGTCCGGAGACCATTCCTTCAGGCAGGCTCGCTTCGACAGTTTCAGGGAGAATTC
>Ga0184633_10000032_pt1 | contig 35922 bp, 43 predicted proteins | sample PLM31_170_b1_FD_133156 | JGI IMG/M metagenome (GOLD analysis project Ga0184633, IMG submission 133156) | Groundwater sediment microbial communities from an aquifer in East River, Colorado, USA - PLM3-1_170_b1 | ecosystem: Environmental > Terrestrial > Soil > Riparian zone | place: USA: East...
GCCGCTCGTTGCCACCGCGATGGCCGAGATGATCTGGGGCGTCGCGGTGCGGCATGCGCTCCCCGAGTCGGTGTTCGGCTGGGGTCAGCTCGCCCTCGCGACGCCGGTGGTCATCTGGGGCGGGTGGTCGTTTTTCGAGCGTGCGTGGCTCTCGTTCCGCACGCTCCGGCTCAACATGTACAGCCTGATCGGGCTCGGCGTCGCGGTCGCGTACCTCTTCAGCGTGTTCGCCGTGCTCTTCCCGGGCGCCCTGCCCGAGACGTTCAAAGCGCACGGCCTCGTCCCGCTCTACTTCGAGGCGGCCGCGGTGATCACGACGCTCGTGCTGCTCGGCGAGGTGCTGGAGCTCCGCGCGCGCTCGCAGACCTCGAGCGCGGTCCGCGCGCTGCTCGGCCTGGCGCCGAACACGGCGATCCGCGTCGAGGCGGGCGGCGCGGAGCGCGAGGTTTCGTTGGCCGACGTGAAGCCGGGCGACGTGCTCCGCGTGCGCCCGGGCGCGAAGATCCCGGTCGATGGTGTCGTGACCGAGGGCCACTCGGTGGTCGACGAGTCGATGATCACCGGCGAGCCGGTGCCCGTCGAGAAGACGGCGGGCGCGCCTGTCACGGGAGCCACGGTCAACCAGACCGGGACCTTCCTGATGCGTGCCGAGAAGGTCGGTTCGGACACGCTGCTCGCGCGGATCGCGCAGCTCGTGAGCGAGGCGGCGCGCTCGCGCGCACCGATCCAGCGGCTCGCCGATCTCGTTTCGGCCTGGTTCGTCCCCGGCGTGATCACGATCGCCGTCCTGGCCGCGATCGTCTGGGTGGTCGCGGGGCCCCAGCCGGCGCTCGCGAACGGGCTGCTCGTCGCGGTGTCGGTGCTGATCATCGCCTGTCCGTGTGCACTCGGCCTCGCGACGCCGATCTCGGTCATGGTCGGCATCGGCCGCGGCGCGCTCGAGGGCGTGCTGATCAAGGATGCCGAGGCGCTCGAGCTGATGGAGAAGGTGACGACGCTCGTCGTCGACAAGACCGGCACGCTGACCGAGGGCAAGCCGAAGGTGCAGGCGGTCGAAGCGGTCGGCGAGGTCGGCCAGGACGAGGTGCTGCGGCTTGCGGCGAGCCTCGAGCGCGCGAGCGAGCATCCGCTCGCCGCGGCCATCGTCGGCGCGGCCGAGGAGCGCAAGCTCGCGCTCGCCTCGGTCTCCGACTTCCAGTCGGCGACCGGGAAAGGCGTGCGCGGCACGGTCAGCGGCCGGAGCGTCGCCATCGGCAACGCGCAGCTGCTCGCCGACGACGGCATTGCCGCTCCGGCGCTCGAGGCGCGTGCGGCCGCGCTGCAGGCCGACGGCCAGACGGTGATGTTCGTCGCGATCGACGGCAAGCCCGCCGGGCTCATCGGGGTCGCGGATCCGATCAAGGCCTCGACGCCGGAAGCGGTCCGGAGCCTCAAGGAGGAGGGCGTGCGCATCGTGATGCTCACGGGCGACAACCGGCGCACCGCCAAGGCCGTCGCCGAGAAGCTCGGCCTCGCCGACTACATCGCCGAGGTGCTGCCGCAGGACAAGCACGAGGTCGTGAAGGCTCTGCAGGCGAAGAGGGAGATCGTCGCGATGGCCGGCGACGGGATCAACGACGCGCCGGCGCTCGCGCAGGCGAACGTCGGCATCGCCATGGGCCACGGCACCGACATCGCGATGCAGAGCGCGCGCATCGTGCTCGTGAAGGGCGACCTGCGCGGCATCGTAAAGGCGCGGCGGCTCTCGCGCGCCGCGATGGGCAATATCCGGCAAAATCTGTTCTTCGCGTTCGTCTATAACGCGCTTGGCGTGCCGCTCGCGGCCGGCGTGCTGTTCCCGTGGCTCGGGCTGCTGCTCTCGCCGATGATCGCGAGCGCGGCGATGAGCCTGTCGTCGGTGTCGGTGATCGGGAACGCGCTGCGGCTGCGGGGCGCGCGGCTCTGAGTATGGCGGCGAGGCGGCGCGTCGGGCTGGTTGTCGCGGCGATCGCGGCTGCCTTGCTCGCCGTCGTCGCCTCGATCGTCGCCGTCTTCCTCGGCGCGCCTTCGCCGCGCGCCGATCCCGCGAACGCCGGGCAGGTCGCGCTCGGGAAGAAGGTGTACGCGCAGCACTGCGCCTCGTGCCACGGCGGGCAGCTCGAGGGCCAGCCCGGTTGGCGCGAGAAGCTCGCCTCGGGCCGCATGCCCGCGCCGGCGCACGATGCGAGCGGCCACACCTGGCACCACCCGGACGAGGTGCTGTTCGGCATCAGCAAGCATGGCCTGGTGCCGGGCCGCTACGGGCCGCCGGGCTACCAGAGCGACATGCCCGGCTTCGGCGGCGCCCTCTCCGACGGCGACATCTGGGCGATCCTTGCGTTCATCAAGGCGAGCTGGCCGGAAGAGATCCGCAAGGCGCAGACCGACATCGACCGGCGTCATCCGGCGCGGCGGTGACGCAGGTTGACCTAGCGCAAGACGCGCGCGTGGCGACCGTCCGGCCCGACCGCCTCCGCGAGCAGCGGGAGCGTTGCGCCGGTTCCGCAACCGACGTCGAACACGATCTCACCCGGCTTCAACGCGAGCGCGGCGACGGCAGCCCGGCGGATCGAGCCGAGCCAAGCGGGAGACGACGGGGGCCTTGCAAAGGCGCTCGAGAGCGAGCCTTGCCTCGACGAAAGATCGAGGCTCCGAGCTCGTGCAGAAATCGTCGGAGCGCAAGTCTGCGCGGAACGGGCTCGCCGAGGTCTCGCAAAAGATGGGTACTTTACAAACTATGTGCCTAGTAATAGCATGTAGGTCATAAAGTCACTGCGCCTCTCCATGAAAAGGACAGCTTCGGCAAGAAAGCGTGCGGCGGCCCGCGCAACCGCGAGGAAGACCGCCCGGCGCTCGACGCCGCCACAGACCAAGACATCGGCCGCTTCGGTCATCCGTTTCGGCTTGCCCGAACAATCAGTCACCGTGGGCGTCGAGGGTCCGCTCAAGCTTCGTCCCGCCGGCCGGGCATTGCTCGAGCGGCTGACCGGCGCGGTGGTCCGGCGCATCGAGCGCGTGCCCGAGAAGACCGCCCTCGATCTTCTCAAGCAGGGTACCGACGCGGAGATGATGGTCTCCTTCGCGACCACCGCCGAGGCTTTCCCCGAGCTGTCCACGGTGCGCATCGATCCGCTCGCCAAGGCGCGCGCGCGCGGGATGGGCCTGCGACAGCAGATCCTCGCTCGAGACGACATGCTCACGCTCGCGGAGGCGGCGCAGGCGCTTGGCCTGACCCCGCCGGCCGTCAACGACCGCTTCCGGGCGGGCAAGCTCATCGCTCTGGAAGCGGGCGCGCGCGGGCGCCGCTACCCCGCGTGGCAGTTCGAGGACGAGATCGCCGGCAGAGCGCTCGAGGCGGTGCTCGACGTGCTCAAGGGCCTGAGCTGCTGGACGATCTACCGGTTCTTCACGACGCCGGACAGCGCCCTGGAGGACGAGAGGCCGGTGGAGGTTCTGAGGCGCGGGGATATCGAGGCGGCAGTCGAGGCGGCCAGGCTGTTCGCAGGCGGAGAGCAGGGCGGGCATTGATGGCGAGCCGGAGCCCGCCACCACCGCCCGCCAATCTCGAGCGCATTGACCTCCCGGTCGCCACCGTCGACCCGGCCGAGCTGCTCCGCCTGTTCCCCCTCGGCAAGCCGCCGATCCATTTTCGAGTTGCGAAGAAGGGGCGGAAGACGTACCGCTTCGATGCGCCGAACGGGGAATTCGGCGTCATGTACTGTGCGTTCTCTCTGGAGGTGTGCTTTGCCGAAACCTTGCTTCGCACGCGCTCCTACCGGACGCCCGCGGACCAGCCAACGCTGATCGATGAGAGCGAGCTCCGCTCCAAGGGCATTGCTCAACTCGGCGGGGGCGCCGGCCGGCAACTGGTCCTGGCGGACCTGACCGGGAGCGGGCTTGCCCGCCTGCACGCCGACGGCAGCATCTCCACGACGCCTCGTTACAGCGTGCCGCGCCAGTGGGCGCTGGCGTTGTGGAAGCATCCGAAGCGCGTGGACGGCATCCGCTACGTATCGAGATTCATGAACTCACAGCTGGCGGTTGCCTTGTTCGACCGCTGCGGAGACCGTCTGGTCGCGCGGCGCACGCAGCCCCTCGTGGACCACCCGGACTTGCCGCGCATCCTGGACCTGTTCAGCGTGGGAGTCTGAGTCCAGCTCGCACCAGTGTCCATTCACGCCGGTGCGAAGAGGGGGCCTCTCGAGGGATTGCGCGGGCGAGCGCGAGCGCGAGCGCGAGCGCCTTGACATCGGCGTCGAGCCCGACGACCGCCGTGCCGGGACACGCGCGGGCGACGTCGATCGTGAGCGTCGCCGTGGCGCAGCCGAGGTCGAGGATCCGTTCGCCCGGACGCGGATCGAGCGCGCGCAGCGAGCCGCGCCATCGGATCGTACCAGCGCGTCAGCCAGCGGTAGCAAGCGGCGGCGTATGGCTCCCGCCGCCCGCCCGGGCTCGCCTGGGATCCAAGCGATTCGGGAGGGATATCGTGAAAGCGCCAACTCCGCTAAGGATCAGGCGCCCGAGCGCCCGAGGAACCGGCGCAGCCACGCGGACAGCACGTCCACCACCGCCACGATCGCGATCATCGCGAGGATCAGCGTCGACGCCTCGTGCGTGTTGAACACCGACAGCGACACGTAGAGCATCTGGCCGAGGCCGCCCGCGCCGACGAAGCCGAGCACTGCGGCCATCCGGATGTTGTACTCCCAGCGGTAGAGCGCGTAGGACACGAACTGCGGCAGCACGACCGGCAGCGTCCCGTAGAGGAAAGCGACCGTCGCCCCGCTGCCGGCGTCGCGCAGCGCCTGCGTCGGCTCGCGCGGTGAGTTCTCGAGCGTCTCCGCGAAGAGCCGCCCCAGCACGCCGCCGGTGTGGAGCGCTAGCGCGAGGCTGCCGGCGAACGGTCCCAGACCCGCCGCGAGGACCATGAACGCCGCCCAGACGAGCTCGGGAATCGCGCGCAGCAGATTGAGCGCGAACCGCGCGAGCGGCTTGAGGGCCGCGCCCCAGCGCCCGGCGGCGGGCAGCGCGAGGACTGCGCCCATCAGCGCGGCGAGCAGCGTGCCGACCGCGGAGATCGCCAGCGTCTCAGCGGCGCCGCGCGTTGCTCGCGCGAGAAACTCGGGAGTCGTGTCGGGCGGGTAGAAGCCGGCGGCGAACGCCGCCATCTGCCGCACGCTCTCGCCGGACAAGAGCGCGATGAAGTCCACGCCGAGATACGCGAAGCTCGCGGCCGCGGCGACGAGAAAGCCGCCGATGACCGCCCACGGCGTCCAGACGAACGCGCCGCGGTTCATACGAGGAGCCTCCTGAGCGCCGCGCTCACCGTGTCGGCGAGCAGGATCAGGACCAGGAACGCGACGAGCATCGTCGAGACCTCGCCGCCGGCGAGCATGCGCATCGACAGCTCCATCTGCTGGCCGAGTCCGCCCGCGCCCACGAAGCCCATCACGACCGAAGCGCGGATTGCGCACTCCCACCGGTACACCGAATAGGACACGAGCTCGGGCACCGCCACCGGCAGGATGCCGTACAGGAACGCGTTCACCCGGCCGCCGCCGGATTCGAGGATCGCGCGCGCGGGCCGCGTGTCGCCCGCCTCGAAGATCTCGAAGTACACCTTGCCCAGCATGCCCGCATAGTTGATCGCGATCGCGAGCACGCCCGCGGCGGGCCCGAGCCCCACGGCGCGCACGAAGAGCAGCGCCCACACGATCTCCGGGATCGAGCGCATGAGGATGAGCGCCACGCGCACCGGTGCGCGCAGCACCGGGCCGAGCCAGGCACGGCGCGCCGGGCCGACGCGCGCGATCGAGAGGCTCTCCGACACCACCATCGCGAGCGGGAACGCGATCGCGATGGCGAGCGCGGTTCCGGCGGTCGCAAGCGCGAGCGTCTCGAGCGCCGACTGCCCGACCAGCCCGAGAAAATCGGCGGTCAGCACCATCGGGAAGAAGGTGCGGAGGAACCGCCCCATCGTCTCGACGTTCTTTGGATCGAGGAGCGTCGCCGGGTTGAACTCCGCGATCTCGAGCGCCGGCCACAGCGCGATGGCGAGTGCGATCGCGAGACCGAGCCGTCGCCAGAGCGCCGGGTCGCGCGGTGCGGGAAGCGCCGCGGCCGGGGTCGCGCTCATCGGCAGAGCGGCTGCGCCGCCCCGCGCGGCTTCGGCTCGGGCAGCTCGAGCGGCTGGTTGTCCTGCGTCGGGATCGCGAGCGATTCGGCCTCGTACAGGTCCCGCAGCATCCCATCGGAGACGCGCACCGGCGGCGCATCGAACACCACCGCGCCCGCGCGGAGGCCCACGATGCGGGGGAACCACTTCAGCGCAAGATCCACCGCATGGAGGCTCGCGACCAGCGTGACACCACGCGCGTGCGCCTCGCGGTGCAGTTCGCCGACGGTGTGGTCGGCGAGCTGCGGGTCGAGCGCCGACACCGGCTCGTCCGCAAGGATGAGATCCGGCCGCTGATAGAGCACGCGCGCCACGGCCACGCGCTGCAGTTGGCCGCCGGAGAGCCGGTCGCAGCGGTCGAAGAGCCGCTCGGCGAGATCGAGCCGCGCCAGCGCGGCGCGCGCGCCCGCGATGTCGAGCGGGTAGGCGAGCGAGGCGAGCCCCTTCCACAGGCTCCATGCGCCGAGCCTGCCGGCCAGCACCGCGGTGACCAGGCGCTGGCGCGGCGGCAGCGGCGGCGCCTGGTGTACGGTCCCGATGCGGCTGCGCAGCCGGCGAAGCGCGCCGCGCGGCAGCGACCACGGATCCACTCCGGCCACCGCGAGGCCGCCGGAGCTCGGGCGGAGCGCAGTGCCGAGAACGCGCAGCAGGCTCGTCTTGCCGGCGCCCGACGGGCCGATCACCGCGACGCGCTCGCCGCGTGCAACCGCAAGCGTCACGCTCGCGAGCGCGCGGTGATCGCCCGGGAGGACGAGCCCCAGCGTGTTGACTGAAAGTTCCACGCGTCACGTCCCCCGCCGCAGCGCGGGGGCAGAACAGTTGCGTTACTTAAGGAGCCCGGCCGAGCGCGCCGCCTCTTCGATGCCCTTGTAGTTTTCGGGCTTGGTGGGGATGAACTTGGAGGCGCGCTGCAGGTCCATGATCTCCTTGTGTGCGGGGTTCGCGGGATCGAGCTTGAGGAACGCGCCGGTGAGCTTCTTCACCAGCGCCGGATCGAGGTCACCGCGCACCGTCCAGTTGTAGTCGTAGTACGGTGGCGTGGTGGCGATGACCTTCACCGCCTTCGCGTTCGCGTCGCCTTTTTCGATCAGCCTGTCGTAGACCAGGGCGTTCAGCACGCCGCCCTCGGCGCGACCGGAGGCGACGAACGCAACCGTGGCGTCGTGCGCGCCGGAGAACGCGATGCGGCTGAAATCCTTGTCCGGGTCGATGCCTTCCTTCAGGAGGAAGAAGCGCGGCATCAGGTGGCCCGAGGTGGACGAGGGCGAGCCGAAGGCGAAGGTCTTGCCCTTGAGGTCCTGCAGCGTGCGGGCGCTGCTGTTGGCCGGGACGATGTAGCGGCTGATGAACTTTTCGTCCTCGGCGCGCTGCGCGATCGGGATCGCGTTGCCGGTGCGCAGGCGCAGCTGCACGAAGGTGAAGCCGCCGAGCCAGGCGAGGTCGATCTTCCTTGCCGCGAGGCCCTCGACGACCGCCGGGTAGTCGTTCACCGGCGTCCACGCGACCTTCATGCCGACCTCCTCCTCGAGGTAGGCGCCGAGCGGCTTGAACTTGCGCAGGAGCTCAGTGGGGGCTTCGTCGGGGATTGCGGAGACCCGGAGGACCTGGGTCTGCGAATAGGCCGTCCCGACCGGGACGGCGGTGAGGCAGGCCGCGGCAAGCGCGGCAAAGGCGGTGGGAAGGGCTTTCATGGGCCCTCCTTGAAGCGCGTGAAATTGCAGAACATGAACATGGCGTCCTCCGATACGGAGCGTTGACCTGGACTGGATGCGGTCCGGAACCGGACCGGGGGAAAGGCTAGCACAGCCCTCCCGTCCAAGGCCACCCCGGCGGTGGTCGGGTTCGCCGGCGCGGTCCTACAGCGCTGGGCTCACCGCCAAGGCCGCGGGATGGAACCGCTCGACCGCGCTGTCGTGCAGGTCTGATGAAGGCATCTGGGCGCTGCTCGCCTGCTCGCTCTGACGCGCGTGCGTGCGACGCGACGACTGGGTGTGGATCGATCACCCGCGCTGTGCTACGGTGGCGCCTTGCGCTGCCGCCATCGAGCGCGAAACCTCGCCTCGAGCGGCCGTCCCAGTTCCCGCTCGCGATGAGCACCTCAACGCGTTCGCCAACCGCTTGCTGGCTTCTCGCCGGGTCGCTCGCGTTCGGCCTGTCGGTGGGGCTCTGCGGAGAACTCACGCGGCCAGCGCGCGCGCGCTCCCGATCGCGGTGGGTTCGAACCCCGCGGATTGCGTCGAACACGCTGCCTCGCAACCGTGTGCCCAGGTCTGCGAGCCGGTCCCGGCGCTGTCGCCAGAGCGTGCAGCGCTCGTCCCGCCGGCATTCGCGGTAGTGCCGCCTTCTCCGGGTCAGCTCACTCTCGCCGCATCGCGGGAGTCAGGCCTGCTGCCGGCGGCGCGCGCGAGCCCGTCTCCACCCCTCTACGTTCTCTTCCTGAAGCTTCTCCTTTGACCGCGCCCGCCGCGGTCGGCGGCCTGCGCTGACGCACGGATCGCTGCACGCGGCATCACTGGTTGATGCGATCGTCGCGCGGGCGCTGGCGATCAGAGGAGAGAGGCAATGCTTTCATATCCGGGCCGGGCTCGCGAGCGCGAGTCCCTCGATTCGCCGGCCGGCTGGCAACTCGCGTCGGGCCCGCTGACGGCCGCAGCGATGTGTCCAGTGCGACGGCTGCAGGCGTCACCTAAGAGGCGAGTTTCAGACGAGCGATGTCGGCCTCGACCGGCGCGCCGAGTGCCTTTGCGCGCTCAGAAGGCTCCATGCTCGCGAGGAAGGGCCACACCGCGGCGGCAGAGGCCGCCCCGCCCGCCGCACAGGTCAGGACGAGCAGTCTGCGCCTGCGATCGTCGACGTCCGTCGCCGCGCCCGAGCCGCCGGTCCCTTGGCCGAGGTTTGCCGCGAACGAATCACTCATGATCGGAACCCCATCTCGTGCTGGCGACACGTGATCGTACGAGCGATGTCACGCGCGGTCACGCAGCGCGACGCTTTCGGCGGCCGAACGCGGTTCGGGCTCGGAGTCTGCGGCTTGCGTCGCTACCGAGTCATTGGGCTTCTTGGATGCCGGAGGGTTTTCCGCGTTCGAACCCGCATTCTTCTGTCCGAGCCGGCTCGCGCACAGCCCCAGCGCGCACATCGCGGCGCATGACAGCAACGTCACGATGAGCGGCGCCAATCCGGCGGCCACCAGCGAATTCCAGCCCAGGAACAGCCCGGCCGCCATACCCGCCGCCGCCGTTGCGATGAGCAGCGTTCGCCGGCTGAGCCGTCCGCCCAGCGTGATCGTCCGGTCCAAGGTTCGCGTCGCGGTCTTGGCGTCAAATCGCTGCGGGTTTTCCACGTGCAATTCTCCTTTCTGGGGCTTACGAACAGGTTCCCGCGCATCCCTCATCCATCGCATGCTCAACCCTTCGGGGCTTCGGGGAGGTGGCTGCGGATTCGATTCAAGGCTGCCGGCTTGTCCCACTCGGCCGACCCGACGACGCGCCACAGCTCGCGACCGTCCCGGTCGACGAGCAGCGTCCATGGAATCCCCACCGCGCCCAGCTTCGTGAGCGCTTCTCCGCTCTGATCTACGTAGATCTGCAGGGCACGGAGATCGAGCTCTTCGTAGAAGCCCTTGACAACGAACACGCCGCCCCGATCGATCGACAGCGGGACGACTTCGAAGTCGGGCCCGCCGAGCGCCGCCTGCAGCCGGTCGAGAGCCGGCATCTCCTCGCGGCAGGGGACACACCACGTGGCCCAGACGTTGAGCAGGATCACGCGTCCCCGGAAGTCCGCGAGGGCGCGCGGTGCGCCGGCGCCATCGACGAAGCGGAGCTCCGGCAGCGGCCGCGGTGTTGCGGCCCGCTCGATGCGAAGCGCCCGGTCTCCCGCGGCGACACCCGACGGCGAGGTTCTGTCAGCGCCCTTGCCCACCGACGAAAGCTCGCGGTATGCGCCGGCCGCTGCCAGACCGAGGACGACGAGCCCGAGGATCGCGAGCGCCGGCTTGGTCATCGCGAACCACCGGGACGCGGATTGGACGCCCCCTTCGCCGACGCGCTGTCGCCGCGGAGCCCGGCGATGAGCGGGCGGAGCTTTTCTTCCAGGAGCTTCGGCGTGATCGGGCCGATGTGCTTGTAGGCGATGCGGCCGTTGCGGTCGATGACGAAAGTCTCGGGCACCCCATAAACACCCCAGTCGATCGCGGCCCGCCCGTCGAGGTCGGCGCCGGTGCGCGTGTAGGGATCTCCGAGCGCGTCCAGCCAGCGCGCCGCGTCCTCGGGGCGGTCCTTGTAGTTGAGCCCGTGGATGGGAACGAAGCCCTCGCGCTGGAGCCGCAGGAAGATCGGATGCTCCTCCCTGCAGGCCACGCACCACGAGGCGAAGACATTGACGAGCGACACTTCATCCTTCAAATCCGCCCTCGAAAGGCCGAGCGTGCGCCCCTTGACGGGGGGAAGGGCGAACTCTGGGACCGGCTTGCCGATCAACGGCGAGGGCACCTCCCGGGGGTTGAGCGTCAACCCGACGGCGAGAAAGACGAGGACCCCCGCGAACAGCAACAGCGGTATCAGCAATGCCGCTCGTCGAGACGGCGGCGCTTGGGGCGCCGCGGCGTTCTTCACGTGTTCAGCTTGGAGAGGCATCGGTCCGTCGGGACGTCATGCGAACGAGTACCGACTAACCGGTTCCGCTGCCCGGGTCACTCGTGACTGGCGGGTCTGAACTTCTGCGCGACCGGCGCAACGACGGTCTCGTGGCCCGTTCGCCCGTTTCCCCGCCGAAGCGTCAGCTTGAGCCTGACGGTGTCGCCGACCTTCAGCGGATAGCGGATAGCGGAGATCGACCGGCATCAGGTGCCTCACCTTTTGCGTGCCGTCGCGTCGAGCAACGGCAGGAGGTCGCTCATCCCGACCGCGCCCGAGTACTTCTCGCCGTTCGGCAGGAACCACGTCGGTGTGGAGTTCGCTCCGAGCCGGCGGCCGAGCGCGAGCAGCTCGTCGATCGGCGTTTCGCAGTCGGGCTTCGCCGCGGGTTCGATGCGCTTGTGCATCAGGTCGTTCCACGCCTTGACCCGATCGCGCGAGCACCATACGGCCTTGGTCTGGCGCACCGAGTCGGGCCTGATCACCGGATACGGGAAGATGTGCACCGTGATGTCGTCGACCGTTGCCAAGTCGGCCTCGAGCCTCTTGCAATACGGGCAGTTCGGGTCGGAGAGGATCGCGATCTGTCGGCGGCCGTCGCCGCGCTTCATCGTGATCGCCCACTTGAACGGCAGCGTGTTCCAGTCGATCGCCGAGAGCTTGCGCACGCGCTCCTCGGTGAGATTGCGGTCGGTGGCGGTGTCGATCAGGCTGCCGATGAAGAGGACCTGCGCGGATTCGTCGGTGTAGAGGACTGCGTAGCCGCCTTCGGCGCGCTGGATCGCGACCTCGTACAGGGCCCCGTAGCGCAGCTTCTGCACCGAGACGATCCTTGCGTCCGGGAGCTTCGCCGAGAGGGTGCGACGGATCGTCTGCTCGTCGGCGTGTGCCGCGGCCGCGGCGATCACCGCGAGCGCGGCAAGCCAGGAAGCGAGGGTGTTCCTGCTGTTCATTTGGAGCCTCCCCATAGAGCGATGCGGGCGACCCACTCATCGACCAGCGGTCTCGCGCGCCGCAACGCGAGGGCGACGCCGGCTGCGACGAGCGCGGCCTACCATGGCATATGCGGCCACGCGCCAGAGGACGGACTTTGAAGCACGGAAGATGTAGGCATGAAGCACTCCATCCAGCCGCCCGGGAAGGGCGATGCCCGAAGCGCGCGACGAACGCCGCGTGCGACGGAAGGCTGCCGGGCGAGAACCCGGCCTGCTTAGAGGATGGAGTGTTTAGGAGGTGCCGTCTCTGGGGCGAGAGCCAGAGACGACATCGCTGTCGCCGCGGGTATCGTCAGGCACCCGACCTGGGGACGCACACAGGAGAGCTCCGGGGCGCCCGCGATCGCCGACGGCGTGCAGCCGGCCGGGCTGCAGGACGTGGACGAGACGTCGCCGCCGCAGTCGCGATCGTGGTCGGCCAGGTCTTGCACGCACGCCGGATTGGCAGCGGCAGCGGGCGGGGCAGCCGCGAAGGCCGACCCCAGCGCGACGACCAACGACAAGGCCAACACTACCCGTAGGAATCGCATCGTGCGTCGCAGCCTAGCAGCCGGAACATTGAGCGTCAACCGCCCCGCACTCGGGAATCGAGCTTGGACTGCAGATTGCGCCGCAGAGTTCCGCGTCGATCACAGAGAACGCGGAGCGCCATCGCGTGCTGTTCTCCACGTGCTCCGCGGCGAGCTTTCTCCGCGCGGCGCTTTTCTGCGCTGGTATATTCGGCACGATGCTGCTCGCGTTGAGCGAGCGGGGAACCCGGCGAGGCGTTCGTGCGCGGACGCATGGAGCAGGAGATCCGATGGGCCTCTACGAACGGTGGCTGCTGCCGCGGCTTCTCGACCTCGCCATGCGGAACAAGGAAGCGACCCGCTACCGCAAGAAGATGATCCCGGCGGCCCGCGGCCGGGTCCTCGAGATCGGCGCGGGCTCGGGGCTCAACCTGCCCTTCTACGACGCGGGCGTCGCGCGCCTCTATGCGGTGGATCCGTCCGCAGCGCTGCTCGGCATGGCGCGCAGGAAACGCGCGCCGGGAGCTTTCCCGGTCGAGTTCCTCGAACGCGCGGCGGAAGAGATCCCGCTCGAGACCCGCACCATCGATACCGTCGTCACGACCTGGACGCTGTGCACCGTCCCCGACGCGCTGCGGGCGCTGCGGGAAGCGCGGCGTGTGCTCAGGCCCGGCGGCGCGCTGCTGTTCGTCGAGCACGGCCTTGCGCCGGATCCGCGGGTCGAGCGCTGGCAGCGGCGGCTCAATCCGTATTGGCGCCGGTTCGCGGGCGGCTGCAACCTGGACCGCAGGATCGATCGGCTCGTCCGCGAGGCGGGCTTCGAAATCCTCGATCTCGAAACCGAATACGCGAAGGGTCCGCGGCCGTTCACCTATACTTACTGCGGTCGCGCCCGGCCAGCGTGAACCGCGGGAGCGGCCTGCGGACCACGTGAAGGAATTCGGACCGGACCGGCGGGGAGTCTGGCGCCCGATCGGCCTCTGAGGTAATGTTTCGCCGCATCCCCATGCTCCGTCGATCGCTGATCTCGCTCGTCGTCGCGCTCGCCGCCTTCGCTACCGTCGTCCAGGGGGCTCAGGCCGCCGCGCCGGCGATGGGCATGGCCGCTGCGCACGCCGAGGCTGCGCCGTTCTGCGACGGCTGCGCCGGTGCGGACGGTGAACCGGCCGCCTGCGGCAGCGCAGTGTGCCCCTCCGGCATGGCGCTTCCGTCGTCGGTCTCGTTCCACGTCCCCGCACCGTCCCGCGCACAGCCCGACGCGGACGTCCCGGCGGGCGCGAGCCAGACCCGCGCACCCGACCCTTTCCCGCCTCGACCCCTGGCTGTCTGAACGCGCGTCGCCCCGCAACCCGGGTGACGTGACCGCTGTCGCCCCCGCGCGCTCGGCGCGCCGAGCACGCCTTCGTGCCGGCAAGCTGTGTATCAGGGCGAACCGCCGCTCCGTCGTCAACAGGGGTCAGGACGCCGAGCAGCTGCTCGGCTCTCGAGGAACTGAGCGAAGTGCAACCACGATTCATGCGCCGAGCGCTGGCGCTCGCCGCCGGCGCGGCACTGCTCGGCCCGGCGGCGACGGCCCGCGCCGAGCAGATCCTTCATCACGTCCACGGGCTCGCGTTCACGCCGGACGGCGCCGCGCTCGTCGTGCCCGCGCACACCGGGCTCGCCGTCTATCGCGACGGGCGATGGACGCGCTCACCCATGCCGGCGCATGACCTCATGGGATTCTCGACGGCCGACCGCGCCATCTACTCCAGCGGGCATCCGGCGCCGAATACGCCGCTCGCCAACCCGCTCGGGCTGGTGAAAAGCACCGACGGCGGGAAGACCTGGCAGCGCCTCGGGCTCGGCGGCGAGGCCGACTTCCACGAGATCGCGGCCGGGCATCGGTCGGGCGCGGTGTATGTCGTGAACGCCGCGCCCAATTCGCGCATGCCGCGCCCGGGGATCTACTTCACGACCGACGACGGACAGGCCTGGAAGCGGAGCGAAGCCGCCGGGCTCGCCGCCCAGGTGATCGGCATCGCCGCGCACCCGACGGAAGCCCGTACCGTGGCCGTGGGCACGCTCGGCGGGCTTTACCTCTCGCGCGACTTCGGCGCGCGCTTCGAGCGGATCGGCGAGGCCTCGCCGGCGACCGCGGTCCTGTTCGATCTCGACGGCAAGCATCTCTACTTCAGCGGCGCCGCGGGCAGCAAGCTCTCGCGCATCGCGCTCGACGGGCACAGCAACACGACCCTCGGCCTGCCCGACATCGGCTCGGATCTGCTGATGTACATCGCGCAGAACCCGGCGCGGCCCGCCGAGTACGCGATCGCGACGCGCGGGCGTCTATGTGGGCCTGCCGCAAAGTCGGTGCGGCAAGCGGACGGCGGGAGCCGGCGCCGTCATCGGCTTTCTCGGTATCGCTTGTCCCGTATGCAACAAGGTTCTCGTGCTGCTGATCGGCAGCGCTCTGCTGCTTGAATACTACGAACCGGTGCGCCTCTATGTGGCGCTTGGGGGCGTCGCGCTTCTCGCAGCGGCGATCGCGCTCAAGTTGACCCGCCCCGACTGCTTCAAGGCGGCACCTCGTGCCGCCGATGTGAGCCTATGACGCAGCCGACCTCGCCGCAGTGGGCCGGCGATCTCGCGATCCAAGCCAGCATCGGGATCGTGGCCCGACCACGGAGCCGGCCTCGGATACGGTCACTTGATCTCCGTGATCAGGTAATCCTCGCCGTCGTAGCTGAGCTGGAATTCGACCTCTTGCATCGGCTGCAGATTGGCGAGCTGGCTCCGGTCCTTGACCGGGAAGGACATCGTCATGGGCGTCATTTTCAGCGCCGGCAGCGGACCGTGCTTGATCGTCACTACGCCCCTTGCCCTGTCGATGTGCTGCACCACGCCGTTGCCGTTGGCGGTGATGGTGATCGGTGCGGTGCCCCCTGTTTGCGCTTCATGGGGGGCCGGGAGCAACCACCACGCGAAGGCAGCGAACGCGGCGATCAGTACGAGAACGAGCAGCGCCTTCACGAAATTCTCTCTGGTGCGGTGCTCCTAGGATAGCGTTTCTCAATCAGCAAGAGGACGACGTTCGCATGCAAACCTCGCAACGCTGGCTGGCGGTTCTCGTCAGCGCCTTCGCAATCGCTGCCGCCGCGGGCGGCTGCGAGGGGCCACCCGCGTCGGGCCAGGCGGCGACCCGCGCTCCCGACGTCTCGTACGACCCCACGCCGCATGGCGTCGTGTCCGAGATGCTGAAGCTCGCGCAAGTCGGCGCGAAAGACGTCGTCTACGATCTGGGCTGCGGCGACGGACGGATCGTGATCGCCGCGGTCAAGCAGCACGGGGCGCGCGGCGTCTGCGTGGACATCGATCCACAGCGCATCCGCGAGAGCCGGGCGAACGCGCAGCGCTCGGGCGTCGCCGAGCGCATTGTCTTCCTGCAGCAGGACTTGTTCGAGACCGACCTCGGCGACGCGACGGTCGTGACGCTCTTTCTCTCGCCGGATGTGAACCTGAAGCTGCGCCCGAAGTTGTGGCGGGAGCTCAAGCCGGGCACGCGCGTCGCCTCCTATGTTCACGACATGGGGGACTGGACGCCGCAGGAAGTAAGAGACGTGCAGGGCACTTGGGGCCCGCGCAGGCTCTATCTTTGGATCATTCCGGCGGATCGCGGGGCGAGACCTTGAGTCGTCGAGATCCTTGGGTGCCGCGTCCACCATCGCATCTCCGTGGCATTCCCAGCAGGGGAGAGGGGGATGGAAGGCCTCCTGAAACCCATCGAATACCAACGCTCGAGGATCGCTACATCCCGCCGCTCAGGTACCACTTCCTCACCCGCTTCTACGATGGGGTGGTGCGGGTGACGACCCGCGAGCGGACTTTCAAGCGCATGCTCGTCGAGCAGATCAACGCCCGTCCCGGCGAGCGCGTTCTCGATCTCGGCTGCGGGACCGGGACGCTCGCCGTGGCGCTCGCGAGGCGCTACCCGACCGCGGCGATCACCGGTCTCGATGCGGACGCCGACGCGCTGGCGATCGCCCGGGGCAAGGCGCGCAGCGCCGGCGTTCTCCTGAGCCTCGAGCGCGGCCGTGCCGAGAGGCTGCCGTTTGCCGACGCGTCGTTCGACCGGATCGCGTCGAGTCTTCTCTTCCATCACTTGACGCCCGAGCAGAAGGCGGCGGCGCTGCGCGAGGCGCGCCGGGTGCTCGAGCCCGGCGGCGAGCTGCACGTCGCCGACTGGGGCCGGCCGGCGAATGCCCTCATGCGGGTCGCGTTTTTCGGGGTGCAGTTGCTGGACGGGTTCGAGACGACCGCCGACAGCGTGGCGGGCGGTCTTCCGGAGCTGATGGCGCGCGCCGGGTTCGCCGAGGTGCGCGAGACGGGATCGATCGACACGCCGGCCGGCACCATCCGGCTGCACCGGGCGACGAAGTGATCATCGGTGCGGCGCGATCACGGGGGACCCCGCATGAACCTCACGTCGGAACAGGTCCACTGGGTGTTCGGGGCCGTTCTCGCCTTTGTTCCCATCCCGCTGATCTTCAGCGAGCTCGGGGTCCTCGACGGCCGCTGGCCTTCGTTCATCGTCCCGATCGCTCTGGTTGCGATCGGCCTGGCACTGATCCTCGATCCGCTGATTCACGGCAGCGCCGCTCCGGCCGAGTACTCTCACGAAACGGGTCAGCATCTCGTCTTGGGGGCGATGGCGCTCGTCATGGGAGGCGTCGAGACCGCCCGTGCGCTGGGAGGGCTCGAGAGCTCCGTTTGGGCGCTCGTCCTGCCTCTCGGTCTCGTCATCGCAGGTGTTCTCTTCTTCTTTCACGCGCAGCATCAAGCCGACGTGCCGGTGCTCCTTCTCGCCATCCAGCATCGCACCATCGGCGTCATCTTTACGGTTGCGGGAGTGACCAAGGCGGTGGCTGAGATGAGCCAGGCCCCCGCGTTTCGTGTAGGTTGGCTGCTGTTGGTGCTCGTCCTCGGGTTGCAGCTCCTTCTCTATACCGAAGGCCGGTCCCTCCTGGGCGGCTTCAAGGCATCCGGCAAGGGACATGGCCGTCATTAGCGCGCTGCGAAGAGCTTTTCCGGGCGTCGCGGTGGCGCTCGTGGCGTCGTTGGTCGCTTCGGCGTGCGAGCAGCCGGCGGGCCCCGAAGAGCAACGCCCCGACAACGCCGAGGAATGGGCCCGGGTGCTCGACGACCCGGAGCGCAACGCCTGGCAGAAGCCGGATGAAGTCATCCGCGCGCTTTCGCTCCCCCGCGACGCCACCGTTGCCGACATCGGCTCGGGGACCGGCTACTTCGCCGTGCGGCTTGCGCGCGCGGTGCCGCAGGGGCGCGTGCTCGGCGTCGATATCGAGCCCGAGATGATGCGCTACCTGAACGAGCGCGCGAAGCGCGAGGGCCTTGCCAATCTCACCGCACAAACCGGCGGCGCGGACGATCCGCGGCTGCCCGCACCCGTGGATCTCGTGATCGTGGTGAACACCTATCATCACATAGGGGCGGCCGAGCAGTACTTTCGCGGAGTGCGCGACGCGCTGAAGCCGGGCGGGCGGCTCGCCATCATCGACTTTGACCCCGACGCGCCGATCGATGTGCCGAATCGCGTCAGCCCCGAGCGGGTGAAGCAGGAGCTCGGGCGCGCAGGCTTCGAGTTCGCGCAGGAGCACGCGTTCCTGCCGCACCAGTATTTCCTCATCCTGCGTCCGACGGCGAAGTGAGGGCGCGGGTTCAGTCATGCCAAACCAAGAAGGAGGGTGTCATGCGGGGTCTTCATCAACTCAGTGACTCGATTCTCAAGGTCGTGATCGGCGCTCTGCTCATCGGGGCAACCGGACTGCTCGGCCCGGCTGCGCAGGCCCAGACCGGCCCGGTCAACCTGGAGTGGTTCGGCTGGTCCTTCTACCGCTTCACCTCCCCGACCGGAAAAGTCATCCTGACGAATCCGTTCATCACGGGGAACCCGGACGCCGCGGTCAAGCTGGAGGAAATCGCGAAGGCGGACCTGATCCTGGTGCCGAACGGCCACCGCGACGAGATCGGGGACACGGTCGCCGTCGCCAGGAAAACCGGCGCGAAGGTCGTGTCGCCCTTCGAGCTCGGGACCTGGTTCATGAGCAAGGGTGTTCCGGAAGCGCAGGTGCTCCGCCGGAATCCGGGCAGCCGTCTGGTCTGGGAAGGGATCACGATCCGGGTGGTCGGGTCCGTGCACGGATCGGGATCCGGCCAGGGCGTCGACTCGGACGTCGCGCCGATCTACGGCGGGGCTGCGGCCGGCTTCATGATCACGTTCGAGAACGGCTGGACGGTCTACTTCCCCGGGAGCTCCGCCGCCACGCAGGACATGGCGCTTTGGGGCGAGGCGTACAAGCCCGACGCGATGATCTTTCTCATGCACCCGACCGGCGAGCCCCGGGACATCGGCACGGCCGTGAAGCTCGTTACGACCGGCAATCCGAACCTGAAGGCGCTCCTGCCTCACCACCATCGCGTCACGCCGCCCCCGGGCGCGCCCACGGTCGCCGACGTGCGGGCAATGCTGGATTCGATGGGGATCCGCATCCCGATCACCGATCCGGTGCGGAAGCAGGTTTACACGTTCACCAAGTAGATCCGAGGAGGCCTCGCGCCGAGCTCTCTGACCTCGCCGCGCAACGCCTCGGCGGCAGATAGGTTACTCGGTGCTTCGGCACGGCGGCGCTCGCTGGCAGGAGGCAGGCCATGATTTGGAAATCTTGAGCTCTTCTTGAGCGTTCTGGGGTGCGCCGCGGCGGGTGCCGCTGCGCAGCGCGTCGTTGTTCTTGTTTGCGGGACTTACGCTACTTTCTGAGCTTGCCCCAGAGCTCGTCCAGGCGCGCGTAGCGACCGCACCCGGTAACGTAGAACTTGTATCGCACCGGATTCTTCAGGTAGTAGTCCTGGTGGTAGTCCTCCGCCGGCCAGAACTCGCCCGCCTTGACGATCGGCGTCACGATCGACTGCTTGAACGGCTTGGCCTTGTCCCACTTGGCCTTCGAGGCCTCGGCGAGGCGCTTCTGCTCCTCGTCGTGCCAGAAGATCGAGGGCCGGTACTGCGATCCGACGTCGCAGAACTGCCGGTCCTTCACCGTGGGATCGTGGTTCACCCAGAACTGCTCGAGCAGCCGCTCGTAGCCCACCTTCGCCGGGTCGTACACGACCTGCAACACCTCGGTATGGCCCGTCGTGCCCGACGACACTTCGGCATAGGTGGGGTTCTTCTTGCTGCCGCCCATGTAACCCGACGTGGTCGACACCACGCCGGGCACCTTGTCCATTGCCTCCTCCGTACACCAGAAGCAGCCGGCGGCGAAGGTGGCTTTGGCGAGCCCGGACGGCTGGCCTTGGGCAAAGACAGGGGCGGCTGCGATGGCGGCCAGCCAGATCGGCAGGAGGGCGAGAAGTCGGGCAAACATGACGTATGGCTCCTTTCATGGCGCTGCCGGCTTAGTCGGTGTTAAGACCTATGGCTTGCGCTTCAGTTCTGCGAGCGACCGATGAGACAATCGATCCCGTCGCTTGACGTGGTCACGACTCCCCATGGGGGGCCGGGAGCAACCACCACGCGAAGGCACCGAACGCGGCGATCAGCACGCGCGTCGTCTCCTATGTCCACACCGCTTCGATGCGACGACCGTCAGCGAATCCGACGGGCGGCTCGTCTGGCGCGGTACGCTCAAGACCGATGTGCTCGAGGGGAGCTTCACGCACTATCGCAAGCCGACCTGGTACCGGTCGAACCCGGAGCCGATCGAGCACTGGTTCAAGGCCAAGGCCGTCCAGTGAGGCCTCGCGGGCCGGATGCCGACGCGGCCTTCCGCCCGTGCAAAGGACAAGGGCCGGCACCAGGCCGGCCCTTGTCCGAGCCGCGCGTCAAGCTGCGGTCTTCGTCGCGATGACCTCGAGGTATTCCGACTCGACGTGCGTCCCGCCGTCGGTGGCGACATTGCGCTGCGACCACAGCTGCTCGAGGTCGCGGCGCAGCGCCGCCTGCCCGGGGGCGTCGAGCGCGGCGAACGCACGGTTCGTCGGCCCGTAATAGGTGCGGAAGAACCCGACGACGTCGGACGGGGGGAACGGGTACTTGAACGGATACATGCGGCGAGTGAGGCGCAGCTCGGCAATGCCGTCGCGCAGGCGCTCGCGCACGGTCTCCTCGCGCCCCCACTCGACCGGCGGGGCCATGATCGGCGGCGGAGGCACGTACGCAGCGTGAACCTTGAACATCTGGCCGACGAACCCCGCCGGCGTCCAGTTCGCCATGATGATGCGACCGCCGGGCTTGCAGACGCGGATCAGCTCGGCAGCGACCCGGTCGGGGCGCGGCGCGAACATCGCTCCGATCAGGCTCAGGACCACGTCGAAGCTGGCGGAGGCGTAGGGCAGGTCCTCGGCGTCGCCTTCGTCGAAGCGCACGTCGAGGCCCTCGGCTCGAGCCCGAGCGCTCGCCTGCTCGATGAGGTTGGTGGCGATGTCCGCGCCGGTCACGATCGCTCCGCTCCGCGCCAGCGGCAGTGCGGTCTGGCCGGCGCCGCATCCGACGTCGAGCACCCGCGTCCCGGGCGGGATCGCGAGCCCCGCCAGGAACTCGAGCGCCCCCGGTTCGAGGTACGTCGCGAACTGGCCGTAGTCGCCCGCCATCCAAGTGGTCTTCAGCCGCGCCTTGAGCGCTTGCATTTCAGGGTTGAGGGCTGCCATTTCGTTCCTCCTGGTAGATGAGGGTGGCCGCGAGCCCGCTTCGCCGTGCCTTCGCGAGCGACGTCGCGTGCTCTGACGCAGCCGGAAGGACGCCGGGCCGTAGAAAAAGGTTCCAGGGGCGCGCCCAACGAGCCCGACGCGCAAGTCGCCGTCCCGGCCGGGAACCGTTTCGCGGCTCCTGCGTCTTTACCGGTACCAAGCGCAGTTGGCCCCGCAAAGCGGGCATCGGCAAAGGCGGATCGAGGATGGAGACCCGCAGCGCGAGCGCCCGGATCCACTAGAGGAGGAAACGATGACAACCGCCGCAACTGTCGACCGCTCCGACCTGGAACATCAAGTCAAGGACATGTACCGGCTCGTGGCACTCGAGCCGAACGGCGAGTTCCACTTCGAAATGGGGCGCGTGCTCGCCGAGCGCCTCGGGTACGCGCGCGCCGATCTCGATCGGATCCCCGGCGAGGCGATCGACTCGTTCGCCGGCGTCGGCTACCACTTCGAACTCGCCGCGCTCCGGAACGGCGAGCGGGTCCTCGATCTGGGAAGCGGGGCGGGAATGGACTCGTTCATCGCCGCTCTTCAGGTGGGGCCGGGCGGCCAGGTCGTCGGCGTGGACATGACCGACGAGCAGCGCGCCAAGGCCGAGCGGCTGCGCGACCGCGCGGGGTTCGGCAACGTCACCTATCTCAAGGGCTACATCGAGTCGATTCCCTGCCCGGACGCGAGTTTCGACGTCGTGATCAGCAACGGCGTCGTCAATCTGTCGGCCGACAAGCAGCGGGTGTTCGCGGAGGCGGCCCGGGTGCTGAAGCCCGGCGGCCGGCTCGCGCTCTCCGACATCGTGACCGAGGCGCCGTTGCCGCAGGGCGTGGTGGCCAACGCCACGCTGTGGGCGGCCTGCATCGGCGGCGCGATGCAGCAGGATGGGTATCGTGAGACGATCGTCGCCGCGGGCTTCCGGGTCCTGCGCGTGGTCGACAACACGAGCTACCGGTTCATCTCGGCCAACGCGAAAGACGCGAGCGAGAAATGGGGCGTGAAGAGCGTCTCGCTCGTTGCAGTGAAGACGTGACGGCCGGGCATGTACGCGGCGGGTTCTGCCGACCCCGGGGCGCAAAGGACGCGAGCACGCGTCCGCGCGGAGGTGACGGTGATCGAGGACACGAGCCGGCGCCGCCTGTTCGCAGCCGAGGTGGAGCGGCTTCTGGACCGGCTGTTCGGCACGGCATTGCGCCTCACGCGCAACCGCGCGGACGCCGAGGACCTGGTCGGCGAAACCGTCGCGAAGGCCTGGGCGAGCCTCGACCAGCTGTGCGACCCGCGCACGTTCGAGGCCTGGATCCAGCGCATCCTCGCGAACACCTTCGTCAGCGAATGGCGCCGCCGCCGTGCCCGGCCCGAGGTGGCGCTCCACCCCGAGGAGGACGGCACGGCCCTCGACGGCGAGGGGTTCTCGCTCTTCGAGCGGCTGCATCAACCGTTCCTCCTGTGGTGGAGCACGCCCGAGGCGATGCTCGAGACGAAGCTGCTGCGGGAAGATCTCGAGCGGGCGCTCGATTCGCTGCCGGATGCGTTCCGCGTCGCGATCGTCCTGACCGAGGTGCAGGGGCACTCGTACGCGGAGGCCGCCGAGCTGCTCGGCGTGCCGGTCGGGACGGTGCGCTCGCGTCTGAGCCGGGCCCGCGGGCTGCTGCAGCGGGCGCTTTGGGAACAGGCCAGGGAAGCCGGAATCGTGCCGGACCACGGCCGGGGAAGGGACGACCGTGACTGACGAGAGCAAGCTCAGTTGCGAGCAGGTGCTCGAGCATCTGCTCGCCCATCTCGACCAGGAGCTCAACGCCGAGACGAGCGCCGAGATCGACCGGCATCTTGCGGAATGCCGCGGCTGCTTCAGTCGCGCGGAGTTCGAGCGCCGACTCAAATCCCGCGTCGCGCAGACCGGCACGGCAAGCGCGCCGGAGAGTCTGCGCGCACGGATCAAGGGACTGATCGAGCGCTTCTAAGAATCGAGCCGTTTTCCAGGAGGAGGACACGGGATGACTGCAATTCTGGGGTTTTCTCGGGAGCAGATCTTCGTGGCCGTCAAGGACATGTACACGGCGGTCGCGACTGCGCCCACGGAGCCGTATCACTTCCCGGTGGGCCGGGCCGCGTGCCGCGTGGTCGGTTATCCGGACGAGGTGCTGGACGGCCTGCCCGACGAAGCGGTGGGCTCCTTCGCGGGCGTGGGCTATCCGTTTCGTGCCGGCGCGATCCGAACCGGGGACACGGTGCTCGATATCGGCTCGGGATCGGGCACGGACGCCTTCGTCGCGAGCCAACTCGTCGGGCCGGCGGGGAAGGTCTGGGCGCTCGACATGACGCCGGCGATGCTGGAGAAGCTTCGCCGCCTCGTCGCCGCCAGCGGGGCCGGGAACATCGAAGTGATCGAGGGCAACGCCGAGCGAGTGCCGCTGCCCGAGGGAAGCGTCGACGTGGTGACCAGCAATGGCGTCCTGAACCTCGTTCCGGACAAGCGGCGCGCGATCGCCGAGATCTTCCGCGTGCTGCGTCCGGGCGGCCGGGTGCAGATCGCCGACATCGTCATCAGCCGGCCGGTGCCGCCGGCCTGCGCGGCCAATCCGAAGCTGTGGGCCGAGTGCGTCGTGGGCGCAACGGTCGACGAGGACTACCTCGAGATGTTCCGGGATGCGGGGTTCACCGACGTCGCGGTGCTGCGGGAATCCGATTACTTCTCGCACAGCCGCAGCGCCGACACGCAGAAGGTTGCGCACTCGTTCGGCGGCCGCGCCATCGAGATCGCGATGCGCCGCGGCGCGCGGGTGCCCTCCGCGCTCGTTCGGTTCGCGCGCCGCGCCGACCCGCGGCGAGTCGCCGCGGCGATCGAACACCGCGGGCTCTCGGGGACGCTCGCACTGATCCTGGCGGCGCTCTCGTGCTATGGGACGCTGGCGGCGATCGCAACCCTGTCCCTGCTCGGCGTCACGCTCGCGGTGAGCAACGCCGCGGTCGCGGGGGTCATCGTGTTCTTCGCCGTCCTAGCGGCGGCGCTCGTCGGTCTCGGCATCCGCAAGCACGGATCGGCCGCACCCTTGATCCTGGCGATCGCAGGGGCGGCGACGGTGAGCTTCGCGTTGCTCGTCGCGTATCACTGGGCCGTCGAGCTGGTCGGCTTTCTACTGCTCGCGGCGGCCGTATTCTGGGATTTCCGGCTGCGGGCTCACGCGGTGCGCGAGCCGGTCCACGGGGCCGAGATCGCTCACTCAACCTGACGCAACACTGCAAAGGAGGGACAGACATGATCATCGCACGCTGGCACATCGACGCCCGGTTCGGCCAGAAGCCGGCCCTCGTGGAATCGCTGCAGACCTGGTGCCGGGACATCGCGTCGCAGATCGGTTGGAAAGCGGACAAGCTGCGGCTCGCGACCGGCTCGGTGGGCGCGCTCGAGTCCACAGTCGAGCTCGAGGTGACGCTTCAGGACTTGGCGGCGCTCGACGCCTCATGGACCAAGCTCGGAACGATCGCGGCCCACAAGCAGTGGAGCAAGGACATCGAGCCGTGCATCGTCTCCGGCACACCGCGCTGGGAGATCTACCGCCTGCTCTGAGGCCGCGGACCGCCCGGCGCGCGTCCGTCACGGGCGCGCGTCGAGCGGCTCACGGCACTGGCCAACGATGCGGAGCTAAGGCAGCCGGCGAATCATCAGCACAAGCTCGTGGTCCGGACCGTCCCACAGCTGCACGAAGTAATCCCTGCCGGGCTCGAGCGCATACAACCCGCTCTTGAACTGTGTTCCGCACACAGTCACCCACTTGAAGCTCTGCGGCGCGACGAGTCGTGGAGGATCCGCCTCGGCGAGATCCGCCCACGCCGTCGAGGCGACGAGGACCGTGTAGGTCCCGCTCGCCTCGACGCGAAAGGGCACGAGGCCGGCGAATGTCGCACGGGATTTCTCCTGCCGCCCCGGCTTGATCAGGGGCGACACGGCGTGCAGGCTGTGCAGCCGAACATTGAGCACGGAACCCACCGGCGCGGCCGCACGATCGAGGCTACCTAAGACGTTTGCTTCGACGTCGAGCGGTCTTGCGGCGAATCGGCCGCAGTCGATCGCGGCGGGAACGGCGGCCTGCAATGCCTGGGCGCGCCGCCCGGCTTCGTCGACGGGCCCGGGCGCCGTGCAGCCGGCGATTGCAAGGAGCGCCGCCAGCGAAGCGCATCGAGCGGTCCGTTGCATCACAATTTCCCCCTGCCGGTTCGAGCGGCGTGCTCAGGCGGCCGCTGGTGCCGGCGCGCGCCCCACGCTCAGGATCGCCTGGAAGAACAACCCCGGCCGGCCCCACAACGAGTTGAAGAAGATCGCTGTGACGCTCACCGCCATCGCCGCCATGGCCCATACAGGATAGATCAGTCCGGTCGCCGCGAGCGGCACGCCGATGCCGTTGAAGAGGAACGCGAGCGCGACGTTCTGCTGCAGCTTGCGATAGCTCCAGCGCGAGATCTCGCGCGCCACGGGCACGGCCGCGAGCCGGCTCGACAGGATGATGATGTCGGCCGAGTCGATCGCGATGTCGGTACCACTGCCCATCGCGATGCCGACGTCAGCCTGCATCAGCGCGGGCGCATCGTTGATGCCATCGCCCACCATTGCCACCTTTGCGCTGCGTTGCAGCTCGCGCACGAGCTCGGCTTTGCTGCCTGGCAGCAGCCCGGCGTGGACCGGCTCGATGCCGACCGCCGCTGCGACGCGCCGTGCGGCGCGCTCGTTGTCCCCGGTCGCGAGGATCGGCTCGACTCCGGCGTCCTTTAGAGCGCGCACTGCTTGCGCGGCGTCAGGCCGGAGCGAGTCACCGAATGCGAGCAGCCCGAGCGGCGTGCCGGTGCGCGCAACGGCGATCACCGTGCGCCCCAGGTTCTCGAGCGCTTCGATGCGATCGCGGAGCGGCGCGAGATCGACGCCGCGCTCGGTCAGGAATGGGGGGCTGCCAACGAGTGTGGCCTTGCCATCGATCTCCGCCACCACGCCTCTTCCCGGCACCGCGGCGAAGCGCGCCACCTGGGGCGGTGTGAGATCCCGATCGAAGGCCGCGCGCACCGTGGCCGCGGCGAGTGGATGCTCGGAAGACGACTCCGCGGCTGCGGCGACGGCGAGCAGCTCCGCCTCGCTTGCACCGTGCGGCACGATTTCGTGCAGCGAGGGCTTGCCTTCGGTCAGCGTGCCGGTCTTGTCGAGCACGATGCGAGTCACGAGGCGATAGGTCTGGAACGCCTCGCCGGTGCGCATCAAAATCCCTTGCGCTGCCGCTTCGCCCGCTCCGCGCACAATCGAGAGCGGCGCCGAGATCCCCACCGCGCACGGATAACCCATTACGAGCACGCTCAAGCCCGCGAACACCGCGCGCGCGAGATCAATCGTGCCACCCGCGAGCCATGGGCCGATCAGCCATGCGAGCACCGCGACCGCTGCGGTCGCGAGCACCGTCGGCGCGTAGACCCGCAGCACGCGGTCGACAAGATGCAGAATGCCGGGCTTCAGCGCACGTGCATCCTCGACTTGACGCGCGACGCGCTGCAGGAAGCTCTCCTCTCCGACCGCGGTGACGCGCACGAGGAGCGTCCCCGTGCCGTTGATCGAACCGCCGACAACCGGGTCGCCGACGTTGCGTTCGACCGGGATCGGCTCGCCGGTCACGAGCGAGAGGTCCACCGCGGAATGGCCCTCGACGACCTCGCCATCGACCGGCACGCGCTCGCCCGGACGGATGCGCACGAGATCGCCCACGCGGATCTCTTGGATCGGCACCTCTGCCTCGCGCCCATCGCGCAAAACGCGCGCGAGGTCGGGTTGCAGATCGAGCAGCCGTTTGACCGCCTGCGAGCTGCGCGTCTTCACGATCAGCGACAGCCACTCGGAGAAGAGGTGATACGTCGTGACGAGCACGGCGACGGCGAAGAAGGGCGCCGTAGGGAAGTCCGGCCGGTCAAGCACGAACCCGATCGCGCCGCCCGCGAGACCCGCGAACGCTCCAGCCTCGAGCAGTACGTGTTGGTTGAGAATGCCTCGGCGCACGGACTGGAAGGCGACGAGCAGGAAGTGCCTCGCGATCCAGAACACGACCGCCACTGCGAGCGCTCCCGCGAGCCAAGGCACGAGCGCCGGCGCGATCACGCCTTGCGCGCGTAGCCCGAGCAGCGCGAACGCGGTTGCGCCGAGGGCCGCAGCGCCGGTGGCCGCGATGGCGGGGCCGCGCGACCAGAGCACGAGCAGCACGAATCCGGCGAGGCCGAACGAGGCGACGACATCGACCACGATCGACCATGGATTCGCGGGGTTGGCGATCAGCGCGATTGCAGCAAGGCTCGCGATGGTGCCGACGAGGAACCGGCGCCCTTCGCGCACCAGCTCGCGCTCCTCTTCCTCGAATGGCCGTAGCTTGCGTGGGTCGTGGATCGTGTAGCCGATGTCGCGGAGCGTCTGGAGCAGCGCTTCGGGCCGAACGATGCGCGGGTCGTACTCCACCAGTGCTTGCTCGTGCGTGAGACTTACCGCGACCTTCTCGACGCCCGGATGCCGTCCGAGCGCTTTCTCGATGGTGCCGGTGCAGAGGGAGCAATGCATGCCGGCGATGCGCGCCCGGATGCGCGCGCGGTCGGGTCGGCTCGCCGGCTCATGGGTCCAGAGGGGAAGGGCGGCCTCTGCGCTGCTGCTCATGGTTCACCTCTTTGAGCGGCTGTCGTCATGCTTCCACCCTAGCAGCCGTACCAAGATACCGAGTCAAGCGCTACTGCAACTCGACGAACAGCCCGAACCAGACCGACCAGAGGCCGAGCGCGACCATCAGCAGGCCGGTCCAACGCGGCATGCGCCCGGTGAGACTCGCGAGCCAGTCGAGCGCGCCCTGCGCGCGCTTGAAGAGGACCGCGACGACGAGCGGCAGCGACAGCGCGAACCCGAACAGGGCGAGCGAGACGAAGCCGCCCGCAGCGCCGCCCGCCGTCGCCCCCGCCGCCGCTGCCGCGAGGAGCGCGAGCAGGAGCGGCGCTGCGCACGCCGGGATGTTCAAGCCGAAGAGGAGCCCGAGCGCCGCGGAGCCGCGGAGATCGCCGACTCGGGCAAGCCGTGGGCCGATCGTGCGCATCAGCGGAGCGATGCGTCTGGTCAGGTAGAGGATTCCGATCGCGAGATACACGAGGCCGAGCACGAGCCAGCCCGCCTTCTGGAAAGCGAGGAACGCGCCGCCGATGACGGCTGCAGCCGCGCCCATCAGCCCGATGAACCCCGCGCGGGTGAAGGCGAACGTGGCGACCTGCCCGACCTTCACTGTGGCGGGCTTGCCCTCTATCAGTTTGAGGAAGAGCAGCGTCGACCCGATCGAGCACGGCTCGACGAAGCCGAACAGGCCGAGGCCGATCGGCAGCAGAAAAGTAGCCGCGAACTCCGCCCCGCTCACGAAGCCGCGGTCCCCGGCTCGATCGCAACGCGGTAGCCCGCTTTCTCGATCGCCGCGGCGAGCCGGCCGGGATCGGTGGCGCCGGGGTCGTAGAGGATCCGCCCGCTGCCCGCGGCGTACGAGATGCTCGTCGCCTTGACGCCAGGCTCGCGGGCGAGCAGGGCCTCGATCGTGGCTGCGCAGCCGTCGCAGTGCATGCCTTCGACCTTGAGCTCCAGCGATTTCACGTCTTTGCTCCTTGCGTTGCGCCGCCGCGTCGGCCGCGCGGCGGTCTCAGCGGGCTCGGCGAGGGACCCGAGGATCGTGCAGGTCGCGACGGCGCCGCTGCCGGGGCAGGCGGCAACGAGCTTCGCGAGCGCGCCGCGGATGCGCTCGAGCTCAGCGAGCCGGCCCTCGACGTCGGCGAGCTTCGCCGCGGCGCGCGTGCGCACGGCGGCGCAGTCGGTCCCGGGCGCGACCCGCAGCGCAAGCAGGTCGCCGATCTCCTTCAGCGTGAAGCCGAGCACCTGCGCCTGGCGGATGAACCGCAGCCGCGCGACGGTCTCCTCCGGATAGGTGCGAAAACCGGTGCCCGGCCGCGCCGGCCGGCGCAGGAGACCGCGCCGTTCGTAGAACCGGACCGTCTCGACGCCGACCCCGGCGCGCCGCGCGACCGCACCGATGGTGAGCGCTGACATGTGAGCCTCCGTCCGCGATGCTGCACCCCGTACCATGGTACGGATGCAAGCCCCGCGCGGCGCCTGGGGGGGACCTCGCCGGTCAGTCCGCGTCCGCGACGAGCGCCTCGATCAAGGGGCAGCCCCTTCCCCGTCCACCGCGCGAGCACCGTTCGACCAGGCGCTCGAGCGCCGCGCGGATCGCGGCAAGCTCCTCGATCTTGCGCTGCACCAGCCCGAGCTTCTTTTCGCCGAGCACCCGCGTCTCGGCGCAGTGCTCGCCGTCCGCGAGCTGGAGCAGCGCGGCCACCTCCTCGAGGGAGAAACCGAGCGACTGCGCGCGCTTGATGAAGCGCAGCCGGCGCAGCGTCTCCGGCGGGTACCGCCGGATCGAACCGTGCGCCCGCGGCGGGCGCGGCAGCAGGCCGATCCGCTCGTAATACCGGACCGTCTCGACGTTCACGCCGACGGCGCGGGCGAGCGCACCGATCGTCGCCTGTGAGGTCGCTTCGTCGTTCGCCATCGTGACCTTCCTTGGATCGACGGGCTGTCCCGTCGTTCACGCCGGGTTGCGGGCCAAGGCCAGCCGCGCTTGCTCCCGTACCCGGCTCCGGGGTTACGTTACCGTCCGTCCGCCAGATGTGGAAGGAGTCGCCTCATGACGCATGACCCCTCGGCCTCGCTCGCGGCGCGCGCCGCGCCGGATGCTCGCGCGGCGCCACCCGAGCCGTCGGCCGCCGTGCCGCTCGCCGCGGGCGGTTTGGCCGGCGTGCTCGCCTCGCTCTGCTGCGTCGGCCCGCTCGCGCTCGTCCTCGCCGGGGTGGGCGGGGCCTGGGCGAGCCTGCTGACGAGCTTGGAGCCGTATCGTCTGATCTTCCTCGCCGCCGCTGCGGTCGCGCTCGCGTTCGCCTGGCGGCGCATCCATCGTCCGGCCGCGGCGTGCGCGCCGGGCGAGGCGTGCGCTCTGCCCGCCGGCCGGCGCGGCCAGAAGATCGCTTTCTGGTCGGTCGTGCTGCTCGTGCTCGTGTCCGGCGCGTCGCCGTACTTCGCGCCGCTCTTCTACTGAGGTCCGCATGAAAAAGCTGCTTACCCTCGTGCTCGCGGCCGCGCTGCTCGCCGCAGCGAACGCGCCGAGCGCCGAGCCGCGCACGGTCACGCTCGAAGTCTCGAACATGACCTGCGCACTGTGCCCGATCGCGGTGAAAAAGGCGATCAGCAAGGTCCCCGGCGTGCTCGACGCGAAAGTCGATTACGACACCAAGACCGCGGTGGTGCGCTTCGAGACCGAGAAGACCACCGTCGACGCGATCACCGGGGCGACGACGAACGCGGGTTATCCGTCCAAGCCGCTGCGCTGAGGCCCGCCATGGCGAACCGCAGGCTGCTCGGCATCGGCATCGGCGGCTCGGTCGTGACCGCGATCTGCTGCTTCACCCCGGCGCTGGCGATCCTCCTCGGGGCGCTCGGCCTCGCGGCGTGGCTCGCGTGGCTCGACTACGTGCTCGTGCCGTTGCTCCTGGTCTTCCTCGGGCTCACGGGGTATGCGCTGCTCGCCAAGGCTAGGCCGGCGGACGCCTGCGCCGCGGTCCCGGCGGCGGACGCCGAGCCGAAGCGATGAGCACCGTCGTCCTCGCCGTCGAAGGCATGACCTGCGATCACTGCGCGCGTACGCTGGAGCGCGCGCTCGGAGCGGTCGTCGGCGTCACGCGCGCCGCCGTGTCGTACCCGTCGGCCACGGCGCGAGTCGAGACCGATGGCGGCGTTCCGGACGCGGCGCTCCTCGACGCGGTACGGGCGAAGGGCTATCGCGCGCGGCTGTCTTCCGCGTCGCGTGGAGGCGCCAAGGCGCCCCGGGAGAGCGCGCTCCGCATCGCGATCGTCGGCAGCGGCGGCGCGGCGTTCGCCGCGGCGATCCAGGCCGCCGAAGCCGGCGCGCAGGTCACGATGATCGAGCGCGGCACGACCGGTGGGACGTGCGTCAACGTCGGCTGCGTGCCGTCCAAGATCACGATCCGCGCGGCGCAGGTCGCGCAGACGCGCCGCCGCAGCGGCTTCGACGCCGGCATCGCGCCGGCGGCGCCGCGGATCGAACGCGCGGCGCTTCTCGCCCAGCAGCAGCAGCGCATTGCAGAGCTGCGCGAGGCGAAGTACGAGCGGCTCGTCGCCGAGAACCCAAACATCAACCTATTGCGCGGGGAGGCGCGGTTCCGCGATCCGCACAGCCTCGTGGTGCGCCTCGCCGGCGGCGGCGAACGGGTGCTCGACTTCGATCGGGCGCTCGTCGCCACCGGCGCCTCGCCGGCGATCCCCGACGTGCCCGGGCTTCGCGCGACGCCCTACTGGACCTCGACCGAGGCGCTCGTCGCCGAACGGCTTCCCGAGCATCTGCTCGTGTACGGCGGCTCCGCGGTCGCGCTCGAGCTCGCGCAGGCGTTCCTGCGGCTCGGGAGCCGCGTGACGCTCGTCGCTCGATCGACGCTGCTCTCTCGCGAGGACCCGCTCGTCGGCGTGACCCTGAAAGCGATCCTCGAAGAGGAGGGTCTGCGGATCCTCACCGGCGCGTCGCTGCGGCGAGTCGCTTACGAGAACGACCGCTTCGGGCTCGACGTGGACGGAGCGAATCTCGTCGGCGACCGGCTGCTCGTCGCGACCGGCCGGCGGCCGAACACCGACGGCCTCGGCCTCGAGGCGGCCGGCGTGCGCACCGACGGACGCGGCGCGATCCTCGTCGACGAACGCATGCGCACGTCGGCGCCGGGCATCTACGCCGCGGGCGATTGCACCACCCAGCCGATGCACGTCTACGTCGCCGCGGCAGCCGGCACGCGGGCCGCGATCAACATGACCGGCGGCGAGGCGGCGCTCGATCTGTCGATCGTGCCGGCGGTCGTCTTTACCGATCCGCAGGTTGCCACCGTGGGCCTCGCGGAACACGCGGCGCGAGCGCGCGGCCTTGCGGTCGAAAGCCGTACGCTCGCGCTCGAGCACGTGCCGCGCGCGCTCGTGAGCTTCGATGCGCGCGGGTTCGTCAAGCTCGTCGCCGAGGCGGGAACGGGGCGGCTGCTCGGCGCGCAAGCGGTGGCGGCGGAGGCGGGCGATCTCATCCAGTCGGCAGCGCTCGCGATCCGCGCCGGGATGACGGTCGAGGCGCTCGGGGCCGAGCTCTTCCCATACCTCACCATGGTCGAAGCGTTGAAGCTGTGCGCGCAGACGTTCACCAAGGACGTCGCCAAGCTCTCCTGCTGCGCGGGTTGAGGGCAAACGAATGTCGAAAGCGCGACCGGCCGTCGCGGTCCTCTCCGGCCGGCTCCTGAGCGTCTTCCCGGCGCTCGACTCGGACGAGCAGCGATTCTCGCTCGCGCTCTACCGCCGACTCGCCGAGGGCGCGCCGGTCGCGCTGCCGGCGCTTGCGGCGGAGCTCGCCATGCCGGGCGAGGATGTGGAGCAGCGCGTGGCCGCCTGGCCCGGCGTCTACTACGACGGCGAGCGGCGGGTGATCGGCTACTGGGGCCTCACGATCAAGCCCATGACCCACCGGCTGCGCGTCGACGGGCGGGAGCTCTTCGCGTGGTGCGCGTGGGACACGCTGTTCCTGCCCGCGTTGCTTGGCCGGCCGGCCGAGGTGAGCTCGGTTTGCCGCGGGAACGGCGAGCCCGTGCGGCTCAGCGTGAGCCCGCGCGGAGTCGAGTCGGCAGAGCCCGAAGGCATCGTGGTCTCGTTCCTCATCCCCGGTGCCGATGCGGTGCGCGCCGACGTGATCGCCAGTTTCTGCCACTACGTGCACTTCTTCTCCTCGGTCGACGTCGCCCAGCCCTGGCTCGCGCAGCATCCCGAAGCGTTCTTGCTCCGCCTCGACGAGGCCCACGAAGTCGGGCGGCGCACGATGAGCGCCCGCTATCCTGCATTGCTCGATCGGCACTGAGCGGCGGCGGTCGCGCACCGCAGCTCGGCGCCTCGGCCGCCGGGGATGCAGCCCGCCTCCGACCCGTTCAGAATACGCGTCCGAATAACGCGGGAGGCTTCGTGCAGCGAAATCGAACAGTGCGCCGGACCGGCGCGAGTGCCGGCGTCGTGCTTGCCCTGTACCTCGCGCCGGGGATCGCCTGGACGCAGCCACGGGTCGAGACCGTCCCGGGGATGCCGCCGGTGGCGGACGCGCGCAATCTCTACAGCGAGACGGCGGCCGGCAAACTGAGCCCCGCCGTGGCCGGCGCGCTGGAACGCGTCTACGTCCCGAACCGGCAGTCGAACGACGTGTACGTGATCGATCCGGCGACGATGAAGGTGGTGGATCGCTACAAGGTGGGCATCAACCCGCAGCACGTCGTTCCCTCGTGGGACCTCAAGACGCTATGGGTGACCAACAACGCCGAGCGGCGCACCGACGGCAGCCTCACGCCCATCGACCCGACGACGGGCAAGCGGGGGAAGGACATCCCGGTGGACGACCCCTACAACATGTACTTCACGCCCGACGGGCGCTCGGCGATCGTGGTCGCCGAGGCGCGGAAGCGGCTCGACTTCCGTGACCCGCAGACGATGGCGTTGCAGAGCTCGCTCGCCGTGCCAGGCTGCGGCGGCGTCAACCACGCCGACTTCTCGATCGACGGACGCTACGCGATCTTCACCTGCGAGTTCGCCCGGAGCCTCGCCAAGATCGACTTCGTCAACCGCAAGGTCCTCGGCTATCTCAAGCTCTCGCTGGGCGGGATGCCGCAGGACATCCGCATCTCGCCCGACGGCAAGGTCTTCTATATCGCCGATATGCACGCCGACGGTGTGCACGTGATCGACGGCGACAACTTCGTCGAGGCCGGGTTCATCCAGACCGGCCCCGGAACGCACGGGCTCTATCCCAGCCGCGACGGGACGAAGCTATATGTCGCCAACCGCGGGTCGCACAAGGTGTACGGCCCCCCGCGCGGCAAAGGGAGCGTCTCGGTCATCGACTTCGCGACCCGGACGGTCGTGGCCACCTGGCCGATTCCCGGCGGCGGCAGCCCCGACATGGGCAACGTGAGCGCCGACGGCAAGGTGCTGTGGCTCTCGGGTCGCTTCGACAACGTCGTGTACGCCATCGACCCCACGACCGGCGAGGTGAAGAGCGTACCCGTGGGCACGGAGCCGCACGGCCTTACCGTCTGGCCCCAGCCCGGCCGCTACTCGCTCGGCCACACCGGGAACCTTCGCTGATCGGCAGTGGACGCTTGCTGCACTGACAAGTCTTCCGCCCTGGAGCGGCTCGGCGAGCGGCAGGCCGCCACGCTGCGGCGGGTGCTCGTCGTGAACGCCGCAATGTTCGTCACGGAGCTCACGGCCGGATTGCTCGCGGGCTCGGTCGCGCTGGTTGCGGATTCGCTCGACATGCTGACCGACGCCCTGGTCTACGGGTTCAGTCTGTACGTCGTCCGTCGTGGCCCGGTGTGGAAGGCCCGCGCCGCCTTGGCCAAGGCCGCGGTGATGGGTCTCTTCGGGCTGTTCGTTCTCGGCCAGCTCGCGTACAAGCTCGCGCACCCGCAGGTCCCGGTGGTCGAGGCGATGGGGATCGTCGGCGCCCTCGCGCTCGTCGCGAACGGCGTGTGCTTCGCGCTCCTCTGGCGCCACCGCGCCGAGGACATCAACATGCGCTCGGTCTGGCTGTGCTCGCGGAACGACGTGGTGGCGAACGCGGCGGTGCTCCTCGCGGCTTGGGCGGTGTGGGCGCTCGAGTCGCCGTGGCCGGACCTCGCCGTCGGAGCACTCATCGGCGCGCTGTTCCTTCGCTCGGCGCTGGGCGTCGCCGGGGAGGCGCGCCGTGAGCTCAGGCCGGCCGACGGTCGGCTGATGCCGCGGCGCTGAGCGATCGCTCTGAGGGCCGAGCACCGACCTTCGATCGCGCTGACCGGCGGCCGACGTAGACTCGACCAATGCGAAGCTTCGCTTACTACGCCGCGGCCGCGTTCTTCGAGATCGCCGGCTGTTTTGCGTTCTGGGCCTGGCTGCGCCTCAAGGCGAGCCCGTGGTGGCTCCCGGCAGGGCTCGCGAGCCTCGCGCTCTTCGCGTTCCTGCTCACGCGGATCGACAGCGCGTTCGCCGGCCGCGCGTTCGCGGCTTACGGCGGCGTGTACATCGCCGCCTCGCTCGCCTGGTTGTGGGCGGTGGAGGGCGCGCGTCCGGATCGCTGGGATCTCATGGGCGCGGCGATCTGCATCGGCGGCGCCGCAGTGATCCTCCTCGGGCCTCGCTCGGCCTGAGCGCGAGGCGCATGGCACGAATCGATCTCCGGTTGCAGCGCTACGCGTTCGCGGCGCTCGGTGCTGCGGCACTTTTCGGGCTGAGCACGCCGCTTGCCAAGCGGCTGCTCGGGGACGTGTCACCCGTCGTGCTCGCGGGACTGCTGTATCTCGGCAGCGGTGTCGGGCTCGGCGCGATGCTCGCCGCGCGCCGGGTTGTCCGGCGCCACGCGGCGAACCGCTCGGAGGCGCCGCTCGCGCGCGGCGATCTCCTGCCGCTGGCGGGGGCGGTCCTGGCCGGTGGCATCGCCGCGCCGGTCGCGCTCCTGTGGGGCCTCGCGGGCATGCGCGCGGCCGACGCGGCCCTGCTGCTGAACTTCGAGAGCGTCCTCACGACGTTCATCGCGGCCGCGATGTTCCGCGAGGCCGTCGGCGGACGGGTTTGGCTCGCTGCAGCGGTCATGCTCGCGGCGGGCACGCTGCTCGCCTACGATCCGCAGGCGCTGCTGCGATTCTCTCCGCATGCGCTCGCGGTGGTCGGAGCGTGTGCGCTTTGGGGGCTCGACAACAAC
>Ga0184633_10000033_pt1 | contig 35524 bp, 54 predicted proteins | sample PLM31_170_b1_FD_133156 | JGI IMG/M metagenome (GOLD analysis project Ga0184633, IMG submission 133156) | Groundwater sediment microbial communities from an aquifer in East River, Colorado, USA - PLM3-1_170_b1 | ecosystem: Environmental > Terrestrial > Soil > Riparian zone | place: USA: East...
CAGGGTAGCGCGTGATGGTAGAGCACAGATTCGAGGAGTGTCGCGTCCACCTCCCCGAATCCGCGAGCAAGGCCATCGTGACAGGTTGGAAGAACTGCGCGCTATCACACTGCTGCGCCGCTCGTGACGACGCCTGCGGGCGGCCCGCAAGGGCTAGACGGCGGCGCGGCAGAGAATTCAAGGAGGTTCATCGTGGAAACAGTTTTGACGCTTGTGGTTGTTTGGCTGGTGCTGCTCAGCCTGGTGCTATCCGGCATGTGGGTGCTAGGGAAGTTCAAATGAGATGTGCCGTGTGTGAACGCAAACTAGACGAGCGATACCGCGAGCCGTTCCGCTATCTGCGTACCTGTCCAGGTCGGTGTCTCGACCTAGTGCGGTCGTGGAGTGCAGAGCGGCGCGTGGCCTGGCTGTATCGTCGCAACCCGACACAGGTGAGACGTGATCATCCTGGTCGATAGCAACGAAGCGGCGACTGCGCCTGGCATCGTCGACGCGATGCAGCGTCACTTCAGCGCCATGCATATCTCGCAGCTGCAAGCGGGTGACGTGAACGTGATGACGCCGCAAGGTATCCTGGCTGTGGAGCGCAAGACGCCAGGCGATTTGCTGTCCAGCATCGGTGATGGCCGGTTGTTCGAGCAGTGTCGCGCGATGGTCGCCTTCGCGCGATTCTCGTTGCTTGTTGTCCACGGGTCGTTATTGTACGACCATCGTGATAAGGTGATCGCCGATGGACGCGATACAACAAATGATGGCAAATCAAAAGGGTGGGATGGTGTCGCCGTGCGTGCCGCTTTGCGAGTTGCACAGTGGAGCGGTGTGAATGTTGAGTTCTGTCGCGGTGGCGAGTACATTGCCACACTCGATGAGGCGATTCATACCGCATCAAAAGAGCGATTCCCTGCTGTGCCGCGACCCGCAATCACGCTCGAAACCCTCGACCCGCATACCGCATTCATCGCTGGCATCCCTGGCATCGGGCCGAAGCGGGCCGCTGCATTGGCGGCTTGTGCGCCTCGATTGTGCGACGTGCTGACACTGCTGCCACTGATGAGGAACTGGTCGCGCGTTGACCTACCCGATGGCTGGCGGCCGTCGGATGTGGATCGCGCGCTTGACTTTCTGCAGTTCAATGACGGTGAACTATTCGAGATCATAGGAGGTCGCGATGGCGACGAAAGCAAAGAAACCAATTCCGATTCACATCCGGCATGATCTGGCATTGCTCACGGCGAACGGGCGCGAAATATCGCCTGACGAAGCTGAGGCAATGCGCTCCATTGTTTTTGATGGAGCGGGGATGTACTTGCCGCACGAGAAATTTGCGCTGCTCATGCAACCGCCACCTAGCTATGCGATCAAGATGCGCGATGGCGGTGAAGGCCGAGCTTATCCGTATCTCAAGCACGGCTATGTTCGACTGAAGCTAATTGAAATCTTCGGGATGGATTGGGATTTCGAGATATTGCCGGTCTACAGCGGCGAGCCGTACCGTCTGATTCCACCGGAAGGCAACAAGAGCACCGACCTATCTGTCATGGTATTCGGTCGGTTGAGCCTGCGTATCCGACCCTTAGACGAGCACGGTCAATCGCTCATTTCTCAGCCGATCGTCAAGGTGCTCTCGGCGTCGGGTTCTGCCGAATGGCGGAAGAAGCAGCGTTTTGGATTCGTGGTGAGTGCTGCCGAATCGACTGCTCTACGGCGTTGCGCGATGCCGCTGGGGCCGGCCTTCGGTTTGACGTTGTACTGGGATGATGAGGCGATGCTGGAAGACCACATGGAGAAGCAGCGGACTCAAGTCGATTTGCAGCGTGAGATAGCTAACCTGCCGCCGAAGTCAATCGCCGAGCTGCTCAGCAAGGCGACCTCGCGCTGGCAGATCACGGCGACCGACATCGTGGCGGTCATGGATGTGCAACCGCATCAACTGCCGTCGCTGGACGTGGCGGCGACGTGGCAACGGCTGGTCGAGAAGTACGGGGAGGCGAAATGAATCCGGTGATGCAACAGGCGCTCGATGTGATCGATTCCGTACAAAGCGACGAGGCGCAGTTGCACGCGAGTCGAATAGGTGATCTGGCTGCGCTGGTTACGACGTTGGTGTATTCCTCGCAGTGCATGTCGCCGACCGATCTCATTCCTCTCGCCGTGAGCTGTATTCGCGCTGCCTATGCGCTTGGCGAACGCGACGCGCACAGTGTGCCGGAGGCGTTCCGGTGAGCGTGAACCACCACCTGACGACACGTGAGCAACAGGTCTGCGATCTGCTATCGCAGGGCAGGAGCTATGTGCACATCGCGGCCGCCCTGCACATCTCAGCCGAGACAGTGAGAACGCACATCCACCGCGTCTACATGAAACTGGATGCACAGCGATCGGAGGAAGTGTTGCAGCACCTGAGGCCAGAGCCGGAGTCGCGCTTCTGGCGACCGTGGGAGTTGAAATGAGCGAACAGTCTGCGCGAATCGGAAAAGTTCTGGACGAAATTCTTGCCGACGATTCGGATGTATCTCACTTGGACGAACCCGATGCCCTGCCCACTTACCCGCCTGCCTGGTCCATACTGGCCGCAATCTATCTTGGCTATCGGGGCGAGAGTATCCTTGAGCACGTCGCCAGCGTCGTGGCCGGTTTCGCGGCGCAAGGGATGCATCGTGAATCTCTTAAATGATGCGCCGTGGGTCGCCTTGATCGTCCTGGTGCTGCTGATCGCCACATTGTTCCGACGGGGTGGCGCTGACCTGTGGACGAATGGCCGGATCGCCCTGTTGTGGCTGGCCGTCGCGCTGTTCATCCTGGCGATGCTGGCGGCGGGTCATTAACATGGACAGCTCAGAACGCATCGATCGATTCATCCTGGTCGTTGGCCTACTGCTGACGTGCGGGTTGGCGGCTGCGTTCGCATGGCTGGGGCGATGACATGCCAATCCGTGTCCTATTCCATTTATTCCATGTTGTCCTGTTGCCCTTTGTGCGTTGGGATTGGCGTATTGTTCGTGGTGGCGATGCGCGCTGTTCTGTGTGCGGTGTCCGACTTTCGGGAGGCTGAGATGTTGATCCGCATCGCAGCGCCTCACTTCGTCGCCGGTGTTGTCCTTGATGAGCAGACTCGCGTCATTCGCACTGCGCCGATTCTGCATTACATGCGCGACTGGTCACTGCCACGAATCATCACCTATTGCATCGTCAAGCAGTGGCAGTGTGCTATTTGCACCGACTTGGCGATTGTGGTAAGATAGCGACGTGCGGGATGGCAACCTGCACAATCCAATGGGGCAACGGTCATGGGGAAACGCTCCCGCATTGTGTGGGGCGGTTCAGGTCCCATGCGACAGCCAGTCGCAGCCCCTTGACCGCCTGACCGTCCCACACAGCGCGGGAGTTTGATTTGTCAACAGCAATCGTCAAACTAGAAGAAGCTACGGCCAATCTCAAACGACAGGATTTTCATCCATCGCGCGAGTTGGCAATCACCCTCGTTAATGCCGCCCACAGTGCCCTGCTCGCCGCTCAAGCAGATGGCGATCCCGCCGCCGCGCACGAAGTCCGTAAGAAACTCAAGACAATTGGGGATTGGTTCAAACTGCAACGCGCTCGACTGGTCGATAGCAATCTGGTTGTGGCCGAGCGGCTGCGCGCCGAACGGGTCATCGGCGGAATGCTGGCAAATGGCATCCGGCGCGGAGGAGATAGAAAATCAAAGTCACATGATGTGACTTTGATTTCCCGTTTGCCTGACGGTCTCACCAGGAACAATTCTTACCACTGGCAGCGCGCCGCGCAGATCGCCGACGCCGACTTCGAGCGGTGGATCATAGACGCAACAGCAGCCAAGCAGGAAATCAGCACGGCGGCCCTGCTGCGATTGTGGCTCGAGTTGTTTTTCTCGCCAGACGATACGCGACCCTGGCTGAGGATATTCAACATCTGGAACTTCGCAGCGCCCGATCCGAGATTCGGACAAGAGCATCCGGGTCAAATTCCCGGACAAATCATGCAGAACCTAAATTATTATTACACCAGTCCCGATGATCTAATCATAGACCTCTTTGGTGGCGGCGGAGTTTCACTCGATGTTTGCCAATACGATGACCCGGATTTTGGGCGAAGAAAATGTCTCACCTACGATATTGATCCGCGACGTGACGACATCATTCAACGAGACATTGTGCATGAGGGAATTCCCGACGTTTCACAAGCCAAAATGGTATTCCTCGATCCTCCCTACTGGAAACAGAAAAGAGGGGAGTACAGTACACAGGATACCAATTTGGCGAATATGCCACTCCAGGTATTCAGACAGTCTCTTTCAAAGATAGTCAGAGATTGCCTCCATTTCATCAAACCTGGTGGTGTGGTTGCTCTTATCATAGGGCCGACTCAGGAGAAATGGCAGTTCATCGATCATGCTGCTGACCTCATTCTAGATGTGGGAATCCCCTACCATAGAATCATCGTTCCATATACAACACAGATTCATGGTGGCAACTACGTCAATATGGCTAAGGAGAATAAGCAATGGCTATACCTATCGAGAGACTTGCTGATCTGGCGTCGAGCACTTGGGAACAGCGATTAGCAAGAGGCACTGAAGTAGAGAAACATTTTTCTGAGACAGCTCTCAAACTTGGCTATCATGCTGTAGAGCAGCGACCCATGATTAGGGATTCTGTATTCGTTCGGCATTTTCCAGACATCATCCTCGCTGAACTGCCGACAATATATTGGCAAGTCAAAGATGGCCGTCGTTCGGAGGAGTTTGACATGGTTCTCTCTGAGATTGCTTCATTCAATGCTTGTCGGGAGTTATCCAAGAGAGAGCCTCACGTACAAGTGTGCATTATGTGGGAAATGCCAGACGGCAAATTTAGAGGCAACTTTATAGATAGACTTGTGGTCACAGGGGTAATATCCGACGAAGCTAGAGAACGCGGCTCTCGCACTGCAGCTTATAAGATACGCAAATCTAATCTTGATAGCATTGAGAATGTAATCGAACAAGCACGATCGGGAACTCCTGCTCAGACCAAGTTCCCCTGGATCACTGATTAGAGGAGCGGTTTTGCTATGCCGACCACGACGACCCAACCATCACGCATCAAATTCTAGCGGGAGTTTTCGTTATGGCGACCAAAACAACGATCAAGCCTTCACGTGTCCTTACAGCGCTGCAATCACTCAACCTCAACTTGCGTTATAACGAGTGTGCGAATCGAATCGAAGTGGGTAGTCAACCCATGCACGAAGGTATTGAGGCTAAGATTCGGATCGACATGCGCGAACGTGGCTATCGTAATATGAGCATCCTCACCGATTGTATCATTCACCAGGCTTACCAGAATCGCTATCATCCCGTCCGATCCTACCTCACTCAAGCTGCGCTTCAATTTGACGGCCAATCACACATCGCAAGATTGGCCTCCTATGTTCGAGATACGGATGGCGTATTTTCGGTCTGGTTGCGTAAGTGGCTCATTGGCGCAGTGGCGAAAGTCGTGAAAGCCGAACAGAATCCGATATTGGTTCTGGATGGCGCACAAGGCATCGGCAAGAGCGAGTTGGTGCGTTGGTTGTGTCCACTACCTGATTATCATATCGAGGCGGCTATCTTGCCTGACGATAAAGATACTTATCTTCGCATTGCGTCAAAATGGATATGGGAAGTTGCAGAGCTGGGCGCAACGGTTCGACGTGCCGATCGTGAGGCGCTTAAACATATCATCACGCTACGGCATATCACGGTCAGACCGCCTTATGCTAAGCACGATATAGAGATGCCTGCAATGGCCTCATTCATCGGCACAGTCAATGACGAAGCGGGATTGCTGAATGACCCGACAGGCAGCCGACGTTTCCTGGTGTGCCACGTTGAATCCATCGATTGGAAGGGATATACAGGCAACGTCGATATATCGCAGGTGTGGGCCGAGGCGTACGCTGCCTACCTGCGCGGTGAATCATGGTTGCTATCCGATGTCGAGATGCTGGCGCAGCGGGCAATCAATGCGCGTTATGAGATTGACGACAGCATCGAGGGATTGCTCAAACGATACCTCACCGTTGATAAAAGTCATGATGATTGGTGGATTCCAACCGATGAAATTCTTGAAATTCTCTATGGTTCTGGGGGTATTACGATACAAAATTCGCATGGTTTGGGTGCCTGTGCTAGGAGATTGGGTCTCAAACGGGTCAAACGCAACAACAGAAAAGGCCAAAAAGTATGGGGTTTTACGGGTGTTGCGTTATAGTTCACATGCGGGACCCAAGGGACCCGAGGATTTATATAATGTCACTTTTATGCTATACGGTAAAATATTAAATAATACAAACGTTGGGTCTTTGGGTCTTTGGGGCGACATAATATGATACGACAAGTCGGTGATGTGCTCGAAGTGAAGATGCCATACAGCGCGTCGTTGGTGGCGCGGCTCAAGTCGCTGCCGCTGGAAGATCGCGCCTGGGACAAGGTAGGTCGGGTGTGGCGGGTGCACGCGCGTCACTTGCGATTTGTGCAGGAGGCATGTCGCGAGGCGGGATTCGACGTGTTGCCGCTGGTCGCTGTGCAGAATCAGTCGGCTCCTGTGCAACGGTTACTCCGCATCGAATACATCGGCGCGCCGAAGGAACGCAGCGACGGATCGTTCTCGTCCTTTGCTTGGTGTGGTGGCGGCTGGTCGGTGGTCGTTCCTAACGCCGTGCTGCGCCAGTGGTTTGACGGCACAACATCTCGACGTGACACACCGGATACCGATGGCACACTCTACGATATGCTGTTGGTCAAGCGCAATGCCGACGACGACGATGTGAAACGCGCCTATCGTCGCCTGGCTCGGCAGTGGCATCCCGATGTATGTCAGGAGGTCAACGCGGGCGACGTGTTCAAGCAGGTCGCCGCGGCATATCGAGTGCTATCCGATACGTTGCTGCGACGCAAGTATGATGCTGGCTTAGCACTCGCCGCCAGCACAAGTCGCCGCGATCATCACTTCGATCCACTCCGCGCTCTGACCCGTTGGACGCCGCCGCTGCGCTGTGGGCTGTTGGTTGCCGAGGGACTGCCTGGCGTCGGCAAGTTCGCCGTCTCGAAGATTCTGGCATGGGAAGATGTGACCGATGGTCAGGGTCTCGTCATGGTGACGACATGGCGGCTGGGCGACGACCATTTCACGACACAATGGGTGACACAATGACAACACAACTGACTATTGTCCCTGGTTCGTTGCTCGATTCAGCGCAAAAGAATCACCACAGCCTAGCTGAATCGTTCCTGTCCTGCGATGCGCTGGTCATTGTTGATTCGAGTGGCAGCATGGCAACTAATGACGCGCCGAACAACCGCCGCCGACATGACGCGGCACGCGACGAACTGCGCCGGATCCAGGCTACACTACCCGGTCGCATCGGTATCATCGTCTTCTCATCGACTGTGCAATTCGTGCCGGGCGGTGACTATCCTGAGTTGAACGGCGGAACGAATCTCACTGAGGCATTGCGTTTCGTCAAGGTCGCCGACGATTGCGGCATCCATCTCATCGTGGTGAGCGATGGCGAGCCAAACGATGAGACGACTGCACTGCAAGTCGCGCGCACCTTCAAATCGCATATCGATGCGATTTACATCGGCCCCGAAGCCGGTCGTGGTCGCGATTTCCTATGTCGGCTGAGCGAGGCGACCGGCGGTCGTTTCGTGCAGAGCGATGCAATTGCGCAGCTCGCCGATCCCGTGTTGCGATTGATGGGAGGATGACATGACGGCAGATTACCCGATTCAAGATGAGGTGTGGGTGCATGCTAGTCGTCTGCGCGGAGCGGAGCGGGCGTTGGCTCGGTTGCACGAAGAGGTGGAGCGACTCACACGTGAGCGGGATGAGTTGCGCGCGCAATTGGATGCCGCTCAGGAGCTTATTGCTGTCCGTGCATATTCGCCTGAATCCTCTGAGGGGGTTGACCCTGCGCCCGCGACGTGGCGCGAACTCGCCGAACAGGATGACTACGATGATGATTGACGACTGGAGAAACCTGTATCGCGGCGGGTGGAAGGGGCTGATGGTGGACGATGCATTTTCTCATCCAGCAAAGTTCAGCCGCAACCTGATCAAGCACATCTATGAGCATTGTATCGCGGAGGGTTGGCTACAGGCAGGCAATAGAAACTATGACTCACAAAATCTACGCTGAGGATGTAAACTTCTGGATGACTGGTCGTTCATCGCCGGACACCTGGATTGAGCGTGCCAAGAAACAGATTGCCGAGCTGGGCGGTAAAGTGATGGCTGAGGGATTCGGCAGCGACGCCGAAGGCCGTTCCGCGTTCATGCTCGGATTCGAGATGCAGGGCGACTCATTCAAAATCGTGTGGCCGGTTCTGATTTCGCAACGGGGTAATACTCAGGCGGCACGCATCCAAGCGGCGACCATGCTCTACCACTACGTCAAGAGCGTGTGCCTGTATGCGGTCATCGTCGGCACACGCGCCGCATTCTTCTCGCATTTGATGCTACCCGATGGTCGCACGGCTTCGCAGGTTGCCAATGCTGAGCTGGCCGATGTTGTGCCGACGATGATTCTGTTGCCTGCGCCGCACAGCCACTGACTATTCGGCCAGTTGACAATCCCCGCACTCCTCGCTTATAATTCGACCCACGGGATGGCGCGGCTTGATGCGCTCGCCTCCTGGCGTTGAATCGGCGCCATCCCAATTTCATCCACCGGAGGTTACCCCTATGTTTCGAGCCGCTTTCATCGACACTGTAACGCTCATCACCATTCTGACCGCCATCGTCGCGCTGTTGCAGACTGTGGCCGGACTGGAACTTGTGCCGCCCGAAATCGTGCCCTACCTGCTGCTCGCCGTCGCGCTGCTCAACGTCGTGATCAAGTTCTTGCGAGGTGAGCCGCTGTCGCTGGTCGCGGCGAGGCTGAAGAGTCGCAGGTAGCACAGGTCGCCATGCCGACCCCCGACCTCATCTCGCTCATCGCACAACATGGCGGCACGCTCGGTCTTGCGATCTTCGCGATCTGGATGCTCAATCGGGTCTGGCAGGATCGCGTCGAGGCAGAGAAGCAACACGCGGAGCGACTGCGCCTGATGTACGATGCGATCATCCTGGCGCTGAACCGCAATACCGAGATCCTCTCGACCCTCAGCCAGCAGATGAATCAACGTGCCGAGAACGACCGACACATTGCGGAGCTGCTGACGGAACTCAACAAATGACCGACGAAGAACTGATCGACGCCCTGCTGATCATCGCCCAGCGCGATGCCGAATTGCGCACCCTAGTCATCGCTCGACTGCGCGGTGTTTCCACTGATCATCGTTGGTTGCTCTGGCCGTCGCCGTTCCGCCTCGTCACGCAGCCCTTCGGCGCGAATCCCCAACTGTATGCCAGGTTCGGTCTACCTGGCCATGAGGGTCTTGACATCCGCGCGCCGAATGGCACGCCGATCTCGGCAGCCGCTGATGGTACACTGACCCACGTCGGTCGCCGCTCCACCAGCGACCCCTACGGCTACCACATTCGCATCCAGCACAAACGACCTGACGCCGAATATATGACGCTCTACGCGCACTTGACCAACGATTCGTCCAGGGCCAAGAAAGGCGATACAGTCAATCAAGGTCAGGTCATTGCACTGGCCGATGCCACTGGCAACGTTATGCCGCCCGGCTCCGCCGGTGCTCATCTGCATTTCGGTCTCAAACGCATCGGTCTGCAGGACGCCTATCACGGCTACATCGACCCGCTACCCTTTTTCGTCAACCCACCCGGAGGGTAATTCATGTCAAAGGTTGGTTTGCACATTGTCCCTGGTCCGCGCACCGGCTTCGGCACATTTCTGACTCGTCTGCGCGATGCCAATGCTGTGTCGCCCTCGTCGCCGCTGGTTTTGAAGATGGTCGGTGACTTTGGATCAGCGCAGGAGGCAAAGACGATCCTCGGCGCGGATCGTGTGCTTGCCATTGGTCGCAAGAGCGGCGAAGGTTGGGAAGGTCTGGATGTGCACGCCGTTGGCGGCACGCCGCCGCGTGACGTTGCTGCATTGCACTTTCAGCAGGTCTACGAGCCAGTCATCAAACTCAACCCACACATCGACATCTGGGAGCCGTGCAACGAGTGGTCGGCACACTGGTCGTGGCAGGCCGATTTCTACATTGCGCTCGCGCCGCACTTCGAGGCGCTTGGGAAGCGAATCGGGATGTATGCCTTCTCGACCGGCAACCCGCCGCTTGAGGCACACACCGCCATCGCCCGCGCTTGCGCGGCATTGAAGTCCAAAGGCCACATTCTCACCAGTCACGAATACGGTGGCGTGGGCGTGAGCATCCCGACCTTGCACGATACGCAGCCCTTCCATGCGCTGCGCTATCGCAACCTGTATGCCATGTTGAAAGCGCAAGACGCTGTGATTCCGTTGGTCATTAGCGAGGCTGGTCAGAATGGCGGCTTTGAGTTTATCGGCGTGGATGCCCTGGTCGAAGACTTCGCCTGGTATGATACGGAGCTATTCAAGGATGGCTTTGTTATCGGCTGCGCTGCTTGGACGCTCGGCAAGTGGAATGACGGCGCCAGCAACATCCAATCGGCTTTGCCAGCGCTGGCCGATTATATCGTCACACACCCAACGCCGACACCTCCCGTAGACGAGCCGCCGCCTGATCCATGCCGCGGCACTCCCCGTACACAATACAAACGCCGCTACATCGTGATCCATCCTGCCATCGTCAACCGCGAGCAGTTCTACGCCATCGCTGGCACGCGCCAGCATACCGTCGGCCCATCGGCCGACGACGCGGGCATCGGCGATCTCGACAGTCGCGAAGTCGTCGTCGTCCAACCCGACCTGTGGGGCGGCGACACAGCGCTGCGTGAATTCTACCAGCAGAACTATCCCGGCGTGACGTATACTGGTGTCAATGCCATGACGCCGACAGAGCTTGACCTATGGATTCGAGCACACCCGTTATGAGTCAACCAGACGAACCCATCTTGATGACAGAAGAGACAACCGACTCCGCTCTAGATGCCGCATTGATGCAAGCGAACAAGGTCGCACACCTGGTCGGCAGATTCCTATCTGGTTCCTACTCAGTCGGCGCCTTCCGTCGTCTCGTCAACGTTGAAGGCCGTACTCTGCGCGACCTGCTCAACGCTATCGGCTACCGTGTACGCAACGATGGCACACTGGTCGGGCCAGATGAAGAGTGACCTCATCGCCTGGTCGGCTTATCTCGGCTTTGCCCTGCTGTGCATTGCCGTGATGGTGATTGCATGAAACCCGGTCGCAAGCGCAAAGAGATCGACATCACCGAAGTAGAACGGCTAGCCGGCATTGGCCTGACCGATATACAGATTTGCCACAGTCTCGGCATTAGCGATGAAACTCTACGCCGCCGCAGAATCGAGAGTGTGGAATTTGTGGAAGCGATCAAAAGAGGCAAGGCCAGTGCGCTCAACACCGTCAGCAGTAAGTTGATGGAGCTATGCAAAGATGGCAACCTCGGCGCAATCGTCTGGTACGACAAAACCCGCGCGCGCCTCAGCGAAGCGCCGTCGGAATCGACTACCCGTCTCGTCGTCGAGCACCGTCACCAAGCGCATCCCGCTGCCGGAACTGCACCCGACACAGCGCCGGGTGATGAGCACGTCGGCGCGCTTCAAAGTACTGGCCTGTGGTCGGCGCTGGGGCAAGACGACGTTAGGCATCGAAACGGCGATCGACATCGCACTGCGTAGCGGTATCGTTTGGTGGATCTCGCCGTCGTATCGCATGGCAGCGCTGGTGTGGCGCGAACTGAAACAGATACTGGTCGAAGCGCATACGGAGAAGAACGAGATTGAGCACTACCTCGAACTACCGACTGGCGGCAGCATCACGGTGCGCAGTGCCGACAACCCCGACTCACTGCGCGGCGCAGGATTAGATTACGTGATTCTCGACGAATGTGCACTCATCGCGGAGGATGCCTGGCAAGCTGCGCTCCGACCGGCACTCGCCGACCGCAACGGCGGCGCATTGCTCATCTCGACGCCGAAGGGTCACAATTGGTTCTGGCGACTGTATCACAGTGATGAGGTGGTTGCTTATCAATTCCCGACTCGTGACAATCCATTCATCCCGGCCGGTGAAATCGAGGCGGCACAACGTAGCCTACCGGAGCGCGTCTTTGCACAGGAGTTCGAGGCGCAGTTCATTGACGATGCCGGCGGCGTGTTCCGGCATGTTGTCGAAGCGGCGACAGGTCACGAGCAAGACCGCATCGACGGCCACACCTACATCGCCGGCGTGGACGTGGCACAAGCGGTTGATTTCACGGTGTGCAGCGTGGTCGACGTGATGACCAAGCAGCAGGTCTATCAGGATAGATTCAACCGCGTTGACTTCAGTGTGTTGGAAGACCGCCTGACCGCAACCTACCAACGCTACAGCCTGACCACGATGATCGTCGAGTCGAATAGCATCGGCCAACCCGTGATCGAGAACCTCATCCGGCGTGGCCTGAACATCACATCCTTCGCCACGACCAGTGCCACGAAGGACGCCATCGTTCGCCAGTTGCAATCGGCATTCGAGCATGGCGATATTCGCATCCTGAACGATAGTGTACTGGTCAACGAGTTGCAGGCATTTGAGTCGCAGCGTAGCACGTCGGGTCTGTTCCGCTATTCCGCGCCGGCCGGGATGCACGACGATTGTGTGATGGCGTTGGCGCTGGCCTGGAGTGGTGTGCAAAACGCCGGCCCGCTCATCGCCTTCGCGCTGGAGTGGTAATGCGATACGAAGTCCACGTCCTCTCACCATTGTCCGATCGCAAGGCCACCGTCAGCGGCGCGCTGCGCCTCGACGCGCTGCACGAATTCCTCACTGGACCGCAAGACGACGGCGGCGGCGCGCTGCTCACCGTTGAGCAGGCATATCGCTTCGTGCCGTGGGAGCGGCGTGCGGTCAACCTGATTGCCAATGCCGTGTCGCACGTGCCGTTTGCGCTGTGGAGTGGCGAGAAGGACGTAGCCGAAAGCAACCCGCTCGCATTGCGCTTGCCACGCTTAATCAACTTGACGGCTCGTTCCGTCGAGAAGATAGGTTGCGCCTACTGGCTGCTGGAAGCGAACAAGGTAGGTCGCAACGTCATGCCGCGTTTCGTGCCGGCTAAGTCGGTCAAGCCGGTCATTGACAAGGAGAAAGGTATCACCGGATTTGACATTGGCTTTAGTACGGGTGGCAAATCGTTTCCATTGGATCAGGTCGTCTACTTCCACCTGCCGAATGACGACAGCGAAACCGAGGCCGATACGCCGCCATCGAAGACTGCAGTCGAGGCCGCATCACTGTTATGGGCCGCCAACCGCGTCGCCTCGAAGTTCTACGCTGGCGGCATGGTACAAACCTCGTTGGTCATCGTGCCGTCTGTAACGAGTGATGACGAACTCAAGCGCATCGAAGGCTTCTTCAAGCGCATGGCAACCGGCCTGCGTAACGTGTTCCGTGTCATAGCCGTGCGGTCTGGCGTCGACGTTAAGACCATCGGCCAGACCATACGCGACGCGCGCATGCCGGAGCTGGTACTTGAAGCGCGTGACGATGTAGCGGTGGCACATGATATTCCGCCGACCGTGCTCGACGGCAAGGCAGCCAACTTCGCCACGGCACAAAGCGAATGGTACGGCTTCTATATCGCGAAGGTAATCCCAATGGCAGAGTGGATTGAGAATGTGGTCAATGAACAGTTCTTGATTCGCATCGGTCTGCGCTTGGAGTTCCAATCGAGCCGGCTAGAGATTATGCAAGCGGCACAATTGGAGCAGGCACAGGCGACGCAGGCACTCTACAACCCGCTACCCGGCGATGGGATTATCGACCGCGATGAGGCGCGCGACCTGGTGGGATATGTTGAGCGCGAAGAAGTCGCATCACCGAATAGCGAGTCGCCGAATGGCAAGGTGCGAGGCGATGACCTGCGCGCGGCAACCGAGGCGGTCAATCGCGCCGTCGCTGCGATGGAGCGCCGATGATTCTCGACGCGCTGGGTCGGATGCTGGAGACGCTGGAGCAACACGGTGTCAAGGCAGCACGCCAGCCGCGCCGCGCTCGGGTCGGCGTGAGCGACTACGAGGCTGAGCTGCGTGCGATCTATGCGGAATGGTCGGACAATTTGGCCGCACAGTTGGCCCACGCTGATGCAGACGACCGCGACCGGCTGACCGAAGCGGCGCTAGCGCTGCTGCTGGTGCGACTGCAAAGAGTAGGACGCCGACGCCTACAGGTCGCCGTCGAGGAAGCGCTGACCGAGACCGATGCCGACATCGACCTGCCCGACGACCTGCTGATGGATGCCATCGCGGACAACGACCAGTTCCTGGCGGCAAGTCTCATCCCAGCATTGCGCGAACGGGTTGCCAATGGCTTGAACGACGAGGACATCGTCGCGGCACTTGCGGCGGACGAAGGTGAAGCGGCACTCGGCGACCTAATGGACGGCGCCGAGTCGCGTGTGGCGCTGTATGCGGGCGCATGGTGGACGCTGTTTCACGACGCATGGGGATTCGTCGTCGGGCAGCGCGGGTCGCGTGTGACGGCGTATCTCGATCCGAGGGCAGCGCATTGTAACGAGTGTCCGCTGTATCAAAGCGTTGCGGGTGAGGTGTATGAGTCGATGGCAGACTACTTGTCGCAGACCGGCGATCGCGTGCCTGGCGAATTTGAATGTCTCGGAAATTGTCGGTGCTGGCTGACGGAGGCTTAGCCGATGGCGCTGCCAGCCTATCGTTCGTCAGGTGCGCGGGTTGCGAGCATAACGACGGCAACGCCGTTAGGTGGCGCCGGCTTGGCCGTCAATGATGTAGAGCTGCTTCAGGTTGAATCGGCGGACGAGGCGGTAACACTTTCGACAGCGAACGGGTTTGCCGAAATCACTGGCTCGCCAGCATCGGCGCCCAATGCCGACCTGCTGATAGCGACTCGCATCACCGTCTTCTGGCGGCGCTGGGACGGGGTGCAAGGCGATCCGGTCATCGCCGACGCGGGCAACCACGTTCACGCGCAGCGGCACGCCTTCAGCGGCGTCATCACGAGCGGTGATCCGCAAAACATCACGGTCGGTTCGGCAGAGACGGTCGAGGACACCTCGGGGTCGGCTACTGGCGGAACAACGACGGTCGATGATTGTCTCGTTGTCCTGCTCGCTGTCAGTGCCAAGCCGGACGCCGCCGACGCGCCACGCTACAGCGCGGAGACCAATGCCGACTTGGCGAATATCATTGAGCAACAGGACGGCTCGACCAACATCGGCAATGGCGGCGCGATGATGATGACGACCGGCGAGAGGGCGACGGCGGGCGCGTTCGGCGCGACCACCTATACGCACACGACGCTGACCTACAAGGCACATTTACAAGTGGCGCTAAAACCGGTACCACCCGCAGCATTTCCGCCGCCCTCTCGACGGCGTGAAGCAACTCTAGTCAGAATGTAAGGAGAGGATAACATGGAGTCAGGAAGAAGTTACGTCGCGTTGATGGAGAACGTCTCGGTCTCGATACTCAAATCGCTGATCGAATTCACCGCGCCGACGAATCGGCTGGTGACGCTGCTCGAAGCGTGGATTTCGCAGACGGTGAGCGAAACGTCCACGATGGAAACAGCACAGATCATCCGCAAGACTGCCGTAGGAACGGGCACGGTTTTCACTGCGCGACCATTGGCTGAGAATGCAGCAGCCTATGGCGGCACAGTGCGCACTGATCTGACGGTGGAGGGGACGCTTGGCAATATCATGCACATGGAAGGTTTCAACATCCTCAATGGCTGGTATTACAAGCCTGTTCCCGAAGCGCGCATCTGGGTTGCGCCCGGCGGATTCTTGGCTGTCCGATTTGGGGTTGCGCCGGCTGCTGCGCTTACCGTCAGCGCGGGCATGATCTTCGCCGAAGTCGGCTAAACACGATAGCGGGTAGCATGTGCCCAAGCATGTCTATCGTCCGCCATTCAACTATGCGGCTCGCGTGCGGCGCATCACTGAAGCTGGTGCGCCGCCGCCGCCGTCGCCGTTTCCGCCGTTCAGGCCACGTCGTGTCTGGCCTTTTGGGCGGCGCTTCTGGATTGCGCCTCGGCGTGTCGGGATCGCGGCTATCCTGGCTGCTCCAGCGCCAGCGCCAGAACACATCCCGCCACGGCGACGAATTGCGCCATTCGACAAGCGGCGCTTCGACATCGATCGTCGGCGTGTGTCGGTCGCCGCACTCTTGGCTGAGGCTCCGCCGAGTGCTTATACACCTACGCGACGGCGAGTCACGCCATTCGTCCAGCGACGATTCGACGTTGAGCGGCGGCGTGCTCGTGTTGCCGCGATTCTGGCCGAAGCACCGCCAAGCGCCTTCACGCCCACGCGACGACGACTCTATCCATTCGCGGCAAGACGCGGCGACATACCGCGCCGCCGAAATCTTATCGCCGCGCTGTTGGTCGAAGCGCCACCGAGTGCCTACACACCGGTCGAGCGGCGTGCCTATCCATTCGCAGTCAAGCGCAGTGACATACCACGCCGGCGTAGTCTCATTGCGGCGCTATTGGCCGAAGCGCCGCAGCCAGCAGTCTATACTCCACCGCGTCGCAGCGTGTATCCATTCGTGGCGCGGCATCTTGACATCCCGCGCCGCCGCTTTGTCGCTGCGATTCTGGCGGCTCCGCTGGTCGCTGAGTTCGTGTTTGCGCGACGGCGTGTCTGGCCGGGTTGGTTGCAGCGCATCCCGGTATCGGATCGTCGTCGATTTATTGCGGCCATTCTCGCGCCTGTGCCGCCCGTACTGGGTGAGCCGTTGAAGCTGACGTTTCGTGAGCGCGACTTGGCTTTGTCGTTTGGAAAGCGGCGTGTCGCTTTGACCTACCCAATCCGCAGCATTACATTGACTTTCCCGGACAAACGCGAATGAGCGAGCGACGCGCCATCGAAAGTCCCGTCCCCATCGGCCTGGGATTCAACCGACCTTTCACCGCCACACTGCCGACATCGTGGGGTGCGCCAACCGGCACGCCGACGCTGAGCATCTTCGAGTTGCCAGCGCGAACCGACGTGACCGCCACGACGACGAGCGGCACAAATAGCGTCGCTGCACAGGTCATCACGACCAAGAGCGTGCTACGCAGCGGCATGACGCCGGGCAAGCTATACGAGGCGGTGCTGGAGTTCGCGCTGACCGGCGGCGGTGCGGACTCGTGCGACTGGATCATGGATTGTGAGGATTGATATGGCGGGTGCAAGCGTCGAGATTCGCGGCCTGCGTGAGTTGCGGGCCAAATTGAAACGCATGGACGATTCGCTGCGCGACGAGCTGGCCAAGACCGTGCGCGACGCGGGCAAGCTGGTCGAGATTGAGACGAAACGTTATCCCGCGCCATCACGTCGCAAGATGCAATTCGTCAGCGAGAAGCAGCGCCGCTATGTCATGTGGCTAGTGCGACAGGGCAAAGTCCCGTATCGCAGGACGCATCAACTGGAGACGGGATTCAATACGATGGTCAAGAGCATTGGCAACGATGTAGTAGCGACCGTTGGCAGCAGCGCGCCACACGCAGCATGGGTAAAGGGCCACAAGCGGTTCGGCAGCGCTGGACCTCAGGCAGCGTATCATCGCGGCACGTGGAAGACGCTGCTGGCCGACCTGCAGGCGAAACGCGGCGAGATTCGCGAACTGTTCAAGACAATGGTGAGGCGATGGATCAAAAAATAGACTTCTCCGATTTAACTATGGTCTTTGTCAAGGGATTCGCTAAGTGGGCTAAAGCGATAAAGCGGGCCGGAGTGAATCTTGATAAATGGGAAAAGTTCAGGATTAGATTCTGGTTGAAGTTAGGAAAGACGGTACGCGCACAGCGTATCATCTCGGCGCATCTGGATAAAGAAGTTCAAAGATGGCTGAAATGACAACGATGCCGACGATAGCCGTCACGGTGCGCTGCACAACTGCCAACGAGCGGCTGCTCGAACAATTGGCGCGTGCTCTTGAGCAATTGACAAAGACGGGTAGACCTTTTATACTTGTAATTAGCTCGGATGGAGAACGCATCGGCCTGTGGCACGCTCAGAAGGCCGGTCTGTTCTGAAATAGTTTCAATCGCAATCGAATAGCACAGCGCACCGCGCGCCGACTTCTGCAAAAGAGAAGTGCGGCGCGCTTTTGCTGTATGCACTTTAGTGTTTTGCGAGGATAGGTATGGAATACAAGACGACACCGCAGTTCGTCAAGCAGATCGAAGGCCGCACAGTTACCGGCTTTGCCGGTGTGTTCGGCAACATCGATGCGGGCAACGATCGGCTGTGGAAGGGCGCATTCAAAAAGACTCTGACCGAACGCGGCAAACGTATCCGTCACTTGTGGCAGCACGACACGATGAATCCACCGATCGCCGCGGTGCGCGAACTGCGCGAGGTGGGACGCGACGACCTGCCGGACGAACTCAAACAGAGCTATCCCGATGCCACTGGCGCGCTGCTTGTCGCGCGTGAGTATCTTGATACGCCGCGCGGCAGCGAAGTGCTGGCGGGTATTCAGGTCGGCGCGATCACCGAGATGAGCTTCGGCTACGACCCAGTCAAATACGACTTTGAAGGGGAAGCCTCGAAAGAAATCCAGATTCGCAACTTGCGTGAAGTGCGGCTATGGGACACCAGCGATGTCAACTGGGGCATGAACGAGGCGACGTTGGCAAGCAAAGCCGCTGTGCCCTACCGTGATACGGGTATCGCCGACGAAGGCACGGCCTGGTCAAAACCAGGTCTGAGCGACTTCACCGACGAATCATTCGAGGACTTATCCGATGGCGAGAAGCGGCGCATCGCGGTGCACTATGCTTATAGCATCAACATGCCGCCGGAATCATTTGGCGATCTGAAGTTGCCGCATCACCAGGCGAGTCGAGAGGGTACAGGTAAGGCCGTGTGGAAGGGCACCGCTGCCGCAATGGGTGCGCTACTGGGTGCGCGTGGCGGCGTGGACATCCCCGATGCCGATCGCAGTACAGTTCATTCGCACTTAAGCAAGCATTATTCACAATTTGACAAAGAGCCGCCCGATCTCAAGCTCATCGAATTGGCGCGAGTCGCACGGGATTTCGACCCCGCCGCACTCAAAGCCGGTCGCGTGCTGTCTGCCGCGAACATCGAGAAGTTGAAACGGACACTCGACGCATTGAACGAAGTTTTGCAAGCAGCCGAGCCGGAAGAAGACGACGAGAAGATCGCCGCACTCACTGCCAACGTACTGACCCGCTTGCGATTGGCCGAGCGGGAGATGTCGAACCGTCAGTGAGGTGACGCAATGACTTTAGAACAGTTGAAGTTGAAGTACGCAGAGAAGATCGCAGCGGCCAAAACAGCGACGGAAGCGCAGGACTACGCCAAGGCGACCGCGCTGCTCGACGAGGCCGACGCGATCAAGCAGCAAATCGACGCGCTCGAATCCAAGACGGCTGAGCACGCCGACATCAACAAACGGCTCGATGAGGTGACGGCCATCCTCAAGCGATTCGAGGATGAACCGGCATTGCGCAACGCGGGTCACGTTTCGGGCAGCGGCGGCACGAGCGATGCGAAGACGACCAGCTTCGCCGACTATCTGCTGGCTGTGCGACGCGGCGACGAGAAGCGGCTTCGCACGGTCTACAAGACGCGTCCCGCCGAAGAGGAACCGGGCGAGGGCAAGGCGCTGGGTGAAGTGTCCGGCACGGCCGGCGGCTATGTCGTCCCGACGCAATACACCGCTGAGCTGTACGAGATCGCCGCCGAGGAGAGTATCGTTCGCTCGCGTGCATTCGCGTATCCGATGACGGCGCGCACTGCCATCCTACCGATGCTGGATCAGACGACTGCGCCGACGGCAGGCAACACGGCTTTCTTCGGCGGTCTGGTCGCTGGCTGGATGGAGGAGGCTGGCGCAGTTACCGAACGCGAACCGAAGTTCCGACAGATGAGTCTGACTGCCTGGAAGCTCGGCGGCTATACCAAAGTCTCATCTGAGCTGCGCGAGGATAGCGCGATTGCGCTCGAGGCACTGCTGAAGCGCCTGTTTGGTGGTGCCATCGGTTGGTACGAGGACTTTGCCTTCCTGCGCGGCAATGGTGTAGGCAAGCCGCTCGGCGTCGAGAACGCGCCCTCACTCATCACCGTCACGCGCTTGGCCGCTGGGGCTGACTTCGAGCTGGCCGATGCACGCGGGATGCTCAAACGACTTGTCCCCTCCTCGCACAAGAAAGCAGTCTGGGTCGTGCATCCGTTTATCATCGACTCGCTGCTGCAGCTGTCCACGACGAATACCGTCGTGGCCTGGGCGCCTGATGTGACGAAAGGCGCACCGGCGATGCTGTATGGACTGCCGGTGATGTTCAGCGAGAAGATGGCAGCCAGCGGCACGGCATTCGACGTAGCGTTGTGCGACTTCTCGTACTACGTGATCGGCGACCGGCGGATGCTGGAGATCGCGTTCAGCGAACACGCCTTCTTCACCAACGATCAGGTGGCCTGGCGCTTCACGCATCGCGTCGATGGACAGCCGTGGCTGAACGCGGCGATCACACTGGCCGACGGCACGAACACCGTGTCGCCGTTCGTCTCACTCGTATAGGAGTCTGACATGCCTAAAGGTTTCCCCTCTCACATCTATCAGGACTTGCCGGTGGTCGGCAAGATCGATCCGACAAGCGCCGCTGCATCGGCTGTGCTCACTTCTGATGCCGTGGACATGGAAGGTTTCTCGCGGGTCATCGCAGTGGTCGCCGTGGGTAATACCGATCGCACGGTCGATGCGTTGCTGGAGTCTGATGCTGCATCGGCCTTCGCATCACCAGTGACCATCACCGGCAAGACGACCACGCAATGGGCGGCCACCGACGACAACACGATCAAGACGATCGAGGTGGCTGGCGAGGAGATCAGCGACGCCGCTGAGAAGTTCGTGCGCGCTAAGCTGACGGTCGGCGCAGGTGGCACGGTGACGATCGTCAGCGCAACGCTGCATGGCGTGCCGCGCTACCTGCCCGGCGCGCAGTTGGCTGCGGTCTCGCAGAACGTATTCTAATCGGTCGGGGGAGTGCCACGTGGCACTCCCCCGCCGCAAGGGATCGCCATGCCGGATACGATACTGCGCTTTGGCGGGGGGCCGATCCCGCTGGACTTCCGCCTCATCGATAACGAAGACGGCACCTACTCGTGGCGCATCTGGAATGAGGACGGCATCCCGCCGCTCATCCCAGGACTCAAGGCGAAGATCGTCACCCCTTCGCACTGGCAGTTGGAGCACAGTCCAGCAGCCAACACGCAGGCGACGATCACACATCCGGCACAAGGCACAGGCCGTCACATCGTGTGCACGGCAATCAACTTCACATTGGCGGCTGGTCTCATTGCGCCCGCTGCCGTATCGCTGCTGTGCGAGGCGTTGGACGGAGCGACTCGCATCTGGTCGGCGCGCTTGGCCTTGCAGGCGCTGGCGGGTAGTGTGGCGGTTGCGGCGCCGCCTCTCATCCTACTCGGGTCAGCGAACACAGCGATGACACTACGCTTCGACGGGGCTGGCGGACTCAATACGTTTGAAGCGGTGGCCGCACAGGGCTACGGTGTGAGAGTGTAATGGCAGATTACGTGACGCTATCGGAAGTCAAAGCGGCAATGCCGGATACGCAATGGACGATCGCCTACGATACGATTCTGGCTGCCGCGATTACCCGTGCGTCACGCGACATCGACCTGTTCACGCAGCGCGGCGATAACGAGTTCGCCGCCAGCGCCGATGCGACGAGATACTTCGATGGCAGTGGCAATACTGACCTGTGGATCGGCGAGCTGGCCGCCGTGCCGACAAGTGTCGCCGTTGCCGAGGGTGGCGACGTGGACTCCAGCGCGGGCACGGGCGGCACGTACACGACCTGGGCGGCGAGCGACTTCCTGGCGTGGCCGTACAATGCGGCGCTGCGTGGTCGGCCGTTTTTGCGCCTGGATGTGGACATGTTGAATGGGTCGAAGGCGCACTGGTTCACCTATCCGAAGTGCGTCAAGATCGTCGGCAAGTTTGGCTACAGCACCGCCGCGCCGGAGCCAATCAAGAAGGCAACGATCATCCAAGCCATACGTCACTTCAAGCGGGGGCAACAGGCCTACATGGACACCGGCGCGATTGTCGAGCTGGGGCAGTTGACCTACACGCAGGCGCTCGACCCGGAAGTAGCCAACATCGTCCAGCACTACACGCGATACGTCGGGGAGTTTGTCTAGTGGCACTACGCGACGCGATCGCACGGCTGCAATCACACGCTGGCGCGCTGGCTGGGATGAAAGAGGCGCCGATCGACCCGCCGGAAAGTGCCAACCAGTTCCCCTTCGCAGTGTCATATATGCGTAGCTTTTCTTGGAAAATCGAGAGCGCTGGTTTCTCACACGCATTCGTGATGTTGATAACGGAGATTCATGTGGCGCGCAATGTATTGCCGTTGGATGTTCAATTGGCATTGCCGTTCTTCGAGCCGTTCCTACGAAAGTTGCTCGCTGACCAGACATTGGGCGGCACAGTAGATAATATAGGTGGCGCAACAGGCGGGTTCGGCTCAATGGAGTATGCTGGTCATCCGACTCTCGGCTATCAGTTCGTACTAACCGGTCCCGAAGGTGACGGTGTGAAGGTGACAATCACGTGAGGTGAGACATGACGGATAACGACAAGAGCGCACCCGATACGCCGCTAAGTGTGTTGATCATCCAGTTCGCCGCTCCCGGCGCAGCGGAGTTTCAAATCAAAAGCGAGAACGTCACACCGGCGCAACTGCTGGCCGCTGCGACCTGGCTCGACTGGTATGCGCGACGGATGTTCGATGCGGTTGTCGAACAGCGCAACGTGGCTGTGCCGCAGGTTGTCTTACCCTCGAATCTGAAAGGACACTGAGATGACACTGAAATACACAGGCGGCGGATACGGCGGGTCGCTGCACGGCATCCCGGCGCGCGACCTGACGGACGATGAATTGGCGGCACTGCCGATGACCGATCAGGAGTTGGTCAAGTCGGGTCTGTATCAACGTGCCAAGTCGGAAGATAAAATGACGCGGCGCAAGGGTGAAGACAAGAGCGCCGGGGAAGGTGAAGGCTAATGGGAATCCGTGGACTCCGCCGAGTGCAATTAGGTCGTGAAGTCACAGAAGGGACGAGTGTAGTCAGTACCGCCAACTGGCGCGGCGAGAGCGGTAGCGGCTTGGTGGACACCCGCGAGGTCGTCTTCGTCGAGGAGGATATTGGTTACGTGTCGGGTCTTGACCGAACGCACGTCCCGCGTTTGGGCGGCACATTTGCGATGGACGCGACGCCGGCCACGTTCGAGCAGCTGCCGTATCTGCCATCGGCATCTATCGTCAACGTCATCACGGGTACAGCTGATGGCGTAGGCAGCGGCAAAATCTACACCTATACTTTCAACACGAACAGCGTGCAGGCCATCCAGCCGTATACCATCGAATACGGTGACGACCAAGAGGCCGAGGAGATGAACGGCTCGTTTGCCGAGTCGTGGGAGTTGGCCGGGCGCGGCGGCGAAGCAGTCATGATGTCGGCAGCCTGGGTGGGTCGCAGCGTGGCGGTCGCGGCCTTCACAGCGCAGCCGGCAATCCCAACGGTCGAAGATGCGCTGTTTGGCAATAGCAAGCTGTTCGTCGATGCCATCGGTGGCACGATCGGCACGACGCAATTGGTCGGCACATTCCTCGGCGCATCGCTGCGAGTCAACAGCGGTCACACACACAAACACAGCGGCGATGGCAGTTTGCAGCCGTCGATCCGCTACCTCAGCAAAGGCAAATACATGGTCGATTTCACCTTGACCTTCGAGCATGACGCCAGCGGCGTGGCGCGCAAGGTGGACTGGCGCGCCGAAACAGCGCGTCTGGTGCGTTGGCAGGTTGAAGGCAGCAACTTGGCAACCGCCGGTACGTTGTTCAGCAAGAAGACGATCCGCTTTGATTGCGCCGCGAAGGTGACGGTGGTGCCTGGCTTGGGCGACCAGGACGGCAACGATATTCTCGAGGTCTCGTTCCGCAGCCGATACAACGTGACGTCGGCGCGTCATGCCTCTCTCGTCGTGGTCAACGAAATCGCCGCACTCCCTTGAGGTGAAACGATGATAATCACTCCCCTACGTCAGCGGCACGTCGAGACCTTCGTCAAGAAGTTGCGCGAGGACAGCATCGATTTGCTCTCGCCCTATGCTGGACTCCCGGTCAATGAGAATGGCAACGTGCTGTTGATTCATCTCGTTGAGCGGCATGGCATGATCTGCCGCGCCGCAGCGATGGCCGGGATGTTGAACGGCATCGATCCCGATGATCTGGAACCGTGGCAGGCCGATGACTTGTGCAGCGAAGTCATTCGTGCAGTGGGAGCATCGCTGTCTCGCCCAAAAGCCTTCTCGTTGCTGCCTACGAGTACGCCTACGGCCGCGGAGATTGCCCCGCTGAGTTGAATCTGTACTTCTTGGCGCAGCGATTTGGCAAGCTACCAGAGGACGGCGGGTTGCGCGACCAGATCGCAGGCGAGTTGGATCGCATGGCGGCGGCTTACGATGTGTACGCCGCTGTTCGTTTGTACCGGTCGTGGCCGATCGACAAGATGAGTGAGTTTCCGACGAAGCATCCTGACGTTTGGCGCATCATAAAAGACATGATGGAGCTATATCGCAATGGCGGATGAACGGCTAGAAATCGCAATCAAAGCGGTCAACGAGGCGAGCAAAGCGCTGCGTGAGGTGCACAAGGATTTGGGCGGCCTCGACGACCAGGCCAAGAAGACTAGCGGCGGCATGGACTTGCTGGGCAAGGCTGCCAAAGTGGCTGGTGGTCTCCTCACGCTCAAGCTGGCTAAAGAGGGTTTGGAGTTCGTCATCGGTTCGGCGATGGAAGCTGAGAAGGTCATGGCGGCGACCGAGGCCGTCATCAAATCGACTGGCGGCGCCGCTGGCTTGACCGCCGATGAAGTGAGTAACCTGGCAACACGCTTCTCGAATCTGACCGGCATCGATGATGAGTTAATCCAGAGCGCCGAAAATGTTCTGCTCACCTTCACCTCGATCGGCGAAGATGTATTCCCGCAGGCGATGGAGGCGGCGCTGAATATGAGCACGGCGCTGGGCACGGATTTGCAAGGCGCCGTCATCATGGTAGGCAAGGCGTTGCAAGACCCGGTGGCGGGTTTGACCGCGTTACGAAGGGCGGGTGTCAATGTCAATGCCGAGATGAAAGGAACCGTCAAGGCGCTGGTAGATGCTGGAAAAGAATCTGAGGCGATGGCACTCATTCTCAAAGAGCTGAATACCGAATTCGGCGGCGCGGCAAAGGCGGCAGGTGATACCTTCGCGGGCAAGCTGGGCAAAGCGCAGGTCGCATTAGGGAATCTGGGTGAATCAATCGGTAATAAACTTCTCCCGATTCTCGGTGATATAGCAGACGGGCTTGTGCGTATGCTTACGCACATGGATAAACTTCGGGAGAGTACAAAGGCATCCGGTGAGGAGATACTTAAAAATGCTGATGGCTATGCTCATTATCGGGCGGCACAGGAACGTTTGGCGGAATCGCTCGATGCCGAGATCAATGCGGCTGGAGAATTGGTTCGCGTGGATCGATTCCTCGGCATTGCATTGAGTGAGGTTGAGTTAGGCACTAGGGTATTGAGTGAGGCCGAATTTGAATCGACACAAATCGCCGCGCGATTAGGCGACGAGCGCAGAGAAAATATCGAAGCGATGCAGGCCAATCAGGTTGCCGCTGCCGAATTGAGAGGCGTGATCGAAGAGGAGTTGATACCGACTGAAGAAGAGCTGGCAAAGGCCGAAGAGGCCGCCGCCAAAGCCGCTGAGGAGCAGGCCCGAGCACTCGACAAGGCGCGCGATAGTGCATCCACTGCCGCCGAAGGATTCTTCGGTTTGGCACAGGCATATACTGAAGGCGTGACTAAGTTGGATACGGTCAAGCGTGCACTGGATGCCATTGACGAAGCACAGCGCAAAGGCATTATCACGGATGGCGAGCGGCGCACGGCACAGGAACAAATCATGCTTCAGTACGGCCTGACCAGCGAAGCGGGTCTCGTCATGGCACGTGCAGAGGAGGAGGTCAATCGTCTCCTCGATGCAGGATTGCTTTCTGCGACAAACTATACAACTGCATTGACACTTATCCCCGCAGCGGCAAAGGATGGCAAAGTCAACATGGACGAGCTGGGCGAAGGCGCCCGAATTGCGGCGGAGAAGATGGGCGATGCTGAGCAGCACGCTGAGCAGTTGCGCGACCGCATCGCACAATTGGAGAGCAAGGATATAACCGTCACGACGATTTTTCGTCAGGAGTTACATGAGCAAAGATTTGGCCCAGGTGGACGACTTCTCGGTGGCGGCCGGCAATTCGGCGGACCGGTGTTCGGCGGACGATCAGTTATCGTCGGCGAAGGCGGGCCGGAGCTGTTCGTACCGGGCGCAAGCGGCGGTATCCTGTCCAACACCGACATGCGGCGCGTGATTGCATTGTTGGAGACGATTGCCGGTGGCTTGTCGCGCCCGAACCAAACGACGATCAATGCGAGTGGCGTTGATTTGTCCGATCTGAGTCAGCGCGCGCGCGGGCTGCGCATGGTCGGCATAGGGAGCAGCGTATGACCGCGCCGATCGTCCGCTTCGCGCAGGGCGCGCAGACGCTCAATCTCAACGATGGATTGCGCTATTCCGTTGATACGGGATTCACGCCGCCGTCCGTTCAAATCGTGCCGCAGATTGCCACGGGCACCAGTGCCAATCGCACTGGCGGCGGACGGCGCATCGGGCAGCGAGCAGTCGATCGGTCGTGGTCGTGGTCGCTCAATGTGGTTGGCGCTAGTGACCGTGAGGTGTCGCGTGGCGCATTGGATGTGCAGGCGTTTCTCCAGCGCGCTGGCGATCCATCTGAGCCGCTCTATTTGGAATTCAAGGCGAACAGCGACACGCCATTTCAGCCGCTATGGGGACAAGACGGCTGGCTGCGTTACGAAATTCTACACGGTAGCGCAACGATCGCGGATGAATACATCACGCCCTCGCGGCGACAGGGCTATATCATTTTGAATGTCGAGCTTGTCATCAAGCCATTCGCCATCGGCCTACGGCAGCAGCTCGGTTCGGCGCTGGGCGGCGTGCTGGAAGACACTATCGGCACACTCGACGGCATCTCGCGCGGCCTGATTGTGCCCGAAGCGACGACGAATAATTTCACCAATCCAGTATTCGGACATGCGACGTGGAACAATGGATGGACGGCCGGCGCGAACATCCTGGCAACTCAGAATGTAGACAAGAACTTTGTGCTCTTCGGTGTGAATTCGGCCAAGTTGACCTCCACCGGCGCAGCCAATCAATTCTATCAGGTATTGACGCTCACCGCTGTCACTTACACCATCACGTTCTATGTCAAAGCGCCAGACAGCAGCGCGATCACATCTACGCAGGTGCGCGCCTATTTCAACAGCGTCTCTCAAATACCCACTTTCACAGCCATCGGCAATGGTTGGTATCGCGCAGAATTCAGCGGCACAGCATCGGCGGCAGCTGGGAACTATGGGATTATTGTTCTTTCGCCTTACACGGTTTATGCCGATGGATTCCAGATTGAACTGAAGACCTACGCTACGCCACTGGCATACGGCGATTTGCTAGGCAATGCATGGTCTGGCACGGCGCATGCCAGCACAAGCACTCGCACGGCTGCGCGGGCAAGATTAGCAGTTGGAAGTGACACCTTCAGCAATGCACAGTTCACCTTTGGATGGATTTGGAAGACGGCGCGAAACTCATCTGATTTGGGCACAGTCTACTTCTGGGATTTCGGATCGACATTTCATTGCCGATTCGACACCGGCTCGAACGTATATGTTTTCCGTGATGGGACGAATCAGGCTACAAGCGCAGCGCAGGTATTTTCTATCGGTGACACGATCATCTTCCATGCTGTCGCCTCCGCCGCTGGCGGCTTGGTTCTATACGTGAATGGTCAGAGCGTGGCAACGAATGTGACTTACACACCCTCGGCGCTTGCGTCATTTCTATACGTGGGCTCAGATTCTGGGGCGGTCAATCAACCGGGCGGTACATTCACGAACTTCACTATTCTCGATGTGGCGCTGACGGCGGCGCAAGTGCTGGCCGACTACAATAACCTCTCGAAGCTGACCGCTGACGATCAGCGCATCGGGGCGATACCCTGGCTGTGGTCGTCGGATGGCGACGACGACGTGGTGAACCACGATGACTCGGACGCCAATGACGATAACTGGATTGTGTGCGGCGGGATACCGGGCAGCGCGGCGGCAGAAACCTATATCAGCATGTTGCCATCCGTCCAATTGGCTGACATCGTGTTGAGCAATAATATTATAGAGGGTGGTGATTTTCTTACACCCGATCAATTCATGTTCTTTGATCAGAGTGGAGTGGCAGACGCGACGGCATCGGGCGGGGCCTACAAAGAGACGTTGGCCGTCAGTACAGTTGAGTTGTCACTCAACACCGCCAACGATCTCAGTATCCGACAATCAAAATTATTGGCGGGTAAAGAAGCCTACGTCTACGTGAGGCTATTCGACTCTGGGGCAAATCTAAAGATAGGTTATCGGATCACGGATGGGACGGTAGCGCCTGCCGCCGAACTCAGAGCGATTACGACGGTAGCAGCGTTCAGACAGTTCAGGACACTGCCTGCTGTATTCTCTGGCGCAAGTAGACATCCTCGTTATCTGGATGACAATCCGAACTATGGCGATATACAGATACGTGCAGTCAGAACGACTGGCAGTGCCGCCGTTCGCCTGGACTATTTCGCAGTGATGACCAGACCGCTCGTTGTGATCACAGTCGATGCTAGCACCGGCAATATTCTGTTTGATGGTCGGATCGCGCGCATCTTGCACTCATCCGCGCCGCTGAATGTAATCGGCGACGTGTTCGAGTTATGGCCGGAGAAATATAATCTAGTCACAATGTTCATCGCATCCGAGACGCTGGATACCGGTATCGCTGCGACGCTCACTTACTCGAAAGTTCTCGTTGTGCCGCGCTGGAGTTTGTTGTGATGGCTGTTGAGCGTACCGGTTATAATAACCTGCAACTCGAAATCTATTCGAGCGGATCAACGCAGATTGCCGATCCTGATAACGAATTGGCGCTAGCCGAATCGATCCGATTCTCCAGCGCATATCCAGGCGGTATTTTCCTGGATGCTTCATTCATCATCAAGCGCGATGTGACACGGGCATTGCCGTTCAAACACGCGCAGCGCATCGTTATTCGCAACGGGGTACGTATCGTGTGGGAAGGGTTCATCTCCGACATCGGCTACGATCTGGATGGCGATCGGGTCAGTGTGCAGTGTTTGGGATTCGTCACGCTGATGCATGGCCGATACAAATACAATCGTGTTATCGACCGGCGCTTCGGGTCAACTCTATTCGGCGTGTGGGACGTGCTCGATGCGAATGCGAACGACAAGGCGTTGTTTGACCGCACAGACAGACTTCGCATCGAACCGAAGCAGGAAGCTTGGGCATTGAACGAGCGGGCGCAGTTCCGTTGGAATGCCAATGCGGGCAGCAATGCCAAACGGGTAAAGTTCGACTTTGAGCTGCAAGAGGGTGCTCAGGCGTGGGAGTTAGAGCTGTTCGATGTGACCAATGCGGTATCGCTGTGGAGCGTGATCGTCAGCGGCATAGGAACGCAGGACATCACGCTCGGCACATCGACGGCGGTGCTGGAATTCCGACTCTACGCGCGTGCAGCGCAGACGCCGACAGGTAGCGCCATCTTTGGCGAGATCAAGAATCTGCGTGTGCTGTGCGAGAATGCATCCGGCGCAGTCACGACGACAGTCGGGGACATCTTGAGGGCGTATGTGGTCTACGCCGATACGGGCGGCGCGGACACCTTCAACAGCAGTACGGCGCTCATTGCGGCGAACACTTACGATCTGGAAACTGCCGGTTTGACGGGCGACGATTTGAATGAATCGATCGGCGCCTTCATGGTGCGCGTTGCAAAGTTCAGCACGACAGATGCTGCTTTTAGCGTCGGAGTGCGCGAATCGGAAGCCATCGCGGGCAGTGTAACACCGGTCATCTATTACGAGCAACAACCGGCATTGACCGACTACGACTATGCGATTCGTATCGATGATCTGAACTTCCTGGGCGGCGGTCGGCTGGTCTCCTCAGCGTCGCCGGATATGCTCAAGACGTGGATTCTCGTCGTGTTCCGCGACGATCGAGGCCGTGAGCAGTGGGATTTCACGGCACGCGATACGGCAGGCGGCAATAAGTATTTCGAGCGCGCACTGGTGGTCAGAGCGGGATCGGGTATCACGACGCTGACTGCGGCGGCGGACTACGGTAACACGGTGCTCAATCAGTTGAAGAAGTTGCAATACTATGTTGATGGGGCGCTACGCATGGTCGGCTATCTGCGCGGCAAGTCGGGACAGGAAGTACCTGTCTCACAGGTGCAATCCGGCAAGCGGTTGAAGATTGAGAACTTCTTAGCTGACTTTGGCGACGAGACGGCGGGGAGTGGTTTTACATTCCTGATTCAACGCACAGAGTACGACGATGCAAGTGAGACGGTGTCGCTGACGCTGGGTCGGCCGCTCGACGTGGCAGCGGTGATCGCTGGGGCGTATCAAAATGCATCGGCGTGATTTTCTAAAGATGCTTGTCGGGCCGATTGCGATACTCATCGTTCCTTCACAGGAAGAAGTGGATCGCCCAGTACAATCCGCACGGGTTGGCGATCTTGTAAAACGATTGGATAACCGAATAGAAATAGACTCGTTGGCGAGGAAGTTACGGCTGGAATGGATGTGTCGGCAATAGATCAATGCCGCGCGGCCAGCCAGCGACGAAACACCTCGTCTCGATCGTACACCTGTCTCACCTCGATGAATCGCTCGCCGCGCTGCGCGTGCCACGCTACGTGACGCAGCTCGCTATCGAATAGCACCAGGTCACCGCAGATGCGACAGCGGTGATGCAGGATCGAGCGACCATCGGAATAGCGCATCCCTCCCCTAGCTGAACACGAGTGCGAACAGACCGATCACAAAAGCGACGGCCAGGACGCCACTGCCTAGCTCGCGGTTGCCCATGCTCGACACGCCGATCCCGAAACCGAGCAGGCCGGCAACGATGACGACCACGATCAACATAAAAATTATGCGCGTCCACATCACAGCATCTCCTCGCGGTTGCGCATCTTCCACGCCAGCAGCGCGACGGGCATATCTGCAATGTGTGCGTAATTGCGTGACTTGCGGTCGCCACACTTCTTTAGCAGCCGGTGCACTTGACCACATTTGGCGCAAGCAATCAGCGTGACATACACAGGCAGATTGAGGATGCGCCGAATGTGCGGCGCTTTTGGCTCATAGCTGTCGCGCGCGACACGAATGGCAGTGCCGACAGATAGCCCCATCTCGCGCGCGACGTAGTGCCACGATCGCTTGCCGTCTTTCGTGTGTTGGCTCGATTCGCGGTATAGGCTTTTCAGGTGATTTTGCGCTAATTGTAGTCTTCTCGTAGCTAATGCCATGTCTGGCCTCCCAATCGCTGAAACCCCGCTGTCCAAGCGTTGGACGGCATGCCACGCAACAAGTCTCAATCCCCCTACCCTTTCGGCGGGTGTTCCGGCGTTATCCTGCGTTGTGTTCCGTTGTGTTTCCCGATGCTCCGTTGCCATTAGGCTGGGGGAGTGGGGTAGTTGCCATCAAATGCGCCATCAAAAATCGGCCAGTGAATTCGGTGAAGGCAGGTGGAACAGCCTGCGCCAATTCATCCCGTGTCATCCAATCAATGCCCATCAGTTTGCGCCATTGTTCGACGCTGTGATAGATATGCCCGCCATGTCCGAAAACAGAGATCAACTGCTTGGCATGTGAACATGGTGGCAGTAAGATTAACGGCAGTTCCCAAGAGAATTCAAAATACCTGTGCCGCTTTAGCTGTGGTTTCCCGAACATTGAGCCGCACAAGATCAAATCTGCGCGCATCGGCGCATTGGGGACATTCTCAATTATCCACGGTCTACCATTATGCTGTAATGCCGTCCGCGTCGGAGTCAACAAATCCGTATGTGGCTCACCATGAATGGCACGTGCCGAGGTAAATGCTTGACACGGCGGACTCGCATGAATCGCATCGAATTCGTGACCGTGTAAGTAGACATACTCCAGCGCATCGGCTTGGATAAATTCGTTTCCTGCATATCCAGGCATTGGGCGATTATCAATGCCAACAACGTAGAATCCAGCTTGCTGGTATCCACGTGCGGCTCCTCCGGCCCCGGAAAACAAATCAAGCAGTTTCATGGCCGTTACCATTGTGCGACGTGATGGCTCTCAGCAGGTGCGTTGCAGTCGGGTGGTCGGGACCGCAGAACGAGCCGACGCCGAGCACCTTGAACGCGCCGTAGTGCTGCTCGAGGAAGCGCGTACCCTGCTCCCAGGTGTCGGGAGAGCCGCTGAACTTGTGCGCTGGGATGAGTCGGTCGCTGTGCTCGCCGTAGTCGGCGTGGCGGCGGGTTTGCAGCAGCACCTCGACGGCGTGTCGGCGGCCGGGATTGTCTTTGACCACGATTTGCACCGGCTTGCCATTCACGCTATGCACAGTCGTCTCCGACTGTGGCGGTGGCGTTTGGCGACGCTGGATTTCGACCACGCCACGCCAGCGCAGTAGGCCGACGCGATCAGCGTAGGTGATGGCATAGCCGATGTCGGTCAGCGGATCGATGCGCGTCTCGCGGATCGACCGTTCGCGCATCTCAGCGTCGAGTGCGGTCATGTGCTTGGCAAAGTGGACGATGATCACCGTGATGGCGATAGTACCACCGATCTGCACCAGCACGGTCAGTAGAAGTGAGAGCGATTCGAGCCAAGTCATGTTACTGTTGAAACGCGACGATGAGATAAACAATAGCTAAGAGCAGCAGGAGGATCGCGAAGGCTTCGAGCGCATCGCCTGTTTCACCGCTCCGTTGACTGTTGCTGTCGTTCACGTGAATCCCCCCGCTCTAGCAACTGCCAAGCCTTCTCCACGATGTCGCCCAGCGATTCGTCAGTACGTAGCGCCCGCCGTTTCATGCGGCGAACGATGCGCTTCTTGACGGCGATTGTCGTCATCTCCTCGTCTTTTTTGGTCTCCATAGATTCCCCCGCCGTGTATCGTATCATCTATAGAGTTATATGTCAAGTGAAGAGTTACAGCGTTGTCATTATCGCCGTTTTACACGGTTTGCAACCCAAACGCAAACGCACGCTGGGCGAAATCGGGTATAGAATATTGTCATGGAAACGACCTGCCAGCAGACCGAACTCGAAATGTTGATACAGCGGCAAGACGCGCTGGAATCTGTTCTGCGCCGACAGTCTGCGCTCTTGGAGCGGCTGGCTTGTCTCGCGCCGGGTGCGCTACTGGCGGCGATGACGGATGCTGATAGGGTAGCGATGCCGCTGCTGGTGCAGCGAGCGCAGGACTCTGAGCGGCGCGCGTGAGACGCCGCCCGAATGAATCCCGATCAGGGGATTGACTCACACGATTGCGGCCACGAGCCGCTCAGCGCGCCAGTGACAGCGCGGGAGATCACATGACAATTCCGCATCACAGTTGGACGGAAGACAGCGCACTCAACTGCGGTTGGTTTGCGCCGCAGCGCACGGCGGCGGAAGTGGACGAGAAGAACCGTCGCGCGCTGATCTTGCATGGCACGCAACTGCTATCACGCATCGGTATCGCCTGGCTGCGTGGTGAAGTTGATCTGCGCGCCGTGGAGCAGTTCAATACCATCTGTGTGCAGCTGGCCTGCGGCTGCAACGTTGTGGTCGGCGGCTATCGCTATTGCGCGGTACACGGCAGAACATCGTAGTTACCGACACGGCGCGGATCGCCGTTACCAGACAACAAGGAGAGAGCGATGGACAAGTACGCGCCACAAGCCAAGTCTGATAAGAACAGGTTTGGCAAAGCCACATTCTATTGGAATATCGTCCGGCTCTTAACCGGCGCAGCCTACGCCCTGCCTGGCGTGGATAAGGAGTTCAGAGGCAAGCGACTTGATCCCAGCAGCAACCGTGTGCATTTTGTCGCTGTGTTCGATGGCGAGAAGCAGAACGGCGAAACTTATCAGGCCGTGCGCGACTGCCTGACCAACGAGGATGATTACCAGATCATCCACCCGACGATCATTGAGCACTTTGGGCAGAACATTGCGGCCATAGACGGCAAGCCGTTCGAGGCGCAACTCGTCGAGGTGCCGAATGGTCGTGTCTGGAAGGACACGACGCTGACATTCTGGAAGATCGTCAGCGTGTTCAAGACGAAGGCGGAGCGCGTGGCGGCTACCGAAGCGTTCTTCACACAGTCGAATGAAAAGGGTAACGGCATACCGGCTGACGTGATCGACTTCGCCAAGCAGGTGAAGGGCATAGCTGACAAGTCGCATCTCAACTTCGGTGAGCTGGTCACCAGCGACGAGCGGCTGAGCAAGTATGGCACCGAGGCGCTGTTGGAGGCGATGAAATGAATCTGGTGCACGCTATGTCGTTGGGGGTTAATACGCTTCCCGGTGGCGATCGTTTCGCATCGGCCTATGTCCATCGGACACAACCCGATCAGTCGCGTCACGTTGGGCTGTACATTCACGTGACGCCCTCCTCGATGCTGCGTCTATATGCAGCGATGGAGACATTCGTGGCAGATGTGCCGCCAAGTCACGAGGACGATGCACAGAGCGATGAAGCGTCGTTGGCCGACGATGGCGATGCCGAACTGATCGCCGATCTGATAGCGACTGCTCCTCTCGCCTCAGCTGCTCGAGAGGATTACGAAACGTGGTTGCACACGGCTGAGGATGACGAGGGTGACGCCGAGCTGGCCGACGAGAGCATCGAGCCGGACGACGCGGCGCTGGCCATCGTGCTGGGCGACAGAGACGAGGACTATACCTATGATGTCTGGATGGATTCCAGGCTAGATAGGCCGGAGTAGTTAGGGTGTTGGCACAAGTTGCACTTGCAGAGGATGATTCCGGTTCGCTGCCGGCAAGTGCAATTGGTAGCATCGGCTGAGAAGTTGGCGCAGTGGCTGAAAAAATAAGAGCCGTCGAAATCGATGTGTGATGCGTAGGCGATAACCACTGCCAGCTAACCAACGAGTGAGTGTGTCCTGCAAAACTATCGAGTGAAGTTCAGGCGAGAGTGCCCGAGCACTCACAGGAAAAGGCAAGCCGACCTGTACGTGTAAGCAGGTACGAGCAGCATCGTCGATAAGGTGCTCATAAATAAGCGACGAGCCGGATCGTGTCACCGGCAGGGTAGCGCGTGATGGTAGAGCACAGATTCGAGGAGTGTCGCGTCCACCTCCCCGAATCCGCGAGCAAGGCCATCGTGACAGGTTGGAAGAACTGCGCGCTATCACACTGCTGCGCCGCTC
>Ga0184633_10000035_pt1 | contig 33452 bp, 30 predicted proteins | sample PLM31_170_b1_FD_133156 | JGI IMG/M metagenome (GOLD analysis project Ga0184633, IMG submission 133156) | Groundwater sediment microbial communities from an aquifer in East River, Colorado, USA - PLM3-1_170_b1 | ecosystem: Environmental > Terrestrial > Soil > Riparian zone | place: USA: East...
GATACCCCGCAGCTTGCTGCGGGGTAGTTCATCTCGTCCCGTTCGTCGAGCCGGCGCACGACATGACAGTTACTCTGGATCAGCGCGACATCATATGGGTACATAAATGACTCCTTTTCATTGCGGCGATCGTTGATGCGAAATGTATCGGCAACCCGAATGAACTTCACACGGCGAGAAGGCGGAGGACAGAAGGCAGATAGCAGAAGGCAGTCGGCCGTCGGAAAAGAGAGCCGCTGGCTACTTCAGCAAATAGCTCGCAGGCGTCGGCACGCGCAGGATGTTGATACCTTCAGTATCTTCGATATAGCGGACGAAGCGGTACTTGTTTTCCAGCTCGTCGTACTTTAACGGCGGCGCTTCGGCTCGGCCGGCTTCGATCTTCGCCCAAATAAAATGCGGGCCGTCGTGGCTCAGCGCGTGACTCACCGCATCTTTCAGCTCATCCACGGTGGTCGCCGAGCGCGAGCTTTTTATGCCGGCGTTTTGAGCGACCCCGGCGAAGTCGATGATTCCCGCCGTCGCCACCGTGGGCTCGCCGCCGGAGGATTCGTACTGTTTGTTGTCCCAGCAAATATGAATGAGATTTTTCGGCTGGTGCATTCCGATGGTTGCGAGCGAGCCGAGATTCATCCATAAGGCGCCGTCGCCATCGAAGACGAAAACTTTTCGTTTGGGTAGCGCCAGCGCCAAGCCCAGACCGATCGATGAGCAGAGGCCGAGAGTCTTGACCTGAATATTGCCCTCGCTCGGCCGAACCGCGCTCCACTCGGCCGTCGCGCCGCCGGCGGTGGTGATGAACAGCTCGTCTTTAATCAGCGGGGCGATCGCCTGCAAGCATTCGAAGCGTTTCATCTTTCTTTCCGCTTATAGCACCGCGCGGGTGAGCAGCAATGCCACCGGCCGTTTGGAGCCGTGAGCCAAGGTCACGGCGCCGGCGATATCTTGCTTCACCTTGGCCGGATCGCGCATGACGATGAATTTGATTCCGAGTCCTTGAAGCACCGGCTCGGTGACCAGGCCGACCATGTGGAAGGCATTGTCGCCGATATCGCCGGCGTAATAGATCAGCAGCAAAATCGGGATACCGAATTGCAGCGCCGTGGTCGTCAGGCCGTTGCAGCTATTGAGCAGCCCGCCGTTCTGCATCAACATGGCTGGTTTTTTGCCGCCGAGATGAGCGCCGGTACAGACGCCTATGCCCTCTTCTTCGCGGCCCACCGGAACATGCGTGATCTCCTTGTCTTCGTAGAGGAGATTGATCAATTGCAGCATATTGATGTCGGGCACGCTCGACACCAGATCGATGCCGGCTTCTTTCAGAGCCGTTAGAATTTGTTGTGCTCCAGCGACGGTTCCCACGTCGAAATGTCCTCTGTGGCTTCCTTGTAGAGAACCTCGCCGCTCGTGTCAAGATTCACGATGGAATTGATTGACAGTGAACGGCAGATTCCGTTAGCAGATGGCGATCTGAATCGGCTGCGTAAATTTTAACGCTCTGTTGGAGAGAAAGCATGTTGAACTCAACTTTAAGGGATTGTTTTTCATCGTTGCATTAGCGTTATTCATCCCACTGTCGGAGGCTGCCGAGTATCCGCACAAGACGATTCAGATCATCAATCCGTTTCCGCCGGGCGCGGTGACCGATATCGTGGCGCGGATTGTCGCGCCGAAAATGTCGAGTCTGCTGGGCCAACAGGTTGTCGTCGTCAACAAGGCCGGCGGCGGCGGCGCGGTCGGAATTCAGGCCGCTAGGGATGCCGCACCGGACGGTTACACGATTCTCGTCACACCTCCGCCGATTCTGCTCATTCCCATCGTCAATAAAAATTCCGGCTTCACAATGAAAGACTTTGCGCCGCTTTCCTTGGCGACCAGCAGCCCGAATACGACGGTCGTCAAAGGCGACGCGCCGTGGAAATCTCTCGAAGATTTGCTTGCCGACGCGAAAAAAATTCGGGGCAATAGACCTACGGCTCCGCCGGTCCGGGCACGACGCCGCATTTCATCGGTGAGTTAGTTAAGCTGAAAACCAAGATCGATATGACCCATGTGCCGCTTGGCTCCGAATCCGCCGCGGCGACTGCAGTCCTAGGAGGCCATGTCAACGTGGCTTTTCTCACACTGGGCACGACGCGAAGCCATATCGAAGCGGGAACGATGCGCGCGCTCGCGGTGGCGTCGAATCGTCGATTGAAAGATTTTCCCAACGTGCCGACGACGGTGGAAAAAGGTTTTTCGGAGCTCAACTTGAAAATCTGGGTCGGATTTTTTGCCCCGGCGAAGACACCGCCGGCGATCTTGAAACGGCTTGCCGGAGCGATCGGCGAAAGCCTTAAAGACGCCGAGGTCGCTGCGCATATCGAGAAGGCACAGGCGCTCGTCGAAAATCTCGGTCCGCAGGAGACGGCGAAATTTCTCGCCGACGAGGAGCGCAAGTGGTCCGAAGTGGCGCACAGCGCCAAGATCACCAACTGAGCGCGCTTCGAAACACTATGCCCGAAAATTTGCGCGGTTTGGGTAAATTTTCCAGGGCGCCAAAGCCGCGATGGCGATTCTTCAGGAGAATTCGATCTAACCACGAAGGTCACGAAGAGCACGAAGTTTAGGAGTTAAAATTATTCAAAGCCTTCGTGCCTTCGTGGTGAATCCTGTTTTTTTTTGTTGCGGCTCTGCCGCGCTAGGTTTTTGTGGCTAAATGATCATGGGATCGGTTGTTCACTTGCCGTACTGCCGCGCCATCTCGTCGAAGAAGCCTGAGCTTTCCAATTCATTGACGTAGCGCGCTTCGATGAAGCCGTCCGGATTAACGTTGGCGACTTCGGGGGAAGAGCGCGACAGCAGATAGAGCATCGACTTCGCCACGCGCACTTGGGGAGTTGGCTTGTACGTCAGCCTTTCTTTGTAGAGATTGTAGATCGCGTTGAGGACTTCGCTGTCCTGGGTCGCTACGTATTTTTTCAGCACGGCAAGCGCTATCTCGGGCTTCGCCTTGTAGATATAAAGTCCTTCGATCCATGCTTTGAGAAATTTGAGCGTGATTTCCGGATTCTTGGCGACATATGATCGGCGCACCAAAATGCCGGAGCCGGAAATCTCGATGGGCAGCTTGGAATAGTCGATGAGCGATTTAATTCCCATCTTGGCGGCCGTCATCGTCTGAATCCCGGCAATGATCGCGCCGTGCAGCCGGCCGGTTTGAAGCCCGCTCAAGCGCGCGCCGAGATCACCGACGGGTATTATCGTTACGTCCTTTTCCGAGATGCCGCTCAGTCGCAGCCCTTCGCGCAAAAGAATATCGGTTAACGATCCCGCCGTGCTCATGCCCAACACTTTGCCGCGGAGTTGCTCGGCGCTGGTGATATTTTTCTGCACGACCAGGGAATGCTCCAGCTGGTTCATCGGCGAGGCGATCAGCGCCGTGTCGGCGCCGCGCTGGTAAGCTTCGAGTGCGGGCATGCCGGAGTGATTGACGAATTGGACGCTGCCGCCGATGAGCGACATGATGCTGCGCGGTCCGCCGGAGATGTAAACCAGATTCACATCCAAGCCGTACTTTTCGAACAGGCGCGCCTCCTTGGCGATCCAGGGTTGCGCCATGGAGCCGGAGATGGCGCCGTAGCTGGCGTTCACTTTTTTCCAGCGTCGCGCCGGCGGCAGCCATTGGAGAAAATATCAAACAAAACATTAACTCCGACGCCAATGCGAGTCTGTCGAAGATGCTCGCTCGTCTGATATTTGTGAATTTGGTTTTGTCGCTCATGATTGTGGCTCCGTGGAATTTTTAGCGCTGGGAAATTTTGAATCGCCGGACTTGCGGAAAGCCGAGGGCGACCAGGGCAACGATCGCGAGCGTCGCCACGCCGCCGGTCAAGGCGGACATTTTCGCGCCCAGCCACGCGGCAACGAGGCCGGACTCGAATTGACCGAGCTGGGGGCCGTTGCTGGTAAAAATGCTATTGATCGACGAAATGCGCCCGCGCAGCTCGTCCGGCGTGCTCAGCTGATTGAGCGTCGAGCGCAAAATCGAACTGATTGTATCTCCCGCGCCGCACAGTGCCAGCATCATAACAGAAAGCCAAAAAACCTGGGAGTAGGCGAAGACTGCGGTGGAAACGCCATAGAGCAAAACTCCGAGAAGTATCCAGGTGCCGGCGCGGCGCACCGGCTCGACGACGCTGACGATAGCGGCCGCGCAAAGCGAACCGACGGCGCGCGACGCGTACAGAAAGCCGAGACCTTTGGGCCCGACGAGTAGGATGTCGCGCGCATAGATGGGAAAAAGGCTGCGCACGTTGCCGAAGAACGTGGCGCCGAAATCCAAAAGCATCAGCGGAAAGATGACGCCATGTCCCCAGACAAAACCGAGCCCTTCGCGCAACGATCTGAGCGAGACGGATTTCCAACCGCCGCCTTCCGCTATCGGCGTCCGCAACAGCGCCAGCGCGGAGAGCATGGCGACCCACGATAGCGCGTCGATTGCGTAGCAGGCGGCCGGACCGAACCACGCGAGCACCACGCCGGCTATCGACGGTCCGGCGATCACCGGCACGTAGCGCTGGGTGCCTTGCAGAGCCAGGGCCTGAGCCAGGTGCTCGCGCGGGACCAGGTTGGGAATCAGCGATTGACGCGAAGGCTGTTCCAGCGAAGTAAATAGCGCCAGGAAAATCGTCGCGACGTAAAGCATATGCGGCGACGCATAGCCCGCAAAAGTCAGCAGCGCCAGCGTCGCGGAGACGCAACAAAGACCGCTCTGCGTGCACATCATGAGCTTGCGCCGGTTGATCGCGTCGGCGAGAAGTCCGGCGAACAGAAGCAAAATCATTTGCGGCACCGCCCGCGCCAATCCGAGTAAACCGATCTGCAAAGCTGAGTCCGTCAACTCGTAAATTTGCCAGGCCATGGCGACCGTAGTGAACTGGCTGCCGATGCCGGAGAGCATAGAGCCGAACCAGAACAAGCTAAAATCTCGATGGCGAAACGGTAGGAGAAAGTCGCGCTTTGCAGATTGAGACATTTAAGTTTGTGCGGCTTGCTTGCCGTTTTCTTACATGAAAGGCCGGTCAACGACAAACCGGAACTCGCCGGCGAGTCTTGAAGCGCGATCAGAGAAAACCGTCCGGCGTTCCCTTGACGTCTCGGCTCAATTGGACCTATTCTCCGCTCAACTACGTTCCGCTCGGTGTCTGATCGGGTCATCGCAAACGCAAAGTGAAATTCAGAAAGGAAAAATCCAATGGCACATAAAATCGTGTCGGCTGATGGGCACATGGATTTGTTCTATCTGCCGATGGATACCTTTACTTCGCGGGTTTCGGCTCATCTGCGAGAACGGGTGCCCAGAGTGGTCGATATCGACGGTAAGCCCACCTGGGTCGGAGACGGCGCGAAAATGGGGGCGCATGCCGCGTGGATGGGCCGCGGGCAAATGGGCACGCACCGCGGTCGACGCATGGCCGAAGCCGGCTGGCAACCTAGCCATCCGCCCGATCCGAAGTTGAGACTAGCCGATCTGGATCTGGACGGTGTCGAGGCGGAGATTATTTACGGCATCCGCTTCGTCGAAGACAGCATTAAAGATCCCGAGGTCATTGCCGCGACCTACCGGGCTTACAACGAATTCATTGCCGAGTTTTGTTCTTTCAATTCGAAACGCTTCATCGGCATCGCCAATATCCCGGCATCCTCCGCCGAAGCCGCGAGCGAAGAACTTAGCCGCATCGGCAAGCACGGGCTCGGCCTGCGCGGAGCGATGATCGATTGGTTCAATGGCCCCGAGCCCATTTGGCACTCGATGTGGGAGCCGATGTGGATCGCGGCGGCGGAGAATGACGTGCCGTTGTCATTCCATATCGGAGTCGGGCATGGCACGACGACTTGCGGACCGATCAATGTCGAACAGAAGCTCAAGGGAGACTTGCCGCGCGTCTCCGCGGCCACGCACCAGGCCGTCGTTGCGATGCAGGCCGACGAATGCCTCGTGGCGATTCTTTTGTGCGGCGCATTGGAGCGCCATCCTCGTCTCAAGGTAGTGATGGCGGAAAGCCACATTGGCTGGATTCCCTACGTGCTGGACCGGCTCGATATGAAATACAAAGAAGGCATGTATAACGACTTGATCAGCACGCAGCCGAGCGAGTTATTTAAGCGGCAAGTCTGGGCGACGTTTCAAGACGACAAGGTCGGTGCGCTGCTAGCGAAGGATTACGGCCCCGACAGCTTCTGTTGGGCGTCCGACTATCCCCATGCCGACGGTATTTTCCCTGACTCGCAGAGTTTTATTCGCGACACCATGGGCCATCTCGATGACGAGCTGCAAAGAAAGCTGACGTTTGCGAATGCAGTTCGACTGTACAATTTGGACTGGCTGCTCTAATCGATGATCTGGCCGCTAGCGCTGCGCGAGAGCAAACGTTGGCTTTGCGGGACTTGAGAAGGGAGTGGAGGGATCATGCATAATAGGTTTTTAAAGGTTTCACAGTTCGCCACCTTCTCCATGGCGCTCAGCGCCTCGACAGTCAGCGCTCAGGCGCAATCGCAGGGAAGCTGGACAACGAAAGCGCCGATCCCGATGGCGCGCAACGAAGTGGCGCTTGCGGCAATCGGTGGAAAAATTCACGTGATCGGTGGGGGTGTGCAGGGCGTAGCGGGGACCTACCACGATGAATACGACCCGGCGACCGATCGCTGGCGTACGCGCGCGGCGCTGCCGCACGGACTCGATCACATCGGCGCCGCCGTCCTGAACGGCAAGATTTACACGGTCGGCGGCTTTGTCGCGTCAGTCCACAAGGACGGGCAACCTCACGTTCTTGAGTACGACCCCGGCGCGGATAGCTGGCGTTCGCTCAGCCCGCTTAAGGTCGGCCTCGGCTCGGTCGGCGTCACCGTGCTCGACGGCAAGATTCATGCGGTCGGCGGACGCACTCCCGCGGGCCAGACGGTCGCAACGCACCAAGTCTACGATCCGGCGAACAACATGTGGAGCGAGCGCGCCGCGCTGCCCAAGGCGCGCGATCATATGGCGTTGGTCGCTGCCGAAGGAAAAATCCATGCGGTAGGCGGACGTTTCGGAGCGTCCAGTGACAAAACGGATATGCACGACATCTACGACCCGGTGACGAATTCCTGGACCTCGGGGCCGCCGCTTCCGACCGCGCGCAGCGGGCTCGCCTATACACTCTATCAGGGTCTGATCCTGGTGTTGGGCGGCGAGCTGGCGCCAAATACGTTCGCGGAAAACGAGGCCTTCGATCCGAAAACAAAAAATTGGCGGACGCTCGCCCCAATGCCCGGGGGGCGGCACGGGACCTCCGCCGCGACCACTGGCGGTCATGTCTACATCGCCGCCGGATCGTTGAAGCCCGGAGCGGGCGGGGTTACGGACCAACTGATCGTCTTCACCTTGCGCTGAGACAAATGAAGATTAAGCGTAAAGTTGCGATCTCTCGCGATCGGCTCATATTCAAACCATCGCGCTTCAGCGGTCCGCAGTGCCGGATCGGCGCCGCTCCTCTTTCCTGAATTACTTCCGGCAGCGCATCGTCTTTCAAGATGCCCTTTTTTCTCAAGACTTTTAGCAAAAACTCTTTCCGCAGATCGGCAGTTTGGACAATCGTTGCTTCCGCCTGTTCAAGCGTCACGTCGACATTGGGCTTGTCCGTAAATACGTTGTCCGTTACCAAGACGCCGGCGTAGACTTCAGTTTCGGCGCCGCGGGCTGACCAATTAATCGCATCGATAACGTAGTAAAGCTCTTGGTCTACCGTCCTGACTCGTCGGTTCTTGATGTGTTTCGCCCACTCGGTTGTTTCGACTCATACGACCAAAAAGCGAGTTTGGATTACCAGCTAGTCGCTTTGCGGCGACCGTCACCGAGGTTTGCCACATCATGCGCTGTAATGAATCTGAATCTGCCGCGGGTCCTCTGGGAAATCTTGCGTAATCACTGGTATCGCATAGAATACCACCGTGGCTGGTCCTCTTGTGCTTTTCGACGCTAACGACGAAATGGGCCGGCTTCAGATGACTTTCGTTGGTTGGTGCGGGTCACTTTGAAATCCGGCTCTTCGTTCCGGTTGTCTTTAAGGTTTGCCTGATATCGAATCGCCGCGGTCGAGAGTAGTTGTATTCCTATTGACTTATGAGTGACGCGAACTTCTATCAGGTTCTCGGCGTTGGGCGCTCCGCGAGCGCCGATAAAATTAAATCGGCTTATCGCGAGCGTGTTAAACGATATCATCCGGACCTTTTTTCTACGGCTGCCGAGAAAGCAGAAGCTACGGAAAAACTAAGCCAAATCAATGAAGCCTATGCAGTTCTCGGAAATGCCGAGCGTCGCCACCGCTACGATCAAGAGTTTATTCAAAAACCAAAAACGCGCGCTCATGCACCCGCCGCGGCCAGCCGCCGTAGAACTTCACGCCCGCGCCGTCATGCAAACCTGCGAAGCAAGACGGCCGAAATCCTCAAGGGGCGCCGGTATTTTTCTAAGGAGCTGGCGACATATACTCTAGCGGCAGCCCTAGTGGTTCTCGCCCTTATTTATGCCGGCCGAAGCGAGCCGAGGTTGGCCACCGCGTGGACACTGTTGGAAAAGGTTGAGGTTTCACCGGCGAAGACTATTTCTCCGCCCAAAGGCGCCGGCAAGGGCTGGGTCCGCTTGGGTCAGTACTCTTCTGTCTCAGAATGCGCCGGGATACTTAAGCAAAGAGTCCGAAAGGATGAACAAGAGGGCAGTAGGGCCGTTGTTGATGAAAAAAACGGGACCATGGCCATTACGGTGTACCTAAAGCAAGAAACCGCTCAGGCTAGAGACGACGCCAAATTCAAGCCGATGCCGGAACCCTCTACCGCGGTCGAAGGCGTTTCAAAAGACGAGCAGCGACAGTTAGAGCAACAGGCGACGGAAGAAGGCGCGACATCATTTCCAAATGACGGCATGACCAAACGGGTGAGAAGTCTCGAGTGCCGTGAAACGCAGCGGTTGGAAAGTGAATCCTGGCTTCGGCGAACATTGAGAAGAATGGCGCTGCTTCCTTAGGGGCAGTATGAAAAAGCCGTGGACTCCGTGTCAAGATTGACAGATAGCAAGTTGTGTTTCAGGACTTCCGTCGTCCTCAAGTGAGCTTGTTATCGTAATCAAAACCACAAACGCTTTGACCGCTTCGCCTCACTCAGAGCTTTTGAATTCCACCAGTAATGCGACGGAGGGAAATTGCACCTTGTGTCGTTCGTGGTGGGTGACGACTTTGGCGAAAATATCGTCGATTTTTTTATAGCTCGGAGATTGCTGCGAAATATTTCATCGATTTTTGAAATGCTCGAGTATACAATAACGTCAACGTCGGAAACTTTTTTTGCGAAAGACGGAGGTGGCCGGATGCGTAACGGGAAAATCCGAATCGGCATTATGGGCCTGGGGCAGATCGGTCGGCACCTCTATCACCTCGCCCTGGAAAAAGATGACATCGAAATCGTCGCGGTGGCCGATATCGGCAAACCGGAAATCATCCAGTACCTGCTCCAAAGCGACGGCGTAGACGAGCCGTCCTGCAAGCTTCAAGACAACTATCTGATCAACGAGAAATTCCGCACCAGAATGCTCCAGCTTGCACGACCGGAAGAGGTTCCGTGGGATGTTCTGGGCATCGACTGCGTCGTCGATGCGACCGGGCGTTATCGTCGTCGTCGGGACATGGAAGCGCATCTGCGCGCAGGCGCTAAACGGGTAATTTTGGCGTCACTTCCATCAGAGCCGATCGACAGGATCGTCATGCCGGGGATCAACGAAGGCCACGCCGTCGGCGCCGACAAGATGATTTCGGCCGGTTCGGCGACGACCAATGCGTTTGCGCTCTTATTGCAGTCTCTGGACCAATCTTTGGGAGTCGACTGTGCGTCGATGACTACGGTCCACGCCTATAGCAGCGATCAGTCGCTTCAGGACTATGCCCACGAAGACTTTCGCCGCAGCCGGTCCGCGGCGGAAAATATTATCCCCAATAACAATGAGTCGGCGCGGTGGGTCGAGTTAGTTTTGCCAAAGTTTGCCGGGAAGTTGAGCGGCTATGCTCTTAACGTGCCGGTCCAACAGGGGTCGTTGCTTGATCTTAACTGTGTCATGCAGGACGCCAACGTCACGGTCGAGCAAGTGAACGAGATCATGCGCGCCGCCGCCGCTGCGCACCCGACGTTGATCGGTGTGACCGATGATCCGATTGTTTCCTCTGACGTGATCGGTTGCCGGCAATCCTTGCTCTTTGATTCGCGCGCGACCATCAAGGCAGGAAAGAGAATGGTCAAAGTACTGGCGTGGTACGAGAGCCTGGGTCATGCCTGCCGCGTACTCGAGGTGATTCGGCACTATAGCCGCCTTGACGGCATCGGAGGTGAGAAATGAGGGTTGCCATTAACGGATTTGGCCGAATCGGCCGTTCCGTGTTTCGTATTCTGGACAAGCGCGCAGACGCCGAACTGGTTGCGATCAACGATGTGTTCGACCACGATGCGCTCAGATATTTGCTCAATTACGATACCGTGATGGGGCGCTTCGAGGGCGCCTTGCGGCTCGAAGGTGACGATCTGGTCACGTCGCAGGGTCGAACCCGCATGCTCCATGAAAGGGATCCGCTCAATCTGCCGTGGCGTGAACTCGATATCGATGTCGTCATCGAATCGACGGGAATATTCACCAGCAGGGAACAGCTTGGCAAACATCTGGAAGCCGGCGCCAAGCGCGTGGTGCTGACGGTGCCGGCGAAGGACGAGATTGATTATACCGTCGTGCTCGGCGTCAATGATGACGGGCTCAAGCCGGAGCACCGCATGATTTCGAACGCGAGCTGCACCACCAATTGCCTGGCGCCGCTGGCCAAGGTGCTCCATGATTCGTTCGGCATCGTTGAAGGTATCATCAATACCGTGCACGCCTACACAAACGACCAGCGCCTGGCCGACGTGCCGCACTCGGATTGGCGGCGCAGCCGCGCCGCGGCGAGGAATATCATTCCGACGTCCACTGGGGCGGCGAAGGCGGTAGGCGAGGTCCTGCCGGAGCTGAAAGGGCGGTTGGACGGAATTGCCGCGCGCGTCCCGGTGCCCGATGGCTCCGTGGTCGATTTGTTTGTCGAACTGGAAAAACGCGTGGGCGTCGAGGACGTTCATGCCGCGATCAAGTCGGCGGCGGAGTCGAAACGGATGAAGGGTATTTTGCAACTCATGGAATCGCCCGTCGTATCATCGGACGTCATAGGAAATTCGCATTCCTCGATTTTCGACCCGGCATTTACCAGTGTTACCGGCGGCAAATATCTAAAGTGCCTCAGCTGGTACGACAATGAGTGGGGCTATTCCAATCGCGTCTGCGATTTGCTGGGTCTGATCGGACGGTGGGGATAACCGTTGCAATTTCGCGAAACGATTGCATTCACCTTCGCGGCTTAGGTTCCCTTGCTGCTTACTCGTTAGGCGTAAAATGGTAAGGGGTTAGGGGAAACCCCTGACGATTACCCGCACTCTTCACGCATTGCGCGGGAAGCGATTTGTCGCTGTTCATGTTTTCGCCGTCAGGGGTTAGGCGTAAGGGGTGAGGGGCAACGAGTGAACGCCTTACTCCTTACCCTTCACGCCTTACGATCTTTTGATTCCTTCTACTTTTTCCACACCGACTCAATAAACCGGCTCTTTTCCAGCTCTTGAATAAGCTCGAGTCGAGCACATTGGCGGGATCGAAAGTTTTGGCGCGCGGATCGCGCAGCTCCACTGCTTTGAGCATGAGCTCGATGCCTTTCATGTTGACGTAGGTCGCTCGGTCCTGGAATCACCCTGGGAGAACGGGTCAGACATAAAAATGATTACAAACTTTTCTCAACCGTAAGGATCAATATAATTGGAGTTCCGGCTGGTTATCAGTCTATTCTTCAAACATCGAGATATCCAAGAGTCTAGCGCCGTGGATGATTCTCAACACGTAGACTGTTTTTCTTACGATGCGAAACACGGCTCGGTAGTTTCCATACAGCAAGTGACGATAATGTGTTCTGAGTATCTCGTTCTCTGGAATGAGGGGGCATCTCTCTGGAAAGCGCTCCAAGGTTTCGATGTGTTCTTCGAGCCGCCCGATGAATCGTTCCGCCGCTTCGGGACTATCCTGGGCGACAAAATTCCAGATTTCTTCGACGTCTCGTTCCGCCGTGCGTGTGATTCTAACGCGAAACCTTGCGGGCATGTTTGAATTCTTTGAGGAAGGATCGGAGGGGTCGAGTGCGTCGGGCAGCGAGGTCTTCTTCCCCACGGGACAGAAGCCGCGCCATATTGGCTGCACTTAAGTGCTTCTCGTAGGTGGTCGTGTCCATCAGAACCGCGTCGGCTTTGCCATTGAGCGTGAGCACCACGGGTCTTTTCGTACGATGGACTTGGTCAAGTATTTCTTTCGTCTTTCGCTTAAGATCGGTGACGGAGCGAATATCTTCGGAAAGTTTCCAGGACATCGAAGAACCTCCTCGGGTAAATCAAGTTGGCATGAAATATAGCACCTTATTTAGTGCTCAACAACGTTGGGAGCCCAGTGTCGCTCATTCCGTTCGATTCATGGTTGATAATCTTCCTCGATCGATCTTGCCTGCGCCGATGCTGATGTTCATAGGGACTTATTTCTTCCACACCGACTCGACAAACCCGCTCTTTTCCAGCTCTTGGATAAAGCTCGAGTCGACCACGTTGGCGGGATCGAAGGTTTTGGCGCGCGGGTCGCGCAGCTCCAATGTTTTGAGCATAAACTCGATACCCTTCATGTTGACGTAGGGGACGCGGTCCTGAAATCGAGTGACAACGTCATAGGTGGTCTTGAGCACGTCGGGATCTCTATTTTGCGCGAAGTCGGCGGTAACCTTCAGGACGAATTCTCGATTTTCTCGATAGAATCGGAGTCCTTCGACAAACGTCTTCATGACCCGCATCACGGTATCGCGATGAGTCCTGATGTAAGTCTTGGTGCTGGCGAAACAGCTGCCTGGATTATAAAGACCGAGCTTGCTCATATCGATGAGCTCATGAAGGCCGAGCTTCTCGGCGGCGATGTCCTGCGGAGGAATAAACGTTGAAGCATGAATCACGCCTTTGCTCAAGGCCGCTAAACGCGTGGGCGCGCCGCCCACGGCGACCATCGCAAAATCACGATCGGGATTGAGACCGCGCTCTTTGAGGATGAAACGGATGACGCTGTCTTCTTGTGAGCCGATAGTGGTAACGCCGAACTTTTTGCCTTTGAGATCGGCGATGGTTTTAACGTCCGGCGTCGAGAAGACGCGCCAGTAGAGCGTGTTGATACCGCAGGCGAGATAAATCGTATCGGCGCCGCCGACGGCCGACGCCACGATCGCCGCGCCGCCGATGAAGCTCAGTGGCACCTGGCCCGAAACCATCGCGGTAGTTAGAATCGGGCTTCCTTGGATATAAACGAGATCGACGTCGAGGCCGTTCTTCTTGAATAAACCGCTTTTGCGCATCACGTCTACAATGCCGAGAGATGCGACCGGAGCAGGATAGCCAATGACGAGTTTTTCCAGTTTCTGCGCGTCTGCGGAATGCGCGCCGCACTTCAAACTGAGCAGCAAAGTTGCTGTGACAACGATTCTGGTGAGATTCAAAGCACTGTTTCTCCGTTGCGCTCGCGGCGCAGTTTCGAGTTTCGGGTTAATCACCTTAGATGAAAGGAGTTCTCTCGACGAATTGTTTTTACTTCTTATAAAGTTGGTCGAAAAATCCCGACTGGCGGATTTCGTCGATCAGGCTGAGGTCCCAATGATCCTTCTCGCCTAGCTGTTTTGCTCTGGGGTCTTCGGCTGACACCAGCTCGTAAATAAAGCGCACCGATTCCGGATTGGGGCGGAGCCCTTTCTCGACCCTTGCCGTGATCTCTTCGTAAAGATAGCTCATGGCGGTGGCATCCGAACTTTTAAAATATTTGGCGAAGACCCTCATGCTTTCTTGCTTGTGCGTGACCATATACTGAATCCCCTCCATGTAGCCCTTGAGAAAATTCATCAGTGTCTTGCGATTCTGCCGGAGAAAAGTCGTCGTCGTATTCAGGCCTCCGCCGAGGATGGCCACGTCAACTTTGACTAGCGCCTTGAGACCATCCCGCGACGCGATGAGGTCCATCGGCGGGGAAAACATCGTGCCGTGAATGATTCCGGCCTTTAGCGCGGATAACCTTCCCGCCTCGTTGCCTCCTATGGACAGAAATTTTACGTCTTCATTCGGGTTCAATCCCTGGTCACGCAATATCTTGACCAAACGGGCGTAGCTGGCGTCTCGCCCTCTGCTAATTCCCAAGGTCTTGCCTTTCAGGTCTCGCCCGCTCTGAATCTCGGGCCGGGTGACCAGTGAATAGCCGAGCGAGTTCATCGTCGTTCCGAGTTTCGTCAAGGCTATGCCCTGCAAAATTCCCTGCGTGACAGCGACATCCGATCCGAGAACCATCTGGACGCTGCCGCCCAACAGAGCGGGGACCGTTCGCGCTCCGCCGCTCAGCAGAATGGGTTCCACATCGAGCCCGTGTTTGCGCCAGATTCCCGCCTCCACAGTGACCCAGCACGGCGTCGAACCCGGACCCAGCGAAGGGTAAGCCACACGAAACTTCTCAGCGGAATCGACATGGGTTGCAAACGAAACCAATGCGAAGAGCAACAGGAAGAGCGGGCTCCAGACTACCCGCAAGATCATTGGTGATCTCATGAAAGGCCTCGACCGGCGGACTCTTGCGTGAGCACAAGCGCCGCCGCTGTCCTATCGTTTATAAAGCTGCTCGATAAAACCGGAGCGGCGAATCTCTTCGACTAAACTGGAGTCCCAGAAATCTTTCTCGGTGAATTGCTTGGCGCGGGGGTCGTCGAGGGCGGCCATCTCCAAGTGAAATCTTATCGACTCGGGATTGGCGCGTAGTTCTTTTTCGAGGCGGCGCGTCGTTTCGTCATAGAGATAACTCATGGCCGTCATGTCGGAGTTTTGAAAGTATCTTTGCAACACCTTCAGGCTCTCGTTTTTTTGATGGACCATAAAATGGATGCCCTCGATGTAGCCTTTGAGGAAGTCGAGCACCAATCTGCGGTGTTGTTTCAAATACGCCGCGGTCGTGCTGATCCCGCCGCCGGGAGTCGGCACGTCGAATTTGGCAAGGACTTTCAATCCGTCGTTTTTGCCGATCAAATCCAGCGGCGGGAACATCATCGTTCCGTGAATGACGCCGGCCTTTAACGCCGAGAGCCGCCCGCCTTCGCCGCCGCCGATGGAGAGAAATTTCACGTCTTCATTGGGGTTGAGCCCGTGGTCGCGCAGCAATTTTGCTAGTCGCACGTAGCTCGCGTCGCGGCCGCGAGAGATTCCCAGAATTTTTCCTTTCAGGTCTTGAACGGATTGGATGTTGGGCTGGGTCAACACCGAGGAGCCGAGCGTGTTCATCGTCACGCCGAGCCGCACCACGGGAATCCCTTGCAGCGACGCCGTGGTTACGCCGGTATCCGAACCGATGAGGAACTGGACGCTCTGACCGATCAGCGCCGGCACCGCGCGCGCGCCGCCGCTCACCAGAATCGGCTCGACCTCCAAGCCGTATTTCTGCCAGATTTTTTTATCCGCCGTTACCCACGACGGCGTCGAGCCCGGCGCCACGGCAGGGTAGGCGACGCGGAGCTTTTCGGCGCCGTCGGCGGCAAAAGCGCCCAGTACCCATACAACGACGGCGATCAACGAAAGCTTGAGGCGCATAAATCACTCCGTGTGACCCTTCCGTTTTCACCACGAAGACACGAAGGGCACGAAGTTTTCGGATGTTTCACCGGCGAGGCGCTGAGGACGCGTCCTTCGACCAAGCTCAGGATGCGCGGCTAAGAAGAATTCCGCTCGTGGTGATTCCTCGACGGGCTCGGAACTGAAGGCCGTCGAGGAAGCCTGCCGTGAGGCTTCTCGAACGGTCGAACCATGCGAACTCTGTGCCTCTGCGGTGAATCCGATTTCGGACCTCCAAATTCTTAAACTTCGTATGACTGTCTTTGAAAATTTGCCCGGCTCAAGCAAATCTTCTTGTCGAACCATGCCTTCCCAAGCAGGGCGCAGAATGCTGCGCCCTGACTTTGCGCCCTTTGCGTTCTTTGCGGTGAAAGTGTTTTTTTCTTCTCTCTTTTTTGGTTACTGCTCTGTCGCGCTACGCTCTTACTGGCGAAAGATTTCGCGGAACTCTTTTTGGTAGCGGTTGTAGCTTTCGCCGAGCGCCGGCGGAATGGGAAAGAGCTTGAGATTTTTCGCTTGCATCTTGGTGTCTATGCCGGGCCGGGACGGAGTGCGGCCGATCGCCAAGACGAGCTGTTGGCCTTCTTTAGAAAGCACGAAGTCGATAAACAGCTTCGCGCTGTTGGCATGCGGGGCTTTCGTGGCGACGCCGATCGGGTGCAGCGATACCGTGATTGGATCGAGCGTGGTGACCCATTCCACCGGAGCGCCCTGTTCCTTCATCTTTTCGATCCGGTGGGCCAATGCCATGCCCATGTGAAACTCGCCGGCCGCCATCAGCTGCGCGATCAATGTCTGACCGCTGCGCAGTTGTATATCCTGTTTCGCCAGCGCCTTCATAAAACGCTCGGCCCTTTCCCTCCCCCAAGCCACGGCCATGGCGGCGTACCAAGAGTACATCTCATCATCCATGGCGATCTTGCCTTTCCATCTGGGGTCGAGCAGATCGTCCCAGCTCTTGGGCGCGTGCTCTTTCGGCACCAGCTTGGTGTTGTAAGCGATGATGTTGTAAGCGTCGAAATAGTCCACCCAATATCCCTTGGCATCCTTGAATCCTTGCGGGTAGGCTGCGCTCTCAGGCGACACGTAGGGCTGGATAAAACCTTCCTTCACCAACTGGTGTGTTTCCACTCCGCGGACGGAGACGAGATCGAAAAATACTTTGCCGACGCGCGCCTCGTTGAGGATACGGTTCAAAACTCTGGCTGAACCCGCGTTGAAAAATTCAGTCTTGATGTACGGATATTTTTTGTTGAAGGCATCGAAGAGCCTCTTGATATCTTCGGTGCTGGTCGAGGTGTACCAAATGAGCGAGCCTTCCTTTTTTGCGCCCTCGATGAGTTTGGCCGTGTGAGCGTCCTGGGCAATCGCCGCTGCGGGCCACACGCAAAGGAACAGAATCAATGCCGAGACGAGCCGCATTTAATACCACTTTCCAGTCAGAAACTGATTGATGTTGCGTTCGATCATACGCGTTTTTCCCAACGGTGCATAAGCGCCGCTCTGCATGTGTCTGGCGACGTCGTCGCGGCTCTTCCGACCGGATTTGATTTCCTGAAGGTTGCCATGAAAATCTTCGAGATAATCATACATCTTCTTGAAATAAGTTCTCCCGGCCTGCTCGCCATCGACCGTCGGCCCATGACCAGGCACGAGATGCTTGTAATGGTTTTCGAACAGCGGCTTCAGGGCCGTGAGCCAGTTGGGAATATTGCCGAAGAACGTCACTGGATGAACTTCGGTGTAGAGCAGATCGCCAGCTATAAAAATTTCGTCCTCTTCAAGGTAAAGCGTCGTGTCGCCCTTGCTGTGGCTGTGGCCGTTCTCGGCGCAATATTTCAAATGCAGAGTTACGCCGGGCAGCGTCAACTTGGTCGTCTCGGCAAAAACGACGTCCGGCAGGGTCAGACTGAGACCGGGAAAGCGCTCGCATAATTCGGGCACCGGTTTGAGCATGCGTTCGAAGTCCGGTTCTCCTTCGTCTCTCATTGCGCCGACGCAGCCTGCGCTGGCGACGATCGGCACGCCGCGCCGGCGAAAATGGAAATTCGCCGAAGTGTGATCGAAGTGCTCGTGGGTGTTGATCAAATACTCGACGCCGGAGCAACCGGTGAGCTTCAGCGCCTCTTCGACCTCGTCGATGCGGCGAATGTCGCCGTCGACGAGCACCGCAGCGCCGTTCGTGCCTTTGACGATGGCGAAATTGGTGGCGCCTTCCGGGCCGACGACGATGTAAGTGGACTTGCTAGCTCGGAGGATCGTCGACTCCATGATTTGAGGGGAATATCTGAACCTGCAAACTCTTGCAAGGTACGGTGTTGGTTCAATTTGATTTCAACAACGTGTGAATGTAGGGGCAGACCTCTGTGTCTGCCCTCTCGGACGGGCGACCACGGGGGGTCGCCCCTACAAGGTTTCGCGAAACTGAACCACTATCTAAAATACCGTTGGGTTGACACGGACAAAATTGGAGTGTTATTCGCCTAGAAACATCCGAAAACTCTGAAAGGATTTTCTCATGATCAAAGAAGGAAAATTCACAATTTTAGAAACACGCGGGGCGGTGGCGAAGATCACGATCAACCGGCCGGAGAAAAGAAACGCGTTGAGCCGCGACGCGATCCGCGAAATTTTGGCTGTCTTCGAAGAATTGCGCAAAGACGACTCCATCGCCGTGGTCATGACGACAGGCGCGGGCGACGTGGCGTACTGCGCTGGGCGGGATCTGTCGGAGTTTCCGACGGAAGGCGGCAAGAACCGCGGCACCGACCGGCGTTCGGAGCCGCGTGCTTATCACGTCGCCGAAGTGATACGAACTTTTCCCAAAGTGACGATCGCTGTGGTGAACGGATTTTGTCTGGGTGGCGGCATCACACTATTGCTGCCGCACGATCTCGCGATCGCATCTGACAAAGCGCAGTTCGGTTTGCCTGAAATTATGCGCGGCTTTCTGCCGTATCCGATTATCGCCACGATGTTCAAGACGTTGATTCCGACCAAGCTTGCTTTCGAGATGATCTTGACCGGCAAGAATTGGGACGCGAAGAAATCAATGGACGCGGGACTGATCAACCGCGTCGTGCCGCACGATCAACTTCAAGACGAGGCGTGGAAGTGGGGCGAGGAAATCGGCAAGTTCGACAAGGTAACTTTAAAATATTGCAAGATGGCGGCGCACTCGTCGATGGAAGCGGCGAGCGTGCCGGCAGCGGCGGAAATTGCATGGCTGATGCAGGAAGAACACGCACTCGTTAATCCGCACGCCTACGCGGGGACAAGAGAGTTTCATAAATAGCTTTTTCAGGGCTTAGTGTGGAAGAGTATTCATCACGAAGATCACGAAGTTTAAGAGTCTGGAGATCCGAATCCGTATTCACCGTAGAGACACAGAGTACGCAGAGTTTTTATTTTTACATTCTCCTCTCCGTGTCCTCAGCGCCTCCGCGGTGAACCATCCGAATCCGTCGTGCCTTGGTAGTGAAAGAGAACAATGGTACCAGGTTGTCCACTCGGACACCTGAAGTGACCCAATTTGAAAGGAGGGGAGATTTGACCACCGACCGATTCGCAAGCGGCGTGCTCGCCCTATTCGCCCTGTTAGTGATTTGGGAGAGCCGCGCGCTCCCCCTCGGAACGTTTCGTCAACCCGGACCGGCTTACATCCCCATTCTTCTTGCATCGCTGCTTTTGATTTTCGCAATATTCCTCGCAGCCGCCGCTAGCCGCGCGCCGTCCTTCTCTTCGATTCACTGGACCGAGTGGCGCCATGCCCTGGCGATTTTAGCGTCGTGCATCTTTGCCGTCGCCGCAATGGAGCGTCTTGGTTATCGCCTGACGGTGCTGCTCGTGCTTGGCTTCCTGCTCAAGGTTGTCGAAAAGCGCGGCTGGGGGGTGACGATAGCCTTTGCTTTGGCTTTGCCATTCGGTTCGTTCTACTTATTTTATACGCTCTTGCGGGTTCCGCTACCGCAGGGGCCGTTCGGTTTATAAAGGAGTGGACGAGATCGCTCCAACACCGAGGATGTAGACTCGAAGATTGAGGATAGCGTTCTTCGAGCCTCTATCTTCGGATTTTGACGCACCCCATGAGCGAAACTCTGCAAAATCTCTATCTCGGTTTCTCTGTGGCACTCACGCCAAGCGTCCTGCTCTATGCTTTTGTCGGCTGCGTCATCGGAACTCTCGTGGGCGTCCTGCCGGGAGTAGGTCCGCTTGCCGGCATCAGCTTGCTGCTTCCCGTTTCCTTCGGTCTGGACGCGACGTCGGCAATCGTTCTGCTCGCCGGCATTTACTACGGCGCCATGTACGGCGGGTCGACGACTTCGATACTGATGCGCATTCCCGGCGAGGCGGCCTCGGTCATGACCTGCATCGATGGCTACGCAATGACGCGCAAAGGCCGGGCGGGACCGGCGTTGGCCATTGCGGCGGCGGGCTCCTATATCGCTGGGACGTTCAGCGTCGTCGCGCTCATGCTTCTGGCGCCGCCTTTGGCGAGCTTTGCTCTGCGCTTTGGGCCGCCGGAATATTTTTCACTGCTGCTTTTGGGTTTACTGGCGCTCGCGTATATGAGCGGCGCTTCCATGCTTAAGTCTCTCGCCATGGCGGCATTAGGACTTTTATTCGGCATGATCGGAATCGATCCGATGACCGGATTCTCTCGCTTCAGTTACGGGCTGGTCGAGTTGGGCGACGGGATCGGTGTGGTGCCGGTGGCGGTGGGGCTTTTTGGCCTTTCAGAGATTCTACTGACCGCGGGACAGCCGGCAGCGCCCGAGGTGACAAAACCGCGGCTAAGTGAACTGCTCCCTTCGCGCGAGGAATGGCGCGCTTCGCTTTGGCCCATCGGCCGGGGGACGGTGCTTGGCTTTTTGATTGGTATCATTCCAGGCTCGGCGCATATCATCGCGTCATTTGTTTCCTACGCCGTCGAGCGGCGCGTCTCCAAACATCCTGAGCGCTTCGGGCAAGGCGCCATCGAAGGCGTCGCCGGACCGGAGTCGGCGAACAACGCGGCAACTTCGGGAGCCTTCGTTCCGATGCTCGCGTTGGGCGTTCCATCCGGTCCGATTCCAGCAGTGATGATCGCGGCCATGATGGTGCATGGAGTCTCACCCGGTCCGCTCCTGATCTCGCAGCAGCCGGAGCTCTTTTGGGGTTTCATTGCCAGCATGTACGTGGGCAACGTGGTGCTTTTGATTCTGAATCTTCCGTTGGTCGGAGTCTTCGTTAATCTACTGAGAGTTCCTTATCCGTTCCTCTATCCGGGGATTCTCATGTTTTGCATTCTCGGCGTCTATGCGGTCAATGGCAGCGTGGTCGATGTCGGGATCATGACGGCGATGGGCGCGCTCGGCTACGGGCTACGCAAGTTTGACTTCGAGACCGCGCCGGTAGTATTGGGGCTCGTACTGGCCCCGATGATGGAGATGAGCTTTCGCCAATCCCTGTCGATGTCTTCGGGCAGCTATAGTATCTTCATCACCCGCCCGATCGCTCTGGTTTTGCTAATGGTCGGGCTGGCGCTCTTGTTATCGAGCATTGTTTCGTTTGTCAGGAAAAATGAGGATTGGCGGCAACGACTCGGATTTGCCAGGCGCGCGCGAGAAAAAAGCCAATTGCCAATTGATTGACCGATTCACGGGAGGTGAAAAATGACAGCCATTCCACACGCGATGTGTTTATTCCAGCGCGTTTCTTTCACGGTTCTACTCATTTTGTTTTTCGGTCTCATTACCGGCTCTTTCGCGCAGGAGAAATACCCCAACCGCCCGATTACGATCATCGCTCCGTTTCCGCCCGGCGGCGTTGCCGATCTGACCGCGCGGCCCGTCGCGGCGGCGTTGGAGAAAGTTCTAAAGAATCCCGTGGTGGTTGTGAACAAGACCGGAGCAGCGGGCGCGGTAGGAATGTCTTTCGTCGCCAACAGCAAGCCGGACGGCTACAACCTCCTGATGGCGCTCTCCAGCATCTCCATCATTCCCGAAGCGGACAAGCTCTTCGACCGCAAACCCGCCTACACCATGGATCAACTCGTTCCCATCGCCTTGATTTCCGCCGACCCGACGATCTTCGTCGTCAGCGCCGATCGTCCGTGGAAAAGCGCGCGGGAGCTTGTCGATGACGCCAAAAAACGTCCCGGACAGATTTCCTTTTCTTCCTCGGGCGTGTATGGAACCTTGCACATGGCGATGGAGATGCTCTCACACGCCGGCGCAATCAGCTTGAAGCATGTTCCATACTCGGGGGCGGGGCCGGCCCTCACGGCAATCCTCGGCGGTCATGTCGACACGCTCGCCTCCGGGCCGGCCGTAGTCATCCCGCATATCAAGGCGGGTAAACTTCGGCCTCTGGCCGGATGGGGCGCTAAGCGGATTCAGTCCCTCCCTGACGTGGCGACGTTCAAAGAGTTGGGATACGACATCGAATTTTATATCTGGGCCGGGCTCTTCGCGCCGCGGGGGACACCGGAGCCGGTGATAAAAAGTGTTCGCGAATCGGTACGCCAGGCAGTGAACACTCCCGAGTTCAAAACAGCGATGGAAAAGCTGGAAACTCCGATCGCGTATCTCGACGCGCCCGAATTCCAGAAATTCTGGGACAACGACGCCAAGATGCTCGCCGCCGCGATCAAGCGCGTGGGGAAGCTGGAGATACCGGAAGCGAAATGAGTTTCGGGTTTCGCGTCTAGGGTTTTGCGTTGTAACCGACAGGTTATAGCGTTGAACTCTAACGGTCTTCTGGGTTTAGTGTGGAGGAGTATTCACCACGAAGGACACGAAGAGCACGAAGTTCGGAGTTTTGATCATCCGAACCCTTCGTGACCTTCGTGGCGAACGAAATCAAGATGATAGTGCCAGGTGACCCACACGGAAGCCTGAAGAGGTAATCTAAGACGGCACTCTTATGACTGCGATCGTTTCCCTACGCGATGTGATTGACGAAATGGAGATCATGAGTGACGAGGCGACGTCCTATATCAATCGCAAGACCGGCGAGATCATCACCTTGACGGACGAAATATCCGCCATGGCCGAAGACCCGGACGAAGCTGCGGAAGCCGCGGAGTAGCAGAAAGATATCTTGCCCAAGGCGCGCGAGGTCGCGGCGTCCGGGGACTTTATCCCATTGCCCGGTAAGTTCGAGATTCACGAGTGGTCCATCATGGAGCGCTTTGCCCGGTCACTTACGGATGCCGCCGTGAGTGATGAACTTGAAGCCGCTGTGCACGGACGGGGAGCTTTTCGCCGCTTCAAAGACATCGTGCACAGGCTGGGGATCGCCGATGGTGGTATCGCTTTCGCGATGCCGCGCTAGAAGAGATCGCCATCGAATTTCTCGAAGCACACGGGATCGCCTACCGCCGGGAGCCACGGCAAGAATGAGAGGAGTTTCTGTCGACTGCTTTTGTCAGGGGTTCTAGATCCGATCCGCCAAAGCGGCGGCAATTCCCGGCACGGATCAGTTGACAAAATTTCTGCGAATGAGGATATTCCGAAACGAAATTTGCTTAAACGAATGGAACCTGTCTGGGACAAGCTGCCAGCGATGGCAAAGCTTAAACGGCTCAGTTAATAGTTGAGCCTGTAGAAAAAATTGGACCGAAATATTTACAAAGAAACGACCTCTACATTTTGCGTTTAAGCGACGATCACGGGTCAGGGAACCATTTTTGTACCCTGAATTTGGGCACTTTGTCTGTTAGCTGGAACTTTTTCTACAGTCTCGTTAGGTGGCATCGAGAACGGTTTGATGTATAGTCGTCAAAGAGCCGGCTCGGAGGGTAGATGTCAGAACTCGATGTCGCCAAGGAGCAGATTGCATACCTCAAGTTTTGGCTTGGGATCTTGGTGGTCGCGGATATCAGTTTGTTCGGTTGGCTTCTCTCCAACGTCGGCAGCGCTAATTTGTTTCTGGTATTGGGCGGTTGTTTTTCTGTTGTAGCGATTACCGTCGGAACCGTGTTTCTGCACCGCCGTATCGAGCGGAAAATCGAAAGTTTACGGGAGCTTTAGTTATGGAAATCATCGTCGCCGCTTTGCTGGTTGCTGTCTCCTTGGTCTTGCTCGCGGTCGCAGTCGACGCGACCCGACACCCTAAGTAAGAGACTTACGCCTCGTGACCATTCGGGGATTGAGACGACCTCAGAGGTCGTTTCCATCCATTGTTCATGAAGCCCGCCATTGTGGCAGCGGCTATCAATATAAAGTGTATTAGGTCCTGAGGTCGGTTCGCGCGAGGACTGAAAGCATCAGGCTCGCAGTCCGAGAGGGCAAGAATCAATTTTTGGCGGCGGTTGTCATTGATGCCTAGTGATTTTTCCCGACCGGACGCCTTGGAGTTGAAGGCATAGAGTGAACTTGTTCCGTCTCAAACGGGTTCTCCACTCTGCGCTGTCTCGCTACTTTACAATCCCCATAGTCGCAACTGACGCGCTGCTCCGCGGTTTAGTCCAACACGTTTTATCCCCTCGTTGCTCTTGCCAGAATTATTTTGGAGCTTGATTGCCTCCAGGCTTTAGGGATAAAACGCTATACGCTAGGCAACAAATGAAGAAAGTTCTACTCCTAATGGCGGTGTCGCTGTCCTTATTGTTAATCCTTACGTACTGGGTTTTGAGAAACACACCTGAGTACCATATTCACAACATGCGAGGTGCAAACAACACTGTTTACTTAGACAGTGATGGACACAGTGAGTACGCCTACGATTCACGCAATGAGATCGTTGACGATTGCGTAAATACGGGCTCATATAATTACGCTCATCCAGTTAAGCAACCTTTCTTGCATTTCTATCAAGACACACTGCCATGGCTTATGTGGGGCACCTGCAAGGAAGATCCAACATCTACTAACGAACGTGTGGCCGCTTATTTAAAAGATTTAGCGTTGGGCGCTAAAGTCTCATTTGGAATTCGCTAATGCTGCCTAACCACGCGCTCCACCCGGACGGCTCCTGCGCAGCCGCCGGTGAGCTTGAGCGTTAGAGCGCGAGGCGAGCCTCATGCGGTTTCATGCAAACTCTGTGTCCGCCTCAGAGGAAGGGGATTAATACCAAATCTGGATCGAGCCTAAAGATTCAGCGAAGGAGGCAGCCGATCCGCATGAGGTAGGCGGCCCTTATGTGATCGTTCAGAGCGGCTTTGAGATGCCCTTAGACAGGCGGGCGATGCTACGTTGAGACGCACGACAGTAACTACATTGGCCACTTCCGGCCACGTTTGATCGAGTTCAGTCGGGCTCGCTTTGCGTTTGAGCTTGCGCGGATGGAAAAGGAACAATTACGTGGAGGTGTCCTTCGCTATGGACGAGTCGGAGTTCAAAGAGGCGCGACGCAAAGATCGGTGTCAAAGATCGGAGATCGGTGTCAGACTTGCCTAACTTTATTAACTATGAGAGCCGCTGTCAGGCTTGACAGACTGGAAAACTAGAATTGACGCTTTGAGTTATGAGGGCGGGCCTGTTGGTTTGGGCGGCGAGTTCTGTTTGTCAAGCCTGACACCGATTCTGCCGATTCCGACTCTTTGTGGACAGCTCAGTATTTGACGGTTGTGGATCCACGGCTGTTCAGTACGATATTGAGTTTGACCAAGAGCTGATTTCTGAGGTAGCCAAGTTGGCGGAAGACCTGAAACACAAGTCAAAGGCGACTTTGAAAAGGCATATGCAAAGCTTTCCAAGGATTGAGTCGAACCCATCGATGTAGGGGACGCGCTGAAGCCTGTTGCTGATCCCCACTGTTGGACGCATTTCCCGAAAGGACGCAACGATGTTAACGTTTACGACAAGGACGATAGAAGAGCAGGTCCCGTTGGAGTGTGTATGCGACCGATGCGGGAAGAAAATCGCTCCGGATGACGTTCTTGAGTGGGAAGAAAAATACTTGATTCGCTTCACCGGCGGATACGGTTCGGTATTCGGCGATGAAGAGCAGATCGAATGTGATCTGTGCCAAGCTTGCCTACATGAACTCATTGGCCCTTTCTGTCGGCGCGTCTAACTGTACGCTGGAGGGGGATGCTCACTCTGTTCGCACCCCCTCGGCGTCGGACGTTAAGCGAGTCGATGACGCGGGCGTATCGTGACATCGGTATCGACCGCATGATCTCCACAGAACTGAGAATGGCCGAGTTCAAGGAGGGAGAAAGACAATGGCACTTCAGGTACGACGGGTAGTCACCGGACATGATGCAAACGGGCGCGCGGTCGTGAAGATCGACGAAGTCTCTAAAAATCTCGTCTCGGGACGGCAAGGGCAGATGGGCTGTGTGGTGTGGACGACGGAATCTTTTCCGGTCGACAACACCGGTGACATCGACGAGGGACTGCGGCAGGTCGGCACGACGTTGAAAAACGGTTCAGTCTTTCGTGTTGTCCAGTTCGCGCCCGGCGTCGCGCCGCGTAACCACCGGACCGATTCCATCGATTATGCCGTCGTTATGTCCGGCGAGATCGATATGGAACTCGATGATACGGTCGTTCATCTCAAGGCAGGCGACGTACTGGTGCAGCGCGGCACGATTCACAATTGGGTCAACCGCGGCGCGGAGCCCTGTGTGATGGCTTTCGTTCTGATCGACTCTAAGCCGGTCGAGGTTGGCGGGAAGATGCTGCATGCGGAAGGTTAGCCGGACGAAATTTAAGAGTTTTGTGGATGGCGGCGCTAATCGGAAGTCAGGCGTCCGAAGTCGGAGGTCAGACGTCGGAGGTCAGAGGTCTGGACGGGGAAATGTGATGTCACTACTTGGATTTGTCATCTCGTTGATCGCAATTCTTTTTTCATCGCCGCTGCTCGCTGCGAGCAAGGCGCCGACGCAGCTCCGCGTCGCGTACAGCTCGATTTCCGGATCCGCGATTGTGCCGTTCATCGCTCTCGACAAGGGGCTATTCGCCAAATACGACCTCGACGTCGAGTTGATCTACGTCGCTGGCTCTCAGGCGATGCAGTCTCTGCTCAGCGGCACGACGCCGATTGGCATCCAGGGTATCGAGCCGGTCTTTCGAGTGAACGCGCAGGGCGGCGACACGGTCATGATCTTGGGATTGGTGACCAAGCCGCCGTTTTCGATCATCGCGCGTCCCGAAATCAAAGACTACCGGGATCTGAAAGGCAAGCCGATGGGCGTGACCCGTTACGGCTCGTCTACTGATTTGCTCCTGCGGCTCACGCTGGACAAGTGGGGTCTCAAGCCGGAGACGGATGTGCCCATTTTACAAATGGGAGGAGTGCCACCGATCTTGGCCGGAATGCAAGCGAAAAAAATCTTCGCCGGACCTCTTTCATTGCCCACACTGGCAAGGGCGAAGCAGGAAGGTTTTCGCGAGCTGGCGGACATTGCCGATTTGGTTCCGGAGTATCAGGTCGCAGGAGTCGTCACGCGGCGCGCGTTCATCAAGCAGAATACGGAGGCAGTTCGCGGGTTTGTTAAGGCGATCGCGGAGGCCACGGCGGTGTTTAAAACCGATCCCGGTTCTGTGAAAAAGGTCATGAGAGAACGGCTCAAGATCGATGACCCGGCGGTCGTCGAGGAAACACAAAAAAATTATCCACGCTACATGCCGAACATCCCATACCCGAGTCGCGTCGGCATCGCCGTTATCAAAGCATTCTTGGAGAAGACCGAGCCGGCGCTGCAAAAACTGTCCGTCGACGATCAGATAGACATGCAGTTTGTGCGCGAGCTCGAGCAGAGCGGGTTCTTTAGCGGTCTGCAGCGCGCCAAGTGAGAGTGAAAAGAATTGGAGTGTAGGAGTGTTGGAGTGATGGGGAGCGAAATCTCGGAGATCCACTACTTCGTTAGCCGAATAGCATAGGATCTCTTCTGACTCCCTCGCCCGCGAAGTGGGAGAGGGCAGGGGTGAGGGTGGGAGCCACCCTCACCTTTGTCATCTCCGTTGAAGACTTTGTCGCGTGTCATTCTGAGGTCCGTTCGACGTGCTCAGGATAAACTCCGCCGAAGAATCTCGACCCGTAAGACGAGATCCTTCACTTTGTTCAGGATGACTCACCTGATCCGTAATGATCGTCGTGATACTGCTTCTACTACGTTACCGCGCAGTGTCGACGTCATATAGAACGGGCGGTGAGTCAATTTCCCACCGGCGCGAACAGTTCGCTGAGCGGCGGACGAGAGGGGATGTAGCCTTGGTCGTTGGCGTACTGAACGAACTTTTCAAGCACGACTTGATTCTCAGGCGTTAAGCCGTGGCCCCAAGGATTGTCGCCGAAGATTTCTTCCTCTTCTTCTAAAATCAGCACCGCGCTCGGAAACGCGAGGCGCTTGGCGTAGTCGTAGGATTTGCGGCAAAGCTTTTCCGCTTCTGTGAATGCGTTGAGCAGACTTGAGACCAGCCACGGCTGTTCGTCAAACAGTGACTGGCGCACGACCAGGGTGTGGGTGATCGGAAAAATTTTCGTCTTGTGAAAGTATTCGTTCACCGTGGCTCTCGGATCTTTGAAGACGCGTCGAATGCGCGGATCCCGTGCGCGGAAGGAGGGCACGACGTTGGGCGGAATCAGCGCGTCGATTTCACCGCGCAGTAATAGCGCTTCGGTTGGCTCGTCCACGACGGTTACTTTGACGCCCGCGGGAGGCTGATGTCCGGCGCGTTCAGGCGCTGAGGTGAACCACTCGCAGTCTTCCGGCCGCACGCCGTGGTATTCTTGAAGAATTCCGCGCGCCCAAAGACCAACGGTCAAACGGTACTCGTCCATGCCGATCTTTTTTCCTTTGAGATCTTCAGGCCGCTCGATGCCTGAAGATGCCGAACAAAAGATGTAAGGATGGATTTGCATGCGCAGCGGAAAAATCGGCAGGGCGATGACCGGCTCGTTGCGGCAGCGAGCCATCATGTACCAGGAAAGGGACATCTCGGCGATGTCGAATTCCTCGTAGACGGGCCGCATGCACGCCTCGCCGGTTTCGGCGCGACGCGGTTGCAGTCTGATTCCTTGCGCCGTAATTTCGCCATTCAGCAGCGGGCGCGTGCGGTGATAGTCGGCGAGCATCAAGGTCAGTTCTAAGTCGTGTGCCATGTTTTCTCCTTAAGAGTTGTCGCGGAGTGCTCTGTTGTTGGAGTGATGGAGTAATGGAGTGTTGGAGTGATGCGGAGGATCAGGGAGCGAGGACCCAATACTCCAGTACTCCAATTTGATTCATTTGTTCTGTCCGCCCGCCTTCATCAAAAACTGCCGGGTGAAGAACTTCTCGGCGCCGCCTAGTTTCTTTGCTTCCGCTTCGATCCGCGTGGCGGAGATTAGCGCTTCGATATCTTCCTTGGTAATCGAGATCGAGTAAAGGTCGGCGAACTGGTTAATCACTTTGCGCACCATTGCCGGATCGCCGAAGGTATTCTTTTTAATGACTGCGGCGGCAACTTTTTCCTGATTGCCTTTTAGAAAATCCAATCCGCGATTGATCGCGCGCAAGATGGAAATGATACCGTCCGGATCGCTTTCAATCTTTTGTTTGCTGGAAACGATTACAACGAAAGGAAATCCCGGCATCACGCTGCCGATGTCGAACAGAGTCGCGAAACCTTTCTTTTCCAGTTCCAGCCTTTCTAAAAAGGAAAACGGCGAGGCATGAATCTTCCCCGATTCCAAAGCCTGGGCGCGAGACGGACTGTTGCCGACACCGTAGAGTATTTTGTAATCCCGGTCGCGCACCAAGCCTTTCTTGGCTAAGCCTTCAACAGCGGCGAATTCCGCGACGCCGCCGGGGCCGGTGACGCCGACCAATTTGCCCTTTAAATCGTTGACCGTGGCGATCCCTTTGGCGCCGAGAAGCGTGTAGTCCATGTACGGTTGAATGCCGCTGATGATCACCATCGGCGCGTTTTGCGCGATGGCTCGAACGGCTGCTACTCCCGCCACCAGCGTATAGTCTACGCCGCCGCCGACGAGGGCCGCCATGGCGGTCGGGCCTCCCCGGATCAGCACTGTTTTGACTTCCAAACCTTCGGCGGCAAAGAAGCCAAAGTCCTGCGCGACGACGAGCGGTAATGTCCCGCTCAACGTAGGAGTGTTGGAAGCGAAATTGACGGGCTTGGCGGAGGCGGCATTAACGCGTCCGACGCAAGAAGCGAGGAAGAACGACATAAGTAGAATAGCTATTGTCTTCATACGATTTTTACTACTTAGCGTCCGCCGATGAATACTCTTCCCCCGTCGCGGGGGAAGATGAAGATGGGGGTGATCCGTGGCTGAACCGGTTGACCAGGAAGTACCCCCCTCTCTCACTCTCCCCCGTTTTGACGGGGGAGAGAACAGATTGTGCCCAGAGCCCACGGTAAACAGCAGTACTCCATCACTCCAAAACTCCATCACTCCAATTTCTTTCTCCTACAGCTCCACCGTACTTGCGGCAAATAGCTCTTCGACTTTTGGTTTCTTGGTGATCAGTCCTTGTTCGTGGGAGAAGTCGATGAGCGTCTCGACCATTTTTCGATTCGCTTTAACTCCGTATGGATAGGGATCGTTACCGAACATCTCTTGTGTCTTGGTCAGATATTCTTTGCCGAAGAAGAGTGCGCTCGGAATATTGTCGACCAACTTAGCGTTGAAATGCTCCTTCGCTTTAACAAAGCCCGTGTACAGATTGAACGCGACCCAGGGATATTTTTTATAAATGTCACCGCGAATCGTGTAGGCGTGGTTGACCGGCAGAAAACCCCATTTCTTGTAAAAACGCGCGCCTTCGGCCATGCGGTCGGTAAAGAGCAGCTTAACTTTGCTCCAGTCGCCGTCTGCGCCGGGAATGCGGTGCGACCGTCCTATTACATTCGGCATGTTTTTCCAGGGGCTGTTGATCGCAGCCACGTCCAATTCGTTGTTCACCAGCATCGACGCCATGCTCTTATCCGGCGGAATTCGCTGAAATGAAATTCCCTGTGGCGGCGTGAATCCGGTCTGGCCGCCATGGCTCAGTTCCTCGGTTCTTTCCATGTACCAGTGGACTTTGTACTGCGACACGCCGAAATCATGTTCAAGGAAGCCGCGCTGCCAAAGCGCCGCAGTCTGTTGATATTCGCCGACGCCGATACGTTTGCCGACGATATCCTCGGGTTTTTTGATGCCGGAATCGGTATTGTAGGACAGCTCGGTGTGAAAAAGCCGCCGGCTCGGAAAAACCGGCAGGGCGATCAAGTCAAAGCCGCGCTCGCGCGCGATAAGATAAGACGACATCGACATTTCGCCGACCTCGAACTCCTGAAATTTCAACTGCCGCCAGAAAGTTTCCGACGGATGCGAATAAGTCGGGACGAGCTCGATGCCCTCGGCCTGGACGATGCCTTTCATCAACGGATCGACCCGTTCGTTGAAGGCGGAAATGAAACTCAATCGTAGTTTGGGCATGTTTTCTCGCTCCTTTAGCGTTTATCAACTTCGGTTGGGGTAAGGGCACGGCATGCCGTGCCCCTACATGGCTTCATGCCAGTCAAGATCATGAGTCCAGCGTTTCTTTTGCGAATAATTCTTCGATTTTCATCTTTCGCGGCGTGAGCCCCTGCTCATGGGAATAGCTGATAATCGTTTCGAGCATCGCAGTGTTGGCCTTGATGCCGTATGGGAAAGGATCTCCGCCCAAAACATCCTGCGTCATCGCGAAATATTCCGGGCCAAAAAAAAGCGCGGCGGGGATGCGCTCCATCAGAGTGTCCGCGGCAAAGGCTTTCGCCTTTACGAATGCTTCGTACAATCTCACCGCAACCGACGGATCCTCTCGGTAGACGTCGCCGCGAACGATGTAGGTGTGGTTGACCGGCACAAAGCCGTACTTCGTGAAAAGACGCTTCGCTTCGGCGATCTGATCGGGAAACAAAGGTTTGACTTTGCTCCAGTCGCCTTCGCTGCCGCGAATTTGAGTCGAGCGGTCGATTACATTGACGGCTCGTGACAAGTGTCCGCTAATCGGCGCCGCGTCGATCTCATGATTGACCAGCATGGTCGCCAAGCTCTTGTCGGGCGGGATGCGATGAAATGAGATTCCCGGCGGCGGCGTGAAGCCGGTGGCGCCGCCGTGGCTCAGTTCGTCGGTTCGCTCCATGTACCAGTCGACTTTGTACTGCGACACGCCGAAGTCGTGGTCCAAGACGCCGCGCGCCCACAGCGCCGCGGTTTGCTGATACTCGCCGACGCCGATCCTCTTGCCGACGAGATCGCCGGGCTCTTTGACGCCGGAATCGACGTGATAGGACTGCTCGGCGTGAAAGAAACGCCGGCTCGGAAAAACCGGGATCGCGATCATATCGGCGCCGCGCGAGCGCGCGATCAAATAAGACGACATGGACATCTCGGCGATCTGAAATTCCTGAAACTTGAGCTGGCGCCAGAAGGTTTCCGACGGATGTGAGTAAGTCGGGATGATCTCGATGCCGTCGGCTTTGATCGTTCCGTCCATGAGCGGCTCGACCCGCTCATTAAAGTTGGAAATGAAACTAAGCGCTACTGTCGTCATGTTAATCTGCCCTTCCAACCCGCGAAGATCTCATTCCTATTACCGCAGCTTGAAAATTTCGTTGTAGAGTTTGACGAGGCCTTCGAAATCTTTGTAGTCCTCCGGATTTTCGACGACGCGTTTGTAGCCGCGAAATAGCCGGGGTGGATTGGGCTCGACGTCTTTTCTGACCGGTATGCGCTGCATGCCTCTGAGCATTTCCTGCCCTTCTTTGGACAGGCTGAAGTCGATGTAAAGCCGCGCCGCATTGGGATGAGCCGCTTTCGCCGCGATCATGATCGGAAACGCGGATACCACCGCCGGCTCCAGCGCCAGCCAGTCCATCGGCGCGCCTCTGGCGACCATGCGTTCGAAGGTTTGGTTGTAGGAAATCGTCAGCGGGTATTCGCCCGCAGCGGCCAGAGCGACGCGCTCGGTGTTGCCGCGCTTCATCGATGGCTCGATGGCGGCGATGCGCCGAAAATAGGCGATGGCTTTTTCACGTCCCCATGCCCGCATCAATCCTTGCAGCATGCCATAGGCTTCGTTGTCGAAGGACAGCTGGCCGCCTTTCCACTTGGGATCGACCAGCGCTTCGTAGGTGCGCGGAACGTCTTCGCGCTTGACCAGTTTGGTGTGCCATCCCAGCACGTAGGAAATCACGTAATACGCCGTCCAGTAACCTTCCTTGTCGACGAGATCGTCATCGATCATTTTCGTTTCCGGCGAGCGGTAGGAAGCGAGCAATTTGCGATCGAGCAGCGGCACGACCATCTCCGCGCGGCCGACGGTGACATCCCAAAGATTCTGCCCGGCGCGGGCTTCGGTGAAGATTTTGTTCAGCAGCGGACCGCCGCCGGTGCGGAAAAGGGTAGGTTTGATGAATGGATACTTCTTTTGAAAACGGTCGATGACCTCTTTGCTCTGATCGAGGGTCATCGTAGTGTAGAAAACCATTTGCCCTTCCTTTTTCGCGCCCTCGATCAGTTTTGGATCGGGCTGACTTTGCGCGATTGCTGCATGCAGGCTAGCGAACAGCAACAACGTCAATCCAGAAACGGCCGCAGCCAAACTCTTATTGTGCATAACCCTCCCTGAAATCCAGACGCCAAATCTGATTAATTAATCCGATCATCAAATATCGAGTGTGCTCTCTGCGAATAACTCCGGCACGGTCAATTGGCGCGGCGTAAGCCCCTGCTCGTAAGAAAAGCCGATGATC
>Ga0184633_10000036_pt1 | contig 33223 bp, 34 predicted proteins | sample PLM31_170_b1_FD_133156 | JGI IMG/M metagenome (GOLD analysis project Ga0184633, IMG submission 133156) | Groundwater sediment microbial communities from an aquifer in East River, Colorado, USA - PLM3-1_170_b1 | ecosystem: Environmental > Terrestrial > Soil > Riparian zone | place: USA: East...
ACCACTTCATCCGCGCGATCAACGCACGGACGAAGATGGTCGTGGGCCGCGACCATCCCGTCGAGGACGGGGACGTCATCAAGATCGTGGCGAAGGCATGAGCGAATCGTTTGACGTTCGGATCATCACGGCCTCGTACCGTCGCGAGCCCAAGGAGGGTCCGGAGGATTCGCAGGAACCCGTCATCCAGCTCTTCGGCCGAACTCGGGACGGGATGAGCATCGCGATTGAATACTCCGGGTTCAAGCCATACTTCTTCGTGATCACGCCGACCCAGGCGCTCCGCGGCGCATTCGCCCGGGACAAACAGGTCGCCGCGTTCGAGGACGTGACCCTGGAAGTCGAAGGCCGGTCGACGCCGTGTGCAAAGGTCGTCCTCCGGCAACCGTGGAAGACCCCCGAGTACCGGGAGAAAGCCCGCAAGTTCGGTTCGACGCCTCTCGAGGCGGACATCCCGTTCCAGCATCGTTTCATCTACGACATGGACCTCGGCGCGGCGGTGCGGGTCCACGGGACGCGCGGGGATCCCCGGGGCAGGTACACGACGAACCTGTTCCTCGTCGCGGAACGCTTCGAACCGTGCGATCCGTTTCGTCCGGCCCTCCGCATCCTGAGTTTCGACATCGAGAACTCGATCCGGGACAGACACATCTTCTGCATCGGCGTCGCCTACCGGGAGGAGGGAGAGATCAAGACCCGTATCCTGACGGGGAACGAGAAGGAGATCATCGAGCGCTTCGTGAAGCTGATCGACGAGCTCGATCCCGACATCATCTCCGGATACAACATCGACGGATACGACTTGCCGGTCCTCATCGAGCGCGCGGCGAAGCACGGCATGCTGCGGCTCGGCCTCGCGCGGGACCACTCGACCTTCTTCCATCTCGGAGAGCGGTTCTGGCGGCTCGACGGCCGCATCCTGACGGACGTCTGGTGGGCCGTGAAGGCGGAGCTGCGCCCGAAGCAGGAGACCCTCGACTACGTCGCGAAGCAGCTCCTCCATGAGGGGAAGCACGAGCTCCAGCGGCGGAAGATCGACGAGGAATGGGAGCGGGACCGGGACAAGGTGATCCGCTATTGCATCAACGATGCGGAACTCTCCCTGAGGATCCTGGAGCGCGTGCGTCGGATCGAGAAGACCCTCGACCTCGCGGCGGTGAGTAAGCTCCCCCTCGAGGACGTCCTCCATGGCCGCACGTCGAACCTGATCGACTCGATCCTGATCCGGGCCGCGGACCGAGCGAAGGTCGCCGTGCCGATGATGAAGATGCGCGGTGGGCGCGTGGAACAGATCGAGGGCGGCTACGTGCACAGCTTGCAGCCCGGGCTGTACGAGTGGGTCATCTCCCTGGACTTCCGGGCGATGTACCCTTCCCTGATCATCGAGAACAACATCTGCTTCACGACGGTCTCGTCGGCAGGAACGATCGCGAGCCCGACCGGTGCGAAGTTCCTCGCCGCAGACGTGAAGAAGGGCCTCCTCCCTGTGATTCTTGCGGACTTGATGAAGGACCGGCAGGACGTGCGGACGAAGATGAAGGAGACCGCGGACCCGCAGATGAAGGAGTTCTACGAAGGCCTCCAGGCCGCGATCAAGGTCCTGATGAACGCCTTCTATGGCGTCCTGGCCTCGTCGTTTTACCGGTTCAACGACCCGAAGGTCGGAGCGTCGATCACGGCGTTCGCACGCGAACGGATCAAGGGGATCATCGGGGAACTCGAAACGGACGGCGTGAAGGTCGTCTATGCGGACACAGACTCCGTTTTCTTCCAGTCTCCCACGCCCGGGCTCGAGTCATCGTGGGACTTCGCGCGGAAGACGGCGGAACGGTTCTCCCGCGGGCGAATCTCGATGGAGGTCGACAAGATCTACGAGACCCTGTTCAGCCACGGCCGCAAGAAGCGGTACGCGGGCAAAGTCGCCTGGCCGGAGGAGATGCGGGGCCAGATGGTCGTTCGGGGGTACGAGATCCGTCGCACGGACGCCTTCGACCTGCAAAGCGAGGCGCAGCGCCGCGTGTTCGAAAAGATCCTCGACCGAGACCTGGACGGATCGATCGCCCTGGCGAAGCAAATCGTTGCCGAGGTCCGCGTGGGCTCTCCGGCCCTCGAAGACCCGGGGCGGGATCCGATCGAGGCCCTCGTGATTTCCCGGACCGTGAAGGAGGAGAACCACTACGTGAACCCGAACTCGATGAGCAACGTGATCGCGGCGCGAAAGCTCGAGGAGATGGGCGAGGAGTTCATGCCGGGCATGAAGGTCTCCTGGATCGTCACGGATTCGAAGAAGAGTCCGATGGAGGTCGAGCCCTACGTGTCCGGTCGGCCCTTCGACCAGCGCCCGGATTGGGAGTACTACGCGCGACGGGTCGCGCAGACCCTCGCCTACATCACGGAGGCCTACGGCTGGGACGAGAAGGCGCTGTTCACGGGCACGCAGCCCGCGCAGCAGAAGTCCCTCTTCAGCGAAGACTTCAACGGGGAAGGCGCGCCGTCGGAGGGAGTTCGGAGAACCGAGAAGAAGCTGACGCTGGAAGATTTCTTCTGAGGTCCGACATGCCCGTCACCGACGCCCTGTGCCGATTCTGCGGGTGGGAGGGGGCGAACCCGGTCCGCGACGCCCATGGGAGCCTCTTCTGTCCCGAATGCGGCCGTCCCGCCGATTACAAGTTCGTCGTCGAGGAATTGAAGCGCCAGGGACTCTGGAAGGCGTGAGGATGGCGCGGCGAGGGCCTCGCGTCGTGGCCATCGGGGATGCGATCGTCGATCGGATCACGCCACCGATGCCGCATCTCCCGCCCGGAGATTATCAGGGATACGTGGAGGCGTTCGAGACGCTCCCGGGTGGCAACGCGACGAACTTCGCCCTCCAGATAAGTCGGCTCGGCGCAACGACCGCGTTCGTGGGGGTCCTCGGCCGAGATGCGAATGCAGCCTTGCTCCGGGATGCATATCGACAGCATGGAGTCCGCGCGATCTTGCGGACGGACCCGAGACGCCCGACCGGGGCGACCGTCGCCCTCTCCTGGATCGGCGGCGGCCGAGCCCTGATCACGTCCCTCGGAGCGAACGGCGGATTCCGCCTGCGGGACGTTCCGCCGTCCGTGTTCCGGGGCTTCGATCACGTTCACCGGGCAGGCTTCTGGTGGACGCCCCATCTCATGGGTCGCCCCACCGCGCAGATCCTCGCTCGCGCGCGACGCGCCGGGGCGGGGACATCCCTCGACATGTCGACGGACCCTCAGGGCTGGCGTCCAGGCCGCCTCCAAGCGGTCCGCATGTGCCTTCCCTTCGTGGACACATTCTTCGGGAACGAGGTCGAGGTGCGCGCCCTAAGCGGCAATTCGTCGTGGTTCGCAGCGGCCCGTCGAATTTGCAAACTGGGTGCGAAGGAGGTCGTGGTCCACCGCGGGGCCCGCGGCTCCGCCAGGATTGCGCCCGATGGAGTCACGAAGGTAGCCTCGTTCTCGGTCCCCGAGGAGAATCCGACCGGTTGTGGGGACGTGTTCAACGCGGGATACGTGTACTCACGACTGCGTGGCGATTCCGTTCCCGATGCGTTGCGCTTCGCGAATGCGTGTTCCGCCCTACACATTCAGGACCGACGGCATCCCTATGCTCGAATCTCGGAGGTCCGGCATTTCCTCGCATCGCGATTCGCTCGGTCCTAGGCAGATTTTCACTTTCGCGCATCTCCCTCTCCGGTCCTCGTTCATAGAGGGGGCCTGCATATGAGCCGGATATGGCCCTCGCCTCCTCGCGTGTCGATTCCCCTGTCCCCCCTGAGGCGTGGACCATGCTGGGTCGGACGGATCTGGAAGCGTATACGTGCTGGGATTTTCCGACCCAGTCCGACGGCCATCCACGGGCGGGCGACGCGTCTTTCAACGGCGTGACCCCGGCCCGCTGTGCGGCGAACCTCGTCCGCCGATACACTCGGCCGGGCCAGCTCGTGATCGATCCGATGGCCGGCTCCGGGACGATCGCAGACGTCGCTCGGTCCCTGGGTCGGCGGACGATTTCGTTCGACCTGGCACCACGGCGGCGGGACATCCTGCGGGCGGACGCCCGAGCGTGGCCTCTTCCGGACTCCGTCGGCGAGCTCGCGGTCGTCGATTCGCCGTATTCCGACAACATAACGTACGGTCAAGATCCGCGGTGCCTCGGACGGATCTCCTGCGGCGACGCGCGCTTCTACGACGAGATGGCCCGAGTCGCCGCCGAGGCTGGGCGGGTCCTGCGGCCCGGGGGGATTCTCGCGTGGATCATCGCGGATCAATACCGAGGCGGAAAGTATACGCCTGTCGGCCTTCGCCTCCTCGGTCGCCTTTCCGAAACCTTCGAGGTTTTGGATACGATCGTCCTCGTCCGGCACCACGATCGGTCCGCGTCCCCCATGTGGGAGCACCGGGCGCGTCGGTTCAACTTCTTCCTTCGCGGCTTCAAGTTCCTCTTCATTCTGCGGAAACCAGTTGGGACCATGGGAGGTTGAACGATGGAGCGAACGATGGAGTGGACGCCTGGGACTTCGAGAGCGATTGTGGCGGCGCTGCGAGAGCGTGTTCGAACGGCCGCGATCCGCCAAGGGGACCGAGTCGTGGAGCACGTGGGCGAGAACTGGATCTCGTGGCGGAGCCGGAAGCGGAATCGAGTCTTCGCGGAGATTCGGCCTCTCCGCGGACGGGTCCAGGTGTTCATCCTTCCCGACCCTCGGGAACTGCGCGACGGCGGGGGACTCGCTCTCCGTGCACCCCGAACCCAAGGATGGGGATGGTTCCGATCGCGGCTCGAAGTCTCCTCGATGGCGCGGGTTGAGCCCGCGGCGCGGCTGATCGTCCAGTCGTACGAACACGTCGTCCGCGCGGAAAACGGAGGTCGCCGTCCGCCACCGGCTCGGCGGAGGCAAGGCCTTTAATAGACCTCGGTCTTTGGCGCGGCGCTTTCACGACCCTGGTCGGGAGTTGTACCTTCGGGCGAATCCGAAAATCCAGGGGGTTGGGAAATGGCCGAAGAAACCCCGAAGGCTCCGGAACCGGAGCTGAGCATCGTTGGCGGAGAGGAGGCGAAGGCGCCGGCGCGCCCTCGAAACCTCTACGCGTACGTCAAGGAGGCGTGGAAGAACCCGCGAAGCGGCGTGGTTAAGGAGACGCATTTTCAGCGGATGGTCGAGTGGCGCCGCGGCGAGGCATTCGTTCGGATCGATCGGTCCACCCGCGTGGACCGGGCTCGGGAGCTGGGCTATCGCGCGAAGCAAGGCTTCGTCATCGTCCGAGCTCGGGTTCGTCGGGGTGGGCGGCGAAGGCCCAAGCCGATGGGCGGCCGCCATCCAAAGCGTCGCGGACTCCGGAAGATCACGATGGCTAAATCGATTCAGCGGATCGCGGAGGAGCGGACCGCAAGGCACTACCCGAACATGGAGGTCCTCAACTCGTACTGGGTGGGCGAGGACGGGACCCACAAGTACTACGAGGTCATCCTCGTGGACCCGCAGCACCCCGTGATTCGCAATGATCCGAAGATCAACTGGATCTGCGAACCCGGGCACCGGGGACGCGTGTTCCGAGGCTTGACGTCCGCGGGGAAGAAGGGCCGCGGGCTCATGTACAAAGGCAAGGGAGCGGAGAAGATCCGACCGAGCATCAGCCGCCACGGGCGGCTCGGCAAGTGATCCTCACCCGGATCGGATCCGTGCGGCCATCCGTCCGATCTCGTTCTCCTCGAGCGCGATGACGGGCTCGAAGATCGGGACATCGAGGGAGGTCCGCTTCGCCGGGTCGAAGGCGTCCCATCTCGTCCCCAGGAAGACGGCCTCCGCCCGCGCGATCCGCGCGACCTCTCCGATATCCCCGTCCTCTCGGAGGGCCAGGACCTTGAGGCGGACATCCCACCTCCGCAGCGGCTCGGCAATGACATCCCCATCTGATGTAGCCACGGCGATCCGACAGCCCCGCTTCATCCCCATCCAAGCCGCGACCAAGCCCGCATCATCATGGACAACCGCGAGGGCGCGTCCCTGGCTGCCGAGCGGAAGGCCGCCTGGTCCGGACGAAATCGCTCGGAAGACGAACGCGCGGTTCCGACGAACCTCGATATGAATCTCGACATCGGGATGATTGAGGTTCACGCGGACGTCCGGGTGCGCTCGACGAATGTCGTCGCCGAGTGCGCGGGCGAGGTCTTGACTCGTGAACGGGTGGGTCCCGACGCGCCGGACTCGGAGCGCGAACGACCGGCCGGGGGAGAGGGCCCGTGCCGTCTCGGACAATACGGCCGGTCGGAGGGAATCGAGGTCCGCATGCACCTCCGTCGCTGGACTGAAAGACACGACGCCGAAGACGCGCCCGAGGATCCCCTGCGCCCGCTCGAGGTCGTTCGCGTGCACGTAGACGCGGGCCTCGTCCGCCTCCGTGATGCACTCGACGCCCTCCGCGGCGAAGAGGTCCTGGATGTTCGCGACGAGGCGGTCCCGCAGCTGCCGGCGCACGAAGCGGCTCTTGAGCGCCAGCTCGCCGAAGCGCACGAGGAGGACCATGCCGACCGTCCGCATCCCATACTCCTCGTTAGTAATTAATACGGCCCAGGCTTACGAGCCGTGTGGACGTCCTCCTCCTTGTGATTCAGGCCGTCCTCATTTTCGCGGTCGCATTCATCTATTCGAACTTGGGACTTGGTGGCGGGCTTCTCTTCGTACCGATCCTCCTGTCGACCGGCGTCTCGTCGAAGGATCTCGCGGTACCGATCTCCCTGACCCTCACGATTATGACCGCGGCATCCTCCGTGATTAACCACCACCGGCGCGGTCTCGTGGACTTTCAGCTCGGCAAGTTGCTCGTGGCGGGGGCCTTGGTCGGAGCGGCGATTGGCACGTTCTTCACGCTGAGGGTGCTGAACGAGGAGACGTTCAAAGCGTTCTTCGCGGCCGTCCTGCTCGCATTCGGCGCCTACATGGTCCGAGACTGGGTGAAGAACGCCCGGTCCGTCGATGAGGACAATGACGTGCTGTTGACCCGTCCCCGGGTGTTGGGGACCGCGGGAGCGACGGCCGGATCCGGATTTCTGTCCGGGAGCATGGGAATCGGCGGTGGCCTGTTGAACGTCCCTCTTCTCGTCTACGTCCTGGGCCGCAAGACGCGGAAGGCGATTGGGACGTCGTCCCTTCTGATTATCCCGACCGCCGCGATGGGATTCGCCGCTTACATCGCGGGCTTGGTCCTGAAACCCTCGGGTTTCGCAATCCCGGAATCATATCTGCTGATTCCGATTCTCATGCCCGTCGTCTTCGTCGGCTCGTACCTGGGTTCTCGGTGGGGTTTGGCGAAGCTCAGGACGAGATCCGTAGCGCTCATCTTCATCCTCGTGCTGTTCATCGCGGCGGGTAAGCTGCTGTACGACCTGCTCTGAGCGATTCGACGCCTTCCTCAAGCGACTCACGGTGCGATCGTGTCACCGGTTAGGGATAAGCCCGCGGCGGCGACTCGCCCACTCCTGCGTCCGGGAAAAGACCCAGCGGTCCACGAGGATGCCAATCACGAGGATCACAATCATGACCCCCATCACCTGCGCGATGTTCCCCACGTCCCCCCCTCGCCCAAGCAGGAACCCAAGGCCCACGGTCGCGAAAATGACCTCGGCACCGATTAACGACCTCCAGGCGAACGACCAGCCCACCTTCGCCGCGGAAATCAGATGAGGGAGGGCGGCCGGGACGGTAACCCGGAGAATCAAGTCCATCCCGTCGGTCCCCATGTTTCGGGCCGCCTGGAGATACACGGGCGGCACGGTCCGCAACGCGTCCGCGAAGGAGACGCTTACGGCGAACAGAGAACCGATGATTGTGACGAAGAGGAGGGCGGCCTCCGAGAATCCGAACCAGAGCAGGCTGAGAGGCACCCAGCCGATCGAGGGGAAGGTCTGCAGCCCAAGGACGTACGGCTGGATCCCCTTCCCGAAGGTGACGAAATGGACCATGAGGAAGGCGAGGAGGGCTCCGAGGACAAGCGAAATCAGGAAGCCGACCGCAAGTCGGGAGAGGGTCACGCCGATCGCACGCACGAGGACGGTCCCATTCCAGAGATCGAGGAGAACGCGAGCGACCGCCCCAGGACTGGGGAACAGAATCGGTTTCCATATCTGCAATCGGAAGATGAGTTCCCAGATGGAGACAAAGGCCACTGCGACGACGACCATCGGAATCAGGTGCCGGAAGTTCCGGGTGGAACGCGGCTCCCGGTTGCGCTTCACAGCTGGGCTCGTAGCTGGTTCGACCATTGGACCTCTTGCTTGAGGATGTCGTTCGACCGACGGATCGCCTCGACAACTTCGAGATCCTCCAACGTCCGAGGCCTCCGTGCGCGGTTGTCCAGGACCGTGCTGACCGTGCCCGGCCGGCCGGACAGGACGACGATTCGGTCCCCCAGGACCGCTGCCTCGCGAACATCATGGGTCACGAAGAGCGTCGTCGTGCCGCTCCGCAGCCAGAGGTCTTGGACGACGGACTGCATCTCCTCGCGGGTCTGGACGTCCAGCGCCGCGAAAGGTTCGTCCATGAGGAGGACCCGAGGACGCAGGACCAGGGCGCGGGCGAGAGCGACCCGCTGCTTCATTCCTCCGGACAACTCGTGGACCCGCGCGCGCGAGAATCTCTCTAGTTGGACCATCTTGAGGTATTCGCTGACCCGCTCCCTCCGCTTCTTCCGCCGGACGCCCGACACTCGAAGGCCGAATTCGACGTTCCCCTTCACATCGAGCCACGGGAAGAGGGCGGCATCTTGGAACACGACGATCCGGTCCGCGCCTGGACCGCGGATCTGCCGGCCGTCCATTTCTACCCAGCCCGTCGTCGGCTCTTCGAGGCCTGCGACTAAATTCAGCAGGGTCGATTTCCCGCATCCGGAGGGCCCAACGATTGTGATGAACTCGCCCGCTCGAATTTCCAAGTTGACGTCGCGGAGGGCATTCATTTGCCCAGTCTTGCCTTTGAAGCGCTTTCCGAGCATGACGAGCTTCAGGGTGGCGCCTTTCATAGTCCAGTCACCGGGGGCAGACCCCTCATCACCAAGATTTCATTGAGCAGGGCCAGGTCGTACAGCGAATCGGCCTTTGTTTCCCGCGGGACGAACCCGAGATCTTGCGCCCAGCTCAGGTAGGTCGCGAGTGACGGTCCGATCGGATCATACGTGACGTTGAAATTCATGAACGCGGCGGTCACCGTGTCGTCCGGGAGACGATTCTCGGTCAAGTTCCAGATCATCTCGTTGATGATCTCGCGGTCAGCCTCGTCTGCCTCTTGAAGTTGGAGCGTCACGTTCACGTACGCGTTGAGGAACTTTTCCATGATGTCCCGGTGTCTCTCTAGATATTCCTGCGTGGTCACGAGGTGTGTCGTCACGAAACGCCCGTCGGGCCACAGGGTCCGTTCATCAACGAGCAGCTTTGCGTCGGCCTCTGGGTCTAGGAGAAGTCGAGTAGCCCACGGCTCCGGAACCCAGGCGCCGTCGATCTGCCTTTGCTGGAAGAGGGTGAGGATGTTCGCGTGTGCCGCGTTGATCACATCAACGTCCCCGCCCTCGTCGAGGGTCTTGTGCCCCCTCGCCAGCAGATAATGCTTCAACGCGATGTCTTGTGTGTTCCCGTACTGGGGTGTGGCGAACCTTTTGCCTCCGAAGTCCTCGTCGCTGACGAAATTGAGGTACGACTGGACGACAAAGAGAGCGCCTCCGCTAGATGCCCCTGCGATGACCCGGAGGGAGTCAGGGCCCGCCAGCGCGAGGCCGTTCAAGGTGGGGGTGGGCCCCACGAACAGGACGTCGACTTGATTCGATAAGAGGGCCCGTATGGCATCCGGACCCGCGTTGAAGGTCATTGGCTGGATCGCGAATTCGTCCCCGAATGCCCGTTGATACGTGCCAGTCGCAATGCCGTATAGCGCCTGGGCGTGGGTCACGTTCGGGAGGAAACCGAGGCGCAGCGTGGAGGCCGAGGGGGCGGTCGAGAGGTAGCCCGCGAGGACCGCGACCGAAAGGAGGACCGCCGCGATCGACACGGCTGTGAAGGCGACATTCGTGCGCAGGCGTCCCACACCCCCCGTGAACCCCCGCGGATGATATAGTTTAGCCGCGGCCCTCCGAGCCGCGTCGCTCAATCCTTCATACTCCGAGACACACACCCCAAATATTGGCGCACGGTGCGCGGGTCTCAATCGAGACTCGAGGATGGGATGGGCCGCAACGACGGGTCGAACTGGTTCTACGCATCCCTACCGTGGGGGATCCCCGGAAGCCGGACGTGCGCGTGCGCTTGGCGCATTCAACGCGGTCCAGGGATTCGGGTCGATTTTCGGGCCGTTGCTTCGCGGATTTTTCGCGAGATTCTTCGGATAAGGTCTGCCTTTGCCACGAGTGTCGGGCTCGTCGTCATGGGTTCGGGACTCTTATGGGAGGCTCGCATCCGGGATGCGTGATACGGTTACGAAAAGGATTAAGGAGACCGCCCGTTCCTCGAGTCGAGGGGGCCTTTGAAAGTCCTCATCCTCGGCGGATATGGCGCGATGGCCCAATCGACGGTCCCGGATCTCCTCTCGAGTCCCGGCGTCGAGCGGGTCGGGATTGCCGGCCGGAGTGAGGCGAAGGCAAAGGCATTCGCCGCCGCACAGAAGGACGATCGTGCCGTGGCGGTCTCTATCGACGCGCGGGATTCCCCGGTCCTCGTCCGGGAAATGAAGCACTGGGACTGCGTGATCCACAGCAGCTGGTACGATCTGAACGTCCCAGTCACGGAGGCGGCGATCGAGGCGGGCATTCACTACTGCGATCTCGGCGGCCTCTATCACCAGACCCTGCGACAGCTGAAGCTCGACGCCCGCGCGAAGGACGCGGGCGTCACCTGTGTCCTCGGGATTGGTTCGACGCCTGGGACGATGAACGTGATGGCAGCCTACGGGGCGAGCAAGCTAGACCGGGTCGACGAGGTGTTGCTTCGCAGCAGCGGCGCGGTCGTGTCCGGCGGCGAGACCGGGACATTCGTCCCGCCCTACGCGATCCGGACGATCCTCGACGAATTCTCGATGGATGCGCCGATCCTCCGCAAAGGGAAGATCCGGTTCGTCCCCGCGCTCTCCGGCCTTGAACGATCCGAGTTCATGCCGCCGGTCGGCGTCGTCGAAGGATACTTCACGATCCACTCAGAGCTCGCGACGATGCCGAAGACAATCGGGAAGGGCGTCCATGAGATGGACTTCATCGTCGCGTTCCCGCCCTCGTTCCGACAGACGATTGAGACGATTGTCCGCCTCGGGCTCGCGAGCCGCGACGAGATCGCCGTCGAGGGAACGAAGGTTCGCCCGTACGACGTGACCTCGACCGTGATCGACGGTCTGCCGAGGCCGAAAGAGGCGGAACTCGACGTGGACATACAGCGATGCGTCCTCATCGGCGAACGCGGCGGGAATCCAGTCACTTTGCGGTATGAGGCTGTCACCTGGCCCCACGAGAAATGGAACGTCGGCGGTGGCGTCGTCGACACGGGCGTGCCACCCTCCATTGCGGCTCAGTGGATGATCAAGGGGCAGACGAAGGGACCCGGGATCCTCCCTCCGGAGATTGCTTTCGAGCCCATGGCGTACTTCAAGGAACTCTCTGCCCGCCGCCGCGGCATTCGGGTGACGGAGATTGCGGAAGAGACGCGACTCTTGAACTGAGTCGAACCGGCGCCAATCAGGCGCTGGGAGGGTGGGCCTCTCCGTACATCGCTGCTTGCTCGCCCGCCGCCTGCAGTTGAATCGAGGGCGCCTTTTCCCGATGCCGACCGGCCTCCTTCGCAATCGCCGCGAAGGCGCCGTCCGCGACCTCGAGGGCCCATTCGATGTCCTCTTCCGTGTGCTCCGTACAGAGGAACGCGCGCTCGCCAGTGTTTGGAATCCCGAAGAGGACGTTGTTCCCCAGGCAATGGATGAACCAGTTCCACCAGCGGCGGGTGTTCGCGCTCAACGTATCGCGGAAGTTGCGGATCTCATCCTTCGTGGTGAAGTACACATTCCCGATCGAGCCGACGTACTCGACCCACGCCGGGAGTCGTCGATCGTCGGCGAGATCCTGGAGGCCGCTGAACAGCTGCCGGCCGAGTCGGTTCACGGTGTCGTAGTATTCCGGATGCTCCCCGAGGATCTGGACCGCCTTCAGGCCCGCGGCGACTCCGATTGGATGTCCGTTGTAGGTGCCCGCGTGGAACGCGGCATTCTGCCATCCGCGACCCGGGTCGAGGACGGACATGATTTGGGCCTCCCCGCCGAACCCGGCAAGCTGGAATCCGCCGCCTGCGATTTTGCCGAAGGCTGTCATGTCCGGGCGGATATCGTAGTACTCTTGGGCGCCGCCATACGCGAGGCGGAAGCCCGTCAGGACTTCATCGAAGATGAGGACGATCCCCCGCTTGCGGGTGATCTGTCGGAGGCGCTTCAGATAATTCCCCTTCGGCACGATGACTCCCGGGCCGCACAGCACGGGCTCCACAATCAGAGTGCCGACGTCGTCGTTCTCCTCGAGGACTGCCGCGGTGCCCTCGATGTCGTTGTACGGATAGATCACAACCGTGTCGGAGACGGCTTTCGGGATGCCGCGTCCGTACGGGAGCGGCTTGTACCCAGTGTTCCTCCGGGCCATCCGGGCGTCCATGTCGAGGCTCTGGAGCACGTAATCGTGGGCGCCGTGGTAGGCCCCTTCCGCCTTTGCAATCTTCTCGCGCCCCGTGTACGCACGGGCCGTGCGGATCGCGTGCATCGTCGCCTCGGTCCCGCTGTTGCAGAGGCGAATCTTCTTCATCGAAGGCATCGCCTTCTGAACGGCCGCGAGATAGTCGATGAAAAGTTCGCTCGTCACCCCGAGCATCGAACCGGACTCGAGCTGCTTGATCACCTCGAGGGCCACATCCCGGTTGTTGTGCCCGAGGAGCAGCGCGCCGAACCCCATCATGAAGTCGAGGATCTTGTTGCCGTCGACATCGTAGATGTAGCCGCCGTCCCCGTAGTCCGCGAGGAACGGATGGGGCCGGAAAAACCGGATGTTGCTCTCGACGCCTCCCGGCGTCAAGCGGGCTGCGCGGCGCCACAGCTGGGCGCTTTTCTTGTGCCGCGCGATGTATTTCCGGCTGAACTTCTGGGACGGCAATGGATCACCTCATGGTGAAAACGAGGCCGGTGCGACCGGCTTCGGGACCCCCGGGCGCGATGGGGGAACGGGTCGGGAGACGACTCCCTCGGCGCCTCGGTCGGCCCGGCGGAAGGCCCTTCACCTGGGCATTCGTAAATAGGCCGTCGAAACTATGAATAGCTTTCGGGTCAAGTGTGCGCTTTATATATGAAACGTCTAGACGGTGAAAAGTGAATGCGCGACCTAGACTCCATGTCGGACGGATGTCGGCCGTTGGTCCCGCTTCGGCTTATAACGCTTTATAACTTGGACCGTACAAAGAGGTGCGTCGGTGGCCACAATTCGACTGCCGGATCGGACCGTGCCGATTTCGATGGAACGCCTTTTTCGTACGACGGACACGCCGATTGGAGCGGGGACGGATGCGTGGGGCAGGATTTGAACCTGCGAACCCCTGCGGGACAGGATCCTGAGCCCTGCGCCTTTGGCCAAGCTTGGCAACCCACGCACGCCGCAGATGGACGCGAATTCACAGGCAAGTAATAATGTTGCGGTGACGCGCGCCGGGTCGAAAAACCTAAGGTGGATCCCCTGCTGTGCTCCATCGATGTTTGAGAAGCGCGAGGTCCGATTCGTACCCGGAGTTTCGCGCGACGATCTGTGGGCGAAGGCGTGGGACTGGTGGACCCGCCAGGGATTCGCGCAGACGAAGACGGGACCGTACCGGTGCCACGGCGCGTCCTTCTATGCGCGAATCGGATTGCGGCGCGAGTTTGACTCGATCATTGACGAGGCGAACGGCGCATGCACGGTCGACCTGACGTTCCGGGCAGTGCTCACGGAGGAGGGCCTCATCGCAGGGGCCGTGACGGCGGTCGTGCTCTGGCCCATCGCGGTCCTAGGCGGGGCGATCTCTTACTCGGAGTACGAGACGGACGCCCGGAGCCTACTCCTCGGGTTCTGGCAGTTCGTCGCGACTAGTCCCGGCGCACCGTCGGCCAGCCAGACGCCCTCGATGCCTCCGCCGTGCAAAGGCTGCGGCTCAGCGCTCCTGCCGGATTGGAAGGTGTGCCCGTACTGCGGTCGGGCAAAGGACGCGTAGGCGTGGCCGCGTCTTGCGTGCGTTACCGGCGTCGCTTCATGATCTTCATGAAGCCGCCAGAGTCAAAGACCTCGAGCTTCCGGTCTGCGAGCGTCGTGCGGAATTCTTCCCATGTGATCACTTCGATTCGGTCGTTTCGACCTTTCGTGAACTGAATCCCGTCGGTCCCCCTCACCCGGCCCGGTCGAAGTCCCTTCTTTTTTGCCTTCTCAATGGCAGCCTCGACGCTCACGGGTTCCATGACCATCCGATCCCTCCGGTCCACGGCCCGAAAGCGGACCGCGCAGTTGCATCTGGAGGTCGCTATATAATTGTTGTTTCCCGGGGTCGCGGGCTTCGCGGAAATCTTTCTATCGCGCCGCGGTATCATGGTCCGTGTCGCGGTTCGGCTCGTCCGGTATCCGGGGTCTCGGGAACGTCGACGTGACACCTCAGCTCGCCCTCCGGGTGGGGATGGCGCTCGGCGAGCTGTACGGCGACACGATCATCGGCCGGGATCCGCGGCTCACAGGGCCCATGCTCCACCACGCACTCAGCGCGGGCGTCGTATCGAGCGGGGCGGTCGCGTGGGACGCGGGAGTCGTCTCCACTCCGACCCTTGCGCGGGGAGCGCGGTCCTGCGCGTGCGGTGTCGTGATCACGGCTTCGCACAATCCCGCGCCGTACAACGGGATCAAGCTTTGGAATCCGGATGGGATGGCATTCGATGAGGACCAACAGCGGGAGATTGAAGGCGCACTCGACCGGGGTCGATTCGCGTTTCCCGCGTGGGACCGGATCGGCATGATGTCGTCCCGGTCTGACCTGGTGCAGGAGCACGTGGATGCCATCCTGAAGGAAGTCGGACCCGCGAAGGTTCGGGTCGTCGTCGACTGTGGGTGCGGGGCCACGTGCACGATTACGCCGTTCCTCCTCCGCCAGATGGGGTGCGAGGTGATTGCAGTGAACGCGCAAGCGGACGGGCACTTCCCGGGCCGCGACCCTGAGCCGACGGAAGAGAATCTCGCCGGACTCGCTGCCACCGTGCGGGCGACGAGGGCGGACCTCGGGATTGCGCACGACGGGGACGGAGATCGGATGGTCGCGATGGACCGGGACGGGAGGTTCGTCGGCGGTGATGTCTTGTTGGCCCTGTTCGCGCGTCGGGAGGTCCGGAGGGGGCTCGTCGTGCCCGTCGACGCATCCATGGTCCTCTCGGATCTCCTACCGAACGCGACGATCTGGCGGACGCGGGTCGGCGACGTCTACGTCGCGGCGGAACTGAAACGTCGGGGTGCCGACTTCGGCGGCGAACCGTCCGGCACGTGGATCTTTCCGAACGCGACCCTGTGTCCGGATGGAGTTTTCGCGGCCGCCAAGCTCGTCTCGATTGTCGCGGAGCAACCTCTTCATCTCCTAGTGAAGGAGATTCCGCGGTATCCCATCCTCCGCGGATCGATTCCCTATCCCGCGTCCGACCGGGCTGCGATCGAGTCCCGCCTCGATGCCGCGTTGCGAAATCTCGGTGCGGACGTGAGCACCCTCGACGGCTGGAGACTCCAGTTCGACGACGGCTGGGCCCTCGTGCGTTTCTCCGGGACGGAGGCGAAGATCCGGATTGTCGCGGAGTCGCGCGACGAGCGCAGAGCAAAGGAGATATATTCTACGGTCCTATCGAGCGCGAAAGGTGCCGCCGCATGAAGGCCGTGATCCTCGCGGCCGGAGAGGGCACCCGGATGCGTCCCCTCACGGCCAATCTTCCGAAGCCCCTTCTGCCGGTTGCCGGGAAACCGTTTCTGCGTCACACCCTCGAGGCGCTGCATTCGGCCGGGGTCACCCAGCTCGCGATTCTCATCGGCTGGCAAGGCCACCGGATCCGGGAACGCTTCGGAGATGGCAGCGCTCTCGGCCTCTCGATTGCGTACGAGGAGCAGTCGGAGCGGCTCGGGACGGCTCACGCCATCGGATGCATGCGCGCCCTTGTGGAGGGACCCTTTCTGAGCGTGAACGGGGACGTGGTCATGTCCGGAGGTGCGCTCTCCGAACTGATCGCGTTTCACCAGAAGGTCCGGGGTCCGGTCGTTGCGTTGGCCGAGGTCTCGAATCCAAGCCCCTTCGGCGTCGTCGAGATGAAGGATGGCAAGGTCGTCTCGCTTGAGGAGAAACCGCGGGAACCGAAGTCGCACCTGATCAACGCGGGCATCTACATCTTCGACCCGGACATCTTCCCGCTGATTGACACGACCCCGAAGTCACCCCGGGGAGAGTACGAAATCACAGACACGATTCGTGCCCTGATGCAGAAGCGGGACGTCCACGGATTCCGCCTCCCCGGGGATTGGATCGATGTCGGGCGACCCTGGGACCTCCTTCGCGCGAACGAGGCCCTCCTGGCCCCGTTGAAGGGAGCGACCCGCGGCCTTGTCGATCCAGGTGCAACGCTGGTCGGCGAGGTCCTCATCGAGGAGGGCGCGACGGTGCGCCGCGGCGCGTACATCGAGGGGCCGACGATCGTCGGCGCCGGAGCGGAGATCGGGCCGAACTGCTACGTCCGCCCCTCCACTTCAATCGGCCCGAAGGCGAAGGTGGGCAACGCTTGTGAAGTGAAGAACTCCATCCTGATGGCCGCTGCCCATGTCCCCCATCAGAACTACGTGGGGGACAGCATCCTCGGAGAGCGCGTGAATCTCGGGGCGGGCACGAAGGTCGCGAACCTCCGTCTTGACGAAGCCCCCGTGAAGGTTGTCTTCCGCGGACTCGAGGTTGATACGGGCCTCCGGAAGCTCGGAGTGATCATGGGCGACGACGTGAAGGTCGGCATCAATGCGTCGATCGACGCGGGCACGATTGTTGGCGAGGAATCCTTCCTCGGACCGGGCTCCCATGTCCGGGGAAACATCGCGCCGAGGAGCCGGATCTTCTGAGGTGCGGGCGTGCGGATCGCCCAAGTTTCTCCGTGGTTCTCGCCGCATTTCGGCGGCGTGGAGACACACGTCCGTTCCCTCTCCCAGGAACTCGCCCGGCGCGGCCACGAAGTGACGGTCGTCACCTCCCATCACGATCCCTCCCTTCCGCAGGAGGAGGCGATGGACGGGTTCCGGGTCGTCCGCGTGAGACCGCGGTTCATCTTCATGCGGACCCCGATCACCCCGCGGATGCGCGCGAGCCTCCGGGACGCGGCCGCGGACATCGTCCACGCGCACTCCCCACCGCCGCTCGCGTCCCGCTACGCGGGAGTCGTCGCCTCCGAGAGAGGCATCCCGTACGTCGTCACGTATCATTGCGATGTGGACCTTCCGTCCGCCTTCGGCTCCTTCGTCGAATCCGTCTACCGACGCAGCCTCGGCGCGTCGACCCTCCGAAACGCCGCCCGTGTCATCGTAACGACCCGGACGTACGCGGCGACGAGCCGCGCGGTCTGGCGGTACAACCCGACCGTCATCCCGAACGCGGTGGACCATCGCCGATTCCGGCCGGACGTGGACGGGTCGCGGATCCGGTCGACCCTGTCGATTCCTCCGGATGTTCCACTGGTCCTCCTCGTGGGTCGGATCGTCCCCCACAAGGGCATCGAACATTTCGTCGAGGCGGCGCGGTATGTGCCCGAGGCGCGTTTCCTGATCGCGGGGGAAGGGTCGCTCCTCGAGCCAATGAAACGACTCGCGGTGTCCATGGGGGTTTCGGATCGTGTCCGTTTTGTTGGGCGGGTCTCGGAGGCTCGTCTCCCGGAAGTCTACGCCGCGTGCGACGTGTTCGTGCTCCCGAGCGTCTCCCGTCTCGAGGCCTTCGGGATCGTCGCGCTCGAAGCGATGGCGACCGGGAAGCCCGTGATCGTGGCGGACATCCCGGGCGTCCGCGAGATGATCGTGGACGGACAGGACGGTCTCTTAGCGGATCCCGTGAACTCGATGGACCTCGCGGAGAAGATTCGGCGTCTCCTCGGGGACCCGGAGGCCCGGCGGGCGATGGGGCTGCGGAGCCGGGAGAAGGTGCTCGCCTCCTTCGGCATCGAGCGGGTGACGGATCAGATTGAGGCCGTGTATCGGTCGGTCCTGGAGAGGTCGAGGAAGGTCACGTGACGACCTTGAGGGTCGTGCGAGCCCCCTTGTTCGTCCACGCGGCCCACGTGTCCTCGGTATACGGATACCCGACGATGATGTGGACGCCTCCGAACTTGTTGAACAGCCCGAGGTCCTCGTCCGAGGGCTCGTAGACGCCGCTCGGATGGGAATGCACCGTCCCCACGACGGCGAAATCCGGAGGGAGCATGTGGAGCTGAAAGATTGCGTGACGTTTTCCGCTAACGGTCCCGGGGACGAGGAGGAGCTCAGTGATTGTCCCCTCGTCCGCGCGGAGGATCGCGCCGAACTCGAGCGGATGCATATCGCGGGACGCTCCGAGGATCATCCGGAGGGTCTTGCGGGCGATTGACTCGACGCGTTTCATGGGGACGCCATCACTGCCCGGACAGCTTCTCCTCGATCCGTCGGTAGAAATCGTCCCGGAATCGGATGAACTGGGCCCGGCGCTCCGAGGCGGTCAGGACGACATCTTCGGTGCCCTTCAGGCTCGACTCGTGCTGACCATCCATGACGAGCAGGCATTCCTTCGGCTTCATTAGACGCACGTGGACCTGGCCGTGGGCCGGGAACACGTGGGGACGCGAAGCGGGCTTGAACGGGGCAATCGCGGTCACGATGATCGCGTCGACGTGCGGGTCGACGATCGGTCCCCCCGCAGACATCGAGTAGGACGTGGAACCGGTCGGGGTGGCGACGATCACGCCGTCCGCGCGGACCCGCTCCACGATCTGTTCGTCCAGCCAGATTTCGAAGTGCCGAATCTTCGCGATCTGCGCCGTGTGGACGACCGCTTCGTTCGTGCAGTCGAACAGGCGTTGGCCGTCCACCGTGACCTTGAGCCGCATCCGTTCCTCGATCTTGTACTCCCCGCGGACCGTCTTCTCCAGGTAGGCGTCCACCTCTTCCGCATTGACCTCCGCGAGGAAGCCGAGCGAACCGGAGTTGACTCCAAGGACCTTCGCATCGGAGAGCTGCAGGGCCCGAAGGATCGTGCCATCCCCCCCGATCGCGAGCACGACATCCGCTTTCATGTGGGCGAGGGGAATCCCCTTGCGCCCCAAGGCGCGAGCCAAGTCCGATTCCAGGATCACGTCATGGGCCCCCTCCAGTCGGGCCAGCACGTGCGTCGCAGACTCCAATGCGCTCGGGATGTGCGGGTTCGCGGTGATTCCGAACTTCATCGGACAAACTCCCAGGTCCGGCGATCGCCGACCGCCACGAGGTCCGTTCGGGCGGTCGTCGTAAGCGGCATGTCGAGATCTCGTCCTTCCAGGTCGAGCACGAGACCCCCCGCCTCCCGGACGATGAGCGTGGCCCCGGCAATGTCCACCACCCGGAGCTTTGTCGCCGGCATCGCAGTGCGCATGTAGTACAGGTCAGCGGCGCCGCGCGCGACAAGACAGAGGTCCAGGGAGGCGGCGCCGAAGACGCGGACCCGGCGCGCGCGGTGCGCGATCTCCGCCGCATCGGGCGCCGCCTGGCTCCCGAGGTACACGCTGAAGACAAGGTCCTCGAGGTCCGCAGGACGGACATGGATCGGCTGGGCGTTCAGGAATGATCCTCCCTCCTTCGCCGCGTAGTACGTTGCGCCGGAGACGAGGTCCCGCACGAGGGCCTCCTGCACGTCGGACAGGCGCTTGTGGCCAATCGCCAGGGAAATGGAATAGGCGGGGATTCCTCGCAACGCGTTGTGGGTCCCGTCGATCGGGTCGAGCACGAGGGTCGCCTTTCCTCCGCGGTCCACGAAGCCAGCCTCCTCGCTCAAGACATCGAGGGCGGCCCCCTCGTAGTCGAGAGTCCGAAGGACGGTCTCCTCGGCGAGCCGATCGATTCGCGTGCTCGGCGCCCCGTCGGCACCCTGGCCTACGACCTCCGCCGGGTCCCCTTCGATAGCGGCGACCGCGTGCTGGACGGCATCCGCCAGCTCCAGGAGAAGATCCTTCATCGGCCGACCTACCGTCTTTCTTCATATAGAATTATGGCCCGGAGCGGTCGGAGGCCATGACCTGACCCAGGTCGAGAGGCTCCTGCATCGATGTTCTTATATAGAAGTACCAACATAGGTAGGCCCCCGAATTCCGTATTCGGAGAGATTTCCATGATGCCAGCAGGTACGCAGATTTTGGTCTTGAAGGAAGGGACGCGCCGCGAGCGCGGCAAGGGAGCGCAATTCAACAACATCGCAGCCGCGAAAGCGGTCGCCGATGCCGTCCGGTCGACCTTGGGCCCGCGCGGCATGGACAAGATGCTCGTCGACAGCCTAGGGGACGTCGTCATCACGAACGATGGCGTGACGATCCTGAAGGAGATCGACATCGAGCATCCCGCGGCAAAGATGCTCGTCGAGGTCGCGAAGACCCAGGACGAGGAGGCGGGCGACGGAACGACGACGGCCGTCATCCTCGCGGGAGAGCTGCTCAAGAAGGCGGAGGACTTGATCGAGCAGAACATCCACCCGACCGTCATCGCGGCGGGTTACCGTCAGGCCGCGGAGAAAGCCCGGGAGATTCTGGAGAAGCTTGCGATGAAGATCACGATCAAGGACACCGACGTCCTGAGGAAGGTCGCGATGACCGCGATGTCCTCGAAGTCCTCGAGCGGACACAAGGAGCTGCTGGGGGACATCTCGGTGAAGGCCGTCACGACGGTCGCGGAACAGCGCGCGGACGGCTCCTACTTCGTGGACGACGACAACATCCAGGTCGTCAAGAAGCAGGGCGGCTCGATCGCAGACACGTCGATGGTCGACGGGATCATCGTCGACAAGGAACGGGTGCACCCCGGGATGCCGAGCGAGGTGAAGGACGGGAAGATCGCCCTCGTCGATGCAGCCCTTGAGGTGAAGAAGACCGAGATCGACGCGAAGATTGAGATCACGGACCCGACCCAGCTCCAAGCCTTCCTGAACGAGGAAGAGTCGATGCTGAAGCGGATGGTCGACACGGTGCGCAAGAGCGGCGCGACGGTCCTCTTCTGCCAGAAGGGGATTGACGACCTCGCCCAGCACTACCTTGCGAAGGAGAACATCTACGCGGTGCGGCGGGTCAAGAAATCCGACATGGAGAAGCTCGCGAAGGCGACCGGTGGCAAGGTCGTCACGAAGCTCGACGAGCTCGCGAAGGACGACCTCGGCTACGCCAAGCTCGTCTACGAGAAGAAGATCGGCGAGGACGAGATGACGTTCGTGACCGGTTGCAAGAACCCGAAGGCGGTCTCGATCCTGATCCGCGGCGGCACGGAACACGTCGTCGACGAGGTCGAGCGATCCCTCGAGGACGCGACGAGCGTCGTCGCGGTCGCGATCGAGGATGGCAAGGTGATCACGGGCGGAGGCAGCAGCGCGACGGAGATTGCTCTCGGTCTGCGGGACTTCGCACCCACGGTCGGCGGGCGTGAGCAGATTGCGATCGAGGCGTTTGCGGACGCGACCGAAGTGCTTCCCCGGACTCTCGCGGAGAATGCCGGCCTGGATCCGATTGACATCCTGATTGAGCTCCGCAAGGAGCACAAGAAAGGGAACAAGTACGCCGGAATCAACGTCTTCACAGGCAAGATCACGGACATGAAGAAAGAGAACGTGATTGAGCCGATTCGGGTCGGTGGCCAGGCAATTTCCTCCGCGACGGACGCGGCGGTCATGATTCTCCGCATCGACGACGTCATCGCTGCGAGGTCTGGCGGGGGCGGCCCAGGCGGCCCCGGCAAGGGCGGCGAGGGCGGCGAGGGCGGAGGCGACGGCGAAGACTTCTGAGGCCCCTTCCGGGGCCTCGCGAGGTCCGCATGGTCGAGGAATCGTCCCGCGATCGGGATCCCGGCGCCCCGGACTCCATCGACCGCGTCCTGCGGCGAATCGATTCACATCCCAGCTTGCCCGCTCTTGGGACCTCCAGGATGCCGGCGCTCGGTCCTCCCACCGCGGTCGCGGACGAAGGCCACGAGGTGCGCGAGCCCGCGGCGGACGTCGTCGTGACGCCCGCGAAAATCTACGTCACGTTGGAACTCCCCGGAGCGAGCCGGGAGACGATCGAGGTCTTGGCGGACAACGCGCGGCTGACGGTCCACGCCCTCGGGGCGGACGGCCGGGTCTTCCGCGCAGATATCGAGCTCTCCCATCCCGTCGAACCCGACGTAGTCATAGTGACGTACCGGAACGGTGTCCTCGACGTGACCCTGTCTCGGAGACTCGGCCACCGAGTTCGGATCAAGCGAGGGGACTAGGATGGCGGAGGAGACTCCGACGGTTCAGAAATCCGATGAGCTGCAAGAGCTCCGGCGGGAGAACGAGGAACTCTTGACGAAACTGAAGTACCTCCAGGCGGAGTTCGAGAACTATCGGAAGCGGGCGGAGCGGGACGCTGAGGTCATCGTGAAGTTCGCCCAGGAGGGCCTCTTGGCCCGGCTGCTCCCGGCCCTGGACGAGATGGATGCCGCGGTCGCGACGTTGAAGGCCGAAGCCGGCGACGGAATCCGGATGATCCGAGACAACCTGGCGAAGGCCCTGCGGGAGGCGGGTCTCCAGGAGATTCCCGCCCTCGGCCTGCCCTTCGACCCCTACGTGATGGACGCCGTCCAGCAGGTATCCGACAAAGATTCAAACGACGAAACTGTAAACGAGGTTGTGCGAAAAGGCTACCGCCTTCACGACCGGATCCTACGGCCCGCTCAAGTCATCGTCGTGAGGAATACAGGTGATACCAATGGCTAAGATCATCGGAATCGACCTCGGGACCACAAACTCCGAGGCGGCGTCCATGGAAGGGGGAATGCCCAAGATTATCCCGAGCGCGGAAGGCAGCGCGTACGGCGGGAAGATGTTTCCGTCCGTCGTCGCCTTCACGAAAGACGGGATTCTCGTGGGGGAACCGGCGAAGCGCCAAGCGGTGCTGAACCCGGAGAAGACGATCATGCAGATCAAGCGGAAGATGGGGACGGACTACAAGGTCCGCATCGACGGCAAGGACTACACGCCCCAAGAGGTCTCCGCGATGATCTTGCGGAAGATTAAGACGGATGCGGAAGCGTTCCTGGGCGAGAAGATCTCCCAGGCCGTCATCACGGTCCCGGCGTACTTCAATGACAACCAGCGCCAGGCCACGAAAGATGCGGGCAAGATCGCAGGCCTCGAGGTCCTCCGGCTCGTGAACGAGCCGACCGCGGCGGCGCTTGCCTACGGTTTGGACAAGAAGGGCGAGGGGAAGATTGCCGTCCTCGACCTCGGTGGAGGCACGTTCGACGTGACCCTGATGGAGACCGGCGACGGCGTCTTCGAAGTCGTCTCCACCTCGGGGGACACCCAGCTCGGCGGGATGGACATGGACAACGACTTGATCCAATGGCTCGTGACGGAGTTCAAGCGCGAGGCCGGCGTCGACCTGTCCGAAGACCGGCAGGCGATGCAGCGGCTCCGCGACGCCGCGGAGAAGGCAAAGATCGAACTATCGAGCACGGTCGAGACGACGCTCAACCTGCCGTTCATCGCGCAGAAAGGAGGGCAGCCGCTCCACCTGGAGAAGAAGCTGACCCGGTCCAAGCTCGAGCAACTGATCGAGCCCGTCCTCGCCCGCCTCGATGGACCGATCCGCCAGGCATTCAAGGACGGCGGATGGCAGTTCTCGGACGTGGGCCACGTCGTTCTGGTCGGGGGACCCACCCGCATGCCGGTCGTCCGCGAGCGGTTCGAGAAGATCCTCGGCCGGCCCCCGGAACGAGGCGTGGATCCGATGCAGTGCGTCGCCCTCGGGGCCGCCGTTCAAGGCGCCGTCCTGAGCGGCGAAGTGAAAGACATCCTGCTCCTCGACGTGACGCCCCTGAGCCTGGGCGTCGAGACGATGGGCGGAGTCCTCACGAAGCTGATCGAGCGGAACACGACAATCCCGACGCGGAAGAGCGAGATCTTCACGACCGCGGCCGACAACCAGCCGAGCGTGGAGGTCCACGTCCTGCAGGGAGAGCGGGCGATGGCGGCGGACAACGTGAGCCTGGGCCGCATCTACCTGACCGGCATGCCGCCCGCGCCGCGGGGCGTGCCGAAGATCGAGGTCACCTTCGACATCGACGCGAACGGCATCCTGAGCGTCTCCGCGAAGGACATGGCGACGGGGAAGACGGAGAAACTCACGATCATGGCTCCGCAGCGGATGGAGCACGGCAAGATCGACCAAGCGATCCGCGACGCGGAGACCCACGCGGAAGAGGACCGTCGGCGCCGCGAGCTCGTGGAGCTCCGGAACCACGCGGATCAGCTCGTCTACGCGACGGAGAAGCTGCTCACGGAGCACGGCTCCGGCGTCTCCGAAGCCACGCGCCACGCAGTCGAGGAGAAGCTCGAGGCGCTGAGGAAGGTGCTGACCACGGACGACATCTCGACCCTCCGCAATGCGATCGATGCGCTGAACCGAGAAGCCCAGAAGATCGGCGTCGAGATGTATGGCAAGGGCGGGTCCACAGCCGGACCCGCGGAGGCGCCTCCTCCCGGCTCCGGCGACTCGGGCGGCTCACCAGGCCCCGGCGTCGTGGACGTGGACTTCGAGGACATCGACAAGAAGTGACCGGAGGATCCGGTCGGGCGAGCGCGGTATGGCCGATCCGGACTACTATGGCGTCCTCGGCGTCCCTCGTGAGGCCTCGAGGGACGAGATCAAGAGGGCGTACCGCCGTCTCGCCAAGAAGCACCATCCGGACCTGAACAAGGACAATCCGAAGGCCGCGGAGGAGAAGTTCAAGCAGATTTCCGAGGCCTACGAGGTCCTCGCAGACGACGAGAAGCGGAAGATCTACGATCAGTTTGGCGCGGACGGCCTGAAGCAGCAGGTCTGGGGCGGCCAGGGCTTCGACTGGTCCCGGTTCACCCACGCCCAGGACGTCGAGGACATCTTCGGCCCGAATCTGTTCCAGTCGTTCTTCGGCCGGTCGGGGGGCCCCGGAGGGTCCCTGTTCGAGGATTTCTTCACCGGCGCTGGCGTGGGCCGCCGCCGGGGACCGGCCCCGGGTCGCGACGCGCGTGTGGAGATCGATCTGGACCTGACGGACGTCGCCCGCGGCGGGCGAAAGGAGGTCACGGTCCATTATCCGATGACGTGCCCAGCGTGCCGCGGGACCGGGGCAGAGGGGGAGCGCCTCGTCACGTGTCCCAAGTGCGGTGGACGCGGCCAGACGAGCGGGTCCCAGCGCCGCGGCTACAGCCAAGTCATCACGATCACGACCTGTTCGAAGTGCAACGGTCGCGGTCAATGGCCGGAGAAGCCGTGCCGCCGCTGCTCCGGCGAGGGGCGGATCACGGAGGAGAGGACGATCGGCGTGGAAATTCCTCCCGGCGTTCCGGACGGCGTCCAGCTCCGGGTTCCCGGACGCGGTCTCGCCGGAGAATCCGGGGCGTCCCCGGGAGACCTGTACGTCGCCGTCCGAGTGCGGCCCGACGAGCGATTCGTCCGCGAGGGGGACGACCTGGTTCTAGAGCTACCGATTTCTGTCTCCGACGCGGCGCTGGGAACCGAAGTCGAGGTGCCGACGATGGATGGCACGAGCCGCCTCCATGTCCCGCCCGGAATCCAGAGCCATACCGCGTTGCGCCTCCGGGGAAAAGGTCTGCCGCGGTTCCAAGGCCACGGGCGGGGGGACCAGTTCGTGCGGGTCATCGTCGTGACGCCGACCCGACTGTCCGCGGAGGAACGCCGGGTGCTGGAACAGCTCCGCCGTCTCCGAGGAGAAGAAGGCGGCCATCGAGGTCCGTTCGATCGGTTCCGGACGCCCTAAGGCGAGGGGACTCCCGCCAGATAGGACACCAGTTTGATCATTCCGTAGAAGGCCACCAAGGCCCCCACGACGGTCACGATGGCCAACGCGTCCCGGAGAAGTAGACCCTTCGCATCGAGTTCCGGCGCGACCTGACTTGTGGCGACCTGATCTTGCAGGATATGTATCTCCTCCCGATGAGTACGCGGCCGGTCGGTATGAATCGGTTCCGGCTCGGTAATCAAGGATGTGAATCATTCCTGGTAACAGCCGAATCGGCCAAGCATTATCTTACGGACCCCGGTTTCCTCCCATTCGGATGCGCAAGGTCCTCGGGATTCTCACGGAAGACTTCCGTCTGTACCACGACCTCGTCGCGGCGCTGAAGGCCCGCGACCTGCCCTTTGTGAGTTTGTCGTTCGCCCGTCGCATTCCCGACTCGGTCGGCGCCGTCCTGACGTCCCCCGCCGAGGCGAGTCGGATCCGCCTGCGACACGTCGTCCCGGTGGACGACCTCGACTCTTCCGTCGCCAAGGCGATGCAGATCCTGAAAGGAAAATCGACGTGGACCGAACTTTGGATCGGCATCGATCCCGGCCGCGAGCCCGGGGTCGCGATCATCGGAGACGGAGAGGTGATCGACACGCGCATCGCGGCGAGTCCCGAGGCGGTCGCGTTCCATGTCCGCCGGGCGATCCGCACGTTCCCCGCTAAGGATGCGAGGATCCGGATCGGCCACGGAGACCCGACGAACCGCAATCGGATCCTGAACGCCCTCGCGCGGGACCGTCTTCCCGTCGAGATTGTCGACGAGGCGGGGACGACGCGGCGGACGCCCCAACCCGACGTCGATGCGGCGATCGACATCGCGCGCACGACCGGGCGACGGGTTCAGCCTCCACTCGAAGTTCGCCCGACTCCTGGCGAGGTGCGCGAGATCCAGCGGCGATCGCGCCTCGACAGCGGAGGGGTCGTCACGATCTCGACCGAGCTGGCGGGGGCCGTTGCGCGGGGAGACCTCTCGCTCGAGGAAGCGATTGCGCGCGCCCGCCGAACGGAGCGACGGTCAAAGGGCTAGCGAGTAACGCAGCTCGAGTTCCTTACGGCGTTTGAAATACATCTCCTCCGCGATCTCGCCGGCGGCGAGTTTCGCCTCGAGCGCTTCGAGCTCCCGCGCGAAGTCCGACTTGAACGCGACCGTGTACTCCTTAACGACCCGTTCCAAGAAATCGAGCAGATCCTTTCCTCGTTGCGTGACCTGGTAGACGATTCGGGGGCGCCCATTCGGCGGAAAAATGGCCGCCCGGTCCACGAGGCCCCACTGAAACAACTCCGCGAGTTGCTTGTCGACGGAGGTCCGGCGGATCTTTAGTTTCTTCGCGAGGTCCTCCGGATGATCGAACCCCTGTTGAAGCAACCGAAGGATTTGGCGGCGCGTTTCGGAGGCCGCAATGCGAATCAGCCCCAGGGGTTCCGGCATCCCAGTCGGCGAGTCGTTTCGGCCTACTTCAACGTTCTTCCCCTTCGTCTCGTACGTCATCTCCCCGCGAGGAGATGATGTCGGCAGAGCGGCAGATGATGTGTTTTTTATCCGCGAGGCTTGCATAAATAACGCGGGCCCCATCGACTCGTCATGTTCAGGAACAAAAACGCCGGGCTGCATGAGACCTTGACCCGTCTCAGCTTCCACCGGCGCAAGCCAAAGCCAAAGAATATCGTGTCCGAAGGGTTCAGCGGGCTCCCTCGGGAGAGTCAGGATCGCGGCGTGCTGATGGAAACGTATTTCGCAATCCGGAACCCTATCCGGTGGCTACAATGAAGCGGAAGGACATCCTGCGTAAGCTTGAGGAGCGTCTCGCGCGCGGCGAGATCAACGAGAAGACGTACCTCGAGATCAAAGCGCGATACGAGAACGAGCCCGAGGAAATCTCGGAGTCCCCGCCCGAGGAGGCGAGGGTCTCCGAGGAGACGGGTCGCGTGGCGGAGGACGCGAGCCGAGCCGCGGAGGACGCGAGCCGTGCGGCGGAGGCGTTCGCCCGCTCCCTCGAGCGGACGATCCGCGCCGCGATCGAACCCGTGGTTCGAAACATCCCCGATATCGAGCGAAGGATCCGGGAATCTGTCGAGCCCGCGCTCCGCAGTATCGACTTCTCTGAGTTCAGCCGCACCGTGCAGACGACAGAAGGCTCCGTGAAGATCGCAGGCTCCGGCGTCGTGACGGGGAACCCGCTCCGGACGCAGGAGTTCAAGACCGCAGGATCCGGGCGCGTCGTCGGCGACCTCGAGGCCGGGGTCGCGAAGGTCGCTGGGTCGTGTGTCTTCGAAGGGAACGTGACGGTTCAGGAGTTCAAGTCCGCGGGGTCCGTGAAGGTGAACGGAACCCTCCGCGCGCACGAGCTCCACAGCGCCGGCAGCCTCTCCGTGGGGAACGGCATCGAGGGCCACGAGGTCTATGTCCGTGGCAGCCTTCACCTCGAAGGAGATCTGAAGGCCCACGAGGTCCACCTTGTGGGCGCCGCGAAGGTCAGCGGCATGCTCGAGGCCAATGAGACGAAAATCGAGCTCGGCGGGGAGGTTTCAATCCCCGTGATCAAGTCCCGCGAGATCAACATCCGCCGGGCCTCGATCTACTTGCGGTTCCAGAGCGCGTGCGAGTTGGTCGCGGACCGGATCGAGGGCGAGGAGGTGTACCTCGAATGCACGACCGCAAACTACGTGCGCGGTGGAGAGGTCTCCATCGGTCCGCACTGCCACGTCGGGGTCGTCGAGGCCCTCGAGCTTCGGGTCCACGAGTCCGCGGAGGTCCGCGAGCGCCGGCCCCTCGCCGAGAGAACGCGGGAAGAGCACGCTGGTCATCCCGAAGGGGACGAACCGCCCGCGCCACCGCAGCCGCCCGAGGCTCCGCGCGCGCCTCCGAGCCCGCCATAGCATTTCCCGTGGACAGTTTTATAGGGCCTTCGGGCTTGAAATCGGCTGTGCCCGAAAGGGTGATTTTGAAGGTCGCAGAAGCGCCTCAGTCCGATGTGGGCCTCGGCCGGGCCCGGGTCGACGATTGGCGCTGCCGTCGCGCAAGCAACCGCGGAAGCGTCTCGCGCCGCCGGTGAGGCAGCCCGTGCGGTCGGCGAGGCGATGCGTGCCATCGACTTCTCCGGGATTGGCACGAGGCTGAGCGACGAGGCCATCATGATTGTCGGCAGTGGCGTCGTGAGCGGTAAGCGGTAACCCGGTGAAGACGGTCGAGTTCAGGTCCGCAGGAAACGCGAAGGTCCAAGGCTCGCTCATCGCGGAAGTCGCGCGGATCGCGGGCGCGTGCAATTTCGAGGGGGACGTTCAGGTCGAGGAGTTCCGGTCCGCAGGCTCGGTGCGCATCGCGGGCACGTTGAAAGCGGAAACCGTCGAGGCGAGTGGGTCTCTGCAAGTGGACGGCTCGATCGAGGCCGAGGACATCTCGTCGAGCGGTTCCTTGCAGGTGAAAGGGGGAGTGGCCGCCGAGGACTTCCATTCAAGCGGGTCCGTTCGCATCGACGGGGGGCTGAAGGCGGAGGACGTTCACATCGATCTCGGGGGAACCTCGAGGATCCCGACGATCGAGGGGGAATCGATTCAGGTGAAGGCGACGGGTGGTTTTTTCCGAGTTCGCGGCGATTTGACCGCGGATCGAATCGAGGGAGAGGATGTGGAGTTGGAGGCGACGACAGCGGCCTTCGTGAAGGGCGAGGACGTGACGATTGGGCCGCACTGCAAGATTGATGTCGTCGAAGCGATCGACTTGACGGTCCACCAATCGAGCGAAGTTCGCGAACGACGGACCGCCTCCTGACCATCTGGCATCTTAGTAACGATTATCGCCCCGGAACCTTGATATAAGCCGGCAGAGTTCGAAGCCCCGTGCCTGATCGGATTGTCCTAAAGGTGGCCGAGGCACCCCAATCGGACGTCGGTTTGGGCCGGGCTCGGGTCGACACGAAGACCCGCGTGGCGCTCGGTGTGGACGTCGGCGAGATCATCCAGATCATCGGCAAGAAGTCCACCGCGGCGAAGCTCTTTCGTGTGATGCAGGAAGACGAGGGCAAGGGCATCATCCGGATCGACGGCCTCGTCCGTCGGAACGTTGGCGTGAGTCTCGGCGACAAGATTGAAGTGCGAAAGGCCGAGGTCCTTCCCGCGGAGCGCATCACGATCGCGCCGATCATCAGCGAGGGCCACAAGATTTCGTTCGGTCAAGGCATCGAGAACTTCGTGAAACGGGGACTGCTCAAGCGTCCCCTGAACAAGGGGGACGTCGTCATCGTCCCCGGGATCGCCTTGATGGGCGGCGCCCTCCCGTTCATGGTCATCAGCACCGCGCCGAAGGGCATCGTCCAGATTCAGGACGACACGATCATCGAGATGAAAGAGGAGCCCATCCGCGAGGGAGAAGTCCTCACTCCGACGGTTACGTACGAAGACATCGGCGGACTCAAAGAGGAGCTCATGAAGGTCCGCGAGATGATTGAGCTCCCGCTGAAACATGCGGAGCTGTTCGAACGGCTCGGCATCGACCCACCGAAGGGCGTGCTCCTGTATGGACCCCCGGGCACCGGCAAGACCCTGATTGCGAAGGCGGTCGCGAACGAAGCGGGCGCGAACTTCTACTCCATCCAAGGCCCGGAGATCATGTCGAAGTACTATGGACAGAGCGAAGAGCGCCTCCGCGAGAAATTCGAAGAAGCGCAGAAGAACGCCCCGAGCATCCTGTTCATCGATGAACTCGATTCGATCGCGCCGAAACGGGAAGAGGTCACGGGCGAGGTCGAGCGCCGGGTCGTCGCCCAACTCCTGACCCTTATGGACGGCCTTTCCGGCCGCGGCCAAGTCATCGTGATTGGAGCAACGAACCGGGAGGAAGCCATTGACCCCGCCCTGCGTCGGCCGGGGCGGTTCGATCGCGAGATCGAGATCGGCGTCCCGGACCGCAGTGGCCGCAAGGAGGTCTTGCAGATTCACACCCGCGGCATGCCCATCGAGGGCGCGGAGGAAGAGCGAGACGCCCTCCTGTCGGAGCTCGCGGACGTTTGCCATGGGTTCGTCGGAGCGGACCTCGCGGCGCTCGCACGAGAGGCCGCGATGAAGGCGCTCCGCCGCTATCTCCCGGATATTGACCTGGACAAGCCAGTTCCCGCGGAGACCCTGGAGAAGATGCGCGTCACCCCCGACGACTTCAAGCAGGCCCTGAAGGAGGTCGAACCGAGCGCGATGCGCGAAGTCCTCGTCGAAGTTCCCCGCGTGAATTGGTCGGACGTCGGCGGGCTCGACGACGTCAAGATGAAACTCCGCGAAGCCGTCGAGATGCCCCTGAAGGAACCGGAGGCGTTCAAGCGGATGGGCATCCGTCCTCCCCGCGGCATCCTGCTCTACGGCCCGCCGGGTTCCGGCAAGACGCTCCTCGCGAAGGCGGTCGCGACGGAATCCGAAGCGAACTTCATCTCAATCAAAGGACCCGAGGTCATGTCCAAGTGGGTCGGCGAGTCCGAGAAGGCCGTGCGAATGATTTTCAAGAAGGCGAAGCAGGTCGCCCCCTGCATCGTGTTCCTCGACGAGCTGGACGCGGTCGCGCACGTCCGCGGCTTCGACACGGACAGCGGGGTGAGCGAACGGGTCGTGAACCAACTGCTGACCTCGATGGACGGACTGGAAACTCTCGAAGGCGTCTGCGTCATCGGCGCGACGAACCGCCCCGACCGACTCGACCCCGCGATGCTGCGGACCGGCCGATTCGACCGGATCCTCCTCGTCCCCACGCCGAACAAGGACGCTCGGCTCGCGATCCTCAAGATCCACACGAAGAGCATGCCCCTCGAAGGCGTCGACCTGGAAGAGCTCGCGGTCGAACTCGATGGCTACTCGGGCGCGGACATCGAAGGTCTGTGCCGCGAATCCGCCATGATCGCCCTCCGGGAGTCGAAGCTTGCGAAGAAGGTCACGATGTCCCACTTCCAGGAGGCGCTGAAGGTCGTGCGGCCCAGCGTCGACGCGGACACAATCAAGTTCTACGAGGAGTTCGACAAGAAGTTCAAGAAAGCCGTGGTACGAGGCCGGCGCGAGGAGAACATCCTCTACCGTTGACGTGGTCCCACCGAGACCCTTTTTATCCGTGACCCTCCTTCGGGAAGACCATGAGCCCGGCGGCGTCATTCCGTTCGAAGCTTCAAATCCTAGTCACCGTAGAACCGTGGCGCCTCGCCCTCGGCCTCGGGATCCTCTTCGTGCTCGTCTCCCTCGCCCAACCGTTCTGGTCCATCTCTCGACTCGAGGGAACGGACCGGGAAACCGCTTCCTTCGCCTGGACCACGTTCTCGATGGAGCGCTATGAAAGCGGTGTGTGGAGCGAGACGACGGTCCTCCCGTACGCGTTCGCTCAATTCCTCTTTCCGCACGTCGCCGGCGTTGCGGGGAACGCGTATGTCCTCGAAGGCGTCTTCCTCCTGGTCTTGGTCGCGATTCTCGGGCTGTTTCTTCTCGGCTATTCCCACAAACTTCCGACGTTCAGCCTCCTCATTGTGAGCCTGATCGTCCTTGCCAGCGCCCTCTTTGCGTTGTTTTATCCAATCGTTGCGATTCCCGCGGCCGCGACGACGGATGTGGTGAGGTTCACCGTCGGCGGCTTCTGGGGGTCGGCGCCCGACGGCTCGGTGGAATGGTCTTGGGGCCCGGGCCTCGGATGGTGGCTCCTTCTCGTGGGCGTCGTCCTCGGCCTCGTCGGTACGGTCCTCCCGTATCTGAGGAGCATTCGCAGGATGGCGCCTTCCTCTTCGGTCGCGACGCGTCCGTCCTCCTGAACCCACAATCCCGGCGGAATCTTCATATAGCGTCCGTCGGATGTCTGTCGGACAAAGGGATGGGATTCCGTCGTGGCGGTGCCACGGTGGACCCTCACCGATGCGGGTGATGGGATGAAGAAGTTTGCCACCGAGCTTCGGGGTAAGACCGTGATGACGAACGACGGCCAGATTCTCGGAACGATCGAGAACTTCATCGTGAACACGAAGAACGGGAAGCTGTCCGACGTCCTCGTCCTTCCGGCCGAGAACCTGTCGACGAAGAAGATGAAGACGGATCCGGAGGGACGGCTCGTCCTCCCGTTCCAAGGCATGCGCGCCGTGAAAGACGTCGTCATGATGAACCTCTAGTCCCGGTTCGATCCGACG
>Ga0184633_10000037_pt1 | contig 32890 bp, 56 predicted proteins | sample PLM31_170_b1_FD_133156 | JGI IMG/M metagenome (GOLD analysis project Ga0184633, IMG submission 133156) | Groundwater sediment microbial communities from an aquifer in East River, Colorado, USA - PLM3-1_170_b1 | ecosystem: Environmental > Terrestrial > Soil > Riparian zone | place: USA: East...
CCCGGTGAACCCCGGCGCGCTATTCGTCCCGGCGGGCGTGAGACTATCCGCCCCGCCGGTTGTGCCCACGTCGGCATTCGCGGCCAGCGTCCCGAACACCGTACGACCGTTGAGCCCCGTCTGCTCGGTATAGCCAGAGGGACATGTCCCGGCATCGACCAGCACAATCGCGCCGGCCGGCAACCCGCTGCCCCCACCAGAGGTTGGGTCATGCAACGTCCAGGTATTCGTCGCCGTGCAACGGTAGATGTCCGTGAGCGTCGCCGAGGTCAGCCAGTAACTCTGTCCGGCGGTACAGGTCGAGGGGAGACTAGACCCGTTCGGTACCGGCCATTGATACTGGCTCTGAAGCCAAGACCAACAGCCGAGGACGAGCGCAATCGTCAGCGTCGTCTGGCGCACAGTTCGCATGGATTAGTTGTCCGATTCGGCGACTTCCTGCCAGTCGGTCCCGTTGTATAAGAGGACCAGGATCTTCTCCGCCGCGCCGACATCGTTCGTCGCCATGCCGGTCAGATTGATCGCATTCGCGGCCACCACAGCGTCGTCATCCGCAATCGTGCAGTCGGTGTCCGTGTTCTCCAGATAGAGCACGGCGCCAGCGAACCCGCCGGTAATCGTATTGATAGTTTCCGCCCCGGTGCAGGCGACCACGGCATAGGTGGAGGTAATGGCAAACGTCGTCGCCGCATCGACCGTCACGCTTTGCCGCGTGGCGTGGGGCACGACGAGCAGGTAGCCGTTGGAATCCGTCTTGAGTTGGAGATTGCCGAAGTTCGTCAGCGGCCCATCGGTCCCAGCCCCGGCCGCCGTCGTCACCATCAGATAGCCGTTGGTATCGTTCCGCGTGCGGAGATTCAGCGCGTTGGTGAGCGGCCCCTGACTGAGTAGCCACACCCCATGCAAGAGGAAGGCGACCGCGAACACGGACACGAGTCGGCGCATCGGGACTTCTCCTCAGGCAATCGGTAGGCTGATGCTTTCGTCAAAGGTGCGTGCGGTGGACTCGTCACCCTCGGACCATTCGAGGAGCGACGCCCGCAGTTGCCGAATGCGCAGCTCGAGATCGGCCCGCGTGGTCTGCGCTTCTTTCAAGCGTCCGAGTTGCATGTATTCGTTGTAGAGCGCCCCGTTGACGAGAATGTCGTGGAAGTCCGGCCCGATCAAGGGCTCGTCGGTGTCGTTCGCCAGATCGGTCAGATCGGCGATCCCGTCGACGGTATACGTGATAGCGGCCGAGGGCGTCGGCACCAGCGCGTAGCGCAGAAAGCGACCGACTGTCGCCCCAATCGGAATCCGCGAGAGTTCCGTTCCGGCGCCAGAGGTCATGTGCAACGTCACCGTGCCGACCGCCGCCACCGAAATGTAGAAATCGACGATATCCACGACATCGGTGATGGCCGCTCCGAGCGAGACGGCCGTCACGCCCGTCATTGTTACGGAGAGCGATCGCCGATAGCCGGTACTCCGAATGACTTCGACGAAGGCCGTGCCCACATCACCCGCCGCCGTCGATTTCATGAAGAGTTCGGCCGCTGCCGTGGGGCGCGTGTGGATGCGGCTATGTCCCAATGGGACCCAGTTTTGCGGCGTGCCGGTGAAATTCGCCGGATCGGGATACCGCTCACGGTACCAGGCGAGCGTCTGTTGCCGCAATTTCAGATCGGTGCTGGCTTCGGTGAAAAACTTAATCTCGTTCAGGACGAGTCCATAGGTCGCTTGGTTGGCGATCGAGGCTTGCGTAATGATGACGCGCCGGAGCGAGGCCATCCCGTGGGCCGACACCACGCGGCGATGCCAGTCGTTGACGTAGCGTTTCCACCGGCGCGTCACGGCGGCGGCGGGGGCCTGGGCATAGCCGAGGCGGTCGCTGAGATCCTGTTGAATCCCCAGGAATGTCATTAGGCCGCCGGATGGTGACGAATCGCTTTTAGCTCAGCCTCTAGGGCTTCGACGCGCTTCTGGAGCGCATCAGGACTGACCGCATCAGTCCCACTCAGGAGCTCGCGCAGAATGTGCGTGAAGGGCGGCAACACCATCCGGTCGTCCACTGTCTTGCACGGCACGTCAATCTTCAGCCGCGCCGTGCGGCCTTGCCCCTCCAGGTCAACCTTCCAGAGGCCATCGCGTGAGACTTTGGACTCTTTGAAGCGGTTGCAGAGCTCGACCTCTTCGACCGTCATCAGTTCTTCGTTCAGGCGGACGCCCACGAAGAACGTCGGTTGCGCGAGCTTCACTTTCGGGGCCACCGCCTGGCCGGCATCATCGAACAGTCCCGCCGGGTTGAAAATACTCCGCTCGGGGTAATTCGGGTTTTCCCGACGTTGCTGCCGATACGCTTCCCGCATCGCCTCGGCGGATGTTTTCCCCAGCGCGCCGAGAATCGTTTGGAGCTGTTCCGGCGAAATGCCGACGAGCGAAGGCATCGGCGCCGCAAACGGTGGCAGCATCTCCGGGTCGAAGTCCTGCGGCTCTTTCTTCTTCTCAGGCATCACGGCTCCTTAGTGGTCGTACCGATAGAGACGGCCCTGCGCCGCCTCAGCAACATGGGAAAAACTGCGGCCCCCGACGTGGAGTTCGCGGCGCCGCTGGTCGTACCAGTCCGCTGAGAGGTTCACAATCGTGATCGCATCCACCCACGCGAACGGAATCCCCTCATCGGTCGCATCAGGGGCATCGGTCGCATCAGCGGGCGCCGGTGGTGCTGGCGCAGGCGCGACCGGGTCGTTAACCGCGGCATCGATGGCAGGCGATTTCGGTTTCCAGAGTTTCATGGGGTCGGTTTCATGGGCGCGGCTGCCGGTGGTCGCGCCTGTTGCTGTTGTTGCAAAAACTCGAACGCCTGCTGGCCGTGCAGCGATCGCTGCCGCACCACGTTGTAATCGTTCAACAGGTACGACACTCCGACGAGCACAAGGCCGACCGCGAGGGCTAACTTCACTCCCAAAAGAATGCCGTCCTGGAGCGCCATCCGCAAGCGACCCCAAAACGTCATCTCAAGGGCGAGCGGCCAGTCGCGGATCGGGCTCTCCATCGCGTTAGAGGACGGAGACGATCCGAAAATCAGCGACAGCCCCAGGGTCGAGGGCGCCAGCCGTCTCATTGCAAATCCGAATCGACACTTGCCCCGCTGCGCTCGGAATAATGGCCGTCACCGAGAACCCGAGTCCTAAGTCTGAGGTCGTCATGGTCCAAATCAGATTGTCGGTCGTCGCAATCCCTGCCGCCGTGACGGCCGCTTGCGTTTCGCACACGCTCGCAGCCACGCTGTTATCGGTAGTATCGAGGTCCACATTTGTCAGCGTGACGACGGCCTGGGTTTGGAGCATTGCCGTCCCGCTGGCGTTTTGGAGAGTCACCGTGCGATCGGCAGAGGGATCAGTGGGAACAATCCTCGTCTCAAACCCGTCTGCGCCTGTCGCGCCCCCGAAGGCTAACCCATTCGACGTCCCCCAGATGGAATTCGCCACATCCGGTGCATTCGTCGTGAGCAAGCTGGCCATGAGCGCAGACGCCGCCGCCATGTCCGGGATCGTCACGACGCGGTCGGCTCCGACATCTGCCGGGGTTAATTGAATCTCGAATCCATCGGCCCCGGTGGCACCGCCAAAGGCGAGCGCGTTGGAAATGCCCCAAATTGAGTTCGCCACGTTGACGCTGTTCGTGGACAGCGTACTCATGACGAACGCGCCATCCGCCGCCCCGCTCAGCGGCAACGTCAGAATGACGTCGGCGGTCACATCGGGCGCGGCCAAGCACAATTCAAAGGCATCCGCCGTCGCCCCTTCATAACAGAGACGGTTCCCGGCCGTCCCTCCCATGAGGATATTGCCGCGAATGATTTCCAGGCCCCGCTCGAACCGTTGCGGTTCCTGGGCATAGAGCAGGGCGATGATCCCCACCATCCCGACCGTGAAGCCGACCAGCCATCGAAAGCGTCTGTTCATGTCTCTATTCTCCAGAAACAGACGGGAACGCCCCTCATCGAAGTCTTCCCGTCTTCACAGGTGGTCAGATTACACAAGCGCCCACTTGACACCTTGGTTCAAGCCGTCCGAGAGCGTGTCCATAATGGCGCCCACGTTCTGTTTCACGCCCGAGGCGCCGGTGACCGACCCCGCGCGATTGCTCGGCACCGCGACGAGCGTGCCCACGGCCGCCGCCGTATCCGCATCCACGAGCGTGCTGAACAGGCCATCGACGCCAATCCAGCCGTACTCGCTGAGAGCAATCGGATAGACGCAGACGCCGACAATCACGTTCGTGAGTGTGTTCGCCGGGGACTGAATGATCCGACTGTAGGGATTCGCAACGAGCGTCACGCGCGAACTGGTCGTCAGGGCGACTTGAATCGTCCACCCATCCGCCAGCTTGAGGACGACGCCGCCGCTGACCGCGCCGTTCGTCCACGACGCGTGCCCCTTAATCGGGTATGTGAACCCGACGCCAGGGGTCGTTTCGATGATCGCCATGCCGCCCGCGTAGTCATTCGCCGCCGCCGCCGTCGCGCCTGCCGTGGCCGTGATGGTTTTGTCGTCAATCGCCGCCGCTGACGGCGTGAGAGTTTGGTGATCGGCCACCTGCGCCGCCGCTTGCTGCACATCGCCGGTCACTAACAGCACCGCGCCGGCCAAGGCATAGCGGAACGTGCGCCCGAAGATATCTTCTCCCCGCGTCCCCAGGGGATGAAACTGGGTCGCCGAACTGGAAAACACCGGCTGGGCCGTGACCGGCCACTTAAGTGATCCGCCCATTCCTGCTGGCATGGTCTCTCTCCTTGAAAGGGAGAGGAGAACCTGTCCCCAGATTCTCCCCTCAAGGGAACGTGCGCTTACGTGAGGGCCGAGACGACCCCCAAATGACGGCTGCCATTGGTGGCGAGGTTACAGAACGTCGCGACCTTATGGACCATCATCAGTTGGTTGTGCGGATCCCGCGGCGGGAATATCTTCATCCAGCCGCCTTTGTAGTAATCCACTTTCAGGTTCGTGTTGTTGTAGAAATACGCGTTGCCGGCCGCCGCGTCCTCGTCGAAGTAGACTTTCGCGCCCTTGAACTTCAGCATCTCGTTCGAGAACGCGATGTCCGCTTGGTCCTTCATCTTCGCTTCGGCAATCTGCTCAATGGCGACGAGAATCTGCTCGTAGCCCTGCATGGACGGTCGATCGGTACAGATCCAGCGGGGCGTATTCTTGATCCCACCAAGAGAACACTGGTTATAGGTGGTCGTCCAGCTTGACCGCAGATTGTCAAACGCGGACACACTCTGCGCCCCGGAGTTCTGCCGATTACGCCAAAAGCTGAACGTCGCCCGGTTGATGCCCCCCACGGAGCCCGTGGTCGGGGTGGTCGAAATCAAGAACTGAATGCCGTCGATGTCGTTCGCGGGGACGCCGTCCCCGAGCATCTGCCGGTTCATGTCCGAGATGTGGCTGTCTTTCCCGTTCTCGAGCTTTTCCGCCATCACGTCGTACTTGCCCATCCGGGCCTGCGCCCGCAATTCCTCGAGCGCGGAGTAGGTGACCGTGCCGGCGCAGATTTTCGGGTCGTACCGCGCCGCATCGAACACGCTCAGCCGGGTCGTGTCCAGTTCATCCGCTTCACCGTAGCTGTGGAAATTCGTGTTTTCAGCGAATTCCACGCCATGCTCGAACACACGCCCGCCGTCGGCTTCTTCCTTGAACCCGTCCTTGCCCATCGAGAAGAAAAACGCCCGACTGGTAAAGATGTTGTCGGTTGGCTTGGTGCCAAATTTCTTTTCCCAAACGGTAGATGCCACTTCGCCAATATTGGGGTCTGGCATAACTAGTTACCTCATGCGGATCGGGCCGCGCGGGCGTATTCCTCGCGGAACAGATCCGTCAGGGATTTGTCGGAGTCTTTGACATGGCCGGCACTCGGGCTCCGGCCAGGGTGAATGTCATCGCGCCGCGTGGCGCCGTTCGTTTCCGCCACAATCGCCGTTCGCAGTTCGGTCTCAAGAGCTTGGCGCGAGATCGCCAATTTCGGCACGACGACATGAATGTACGCATCCTTGAGCGACAACTTCGGCCCATGGCCTCGGTTCCCCGCCGCCACGGCGGCCGTGATGGCGTCGATATGCTCGTTGAACCCAGGCCACGCGGTTGCATCCTGAATTTGCTCGACGAGCTGGTCCGTGCGGTCGGCGTCCGCGGTGCGCCGCTCCAGCGGGGTCAGCCGCGCGTCGTTTTCCGCCCGCATCTCCTCGATGGCTTCTTTGACGAGATGCTGCGCCAAGGCCGCCGCTTGCTTCGGCGAATAGAACGCTTCGCCGCGCTCATCGCGGACGTCGGCCTCGGGCGCCGTCGCCTGCTCGACACGTGGCCCGAGTGACCGATACAGCTCGCCTGGATTCCGCTCATACAGATCGGCGAGGCGTAAGGCTTCCTGGACACGCGCGGAGTCCAACCCATGCGCCCAGTGCACCGCATCGAGTCGTTCGTGGAACCCATCCACGACCCGCTGATGATCGGCAAAGGGGATCGCCCCAGGTGCCGATTGCGTGTCACGCTCAGAACTAGAGGGCTGCTGTCTCGGCGCAGCGTCCGCCGCGACCTCTGTCTGAGTCTGCCGGGCTGACGACGCGCCGGCCGCAGACGGATCCGTCTGCGCGATGTCGTCACTCGTAAAGGTGTCAGGCATGACCTTCTTACTCCACCTTGGCTGCCCGTCTCGCAGGGCGGCGACCCTGAGTCCAAGACTGATGGCCCAGAAAAACAAAAAGCGCCGACTCTGCGGGTCACACAGAATCGACGCTCCTTGTGGCGTCAGCCTTGGATGTCAGGGGATGGTCAAGAGGGCCAAGGTCTCCCTCGGTTCGCGTTGCAGGCGCTAGACCGACCAGATTAGACGACTAATCTCTCATTGTGTCCGAAAGCAAGTTCTTTTTTGCTGTCTCAAGCTGTTGTTTCACGGCCTCGAACGCAGGCGACCAGCCCAGGTCCATGCGCCAGAAACGAAAGGTCGGGGCGACTCCCTCCGGCACCTTCTCATCATAATTGCGTCGGACGCCGTCGGGATGACTCGGCATCAATGTCCTCGGCTCAGGCTCTCAGCCCGCCGCGCGAATTCTTGCGGATCGTGGATAAACGCAAAGATCGGCTTCTTGCGCCAGAAGGAGAACGTCGCCCGATTGAGCGCGGCATAGGTTCCGTCTGCCGTCACCGTCCACTCGATAACAGGCTGAGTTCTCAGACACGCGCCAAAAAACGCCGTCAGGCAGGCCCCGAACCAGCCGCGCCGCGTGATCGTCATCGTGTCGTGCATTCCTCAAATGTCTTCATCATCCCGTGGCTCATCGCCTCAGCGCGTGTCGTCCACTCAGCCGGATCGTGTGGCGATGGCTGCGGGATGTTGCGCCAGAATTTGAACGTCGCCCGGTTGATGCCGATCATTGTGCCATTGCCCATCGCCTCATCCACTAGGACAGGAACTCCATGAAAGGTAAATGGGCGTGGCACGAACGGCGGAAGGCGCACGGAGCAGAAGCCGGCCACCAGCGCACTCAGCGCACCAAAGAATCCCCGGCGCGTCATCTTCAATTCGTGCTCCCCACAAACGTCCGCGTGGTACACCGGCAGCGAATCTGAATCGTCTTCGAGGTGACCGAGGCGGCGCAGCCATCGGACAGCCCCAGCTCAAAACAGGCGTTACACCGGAGGGCTTCCAGCAGGTCGAGCCCGACCAGGATGGCGGTCTTGTACTCCCGCAGCAGTGCCGCCACCGCACGCGAGAGGGTGATCGTCGCTGGCCCGGCTTCGTCGGACAACACCGCCGAAGGCGTGCAAGCCAGCGGACTCAATTCCGGTGTGACGCCGTGGAAAAAGCGAATTTGGCACGCGCAAATAATCGTGATCTGGTCATCGGTAATCTGGTAGGTCGCTTTCGTGTCGCGGGACTGGTCAAAACACGTACGGCAGAGGAGTTCTGGCTCAAGCTGTGCCGCGAGTGTCCATCGAAAATACGCTCGGAGCGTCTTCGCTTCAGCCATCGTCAGCAGGCGTGTCGGACGCGAGAGCAGCGCGCCGTCGGGCGTGATGAGCTGGCCAGTCGTATGCTCAGTAATTAGGCGATCCACGCTGTTCCCTTTCGTAACACTACCACACCTGTCAACGGCCCAGGAATGGATCGCGCTGCCCAGGCCGCAACCGTGTCCGCGTCGCATAGGGGCTTTTGTCATCCCGATTGTAGCTGGACCGTTCGGCCTGCACGAGGCCTCGCGTCGCGAGTTCTTCGCGGAACTGTGTTTTGGATTCGACCCACACCGGCGTATCCCCTAAGTTATGCATCCACCGCGCGCCGCCTGGCAGCGCGTCATCGATCACTTGGGCGCCGTTATAGATCCGCTCAGCCGTCCCGTTGCAGATGTCTGAAGGGCAGGCGACCCGGTACTGGTCCCACGGCGCGACCGCTTCAAACACCGCGCCGCAGACGGCACATTGATAATCATGCAGCGGCATCAGGAGGCCACCTTCGCCGTGGGCAGTTGCCGAATGGCGTGAATCGTCACGTAGTCGCTGCCGTCTGGCACCTCGGTTGAGATCGCCCAGCCGTCTTTGACGGCGAGGGTCGATTTCTTCACTTTGAGCGCCCGGGCCATCAGCGCGCGCTCCTGCGATTCTCGCGCCAGCGCAATCAAGAGGCTGAGCATCGCGTCGTGGTCACGCTGAAGATCGGCGTGTTGGCGCGCGAGATCGTCGTAGCCGATCTTGAGCGTCTTCGCCGCGCGTGAGGTGTCCAGAAGGCGCCGTTTCAAACCCGCCATGTGTCAATAACTTCGATCGATTCACGCACTTCGATTCACCCAATTCGCGAGACAGGCAGCAATTATGAGGCCACACGCCACGCCGAGCAAAAAAGAGACGTACATCATGATGATCAACCTCCCACGCCAACTAAGCCACCGGACCGTCCATCTGGCGCGCCCGGTTCGGCGCCCATCTGGAGCCGTTCACGGTCCACCGCGGTGGGGGGACCTGTCGGTTCGCCGGCGACCTCTCCCGTCTCGCCTCCAGGGACGGGCTGCAAGGCCGGGACACCCAAGGCCGTCAACAGACTGACGACGTTCGCATACTGCGGCGCGCCTGGATTCAGATCGTCGCCGCGAATGGTCACCGACAGCCGTGGCTTTTCAGGTGGCGTCGGATTGGGCGGGCGGACCAGTCGATCCGGATCGCCCTCAAGGGCTTCGTAGGTATCCCGCACCAGTTGCTCCCGATTCGTAAACGGGTCGTTCGCGAGGAGATTGTACCGATTCAGGGCGAGGGCCCGATCCGCCGCCGCGTCCGGTTGGGCCGCGGAATTCGGGATGACCTCGAACAGGAATTCTCCTTGAACCGTCTCGCGGTTCCAGGCTTCGATGGCCTTCGTCCCATCTTCACCGACGATTTCGACGTAATCCTCCCGATCGGCGTAGAGCTGGACGAGCTGCGCTTCAGCCTCGACGATCCCGATCCAGAACTCCCCGACAACCTTCTCGCGTTCGGCGCCCAGCCGCGTCTCGGTCGCGTTCTGAATGCTGGCAATTTCGGTCGCCGTCGTGCCGGCACTTTCTCGAATCGCCGCCTGATTCGCCCCGAGGGACCAGGCGCGATTCACGTCGTTCATGATGTAGTCGTTCGCGGCGTAGTTTTCGCGGGGGTACTGGGCGCGGGCAATTTCTCCCATAAACTTATCCCCGGGCCCATCGGTGGGGACCGTGCCGTAGTATTGCCCGTCATCGAGCATTTTGGTCACGCGCTCATCGAGCGTCATATTAATGTCGCGCCAGCGCATCGCCACCGCCTTCCGCCGGTGGACGATCATTTGCGTGCGGAATTCAGCGAGTTCGTCACTTTGCCGGCGCGTGATGGCGCAATCCGAGGGTGGATAGGGCGTGTCGGAGACGTACCGGAGGGCGAGCACGTGAATCGGCAACGTCCTGAGGCCGCCAATGAAGCGCCCGCGGTCATCGAAACGCTGATCCTGGAAATCTTCGTGGACGACGGGCTCGGTCACGCCATGCAGAAACACGAGACGCCGGATTTTATCAGGGTGTTGTACGTCGGGATCGATGCGCGAGGCGTAGTAAAAGACTTCGCGGGCGCGGAGTTGGTCCGTCCGATCGCCCTTCTGCGTCAATTCGACGATCCGGTCCTCGTCCTCGCCACCGGCCCCGCTCGCATCTTTAGGCACATCCCAGCCTTTCGCGATCGCGGCGTCCCGCCGAATAAAAAAATCATGGCCGAGGTAATCGGCGTCGCGCCGGTAATCGCTGCCCGTGAAGTCGGGGGGAATCAGCGCCTTCGCCGGGGAGATCCGAGAACAATAATAGCGTTCAGCGATCACATTCGGGACCGAGCCATAGGTCGGCACCATCGGGGCCTCCCGCAGGCCGAGCACCGATCCAGGTTGCACAAAATTCGGGTCCGGTTTGAATCCAGTCTGCACGGAGACGGTCCCCTCGATGTACCGTTCGTAGCCCACTTTAACAAACCCGAGACCGGCAGGACAGAGCACATCGAAGAGGACTTCGTCCATCGCCGCTTTCGTATTCGCGCCCTTCGGGCCAACTAACTGCGCCAGCACTTCACGGAAAATCGAGACAGCTTTTCTCAGATCGCGCGGGGCAACCCCTGGGCCAGCCTGTTGGGTCTCTCGCAGGGTCCGCGGATGCGCGCGCAACTTCAACGCCGGTAGGCGGTAGAAGAGCTGGTGTTTTTTCTGCTCGGTTTTCTCGAATTCGATGTTGACGCGAATCCCTTCGGGGGTTTTGGCGATGAGCTTATCGCGGTACGCGTTGGTGTGGATGCGCCACCCTGGCAAGAGATCGCGCCGCACCTCCGTGGCCCAATCAAGTTGACTCGTCCACCACGCGGCGGAGCCTGGCCCGGTCGGCTGGAGTGGAAGGATTTTTGCGGGCGCCATGCGTCAGCAGTGTCGCAAAATTAGGAGCGCCACGCAAGCGCCGAGGTCGTCGGCCCCCGTTGCACGTCGGCCAAGAGTCGCCCGACGGCGTTCTTGGGCAACGGCGGTTTCGAAAATCGTCCGGGCGCCGGCCGCGTCATCGCGCCCATGCGGAGGCTATCGAGCGGGTGGTCATCTTTGAATTCGGCGATGTCGTCGTGATGGACTTTGTCGGCCATCGCCGCCGTAATCGACCGAATCAGGTACCGACACGTCGGGTCCATCGTCAACCAGGGGCGCCCATCCGGCCGGAGGCCGAAGAGTTCGCGGAGTCGCGTCCAGCCCTGTTCACGGGCCTGGTTCGTCGTCATGACGGGCACCCCGAATTGGCGAAAGGTGTCAGCCCGTGTTTCCCCGACCTCATCTTCTTGATTCGCGCGCTCACCCATCGAGAACTTGTCCGCCACGGTGTACCGCACGCGGCGAATGTGTAACGCGCGAGTCTGCGTGGTGATGTCGCGCGCTAAGGTGGCAATCGTGCAAAATTGACGGCGTTGCTCGGCTTTCACGTGCAAGGCCCCATCCGGCAAGATCGCCCACCAGAGCGTCACGGTCGGATCGATAAAACCATAATCCATTGAGCGGAACCATTGGACCGTCTCGCCAAGGGGACCCAGATCCCGCACATGGAGGCGCGTGTCGAATTCACCAAAAAACTGCCCGACCACCACGTCCCAATTGTTAAAGCGGAGCTGCTGGTAGCGCCACGGGGGCAGGACCGCCAGATCGCGCTCGTAACTGGCGGGCAGGTAGGGGTTGTCCTCCAGGTTCGCGGGGATGTACCCCCACTCGGACGGATCGTAGAGCGGCTGCCCGTCGCCGTCGACGCCCTCAAGCTGGGGGTACTCTTCGTAGTTGGGCGTGTGATCAATAAAGAAATCGCGCAGCATCGTCCCGGACGGCCCCCCAGGATTCGAGAGCACCCAGAACACCGCCCCGCCGGCCGTCGGGATCCACGACTCAGGGCGTTGCTGCATCCGCCGCGCAAAGCGCGCCACGGCTGATTTCGTGCTCCGCGCGCGCACCGAGAGCGCCAAGAGCGGCTGCGGCTCAAACGTCACCCCTTCGTCGCAGACAATCGCGTCCCGTTCGCGGGAGAGGTACTTTTCGACGTCATCCGGGTTTTCCATGTGGCCGGCTTCAATCACGGAGACGTCGGATCCATGATGGATGCGGAATTCCCTCGCCGTTTTCGCAAACTCCACCGGCAGGCCCCGCGCCCGCAACTTCGTCGCTTCCCGCTCCATGAGCCGCAGATGATGTTTCTCAAGCTCATTCCAGGTTTTCCGCATGATCAGGGCTTCAAAGCCTGGGATCTCAAAGGCCCGGCGATAGAGGCCGTGGCGCGCTTGGTGGGATTTACTGGCGCCCGCGGCGCCGCCTCCCAGTAAGTACCGGAACGGCGCACAGTCGTATTCGACTTGCTTGGGGAGCGGCACATAGAACGGTTCTTGCGTGCCGTGGCGATCCGTAAAGGAGAGGCTATGCGCGGCTTGACGATCCCGGCACGCTTGGGTCTGACACCAATAGTGGGCCTCGCCTTTCATGCCCATCGCGTCGGCCTTCAGCCGCACGAAGGGCGACCCACACCAGCAACAGCGCGCAATCATTCCGTGTACTGACCTACTGGAAAATTCGCACCAGGATTTTCAGGCAATCCATCCGTGGCGTCGAAGCTCTGCAAGGACGGCGGCAACTGGCCACGCGTCAGATATTCAGGCGCGCACGTCGGACAAGTCAGCGTCCCTTCATGACGCGACCGCGCAAGGCGTTGATGTGCCGCTGCCGCGCCGATGGCCACGCGCTCGCGCCGCGCCTCGATCGCACTCATGACTCGTGTGACCGGAGCGGTAGGGTTCTTTTGATGACGAGTTCGTCGTAGACCGGCGCTTCGGGCGCCTCGACGGGTGATGGCGTGAGCACTTCCCGAAAGATCCGGCAGGTCCGCGTCTCGTCGCGTTCGCCGTTCGTGCAGCGCCAGAGGCGTGTCGTCATGGCGGTGTCGGACACGTGGACCCGCTCGAGAATCACGTCCACTGGGAGTGTTAGCATCACCACGCGGAATTCAAGAAAATCGCGTTCCACGAGCAGGACTGGTTCAGGACGGCGCGGCATAGATGAGTCGTCTAATCTTTCATTCGTGTCGGTCGATGATGGGAAGCGATCAGCCCGAAGTACCCGCGTTGTTTCGCGGTAATCGACCGGCCGTGGACCGTCCCATCATGCAGAATCTCCAAGGCTTTGGCCGGGTTGATCCTCGACGCCCCTGGCACCTCGGCGGCGCCGTGACGGCGCAACGCCTCCAGGAGTCGTTGCATCGCCGCCCGCCCTGGGAGCGACGGCGTCGGACTCAGGCTCGTGGGGAGAGATCGCCCGCGAATCGGCTGGGCGCGGGCCAAGTCGGCAAGCCCCCTTTGTGGCTCAGCGCGGTCAGTGGTCGGCCGACGCACGGGCGGCGGCGCCCCGGCCCCTTCGGGCGCACCACCAAGTTGATAGGATTTCGCGCGTTGGGCCATCAGATCGAGCGCGTCCGCCGATACCGGCGGGAGGCGTCCTCCTTCAAGAGTTCCATCGGCGATCGCGTCAGCGCCCGGGGCGCTAAGCCGGTAATCCGCGAATCGAGGGCGGCAGTCGCCACGGGAGCCGCCGCAGTCTTCGGTGTCCGCCGCAACACCCGCCGCGCGAGATCGCCCAAGCCCTCCAAGGCCGTACTTGCGCTCGGTAATCGTTCCACGGCGCGACCGGCCAATCCAGCCGTCTTCAGATAGGGCGCCCCGATGGCTGTCGCGATCTGCAACGGCGAACTATTCAGACGCAGCGCCGCCGCCGTGGCCCCAGCCTTAAAGCCTTGCATCCGTGCCTGCCAGGGAGGCCGCATGAGGGAGGGCTGGTCCCACGGCGCCACCAGGCGATCGGCGCGTGCCTTAGAGATGAGCGGATCGGTGATGCCCTGCGTTAAAGCACTCAAGAGACGCTGGACGCTCGCGCGAGAGGGCATTTAGTACGAACGCCTCGGCGGTGGCCCGCCCACGCCTTTCTGTTTGAGAATATCGACGCCTGCGCGGATCTTCCCCCGTGTGCCGAGACGCGGATCAGCCGGTCCCGTGGCGGGGAGCCGAATATCCCCCGGCTGCTCTTGGCCGAGCAGCGCGTTCATCAATCGACGTAGACTCGAGGGAGAGGGCATCGCGTCACAGTTCAATCACGTCTCGGATCGCCGTCTGGTGTGACGGGATCGCGGGGCCCGCCGCCGCGGTGAGGGCGCGCGTGACGAAAATCTGCGCGGGGGGCGTCATCGCTGGGGCACCTGGCATCCCCACACAGACGATGACGCTGGGTCGGCCGCCTTCAGACGGATCGCGTTTCCTCGTGAGCACGTCGGTCCGGTCGAGAATTTCGAGCGCCTGATCCACGTCCGCGTTTTTCACGATCTTCTGCGCGAGCGTGTACGCCTCAGTATCGAAATATTGGCGCGCGAGGTGCGCCGTACTTTTGAAGCCGTGGAGAAACCGGCTGACCGTCGCCGGATCGCGCCCAATCTCGGCCGCAATCTTCACCATCGGATAATTGAGGTCTTTGGCCAGGTGCAGAATTTCTGACCGCTCCGCGTCGGTCAAGTTGCTGGACGTGCGACCTTTTTGTTGCCCCTTCATCGGCGTGCCTTAACCATCCGGACTGTACCGGCCGAGACGGCTTGCGCCGCGGCGGCGACACTCGCCTCTAAGTCCACGGGTGGCCTCCAGACGGCGCGTTCGTCCGTCCGGCCGCGCCCATACCCCACGGCGAGCGCCCGCCGGAGGACGTCCTGCGCGTGGCCACTGTTACAGAAGTCGGTGTACAGCTCCGTCGCGGTGAGATCTGCCCAGGTCCGCAGGGTATCGGTGAGAACGATCTCGTCAGGCATCGCGGGTCGCCTTCTCGTCTACCATCATCGGCCCGATCACCACTCGCTGCCCACCAGGAAGCCTGTATCCGAATTGCACCGGATTCTAGGGCTCCCTGCCTTAGCCTTGTCCGTGTCTGGCCGATTCCACTGTCTCACGGCCTGGCGGGTCCGTCAAGAGAACCTCCTGGCAATACCACTCGTCCATACTCCAGCCAGACCCGGCGATCGTGAGGAGCGCCCGCGCCTCGCGGGTCGGCGATCGCTCTGCGGATTGCAGGCGGCGCACCAGGCCGATGGTCTCTGACCCGACGACGCGCACGCGCTGGCCGATGCGGAGGTTCACCACCGGAGCCCTCGTTGCGCCGTCCGGGCCTCGGCAAGCTCCTGGTAACTCAAATCTATGCCTACCCATCGCCGACCAAGCCGTTCAGCCACAGCCCCTACGGTCCCGCTGCCGATGAACGGATCAAGGACAAGTCCACCGATAGGACAGCCCGCCAAGATGCACGGTTCAACAAGCGCCTCCGGGAACGTCGCGAAATGGGCGCCGGCATAGGGCATCGTCGGGATCGTCCAGACGCTTCGTTTGTTCGCGCCTTTACCGAAAGGATTCGCGTGGCCGGCACCAGATTCCCTCGCTGATTTCAGATTGAACAACATCCTCCTACTCGCCGACTGCGGATCTGCGGAGCGATATTTCCCGGCATACTCTTCCACCATCCCTACTCGTCGCCTAATACTTTCAGCTACACGCCGTTTCGTCTCGCTCGGGTCCTGAACACCAGCGGCCTGGTATTCCTTCCGCGCCGTTCCGGTGTAGCCGGTTTCGGCTTCCTTCAACGTGGATTCAGCATACGGCTCTCGAATCGCGTCGGCGTGGTAGTAGTACTTCGCCGATTTCGAGAGCAGGAACAAATATTCGTGACTTCTGGTCGGCCGATCTGTGACGCTCTCGGGCATGGGATTCGGCTTCGACCAGATGACGTCGGCTCGCAGATACCACCCGGCCGCCCTGAGCGCGAAGGCCACGCGCCAGGGAATGCCGACGAGATCTTTTTGCTTCAAGCCATCAACGCGCCATGCGATACTTCGTTGCTGATCACCGTTTGACCTGCCCTTTCGCGTCGACGGCCTTGCTTGCGGGCGCACGATTGTATCTTGACGCATCGGGTTGGTCAGTGTTGATGATTCCGTGTCGCCAGGCGCGTTCCCTCTCGGCGTATTGTGATAGCTATCACCCAGAACCACCCAGGCGGTGCCGTCTTTCCGTAGCACACGCCAGACATCCGCGAAGACCTTCACGAGCTCGGCCACATAGGCGTCGGGCGTGGGTTCCACGCCGATCTGACGCGCATCGGGATACGACCTCAAGCCCCAGTACGGTGGCGAGGTGCAGACCATTTGCACACAGCCATCTTTCAGCGGCAAGGCTCGCGCATCCGCTCGGATCAGGCGCATCGCCGCGCCTCCTGATAGGTCGTCGTCCTATATCGGAAGGTTAACGGCCCATCCGCGCCGACCACAGTGGCGTCAATCTGCAGCCGATGCGCGTCGTAGAGTCGATGATGGAACGCGCACAGCATGAGGCTCCCCTGCGTGTGATGCCTGAGTTCTGGGGCTTGGCCCATCGTGCGCGCCCGCCGCCAAGGCCCCAGGTGCGCCCATTCTGAAGGGCCCTCACAGCCGCCCGCCAGACAGGATTCGAGCGCCCGACAGTAGCCATCACGCAAGACACACGCCGCGCGGACGGCCTTCATAATCCCCGGTTCCCGTCGCCGGTTTCTGGCGCGGGTCACGGCCCGACGCGATCGCACGCGCGCCACCCCAGGATCATAAGTCGGTCACCTCACGCAGCGGCGAGGGGACCTGATGGGTCTGCACCCATTGATGGAGCGCGTCCCCGACCGCCACTTCCACCGTCAACGACTCCCGCAGGGCCTGCGCTTTCACGCGCGCCCACAAGTCCGGGGAGACCCGCGCGGCGATGAGCACCTTCGTCGGGCTCAGGGGGAGCGCGTCGGTGAAGATTTTGACGGCGTCCATACGGCTGGCGAGATTAAACGACTAATCTTCTAAGGGTGAGGACACAGACGCAAAGCCGCGAGTCCACCAGTGTGCGGCTAATGAGTGTTCCCCATAGGGACAACCGTCCGGTTCTTTAGCTTCTGCCGCGCGCATCCCTTCACGGAATTTCTGCTCAATGAAGTCACGATCTGAGCGGCTGCGTTCCTGGTCCTGCTCCGCCAGCGCCATGCCCTGACGGATCGCGTCAGCAACGGCACGTAACTCGGTAAACGCATCCAGCCCATGCACTTCAAAATCATGATCAGCACCACATGGACAGCGTGTATCTCCACACAGACCAAGTGCTTTTCTAGCCAGCCGCATCACCGCCGCCTCGCGGTCGTCAGTCGGCGTCGCCATTATAGCCTCCCGCTCGACGAAATGGATTGCTCATTCCAGAAGCCAAGCCTTCGTGGAGTCCTACGCATGTGACGCAGAGCTTCGTCCGATGCACTAGTCCTGCCGTGGCGACAGCGTCCTTCCACTTTCGAAAACAATCAGGACAGGTATTCCAGGTTTCGTTTGTCACCGCCGCCTCACGTTCAGTAGGGGTCATGATCCTCGTCCCGTTCCCTGACACGCTGAACACGCATTCTGTAAGGCTAATCCCATGAGGCCACTCCCCTTGCAGTGATGACAGGCTGGCCCATCGCCTCGCCGCGCCTCGGCGTCCGCGAAGGCGAGCAGAGCGGCTTCAGCTTCATAGAGTAAGTCGATGGCCACATCGTAGCCAACGCGGTCATCGTAACGCCATTTCGTGATTCGGTTTGCTAACTCACGCGCACGCTGGCGTCGGGCGTCTGGGGTCATGGTGTGACCTCTCCTGCCGGTTCACCACAAATGACGCACCTATAGGGTGGATCAGGACAAATAAGAAGATTGCCTGCTGCGTGTCCGCATGGCATTGGATGCTGGAGAAACAAACGAAGTTCAGTCTTCGTCACATCAGCGTCGGACTCAAGGCGCCGCAACTCTGTTTCAATCTTGTCTGCCTGTACTCGCGTGAGGCAGCGGTGCTTCTCTCGCCGCGCCTCGGCGTCCGCGAAGGCGACATCGAATTGCTCAAGAATGCGGCATGAAACGTCATCAGCCACGGACTTAGGCAGTTCCAACCGCAAGCACATCAAAATACGTCGAATTTCCTTGCGCGCGCGCTGACGGCTGGCGTCGTCAGTAGGTGTCGTCGAGATCCCCATCGCAGGCCCTTCCAACTCCGGGGCCGCCTGGACCCTTACCGGCACACTCGGCCCTATCAGACGTCTGCATCAGTAAGTGGAGCGCCTGCTCCACCAGCCCCTCCACCGTCGTCTTCCGCACTAACGCCGCCATCTTCACCGCCGCCCATAACCCCGGCTCAACCCGCACACTCACCAGCTTCTTCCCCGTGACTCTCATGTCAGCAATCTTACCCTTATCCTCTATCACTTGTCAACAAGACAACTCTCGTTTCCATGATTCACGGTCCGTTGGATGCACTGGGGCAGGGGCCTGGGGCCCCCCACTGGGGTATTCACCCCCAGCCAACCCCACGCTGACCACGCCTGGGCTCGTGGTTAACCACGCCAGCGCGCCTCACACTTTCGCTCTGTTATCACGCGGGAAGGAGTGAGGAGCGAAAGCCTCACACTTCTCGAAGGATCCATGCGTGTGTCTGATAAGATGCGTTCTGTTAACGTGAGTTCTTCGCGCAGTATCAACACGTTATAGGTTCCTGATAGTTATGTCAAGCCGTGACGGTTCTGCGTGCTCGATCTTCTCGAACCGTCCACGATTCATCTTCTGAACTCATCTTGCTGACGCGAGGGAAAAGGAGCAGGGGGACGCAGAGGAATGGCGCGACGAGGGTCTAGTGTTACGAAAGGCCTCAGACATATGAAAGGGTCAGTGCTAGGCTGACGAAAGGCGAAGGCGTGACGAATGAAAAGGGACTACTCCGATAAGGGAGAAAGTGAGGGATGTCTATTACGTGGGGGCGAAACCGGAAAGTTAACACCTAATAGTATGGGAATAATAGGGCGCCATTCCCTATAGGTAGAGAGATTAGACGACTAATCTTTAATGGAGGGAATGAGGATGAAGATGTTAACAGATGAGCAGGTCACCGCACGGGATGCGCGCCGGACCAAATTTCGAGGCTTAGCGCAACAGATTGCCGGACTGACCGACGACGGGCGGAAGGCGATGGCCGAACAGATGGCGGGCGCCGTGACGGTCGAAGGACGGTCACTCAGTATAGGGAACGCCTGCCTGTTAGCCTGTCAGTGTCCGAACGCGACGCTGGTCGGAGGCTTCCGGCAATGGAAGACGCACGGCCGGAGTGTTCGCAAGGGGGAACATGGGCTGATGATTTGGGCGCCCGTCAAAGGCCGGTCTGAGAATGGCGCGACGCCTGGCCCGGCCGAACTCGACGCCGACCGTCCCCGATTCATTATGGTCACCGTCTTCGATGTGTCGCAAACCGAAGACACGGGACATGTGAAGAACGACGAAACCGACGGCCGCACCATCTGGAATAGCGACGGCACGGATGGTCCCGTGTTAATCTGCGCGCCCCCGCCAAGCTGCTCCACAGACGTGGACGCCGACGACGCCACGGAGGTCAACCTTGACGCGTAAACACCGAGACGAGTCTCTAATGTTAACACTAGGCGCGACGGTGTGGGTCCGTGGGAATTTTGGGGAAGATGCGCCCCATCGAGATATCGTGAGAGGCCTTCAAGTGACCCGAGGGCGCCGTGAAAAATATGGTCGGACTGTCGAGTCGGTGAGCTGGGACGTGGTGCGTCAAAACCGGGTCGTCGTCGATTTGGAGAGTGGGCACTGGGCGTACGGCGAACAGATTACGCCAGATACCACAGGAGGGCTCGATGGCTAACACGCTGCGGCTCACGGTCGTCTTTCCAACAGGCGACGTCATGGACCGTGTCGGGACTCAACGCGAAATCAACCACTGGATCACGTCGATTTCTGAATGGCTTCAGTGGCCCACCTGTCAGATGCGCGTGCGACTGCGCGTGGAGGCGATCTAGGATGGTCAAACTCGTCGCCTTCTTACTGTTTGTCTGGCTGGGGCTCAGCCTCGGCTCGTGGCTGCCGCGGCTCCTACCGTAACGCGCTGGTCCCACGCTGTCACGGCCAGCGCGAGGGCACTCCAGGCATCCGCTTTGAGGCCGTACAGTGGCCCTGGGGCGACTTTCAGGCCGATGGCTCGCCCTTTCCCTGGCCCGAAACGATCAAGGAGCGCCTGGCGCACGTGGGCCTCTGTGGCGGTGTTCGTGCGGCACAGATGGAGCTTAACGGCACGTCTCGTCAGGAGGTGCCAGTCCCCTGGCCACGCTTCGGCAAACTGCCCCGCCCAAAAGACCGTCTCGAACACCTCGCGCCCGACGGGCATCCCAAACGATTCTATCTGCTCTAGGACGAGCAGCGCGCGTAGGGGATGCTGACCGGGCGGTTCGGCCGTCATCGTCCCTGGCCACCAGGCGCGAAGTTTGTGAAGCAGGTCGTCGTTAGGCAGGATCTCCCACGCGAGAGGCCGCACCCCATCAAACCGAAGCGCCGCACTCTGCGTGAAGCCCGGGTCCACCGCAAGAATTTCGACTATTTCGCCCGACATGTCCGCCCTTCCTCCTGCAGCCGGCCGATGAGGGTGAGCTGGTCGTCTTCGTTCTCACATTGCACCTCCACCCACCACGTCGCCGGCCGCCCCGCCTTCGCGTCCGGCACCGCCTCTTTCATCGCCGCCTTCAACGCCGCGACGGACCATTTGCCGTCAATCGCCTTTTGCAACCAGAGGACTTGCTGGGGAGGCTCGAGCACCGCCACGACTTGATGATGGCTGAAACTAATCTCCGCTAACCGACGATTCGCCAAGGGCACCTTTTCGTCCACCCAGCGCCAGACGAGCACCGTCCGATCATCGCCGAAGAGCTCCGTATCGACGATCTGGCTCGCCTGCTCCGCGTAGTGCGCTTCCAGCCAGTTGATAAAGCCGCCTATCGCCATCTGCATCGATTGTTTAACGGTCCCGAGCACCTTTCCCACCTGCATACAGGTGGCGAGATCGGGAACGCCCTCGACCGCTAACCCGTTAATCCCGACGGTAAAGGCTCCGAGTTTGAGCCCCGCACGCGCGCCTTGCACTTGCTGCTGTAACGTCTGCGTACTCATCTGACCCCCTCTTTTTCTAATGTCACCAGACCACTCCCCACACCACCAGGAGTGCCCCGAGGATGACCGCCACGGCTTTCACGTCTTCGATACTCACGGCCCTCCTTCGCTGGCGCGCCGTGCGCGACACGCCGCAAATGACCGACACACCGGCTGATGTGGACATTCTCCACGAGCTCCACGCTGCCGGGCCGCAATCGTTAAGGCGTTCCAGGACGCCACAAACGTCCGGAGCGAATAACCCGAGGCCGTCCGCCCAGGATCGTCACTGTGAAGATAGGCATACAGTTGCGCCTGGACACGCATGAGCCCGTAATTCCTGACGAGTCGACCCAATATCCCGACGGCCGCATCGCGGTCATATACGGGGCGCTCGCCAAGACGCTGTTCGTACACTTCGTCATAAAACGCCAACGCGCGAAGAATGTCTGGATTCGTGGGGGCCTGCACGACTTTCTTGCCGACGATTTTCTCGACGAAGACGGAGACGAGCTGGCACGCGCGGAGCCGATCCACGCCTTCAAGGATAAGGACATCGATAAACCGCGCCGCCGCCAGTTCCACTCGCCGCGTGAGCATAGCTAGGATAATTTAGTCGTCTAATCTTTTTATGCGCTATTGACCCACGGTGTCTTCAAACCGCCAATAAGGCTCCTCTTTGGCCATTGGAGCAGACACAGGTCTGTCGTCATCGTCATAGACGGGCTCACTTTTTGGCCCAAGTACCACATGACCTTCACGTGCGGTCCAACCGCAGTCTATTGAACCTCTGGCCGCTCCGTTGTAGAGCGTGTAGCACTTAGCCTTCTTATTAGGCTGTTGTCGGAGTAATGTGATTAGTTCGGCGACAGTCATACGATCCTTTTCATGAAGATCGTTCTCGTTTCCAGGTTGTCGGTTCGGCAGAGGGTCCCCCTAAAGAGGTTCACCCGCTGCCACAGCATCGCCCCCGTACCCGGCGCCGTTTATGGCCTTCTGCTCACGTAACGACATGGCAGAAGCAGGCCAGACTCTCGTCGACGTCGTACGTCGTCCCCTGCGCCCTCTGGCCATTTGGGTCCAGGCCGCCAGCACTGCAGCCCTGGTCGCTGGCTTTTTCGACATCACCGCCCCAGGCGGTTTCCCCTCCCGACGATGACGGATGAAGGATTTGCGAGACTTGCGTCGGGCAGGATAGAATGCGGTCTGTTGGCTTGGCCAACCGGCTGCAATCGTCTGGTCCACGATCTGCAACGTCGCGCCCTGATCGTTCACCACGGTCAGGGCGTTTGAATCCTACCGCCCTTTTCCGAAAAGTCAACTCGATTCCAATGTGTGAATTCTCGCGTCCAACTCCAGCACGACGCGCGTGAGTTCCTGCCGCGCATCTTTGAGCGCCAACATGGCTGTCGGCCCCGTCCCTAAACAAAGCCCAGTGAGAGGGGGCTCCTCTAAGTCGAGCCAGACTTCGTGTGATTCGTCGCCTAAATCCGTGTCGTGCAGTTCATGAAGTTTCATCAGTTCTCGTCTGGCGCCACTGGGCGCTCACATACATCTCAATGGGCCGCGTGCGCCACTCCCGCCACCGCCGCCACAGATTCTCGCGGACCAGTCGCCAGTCCATCACGACGCCGCCTTCGGCGATCGGAACAGATCGCGCTGCGGACAGGTCGTCCAATGTGTGTCGTCCGCGGCAAAAAAGACGACCACACGCCCCGTTTCAGGATGCGTCTCTGATTTGCGCGGGACGGCGCCGGCGTTCATGGGCATATTGTTTCCCTTGAGGGTTTCGTACCAGTCCAGCGCCGCGCCGCACGCGGTACAGGTGCCCCCGCGTTTCGAGTCTTCATAGAGTCGCAGGAGGAGATCCATTCGGGTCACTTCTTTTTAATCGCGACAAGTTTATTGCCGACTACCTCAGCCTCTCGGCTGGCGACCATGCGCCAAATCTCAACCTGCGCCGCGCGTCGGTCCGACTTCCGCAGCTTGCCGCAGCGAATCAGCCGCTCGACGTGACGCGCGGCGATGATCCCTAGTGATTCACGCATTCAGGTGCGCCTCGGTTTCCGATCGTCCCACACCGTGAGACCGAGTCGTCCGGCAATCTGAGCGAGATTCCCCTTCATCGCCGTGGCGGTTTTGTTGATTACGACCGGATCGGCTTTCAGCATCGACGCCGCAATGCGGGCGTGCTTGCCGCGGATTTCGTCCGCCGCGGCGCAGATTAACTGATTTAGGTCGACCACTTCGGCTTTCCACCGGCTCGTCATCCCGACTCCCTCAACGACCGGAGTGTGGCTGACGACGGTTTCAATCGGCGCCAGCATTGCGGGCGTGTCCAAGAAGTCCGCAGCGAGGTCGCTTTCGCCGTCCGCATCGGCGTGAAGGGCCGCCTGGAGTTGCGCGGCTTCAGCCTGAGCGCGAGCCTCGATTATCAGCCGACGCTGTTCCTCAGCCGCCTTCAGGCGTTGTCGCTGATCGTACTGGCCGAGGAGCGCGGCGGCTTTCAGTTCGGCGGCGACATAGCGGTCAATGGCCTCGTGTTCATCCGAGAGCCATTGCTGCCACACGCCATGTGCCGCGCCTTTCCGGGGTGCGAAGAATCCACGGATTTCGTCAATCCGCTCTTTCAGTGCGGTCCAGAGGGTCGCCACGAAGGTGTACTGCTCCAGTGTCTCAAGCCGCGTCGCCGCGGTGGCGCGCAGATCGAGATCGTCCGGCCAGGACACGGGCGGCGAGAAGATGAGCCCCGCCGTCGCGGCTCGTGCCCGTGCGGCGTCCGCGATCGGGTCCGGCTCGACGAGGTCCGCGAGGTCGACGTCTTTCACGGTCATTACAAGACGCTCGCCTTTGGCCGACAGAATGCCACTACCCTCGCGTGCCCGGCGACCGCATCCTCCAGTGTCGAGTACCGATCTTCATACTGGTCGTGTGGACCGCCGAAGATTATCGTCTCCCAGAGAATAGGAGGCCCATCAGGCTCCCAGTTATGGTCGAGTCCGAGGAAGATCGTTGAGATGCATACCTCACCGATGACCGTCCGCGCGACCACGCGCGAGGCCGTCTCGAACCACTCCCCCCACACCATCACGTCCTCACAGAGAAAAAGCGGCCGGCCGTCGCCATCGATCACGTACTGTCTGGTCATCGCTTGAACGCCTCCACCGCTAGGGCGGCCTTGAAATAGGCATGGTCAGCCGGATCGTAATGCACACGCAGTGTGGCCGGTTTGCCATCTTCGTGGAGGTAGAGCGCCGCACGTCGTATGGACGGGAAAGCCGCCGGTACGCTCAAGAGGGCTGCCGCATAGCCGGCTGTTTGCAGCCGGTGCCACTTCGCCTCGGCGCCTGTTTTGAAGTCAACCACCCAGATCGCCTCCCGCCAGACGATGAGCCAATCGAGCGTACCGGCATAGCCGCTCTGGGCATGGTAGACCAGCAGTTCCGTCGCGAGCGTGACCGGCGCCTCATCGCCCTGCCAAATTCGGAGTGACTGCTGATAGCCGTGAGGCGAAGGCGAATGTCGCGTGCTATCCACCTCATCGTTGACCACCTGCCGCGCCATCTTATGAACACGCCGACCCCGCTCGGCATGTTCCTCAGCCCACCAGTAATCGTCAATCAAGCCGACGTTCTTGAGAATTTCCGTCACGCCCAGGATCGGAGTGCGGACACTGTCATGGACATACTGATGCCCCGCCACCAGTTCCACCCGCGAGATGACCACACGCGTGCTCATTGCATCGACAAGCTGTTGTCCTGCCGCCTCTACGAAGGCATTAGCCCGCAGCGCACCGACAATCCCTGCGCCCCTCATGCGAGGGTCCCCTTAAGCAGATCGGGCGGGTCGTCTGACGCACGAATACTCGACAGGGAGACGAGCCACCGCTCGCCGTCCTTCACGGTAAAGACTAAATCGAGCCGCGCGCCATCGCGTTTCGCGCGCAGCCCCGCACGCGCTAAGTCGATGTCTCTAGTGCGAATCCATTCCGCCGGGCCGAGTTCTTTCGTCTCTAACCCCCAAATCTTCGGCATGACGCCATCCGCCGAGAGTTCAACCACACGCGTGACGGTATAGGCCGTGGGTACGGGTGGCCGGGTGACCCTGGGCGGTGGCGGGGGATATCTGTCTTGCTCTTTCTCCAAGGTTGCCGGCCCACCCACGATTTCGAGCGCGACGAGATTGATATACTTGCCCTTTTTTTCAAAGGTCGGGATGACCGCTTGATGGTTGACTTTGCAGCGTTCAGCCGTGTCAGACACTTCCTCCTCGAAGCACGACCCACGTCGGCCATCGGAGAACGTGATCGTATATTTCGTCCACGCATCCCCGCTCTTGGCGTTCACGCCCTTGCTATCAAACTCCACGCTGGTCACGGTCACGGGTGCCGGGGGCGTGGCGGCCGCCATTTCAGCCTCCACCTGGGCAGGAATGCTCGTCGCCTTTGGTTTCGTCACGTTCTTGATGCCTTGTGGCACCGCCTCGGCGTCGAGTTCTTCTGACGGTGTGGGCCGATAGCCCGCCAACACGACGACCCGCGCGAGGACATTCCGCAACGCCTTCGCACAGGCCCGCGTCTGCGCCATACTCTTGAGCTGAAACAAGGGCACCGGCTCGTCGCCCACCTTCACCTTTTCTTTTCCCTTCGGGCCATCCTGCCACTCGAATTTGGGTCGTGTGGACCATTTCGGCTCGTCACTCAGACAGTCGGCTTCGGCCGCCGAGATTTCCGCGCCATCCGGCCGTAGCACCACGGCCCGCGCGGCGAATCCTTTGACGGCGCCGTACTCGACGTACTGCACATCGACAACTTTGGCGGTGATGCCGTAGAAGCTCCCGACCATCTGCCAATCCTCGAATTCGAGGTACTGCTCGCCATTGAACATCACTTTTTTGGGTTTGCTATCGAGTACCTGTTTCAAGGCTTGGGCGGCCTTGGTGGCTTCCAGCAACACCACGTCCGGCTCGCGGGGAACGCTGAGGTACTGATGGTCTGGAATAATCGTCAGGGCTTCGGAGGAGTCGGGAGTCATGGTCGCCTTTCTAGGACTTTGATTTGACGAGTTCACTGATCGGCACGCCGGTCAAGCGCATCAAACGTTGCGCCACCGCCACACTCGGGCGACGGCGGCCCCGTTCAAGGAGCGTCCACATCGAGGCGCCAATGCCCACCTGTCGCGCCGCGGCCCGTTGCGTGAGATCCCACTTGGCGCGATACACGCGGAGGTAGTACCCGATATTTTTCTCTGGATGTTTCTGTGTGTGCACGATTCGTGACTAACTTAGTGCACAATCATACTCCCCGTCAAGATGGGAGTCTGTCCTACGCAGGCGTGTGCCTGGCAAGCACCTGCGCGATCGCGTCATGGAGGGCGACCTGGAGGTCGACAATCTGTCCCGTGATCGCGGCGACCTGGGGGTCGTCCACGACGCGGCGTCCGATCACGTCATTCACGGCGAGCGCCGCTTGCTGCGCGGTCGCCATGACCGCTGCCCGTTTGTCGGCACCCGTCGCCCCGATGATCCGTTCGGCCATCGCCTCGGCCGCAGGAATCGCAGGGGAGATGGCGCCCCCAATCGCCGCGCCGAAGCGCGCGACTTTCAACCAATTCACTTTCATATTTTTTGCCCGCTGAGAAGGTTGTAGCCGGTCTGCTGAAACGCATAGGCCTTCGCGAATTCCCACAGGTCATGTCGAATCGTGACCATCGGGGGAATCTCGAAATGGAGATGCCAGCCGATGTCGGCGTTCCCTTCAAAGACGTAATGAATGCCGACCGCCGTGACCAACGCCCCGCCAGCCGCCAAGAGTCGATGCACATGGGCATCTTTCATGGGCACCCAGGTAATGACCTTCGCGACCCACGGGATTGACTTCGCAAGCTGGAGGCCGTAGATCACCAGCGCCGCCGATGTGACCTGCGAGAGGGCTTCATCCATGACGTCGACTCCTCATCAAATAGAGATCCTTGCCTGTCGCGGGCCGGCGTTGGGATCCGCTGGCGCCGCCATGTCATTGCAGGCGTATCCCGTTGGGCCGCGCCGGGATCACCACGTTCACGGTTAGCGTCGTCTCCGGGCCGGTCCCCCACAGATTCGTGGCGGTCAGGTGAATCACGTGGGAGCCGGCCGTCGCGAAGATGACCGGCTGCGTGAGGTTCGCGGTGTTGACCGGCGGTCCCGCGTCGAGGGTGACCGTATAGTTTATGACCGCATCGCTGGCTGGATTGGCGTCCCAGCCGACCGTTTTCATGACGGGTAACGACTGGGCATGAATCGTCAGCACGCCAGGACGGCGCCCGACGGTGGCACACGCCGCCAGCACCAAGCCGAGGACGATCAGACGTCGCATACATGGTCTCCTTTTTCTACGCGCGAATCATGATGACAAACTCTCGCCCATCGGCGAGGCGACGATCATACGCCCGGATGATTCCTGGGCCTTCAAGATTCGTGCGGTGATGATAGACCCCTCGTTGGAAGTCGAGCGGGACGGACCACGCGCCGGTTGCCCAGGACCGCGCGCACTCCAACTCTAGCCCGTCCCAGAGTTCAGACGACTTCCCACGTACGGAATGGAAGCACGCGCCAGCGCACAAGAGCGCCGCCCCAGCCGCCGCATCATAGGCGTGCTCGTGGGAGTCATCGCGATCGGGAAATCTCGTGTTCTCATTCGATGTCCACGGAATCCCGTATTTGTCGGCCAATTCCATCGCGTTGTGGCCGACCTTGCGCTGCCACTCCGAGAGTCCGTTCGAGTGGTAGGTCCCGTAGTCCCAGTTGGGTTGCAGCCCTGAACCGTCCGCGATGCTAGACCCGTGGCAGCCGATGAGCATCATCACCTGCCGCAAACGGTCGAAGGGTAAGCCTTTATTCGGGGTATTGTTCCACTCATTGACGAGCTCGAGCGACGGATCGCAGGCAACGGCGAGGCTGCAGGCGTTCTGAAGCGCCTCCCAATGGGCGACCATTGCGTCCTGGCCGTCGAACAGACCACTATATGGCCCCGTAAAAGCTGTCAGTTCGACGTATAGGCCGAACGCCGCACAGACCGAGAGGAAGCCTGGCACCGCGCCATACATGGCGCCAGAGGGCACCAGGCGCCCAATTCCTGGCACGTCGTAGGCAGTCCAGACCCGGAGGGCATTGAAGCCAACATCCCCGCGCTGGGCCAGAATGGGCGCAATGTCTTCACCTGCCACGTAGCGCCCGAGTAAGTTGAAGTCTGAACACTGGATCATCGTCCAGGGCTCGCCGGTCTCAAGCGCAAAGAACTTGCCCGCGATCACCCGTCGGACGAGCCCGCCGACGGGCGGCTCAAAAGGGAGGCCTAGCGCCTCCCGGAGCGCCCGGAGATGCTTCCGCCGCGCCGCGTCTGGCTCCATGCCGGCGCCGATATCGTAGGCGGGACGGGCAAACCACCGGAAGGCTTGTGGATTCGTGAACGCTTGCCCGGCTTCGGCAAAGAGCGCCTCGACTTCGGTTTCGTAATTCGCCCACCAGGTGGGTTCATCAGGGTATTCGTATTGAGCCACTATATGGTATCCTTTCCAGATGGAATACAAGCCTTTTATTGGGGTCAGATTTGCGCGCTGGCTTGTTCTCGAAGAAATTCAACATTTGCGGACGGCACATTCGCGTTATTGCCGATGCCGATGCGAGTGCGGCAACGTGGCAATCGTCGCCTTGATGACCCTACGTGCTGGCACCTCGCGATCCTGCGGCTGCTTGACGAAAGAGCGAGCCCATGAACGCGCCGTACATGGAGAAGCGAAAAAAACACCCGAGTATTCCGCCTGGGCGAGGATCAAGCATCGCTGTTCCAACCCGCACTCGAAAGACTGGCTGCTCTATGGTGGGCGTGGCATCCGCGTGTGTGATGAATGGCAGCATGATTTCTCCGCGTTTTTGAAAGAGGTCGGCCGACGACCATCCCCCTTTCATAGTATCGACCGCTTTCCGAACAACGATGGGAATTACGAGCCGGGTAATGTCCGGTGGGCCACCGCGAGACAGCAAGCTAAAAACCGCAGAGCTCGACGCAGCAATCCTGGCCGCAACGGGTCTGGTCGTTTCGCGGCTGGTTGATGTCCGCATTTACGCGAGTCTCCTGACGCCGATCACTTGGTCGGCTGGAAAGGACGCGACCGTGACGCCATTCGCCTGATTGCCGCCACAGATCAAAACGTGCCCGTTTTCTCGGCCAGCAAACCAGCCCACATGCCCTTGGGGTGGCACGCCCCGCTTCAAGACCACGACGTCCACTTCTGATCGGGCGAGCCCGATATCAACAGCCGTGCCAATCATCAGCCAGGACCGCGCGCTTAGCGACTTCGACCGAGGGAGTCGGTGCAACCAGGCGATTCGATTCACGAACGCTGAACACCACGGAATTTCGTCATGCACAATCTCTGGATGCGCGCAGCATTCGAGACACCAGAGAATGAACGGATCATCATTCCCGCCTGATCGTTCCTGTACTTCGCCGACCATCCGCATCGCCGTCTCAAGGGGCGTCCTCATGGCTCCGATTCCCGTCGGGAGAGTTCAATTTCCGACCGGCCGATCAACCGTTGGAGTTGCCCCAAGAGCGTGAGCAGGCGATCCTCATGCTTGTCCATCCGATCGGCATGGGCTTCCAGCGTCGTGGTGTGGTGGTTGACAATTTCCTCGAACACCGCGACGCGCTTGTCGATCGCGTGGTAGAGCTGCCACCCGACGGCGACCAGACCCGCGACGTACCCCAGCAGATTCGAGAGCGAGAGTGTCCAATCAATATGGGGCATTCTCGTCCTGGCTGGCGAGTTGCAAGAGCAACGCTCGAATCGCGGGCGGAATCGTCCGTTGGGCGAACTGGGCCGCGCCGAGCGGCCCGCCCAGTCTCGAGAGTGCTTTCCCGGTGGTGAAGCTAATCGCTGGCGTGGAGGGCAGCACCCCGAACAGGCGCGGCCGACCGCCGCTCAAATAGACAGCCGGGGCTCGGACCTGGGAGCCGCCTTTCGCCAGCGCGCGGTCGAGACTGCGTTGTACTGGGATCAATGATGCTTGCTCGGCCATCAGTGGCCGAATCTTCGGCACGGCGGTTTTCAGCTCAGAGGACAAGGCTGTCCGTAAGGTACGCCCCGCCGTCTCCGCGCCGGGCACCTCCCTGGCGCCCCGGAAAAACTTCGTGTGGCGGAGGAGTGCGTCAGCGTCGGCTGGCGTCAGATCGGCCAGTTCCTTCACCGTCGGCGCAAAGCCGGGCGCCCGCACAGCGCCAGAGCTCACGGCGCCCCGCAGTTCGTCAGCCGTCATGGGTCGCTCTTTCGAGACCTGCCCCCGAAACCGCTTCACGACACGCTGCGCGCCCGAGACTTCTGGCTCCCCAATCGCGCGACGCAGCACGCCGCCAGGCTGAGTCAAGGCTTCGCCAGCTTCCACAATCGGCGCCGTCGCCACACGACGTCCGGCGCCGGTCGCGCGTTCAATTTCTGCCGCACGCAAGGTCGCCAATTCACCGAGCCGGCCAGTCCCGGCTTGCCCCGCCCTCGGCGCTTCCCCAACGAGCCTGGCTGTTTTCGACAACCGAATCCCCGGCAGCGCCTCGGCTCGGCTGACGAGCGTCTCGACGCCGCGTGCCGCCGATCCCCTCCCCAGTTCAAGGGCGGCCTTTTCCGTGATGGGCAGCGCACTGCGGATCATCCGCTTCCCGACAAACCGCATCCCCTTGCCGATTCCGGGCAGCGCCTCTAGCGCGGCATTCCCCAGGGCTGGAATTGTCGCCTCAGCGGCCGTCTCGCCCGTCATCCGTCCCCGGATATACCGAACGCCTCCGGCGCCGAGCATCGCCCCAGGAATCGTGCCTACAGGCCCAGCGAGGGCCGTTCCTAGCGCGCCCCCAGCCAGACCACCCGCGGTTTCCGGGAGGCCAAAGTCTTCGACAGCCCGCTGTCCGAGCGAACGCGGAGTCGTCAGGTTCGCCACGGCAGCCTGAATCGCCTCCGTAGACATATCGTACGGAAAGTTCACGATGCGACCGTCGGGGAGATGGACGCGAGGCATTAGCGGCGGGGCACCAATCGCCCGTTCACCCAGTCAAATTCCTGGCCCCCCGGGACCGCACTCGGTTGGGGTGCCCCCAGATCCTGTGCCCCGCCGCCACTCCGAATCCGCACGACCCGCCCCGTAACGGGATCGGTCAACGTCTCCGCATTCGGATTGCCGAGCGCGTGCAGGATGAGCTGCATCCGCTGTTCGACGAGTTGCGGGGAATCGCCCAGTTGCGGGAGGATCGCTGCGGCTGCTTCCCGGTCAGGTTCGGTCGGGCGGCCGCGATTGAACTTCGCCGCCAAATTGAGCGCCAGCGCGCCATGAATCCCGTTGAACTCCCGGGCCAGCTCATCAACCTGCGACGGCCCCGTGATCGTCCGTCGGATGGCGCCGGTGATGACCCCGCTCGGGCCGCCCTGTTGGTTGATTTCCTTCGCAATAATGCCCAGCCTGGGTAGCATCGTGGCGATGTATTGCTCCGCGTCTTCGCTCGCTTGGTTTGCGGCGGTCGGTCGCTTCGCATAGGCTTCGGCCGCCATGACGGAGGGATGCAGTCGCGCCTCGGCTTCCCGCCCCCGATAGGCCGCCCCGTAGTTCGGTTCGTTGACGGCCTCGGCTTCCATGCGCTGCTCCGTTATCGTCGGCGCCGTCTCAAAGCGGCGGATCTGACGCACGCCCGGCGCGGCGGGAGGTGGCGCCGCGCGGCGGATCGTGCGGATGCCCTGCTCGAGTGCGGCGCGGACGTTCGGCGTGTTGCCAGGCGTGAGCTCCCGAGGCATCCGAAACGGGACGGACGGCTGTGTCGCCGCGGCGATCCGGGTGGGAAGCACTTCCCGCACATCGCGACGCTGGCGGAATTGTTGCGCCGTCGCCGCCGCTTTCGCCGCCTCGAGCGGATCGGCTAGGCGCGTCTCCTGCTCAAGTTTGCGGCGCTTGACTTCCTCCATCGCGGCTTGTTCGCGCAGCAGGCGCAAGAGCGCGAGTTCTTTGGCTGCCTCGAGATCGCGCGAGCCTTGGCCGTAGGGAATCGTCCCGACTTGACGTGTGGAAAAATCGAGGGGCATCAGCCGCCCTCCTCTTCTTGTTGCCGTCGAAGCTCTTCGGCGAGGGCGCGCTGTGCGCCCTTGAACCGTCGCGCAAATTTCGCTTTCGTGCTCGGCGTTTCGCCCCACAGATACGAGGGTCGTCGCCCGCCCCTCGCGGCGACATCCACATCGCGGGAGAATCGTTCCTCGGAGACCCCCGCCGGGAGCTGCGAATAGTTCAACGTCGTCGCAATCGGCTGCGCGTAGTCGCCGATCGTTTCGCCTCGAAAGGCGTTCGAGCCTTCGACCGAAGGCCCGCCGCCGACATGCTCGATGCCTTGCTCGAACAGCGCCTGAAAGAGCCCGCTCCAGCGCGGATCGGAGAGCGTTGAGGACACCCGAATGGGCAAGCCTTCCGCTTGGCGCTGGGCGTTCTCCTCCGCTTGGAACTGGCGCTGCTGCTCGGCGCCCCGCGACATGAGGCCAAAGCCGGTCGGATCGGCCGTCGGCGGCGCGAGACGTTGCATCCCCCCCGCCCCAAAGGACCCGAGTTCTTGCGGCCCACTGCGCTGCCGATAGAGATCGGCCGGATTGTTCGGATCGGGCCGCTCCGCGATGTTGTGAATCCCGCCGGCCGTCGGGGTCAGCGTCGGTCGTCGGGTCCGACCTGGATAGGCGTGAAAGCTCAGGCGCGCCATGTCGCGTTAATTATCTGCGTCCTGGAACTGTGAATCCACCGCTGGGCGTGACCCGAGGCGGTTTATAATTAGCC
>Ga0184633_10000038_pt1 | contig 32879 bp, 30 predicted proteins | sample PLM31_170_b1_FD_133156 | JGI IMG/M metagenome (GOLD analysis project Ga0184633, IMG submission 133156) | Groundwater sediment microbial communities from an aquifer in East River, Colorado, USA - PLM3-1_170_b1 | ecosystem: Environmental > Terrestrial > Soil > Riparian zone | place: USA: East...
GAGAAGTCCGCCATCCCGACCGAACCGGCGGATTGGAACGAGGAGGGCCACCCGCTCATCCCGGTTTCCCCGGATGAGATCGCCGAACTCATGGGGCGCTGTCGGTGGTTCATCGTGTTCTGATGCCCCACGTCCTTCACCTGCTCAAGGCTCCCGTCCCCGCCCACGCGCTGTCGATGATCCAGCGGCAGAGCCGCCAGCCCGAAACCACGCTCACCGTCGTCCTCACCCAGGGCACCGAGGCCCTCCCGCTGCCCTCCGGCGTCCGGGTGCAGCACCTCGCCGCGGAATCTTCCCTCGCCAGCAGGGACACTCTCACCTATTCTGCGTTGCTCGACCTGATCTTTTCCGCGGACCAGGTCATTTCCTGGTAGCCCTGCCGGAGGGGGTCGGGGTACCCACCGAAGGTGGGTCTCCTACCGATTCCGGACCTCCTCGACCCAGGCCATCTGGATGGCCTCCAAGATCCCCTCGTTGGAGGCTTCCGGATCGTCCGAAAAGTCGTCGAGCTGGGTCACCCACTTGTGGAGATCGGTGAACCGCACTCCCAATGGGTCCGTGTCCGGGAACTTCTCCGCGAGCGCCATCGCGATGTCTTCCACGTCTTTCCAGGTCAGCCCCATATGAGCTCCTCACCTCGTCGCGCGTGTCCTTTCCGGCGACGGCCACGTTTGGCTAATGGCTAGGAGGCGTGTGACCTCCCCGCCCGGACAGCGGGATTTCCACGACGACGTCGCCGCTCACGACCGCTTGGCAGCCCAACCGCGAATGGAGGGTGAGTCCCTCGGCAGTGTCGAGACGGTCCTCCTCGTCCTCCTCCATTTTGGAGAGGTTCTCCGCCCCCTCCTTCACGATGACGTGGCAGGTGGTGCAGGCGCACTTGCCGCCGCAGTTGTGCTGCAGGGCGATGTTGTTCCCCAGCGCGATGTCCAGGACGGAACCCGGCAGGCCGTCCTCCTGGAGGGGGAACTTCTCCGGGTCCACCTCCACCGTGATGTTCTGCGGGAGAAACGTCACCTTATACGTCATTCCTATTTCTTCTCCAGAGCCTCCGTCACCCGCTTCGAGGTCAGGGCCTCCTTGAGGGCGGAGTCCATCAGGATCTCGGCCAGGTGAAGCGTGGCCTGGTTGAGCCGTTCTGTTGCCTCACGAATGGCGTCCCGGTCATTTCCATCGCTGACGCCCTTCAGTGCCGCCAGCGCCTCTTTGATCCGGGCCGCCTCGTCTTCGGCGATCAAGTGGCTCCCCTGCCCCAGCGCCCGCTCCGTGGCGCGGACGACCGTGTCCGCCTCGTTGCGAGCCTCGATGAGGAGCCGCGACGCCACATCTTCTTCGGCGTGAATGAAGGATTCCTCGATCATCCGTTCCACTTCAGCATCGGTGAGCCCGTAGGAGGGCTTCACTTCGATGGACGCGGCCTTTTCGGTCCTGAGTTCCTTGGCGTGGACCTGGAGGATCCCGTTGGCATCGATGAGGAACGTCACCTCGATCCGCGGCATCCCGGCGGGCATGGGGTCAATGCCGCGGAGCTCAAAGCGGGCAAGAGACCGGTTGTCGTTGGCCAGCTCCCGCTCGCCCTGGAGCACGTGCATGTCCACGACCGCCTGCCCGTCCACCGAGGTGGTGAACAGCTCCTTGGCGCTGGTCGGGATTGTGGTGTTCCGCGGAATCAGCACGCTCATGACGCCCCCCACAGTCTCGATCCCGAGGGAGAGGGGCGTGACGTCAAGCAGGAGCATGTTGGTGATCCCGCCGGCCAGGATGTGAGCCTGCACGGCCGCCCCCAGGGCCACGACCTCGTCGGGGTTCAGCTGGCTGTGCGGCGACTTGCCGAACAGCTCCTGAACGCGCCGCTTCACAAGCGGGATCCGGGTGGAGCCGCCAACCAGGACGATCTCATCAATTTGCTCGGCGACCAGCCGGGAGTCGGCCAGGGCCAGGCGGCACGGGCCGAGCGTCTGCTGGACCAGCGGCTCGATCAAGGCTTCCACATCCGAGCGCGCGATCTCCCGTCGGTAGGTGAATCCATGCTGGGGAAACGGAATCGTGAACACCGTCCGGTCCTCGTAGGACAGGCGGCACTTGGCGGCCTCGGCCCCGAGCCGGAGCTCCTGCATGGCCTCCAAGTCGCCGCTGAGGTCTCTCCCGTGACGCGCCTCGATATCGGCCAGAAGCCAGTCCACCAGCGCCCGGTCGAAGTCATCGCCGCCGAGATGCGTGTTGCCGTTCGTGGCCAACACCTCGAAGATCCCATCCTTCACCTTGAGGATCGAAATGTCGAAGGTCCCGCCACCCAGGTCGTAGACCGCGATGGTCCCCTGCGTGAGACGGTGAAGCCCGTAGGCGAGTGACGCGGCGGTCGGCTCGTTGACGATTCTCAGAACCTCCAAGCCGGCGATCCGCCCCGCGTCCTTGGTGGCCTGACGCTGGCTGTCGTTGAAGTACGCGGGGATCGTGATGACCGCCTTCGTGACGGGCTCGCCCAGGTGGGCCTCGGCTCGCTCCTTCAGGGCTCTCAGGATCAGCGCCGAGACCTCAGGCGGCGTGACCTCTCGCTCTCCGACCCTGATGCGCACGATCTCGCGACTCGGCAGGACCCGAAAGGGGAAATACCGCAGCTCCTCTTTGACATCTTCGTACCCCTTCCCCATGAACCGCTTGATCGAGTAGATGGTCCGGGTCGGGTTCCTGACGAGCTGCCGCCTGGCCGCATCGCCCACCAGGACGCCGTCGGGGGTGAAGGCCACCACGGACGGCAGGAGGACGCGTCCCTCCGCGTCGGGAATTACCTTGGGGAAGTCCCCCTCCATGTACGCCACGAGGCTGTTGGTGGTGCCGAGATCAATGCCGACGATGCGAGACATCTCTCTGCGTTTCCTCTCCGAGCGCGTCGCCCAGATCGTTGATCACAGTATCGAGATAGGCTCTCGCGGCCAAGGCCTGCTTCATCCGGTCCAAGAGTGCCTTGCGCTCACCGCCCCCGTCCACCACGGCGTCCCACCCGCGGGCAAGATCCAGGAGCGAGGCTTCCTCGGACTTCCGCCGCTCCGTGAGCCGAGCCTGCACGTCCCTGAGGTGCTGACGCCTTGGCCCATCCAGCCCCCCCGCTTTGGCCTCCTGAAGCGCTTCCTGAATCTCGAGCATCTCTTCCAGGAGGTCAGTCGGTGCCTGGGGCTTAATGCCGGTGGCTCCCTCTTTCGTCTCCCGCCCTTCCTCAAGCTGGATCAGGTATTCCACCCGGGAAACGAGGTCGCGGAGGGTCCGGTACGCTCGGTTGATGAGCGCCGATCGCTCCAGGCTCCAAGCCTGTTCAGCGGGCGTCCCCGTCTGGAAGAAGTCGGGGTGCACCCGTCGCGAGAGCTCGTAAAACCTGCGCTGGAGCTCATCCCCGTCGATCCCGAGCTTCCGGGGCAACTCGAAAACCTTGAAGTAGTCCGACCTGCCCGACATCCTCTCTCCAAAATAGAAACAGGCCCGCCCGGGCCCGTTTCTGCTCTCTCCTTGCGCGACGGTCTCGCTATCCTGACCCCCGTCTCACCTCCGGACCCCCGCCCTGTCCGAGATCGCGTCGCTACGCCGAGAAGGACGTCCCGCAGCCGCAGCTCGATTTGGCGTTGGGGTTCACAAAGGTGAATCCGCCGGTGAGCCCCTGGGTCACGTAGTCCAGGGTCGTCCCGTTCAGGTACAGGAAGCTCTTGGCGTCGCAGACCACCTTGACCCCGTCGACGTCAAAGGTCTTGTCGTGCGGCCCGACCTCGTTGTCGAACTCCACGGAGTAGGAGAGTCCCGAACAGCCGCCTCCCTTGACCCCCATCCGGAGATAGACGTTTTCGAGGTTCTGGGCAGCCATGAGCTGCTTGACCTGCTTCAGCGCCTCTTCGCTAAGATTCACCGCCATATGAAAAGCCTCCTTTGTCGCGAGTGCCTTCAGTCCTTATGACGCGTGAGCGCCGGCCGCGGCTTCCCGCTTGCCCCACTTCTCCCGATAGTCCGCCAGGGCGGCCTTGATGGCGTCCTCGGCCAGCACCGAGCAGTGGATCTTCACCGGAGGCAGCTTCAGCTCGTTGACGATGTCCGTGTTCTTGATCTTCATGGCGTCGTCCACGGACTTCCCCTTCAGCCACTCGGTGGCCAGGCTGGAAGACGCGATGGCGCTGCCGCAGCCGAAGGTCTTGAACTTGGCGTCCTCGATGACGCCAGTGTCCAGATTCACCTTGATCTGGAGCTTCATGACGTCGCCGCATTCCGGCGCCCCCACGAGCCCTGTCCCCACGCCGGGCATCTCCTTGGAGAAGGACCCCACGTTGCGCGGGTTGTTGTAGTGATCAATCACCTTCTCGCTATACGCCATGTCTCTGATTCCTCCCTTTATCGCCCGCTGGCGTTGCTACTCGGCCTTCCACTGGATCGACTTGATGTCCACGCCCTCCCTGGCCAACTCGTAGAGGGGGGACATTTCCCGAAGCCGACTGACGACCTCGATCATCCGATTGCCGACGTAATCCACTTCCTCCTGCGTGTTGAACCGATGCAAGCCGAACCGGATAGAGGAGTGGGCCAGTTCAGACCCGACCCCCAGGGCCGCGATCACATAAGAGGGCTCCAGGGTTGACGACGTGCAGGCCGAGCCCGAGGAGATGGCCACCTCCTTGTTCAGCCCCATGAGGACGGACTCCCCTTCCACGTAGGCGAAGGAGATGTTCAGGTTATGGGGGAGTCGCTTCTCCGGATGCCCGTTCAGGTATACTTCGTCCATCGAGGAGAGGATCTTGTCCTGAAGCTTGTCCCTGAGAGCCTTGAGCCGGGCTGACTCCTCGGGCATTACCTCCTGACAGATCTCAGCCGCCTTGCCGAAGCCGACCGTCAGGGGCACCGGCACTGTTCCCGACCGCATTCCGCGCTCGTGGCCGCCGCCATCGAACAGCGGGGCGATCCGGACCCGGGGGTTCTTGCGGCGGACGTAGAGCGCGCCGACTCCCTTGGGGCCGTAGACCATGTGGGCGGTGCAAGACAGCAGGTCGATCCCCATGGCTTCCACATCCACGGGCACCTTTCCCACGGCCTGAGTCCCGTCGCAGTGGAAGATGATCCCTTTCTCCTTGGCCAGCTTGCCGATCTCGGCGATCGGCTGGATCGTGCCGATTTCGTTGTTGGCGAACATCACGGAGATGAGGATCGTCTTGTCGGTGATGGCCTTTCGGATCGCCTCGACGTCCATCAGGCCGTCCGCCGCCACGGGGAGGTAGGTGACCTGATGCCCCTGGCGCTCGAGGTGCTTGCACACGTCGAGGCCGGCTCTCTGCTCGATGGCTGTGGTCACAATGTGGTTGCCCTTTTCCCGGTACATCTCGGCCACGCCCTTGATGGCCAGGTTGATCGACTCGGTGCCCCCGGAGGTGAAGACAATCTCCTTCGGATCCCGGGCACCGATCAGCTTGGCCACCTGTTCGCGGGACTTATCCGCGGCGGCCTCGGCCTCCCACCCGAAGGGATGGTTTCGGCTTCCGGGGTGACCGAACTTCTCCGTAAAGAACGGAATCATAGCCTCTAGCACCCGCGGGTCCACCGGGGTCGTCGAGTGGCTGTCCATGAAGATCGGAAACTTCAACGCCATGATCGGCTCTCCTAGTTGATCGTCGTGAGCTCAGCGATTGGGACGGTCTCGCGATTCAGCTCAGCCAGGGTCATCGTGTCGAGCAGGTAGCTGATGCTGGCTTGGATCTTCTGGACCGGGCGACGCAAGTTGCAGCGCTCGAACTGGGGACAGTCCAGGTCCTCAAGGCAACTCACAATATTGATGGGTCCCTCGAGAGCCCGCACCACCTGCCCTACCGTGATCTCCTCGGGCAAGCGTGCCAGCAGATAGCCTCCTTTGGGGCCGTTGTGGCTGGCGATGAGCCCCTTCTTTGCCAAGCGCTGGAGGATCTTCGCCAGCAGCTCCGGGGGGATACCGAACTCCTCGGCGACCCGCTTTGCGCTAATAGCCCCGTACTCCCGATGCATGACGATATAATTGATTGCCATCAGCCCGTAATCGGCGCGTTTGGTAAAGCGAAGCATCTACTTTCTCCACCATCTCCTAATTAGGGAGGAAATTGATCGCCGATCTTTATAGTCGGATTCTCCTATCTCCCCCCCGCTATGTCAAGAGGTAATATCGTTATGCCAGACAAATCTGAGTTTGATTCTCCCTTCTTCAGAGCCGCCCTTCATCAACTCGACACGGTTGCGGCCCGCCTCAACCTGGACCCGAACCTTCATGAACGACTCCGCTACCCCCGTCGCGCCTTGGTTGTCTCGGTTCCGATCCAGATGGACGACGGACGGACAGAGGTCTTCATCGGCTACCGTGTTCACCACAACACCGCCCTCGGCCCCACCAAAGGCGGGCTTCGCTACCACACGGACGTGAACCTGGGAGAGGTGACCGGGTTGGCCATGCTCATGAGCTGGAAGTGCGGGCTCTTCGAGCTCCCCTACGGGGGCGCCAAGGGGGGCATCCGCTGCAACCCCCGCTCGATGTCCGCGCGGGAGCTGGAGCGGATGACTCGTCGGTACACCACCGAGATCATCCTCCTGATCGGCCCCGATCTCGACATTCCCGCCCCCGACCTGGGCACCAATGAGCAGGTGATGGCCTGGATGATGGACACTTACTCGATGACACAAGGGAAATCTGTCCCGGGGGTGGTTACGGGGAAGCCGATCTTGATCGGCGGCTCCGCCGGGCGCAAAGAGGCCACGGGCCGCGGAATCGTGTACACGCTCTTCGGGGCGGCCCGCCACCTCGGCCAGGACCTCAAGGGCAAGCGGGTCGTCGTCCAGGGATTCGGCAACGTGGGGGCGGTGGCGGCTCGATTGCTCTGGCGCGAAGGCTGCACGATCGTGGGAGTCAGCGACGTCAAGGGAGGAATCTATTCGCCGCGGGGGCTCGACATCCGCCAGCTTCAGACTCACGCGGCAGAAAGCGGAGGCGTCGCCGGCTTCCCGGACACGGACCCGGTGACCAACGCGGAGCTCCTGGAACTACCGTGCGACATCCTGATCCCGGCCGCCGTCGCCGCTCAGATCCGCGAGGACAACGCCAGCCGCATCAAGGCTTCCATCATCGCCGAGGGCGCTAACGGCCCCACCGCACCGGAGGCCGATCAGATCCTCCGCGAGCGGGGGGTGACAATCATCCCGGACATCCTCGCGAACGGAGGCGGGGTCGTCGTCTCGTACTTCGAATGGGTACAGGGGCTCCAGTACTACTTCTGGCGGGAGAGTGAAATCCTCTCGCGGCTCCAGGAGATCATGACCCGCGCCTTCAACCGCATCTGGGGGCTAGCACAGAAAGAGGGAACAGACCTCAGGACCGCCGCCCTCATGGAGGGCATCCGCCGCGTCGCCGAGGCATTCCGCATCCGCGGCCTCTACCCTTGAGGGCTGAGGCCGGCCTACCGCCAGGCCGCGCGGAGCTGGCGGGCAGCTTCTTCCGGGGGCAGGTCGTTGATGAAGATTCCCCCCACCCGGTTGGCTCTCTCGGGATGGATGACGATCTCGAGATGCCAGTGGTAATCGTCCTGGACCGTCGCCCACTCTCCCTGCAGGATCTTGGAGTGGAGATTCGGGGCGGTCTGGAGGCTCAACTCGAATGACGGATCCCCCAGCCCGGTCGCCAGCGCCCCGAAATATCCGGCGAGCAGGCGGGCGAGATCCGCGGCGGCTTCGGGCGACAGCGTCTCGTAGGCGCACGCATGTTGACGGGGTAAGACCCGGGTCTCGAATGGCGTGCGGGCCGCGTAGGGAATCATCAGCAAGAAATACGGCGTCATTCGCACCACGCGGTCGCCGTCGGCTAGCTCCTGGCGGAGGATGTCGCAGAAGAGGCAGCGGCGCTTGTACTGATAGTACTCGCGCGACTCCCGGAGCCCCCGGCGGAGATCGTCGAAGATCACGGGAATCGCCGTCACCCGCGAATACGGATGACTCAAACGCGACCCGGGTTTGCGATGACGGCGGGTGATGAGGATATCGCGGATCTTCACGTCCTGCTTCAGATCCTCCAACCGATCCCGGTACATCCAGAGCACTCGCTCGAGCTGGTCCGCGCCCATCGTGGCCAACGTGTCCTCGTGGCTTGGGCTCTCGATGATCAACTCGCTGGCCCCACGTGGAGTGATCTTGTCGTACATGCCCGCTCCCTCGCGGACCAGATCCCACTCCACCTGGAAGTATGGGTCGGCTTCCGGAATGACCCGCACCTGCCAGCCCGGAGTGTTGGGAGCAGACCCTTCCTTTCGATAGGCCGCGATCTCCGGGGGCGTGCTCGCCTCGTTGCCGGGACAAAAAGGACACTCGTTGTCCTCCGGCCTGCCAGCGCTACGGGGTCGCACGAGTACCCACTGTGCGCGGGTTGGATCCTTCCTCAACTCGCTCAAGAACCGGACCCTCCTCTCGTCAATAAACACACGAAACAATAGCGACGGCGTCTTTCCTTGTCAAGATCGTCGGCTTTGCTGGCTCGAGATGAATATGGGACAATTGATAAGTCGAAGGAGGTGAGCCGCATGACAGAGCCCCGGGTGACGGTGTTCTCGACCCCCACGTGAGGTCCCTGCCGAGCGACGAAAGAGTTTCTTTCGTCCAAGGGAGTCGCATTCAAGGACGTCAACGTGCTGGAGGATCATGAAGCGCGAGCGGAGCTGGTGCGACGGACCGGGCAGATGGCCGTTCCGGTGATCCTCGTTGACGAAGAAGTGGTCGTGGGCTTCGACAAAGGGCGGCTCCAGCGGCTTTTGGGAATTTAGCGTCAGCGGCCTCCTTCCACCTGCGTCTTGAGCTTTTTCAAGTGCTGGCGTGCCACGTCCACCCAGTCCTTTTCCGACGGGAGCAGCACGGCGACCTGGATGTAGCGCTCCCACTGGGCGATGGCCTCCCGGGGATCCACTTTCTCGTAAACGAGAGCGAGGTTGTAGAGTGCCCCGGTGTGCTGAGGATCAAGTCCCACCACTTGCCGGTACTCACGGATGGCGTCCTCGTAGAGCCCCTTGTCCTCGTAGACTTCGCCCAGCCCCATGCGCGCTTCCAGGAATTGGCGATCGAGTTCGATGGCCTTCTTGTACGCAGTCACGGATTCGTAGTAGAGCCCTTTCTCCGCATAGTAGATTTTCCCCAGGCTCATGTGGACCTTGGGGTTCCCAGGATTGTGTCGGACGGCCTTCTGGTAACTTGCGATGGCTTCGTCCACCTCCCCCTTGGCGGCCCGAGCGTCCCCGAGCCCGACGTACGCGTCAGCATAGAAGGGTCGGAGCTCCAGCGCCTTCTGGTAAGCCTCCACGGCCTGATCGAACATCCGGCGGGGATGCGTGAGGAACAGATCACCGAGGGCCTTGTACGGCTCGGGGAATGTGGGGTCGAGCGGGACTGAGGCGCGAAACTGGGCGGCTGCCTTCCAGCGGTTTCCCAGCGCCACATGCACCAGACCCAGCGTGTATTGTGCCGCGACGAACGTCGAGTCCAGCTCCACGGCCTTCCCGAGCAGGTCCGCCGCGGCCTCGTTGCCGGCTTGCGTCCCCAGGAGTGCGGCGCCGTGGCCCTTGACGAAGGCCTCGAACGCGCGAATCGATTTGGTGGGCATGGCGGCCTTTTCGATCTTCGCGACCTCGGCCTCGCTCACGGGAAGGCGAAGCGCCCGGACGTAGGCCAGCGGCAATCCCTTCACGCTTTCCAGGATTCGCCCCTCCGGAACCGTGACCGGCTCCACAGCACGCCCTTCTCCGCCTCCCGCCCCGAGCTCCAGGTAGCGGGGAATGATCCGAAGGTCGCCCGCGTCGCGCCTGATCTCGCCATAGAAGACTAGGTCCGCCCGCAGACTTCGCGCGGTGTCGAGGACGACTTGCTCTCCCGACGCCTCGGGCTGACCCAGTCTCTTGACCCGGGCGGGGTCCACGACGATGAATGCAGGGTGGTTCACGAGGGCAAGCGACAGGACAGTGGCAACTCCCTCCCCCAGCCACTGCTCCTCCCGTTCAACTTCAACCGGCTGGAACGGGAGAATGAGAAGCGACCGGCCCGCCGGCGCCGCGCGAGCTGGGGAAGGATTCAGCAACGCCACACACAGAAGCAGCACAGATACCCGCGCGGAAATCCGAGGACCGCGCGCCTGGCGGCCTTTCACGGTGACATCCTCGCATCCGGGGGGTTACCGCCGCCGCCCGGCGGGTGCCGAAACCGCCCGCGGAGGCGCGTGAACAGTCTGGGGCCGATCCGTCTCAGCGCGACCTCCGGCAGCAGCAACAGCGCCGCGCAGCCGACAAGCCAGGGCCAGAGCTCAACCGAGAGCCGCGAGCGCCGTCGGGCCTTAAGGAACACATCCTTCGGCTGCGCGACAGCCCCCCCGCCGGTGAGCTCCGCCAACTCTCGCAGCAGCGTTTCGTCCACACCGAGATCCCTGAACTCCTTAGCATACGGTACCACCAACCCCGCCAGCTGCGAGCCAACCATCTTCTCGCCCCGGCGCTGGGCCATTCCCACCAGGTAGATACCCTCCTCGGGAGCGGGGAACCGGCCCCGGTACCGGCCCGGGGCCACCTGCTCCAGATCGACCACCGACCGCTGCTTGTCCGGAGCCACGACGCCGACCTGAGTCTCCAGGAAGTTGATGAATTCACCCTTGGGATCGACGGCCTCGACCGTCACCTCCCCCACTCCATCACGCCGTTCCACGGTCGCCACGGTATCACTCCGGCTCCCCGTGCGAAGCGACCAGCGCGTGAGTTGCCCCCAGAACTTGTTAAAGGCACCCCAACGAAGCCAGAGGACGGCCCACTTTCCCTTGGCATCCGAGGTGAATGCCGCGGTCCGTCCCAAACCGTACCGCCACGTGGCCAGGAGCGGATCTTCCTGGTGGGTCATGAGCAGCTGCTCCGCGGTGCCTTTGAGGGTGGTAGCCACGTACCCACCCAACGGAGGGGCATTCTTCCAGTCGATGTCCTGGAGCACTTCGTGACTCGCACCGGACACGGCCGGCTTGAAGGGATGTTCGATCAGCGAGGCCTTGGAGGCCAGCTGGGTCTCGAGCGTAAAGATCCGAGGAATGGTCTGCGTGTCCTCGGTGTAGTAGAACCGGCCACGCCCCCACTTGGCGATGTCCAACATCAGTTGAGCGTCGGCATCCTTGCCGATGGCGACGGATGATACGGTGATCTTGTCCTTCGCCATGCGGCGAATGAGGCCCGCAAAGTCCCCGCGCGTCATCTGGCCGTCAGACATGAAGATGACATGCTTGAGCAGGGCCGGACGGTCGAAGAGGGCCCGGTACGCGTCCTTCAGCGCCGGATACCCGTCTGTGCCACCGCCCGCTTTGATCGTGGCGACGGCGCGGTGGATGGCATTCTTGTCCCGTGCGGCCTGCATGGAGACGTCCCAAACGAACTCGGTGTCCCAGCTCATCACCCCCACCTCGTTTCGTTCGTCCAGGAGGTCCACCACCAGGTGCGCCGCCTCCTTCGCGATGTCGAGCTTCGTGACCCTCTCATCGGTGGACATGGCCATGGAGCCCGACCGATCGATGGACAGAACGACAGCGAGGCTGGGGATCTCGAGCCGCTGCTTCACCTCCATGGTGACGGGCAGTGCTTCCTCGATCGGCGTGCGGTAGTAGCCCCCCAGACCGAAGCTTTCCTCTCCGCCCACCATGATGAGCCCGCCGCCGTAGTCCCGCACGTAGTCGCGGATGTTCTCCATCTGCTTCTTCGTGAGCTTGAGTGAGGAGACGTTCGAAAGGATCAAGCCATCGTATTTCTGGAGCCCCGCCAGGTCCCTGGGAATCCGCTCCGGCTCCATCACCTCCACGTCGATGTGCTGGGCACGGAGCGCCGCGCTCAAGGCCTGCGCATGCGCCCGCTCCTTCTCCGCCAGCAGGACATGGGGCCGGCCTCGGACTACCACGGTCCCGACGGCCCGGTTATTCTCCTCGATCGTGTCCCCGTCGGCCTCGACGGCCGCCTGGTAGACGTGAATCCCGTTCCGCTCCAGCGACTGGCGGTAGGTGAAAACGTTCTTGCCGGCGGAAAGCCGCACCACCTGAGACCCCAGGAACTCCCCGTTGCGAAAGAGCGAGAGCCGTCCCTGGGTGTCTTGCTGGCTCCAGGCCACGACCTTCGCGTCAAACGGCTCCCCGAACTTCACCTCCTGCGGAAGGAGCATGGCCTCGACCACCACCTCCTGGGCGAAGGTCAACGACGTGGGGGCGTAGTGAATGTCGGCTCCTGCGTCCTTGGCCGCCTGCGCAACCGCCAAGGCGCTACCCTTGTTCTGGCGACCGTCCGTGAGCAGGACGAGACGGTTGGCGTGGCGCGCCGGCAGCGTCGCCAGCGCCAGTTGGATGGCCTGGGCGAGGTCGGTCCCCCGCCCCCGCACGTCGACCTGGGGGCGGTCCAGCTTCGGCTTGGCGCTCAACGGCTGGGCCACCGCCGCCTCCTCGCCAAACACGAGGAGCCCCACCTGATCGCCTTCCTGCATCCCGGTCAGGGCCTGGACCGCGAAGCGGTATGCGTTTTCCCGGGCAGCCAGGGTGACGCTGTCGGACACGTCGAGGAGAAACACCACGTTCAGCCTGTCCACCCAGCGCGGCACCACAGGACGCAGAAGCGCCGTCAACAGGAAGACCACCAGAACGCAGCGGAGCCCGAGAGCCCACCGATCTCCGGGGCCGCGTGGAAGCACGAGCCTCCCCGCGGTTTGGCGACGCCAATAGAGAAACCCCTCGACCAGGAGGAGGACCGCGGCCAGCAGGGCGAACAACCCCCAGAGTTCGCGCTGAAGCGGCACGGTCATGCCGTCGGATGAAGGGGCCTCCGACCGCGTCGGGATCGGCCGAGGGGCGATGTCCGACTCCTCGGCACTCGTGAGGTTCACGGCGACCCGGGCCTCTCCGCGGGAGGTCACCACGGTGTACACTCCCACCTGACCGGTGTCGGCGAAGCTCGCAAGCCCGCGCGTGACCTGGGCCTCCACGCTCCGCCCCGACGGGGTGATCACCCTGGCAGCGGTGACGCCATGCTCCACCGGGAGGAGAATCGGCTGTCCCGCCTGAAGCTGGAAGCTCGTCAGATCGAGGCCGGCCGGGTGAAGCCAGCGGAGCCCGTTGGAGAGGATGAGCGGAAAGGCCACACGAAGGGGAAGATCCGTCTTGAACAGGTCGAACCCGAAAAAGATCGCTTTGCGCCGTGGTTCCTCCAAACCGTAGATCAGCGGCCCACCGATCGCCTCCACCAGGGTCTTGCCCGCGGCCAACGGACGAACCCGGAGCGCTTCCTCGATAACCACCTTGGAAAAGTCCACGTATCGCATGATCGGGTGCGACCGGTCCCAGTCCATGATGACCGGCTGCGCGGCCCGGCCCAGATTCTCCAGCGGGACATCGGGCGGGATCGTGTTGATGAGGACGTACCGGCCGGCCCCAATCCTAGCCGGGCTCACGCTGTCCAGCACCACGACGTCGAAGGACTCCATCCCCCCTTGATAGGCCTCCGCCGTGCGGACCTCGAGCTTAACTTGGGCATCGGCCCTCAGGACTTTCTCAAGGAATAGGTTGCCGGGACTCACCAGCAGCACCCGCATCTCGCGCGGCGGGGGGATGATGGCGTACGCCACGTTGTCGGCGCCGAGGTCGTCGGCGATGTTCAGGCGGACCCGCACGACACCAGCGCCCTGGTGGCTGAACGGAAGCATCACCGATCGACGCACGTGTGGGTCCAGGGTGAGGGATTGCTCCGCGATCGGCCGATCGTCCAAGTCCACCGTGAAGGTGAACGACTGAGGTTCGTCGGAGAAGTTGACCACCGAGACAAACGCCTGATACCCAAACGCGCCGAAGAACGTCTTTCGCAGCGCCAGATTGGTGATCGCGACATTCCGGCCCCGCCGCCCGACTCCCAGCCAGTGGACGCGCGGGTCACCGCCGCTATCTCCGACCGCGGTCGGATGGGCACCGTCGGTGAAGATGCGAATGCCGGCGCGGGGATCTTGAGCGGTCAGGGCCCGGGCCGTGCGGAGGGCTTCATTCAACCGATTGGGAAGGTCGCGTGCCTCGAGGGCTCCCAGGGCGGCGGTGAGCCGCTGCCGATCACGGGAGAAGGGGACCAGGACGCGAGGCTGGATTCCCGCCTCGATCAGCATCACCTCGGCGCCGGAGGGGAGCCGCTCGAGGAACGCCAGCGCCTCCCGCTGGGCCGCGGCAAAGCGCGAGGGGAGAACATCGGTGGCCTTCATGGAGGCCGAGATGTCCAGAATCAGGACTGTCCGCTGAGCCCCCCGGCCCTCCACCGTTACGACGGGCCGCGCCAGCGCCACCGTCAAGGCCAGAAGCGCCAGGAGCTGCAGGAGCAGCAGCGGATCGCGTTGGAGGCGCTGAAAAAAGTCCGAGGCTTCGCGGTCTCGGAGCGCAGGATCCCAAAGGAGGAGGCTGGGGACGCGCCGCTCGTGCCGCCGTACCTTGAGGAAGTACAGGAGCAGGAGCGGAACGGCCAGGCCCAGGAGCAGGAAGGCCAGCGGGGAGAGGAAGCTCATACGAGCAGGAGTCCCTTGAGCTGTCGCAGCACGAACCCGTCCAGCGGGATGTCGGTGGTCACACGATGATAACTGATCTCGCGGGAACGGCAGAACGCCTCGGCCCCATCGAGAAACGCGTGAAGCCGGCGGCGGTAGTTCCGAGACGCTTCACCGTCGAACGTGAGCTCCCGGGTCTCCCCGGTTTCGGAATCCTTCAGGCGAAGGTCCCCGGTGAACGAGGGGTTCATCTCTTCCGGCGACAACAGATGAATCACGTGGACATCGAAGCGTCGTTCCTGAAGGGCCCGGAGCCCCGCTTCGTATCCGCCCGGATCCAAAAGGTCGGAAATCAGAACCGCAAGTCCGGGGTCCCGAGACGTCCGGGCATAGCTGGCAAGGCCGTCGCTCAGCCCCGTGGCGCCCGCCGCGCGCAGCTTCGCCAGGAAGCCCAGGAGCGGGAGAACCTGGGCTCGCCCGCGGGCCGACGACCACCCCTCCGTGACCCGTTCCCTCAAGATGCCGACCCCCACGCGCTCATGATTCACGAGCGCCACGAAGCCGAGGGCCGCGGCCAGCCGGGCCCCGTACTGAAGCTTCGTGGGCTCCCCGTAGTCCATCGAGGCTGAGGCGTCCAGCAGCAGGTGCAGGCAGAGGTCTTCTTCGTCGACGAAAAGCTTCACGTAGAGCCGATCGAGGCGGCCGAAGATGTTCCAGTCCACGTAGCGGAGGTCGTCCCCCACCCCGTACGGGCGGTAGTCCACGAACTCCACGCTGCTCCCGCGGTGAGGGCTCTTGCGCTCCCCCTTGACCCGGCCCCGGAAGGTCCGCCTGGAGGCCAGGGCAAGCCGCTCCAGCTGGGTCAGGAACTCGCGGGTGAAGAAGTCCTGCGCCCGCGCCGCGGCCACCGGCCTTATCTCTCCTCCAGCGAGTCGAAGTACTCCTTCACCTGCGTCTGATAGTCCCGAGGCACCTGCTCCCGCGCCAAGGCCTCCTCCATCATCTTCCGGTATTGACCGAACACGCCCATGTATTGCAGCCGCGACGGAAGACGCCCACCTTTGCCGAGGAGGTTGGTGTCGTGGCCCTCTTTTCTGCCGGAGCGGGATTCCCCCTCCACGCCGGCATCATAGGGAGTGGCGCGGAGGCGCTCCGTGGCATCGCCCTTGGGGTTCGGGTTCCGCCCCTTCCCCGGCAACAGTCCCTCGCCCTCGCCGAGGTCGGCCTCGATGCTGTCCCCTCCCGCGCCCCGGTCCCGGCCGCGAGCGCCCCGGCGATCCTCCTCGCGACCGCCCCGGAGCCCGCGCCCACCCCGCCCCCGTTCCTCCATCGCGCGCATCTTGGAGAGCGCTTTCTCCATGGCCTCCAGAGCGCGGTCGGTCTGCCCCTGTTCCAGGGCTTCGAGCCCCTCCCAGGTGTCCCCGCCCCAGTTACCGCCCTTGCGCCCCATTCGATCCATCTCCTCGAGCAGCTCACGGAGTTTCTGAGGGGAGAGCTGATCCGGGCGAAGACCTCCGAACAGTTCCTTCTTCTTCTGGAAGACCATCTTGTACGGGCTCTGGGTGAAGTCGCGCTTCAGGTCGGGGAGGCGGTCAACCTGCTCGAGCATCCGAAGCCGCTCATCGCCTTTCTTCAGAAAGCTGTTGAAGTCCGGGCGCTGGGCCGCGAGAGCGGTATCTTTGAATAGGGCCGAGAGGTCCCCAGGTTGGCTGCTGCCGGTCCCGCCCTGCCGGACGGCGACGTTCCGCTCCAGCAACTCGGCGCGCTGGAGCGGCTCCCGCTTGGCCGCCGTCGATCGTTCCTCGGCGAGGATCTTCGCTCCGCGCTCCTCCGGGGTCTCGGAATCCTCGGCCGACGAAAATGTGGGGAGTCTCCCGGTTGGAAGCGGAATCGCCGGGGCCAAGGCAACGACGACCAGCAGGAAGACCGGGAGCGGGAGGAGTCTTAGCTCCGGGGGAAGGATCCGGCGCGTGGCGTGGCGGCCGTCGAGGCCCTCGATGCGGCCCACCACATCCGCCACCAGGAGGTCAACCAGGGGACTCCGGTCGGGCCGGCTTCTCCACTCGAGGGCCGTCGCGACCCTATCTCGAAGATCGAAAGCCCGATCCGCGATGCGCGCGACGTCCTGCCGGGAGAGCCTGAGCCAAAATCCGACCAGGGCGCCCGCCGTGGCGCCGACCAGGGCCAGCCCGAGAGCAATGAGCGGGGCTACGGGACCGATGGCCTCTTTCAGGAGAAGCGGGACCAGGCCGAGGCATGCGCCGTAGAATAGCCCGCGGAGCCCGTAGAACTCCGCGCGTCGCTTCCTGATCTGCCAGCCGACCTGTTCGACAAGACGCTCGAGGACGCCCGAATCCGTCATGAGAGGGCCCCCCCTGCGCCCTACCGCAAAAACACTTCCTTGCCCTGACGGCTCTGAGCCTCCGCCTGTTCGAGGACTTGCCCGATCAGGGTGTCCACGTCCACGCCCTCCGCTTCGCCCTCGAAGTTGAGGATGATTCGATGCCGGAGCGCCGGCTGGGCAACCGCCCGCAGATCCTCCAGGCTCACGTTATAGCGACCCTCGGCGAGGGCGCGGACCTTGCCGCCCAGCACCAGCGCCTGGGCGCCCCGCGGACTCGACCCGTACCGGACGAAGCGGCGCGTGACGTCGGGAGAGTGCTCCCACGTGGGGTGGGTGGCCATGACGATCAGCGAAGCCAGTTCCCGCACGTGGGCGGCGATGGGAACCTCCCGAACCAGCTCCCGGAAGCGCAACACCTCGGGACCGGTCATGACACGCCGGACCTCCGCCACGCCGGATCGGGTCGTCCGGTCAATGATCTCATTCAGCTCGTCCAGCGCCGGGTACGTCACCCGTAGCTTGAAGAGAAACCGGTCGAGCTGGGCCTCGGGAAGAGGGTAGGTCCCCTCCATCTCGATTGGATTCTGGGTAGCGAGGACGAAGAACGGAGACGGCAGCAGGTGCGAAGCCCCCGACACGGTGACGGTCCCCTCCTGCATTCCTTCCAGGAGCGCCGACTGGGTCTTGGGGGTGGCCCGGTTCACCTCGTCGGCGAGGAGGATGTGGCCGAAGATCGGTCCCCGCTGGAACTGGAAGTGTCTCCGACCCTCGGCGTCCTCCAGGATGATGTTCGTACCGATAATGTCGGCGGGCATGAGGTCGGGGGTGAACTGGATACGGGAGAACGAGAGCTCGAGGCCCTCGGCTAGCGTCTTGATCAAGAGGGTCTTGCCGAGACCCGGCACTCCCTCGAGCAGAATGTGCCCTCCGGCAAAGAGACCAGCAAGAACGTCGCTGATGACCGTGTCGTAACCGACGATGATCTTCTGGACTTCGGCCTTGAGGCTCCCGAATGCCTCAACGAACTCCCGAACCCGTTCAGCATTCCCCATCATGCGCTCCTTGGGGTATCGCGAGGAGTTTGCCACTCGAGGCGCCGTTCCCCCATCGACCGCCTCCTTGAGCCAAGCCTATCAGTTTGTTGAGAAAACGGCAATTTTTGCCCGCTTCTCCTCTGCCGCTAGCCACCGCGGAGGAGAAAGTCGCCGGCCGACGGGGCCGGCACCAGCCGATGGTATTGGGCAAGGTAACCTTCCACCTCTCGCTCGCGGGAGTAGAAGGCACGCACGCGGGTCTGCCCCAGCAGCCCGAACCATCTTCTGAGCCCGGGATCGCCCAGGAGCCGGATTGCCTTGGCCTCGAACTCCTCAGGCCCGTTGAAGAGGAATCCTGTGACGCCATCCTCGACAAGGGAGCGATTTCCCTCGATGTCTGAAGCCAGGACCGGAAGACCACACGCCATGGCCTCGAGGACGGAGTTGGCCATGCCTCCCTCCGACAGGGAACAATTGAGCACGACATCACACGCCTCCAGGAGCGACCGCATCTGCCTGTGAGGCACCGCCCCCAGGTAAGCCGCCCACGGCCGCCCTGCCAGCGCCCGCAGCAGGTGCTCCCCCTCCCCGGGATCGAGAATCGGACCGGCGTAGACGAGTCGAAGGTGGGGAAAGCGGGACACGAGCCGGTCAAAGGAAGCGAGGGGGAAGAGCGGGTTCTTGACCATCCGGATCCCCGCCGGGAAGAGAAAGATGACGGTATCCGGCGTGAGGCTGAGCCGGTCGGCGAGCGGATAGGGGGGGCCCTCTTCGAGCCAGGCGCTCTGGGGAATCACCACCATCTTGACGGTGAGGTCGGGGAGGGTTTTCGAGATTTTCGTCAGCATGCTCTCGTGGAAGACCGTGACGGCCGAGGCTCCTTCGAGGACCCGCCGGACCGTTTGCGCCCGGTCGGGATCAAAGAGATCGTGGTTGCCGTCGGTGCCGGTGATGGTCACGAGTAGCGGAACCTCCAGTTTCCGGGCCAGCCTGAGAGCCAGGGGCCCGACGCGGAACGCGTGGAAGGCGTGAATCAGCGCGGGGCGATACGTTTCGACCTCGCGTCCCACCTGGGTGTCAGAGATCACCGAGCAGTCCCAGACATTCAGTTCCACCCCGCGCTCGCGAAGGCCGCGCACGATCCGATTCACGGTGATGGCATTGCCGCGGACCGAGGGGAAGTCGAAGGGGGTCAAGAGGGCAAGACGCATAAGGCTGATCCAGAGTACACGCCGCCGCGCGCGCCCGCAATCGTGCGATGCCGGCACCCGAGCGTCGGGAGGGCGGCCCGGCGCACCGTCGTCAGTCAGGTCAGGGGGATTTCGTGGGAATAGATGGTAAAGGACGAACTTCGGGCGGCCTCGAGAGCCTCCCGGACCTGGGCGGTGCCCTTCCCCGCCCCGCTGGCCAGGAGGGACTCAAAGAAGCTGACGTAAAAGTGATCCGGGTAGACGGTGACGGCGAGCCGCAACCTGAGGCCGACCGCGGAGAGTCTGTGCCGGTAGCGAAAGGTCAGGCTCTGTCGTGGCGCGAGCCGCGTGTCGAAAAGTTCCCGCGAGAGGTCCAGGGCCACCTCTCGCGCGATGACCTTCTCCTGGCGACTTCCGGCGACCGCCTGACCGGACCCGTCCACTAGTTCCCCCGAGACCACCACCCGGGGGGTCACGTACGTCGGAAAATAATGCCCGACCTTGCTGTTGGTGATCGTGAGCGTTGCCGAAACGGTGTCGCCGACCCGATGCGACTCCCCGTCGACTGAAAGATCCACGCTCACCCCGGAACGGACCATCTGGGCATCATGGATCCCGCCCCAGAGATGTCGGCGGTCGGGCATGTGGCAATCCTGGCACTGGACTCCGGAGCGGCCGAACGGGCTCGCCCTCCACTCCTCGTAGGTGTTCTCCAGGAGCTTGCCGTTCAGGGCAAAGCCATCGGGCGGGAACTGGTGGCAGTCTTTGCAGAACTCCGCCCGCAGGAAGGCGGGCGTCCGCGTCGCCCCATTGTGAGGAAGGCGTTCCCGCGGCAGCTCGCTCAGAAGCGACCCGTCGCGCTTCGGCGGTGCGAAGTGCTCGTGACCGCGCAGGTGGCAGGCCGCGCACGCGAGCCCGCGCGCCTGCAGCTGGGCGTCGAACACCGGATTGGGGGCGAGCCCCCCCTGGCGCCTCCGCACTTTCTCCTGCTGTTCCGTCAGCGGCGCGTGGCAGGCGTAGCAGCCGAGCGCCGAATCCGGATCGGTGCCGAGCATCTCCACCAGCTGCCCTTGCACTCCAGGGCCCATGCTCTTCGCGTGCCGACTCTCCCTCCAGTCCGCGAGTTGGGCGGGATGACAGCTCCCGCAGCTCTCCGGCAGGAGCGAAGCCTCCAGCGGAGTGAAACGGGCCGGCGGCTTCCCCTGGCGCGGGATAGGACGCGACCAGTGGCGGCGGAGAAAGTCGAGCTGCTCGGCCTCCGACCACCGCTTCTGCGCCTCGCCCCCCGAGGAGAAAAGCAGAACGATGAGAGCAAAAAGCAGAACGAAGGGGCGATGAAAGAAAGCCATCGCCCCCATTCTACTTGGGCCATGGCGAATCCTCCTCACGCTGAAAACATCCCAAGACGTGGGATCATTCCCCGGGAGTGGCGTTGCCGAATTTCGGCGACCCGTGCTACGGTGATGGAAGTTCGGGACGAATCGGAGGGTGGGATGGCAAAGGCTCGCTCCGCGCCAGGATGTCGGGAGATCGTCGACCTCTTGGCCGACTACCTCGACGGCAGCCTCGACCCCGCTACCGCAAAGAACCTCCGGGCTCACCTGGAGGGATGCGCCCCCTGCATCGCCTTCCTGAATACCTACAAAGGCACGGTCAAGGCCGCCCGCCAGCTCAAAGAGACTGACATCCCCCCGGAGCTCAAGGATCGGCTGCTCTCCTTTCTCCGGAAGCGGAACGTCCCTTAGCGCCGGGCCCTTTGGGGGTCAGAGGAGTCGCCGCCTCAAATAGGCGCTCAGGGCGTCTACCAGCGTCACCATGACATAGATCGCGAGGATCAGCGTCAGCAGTTCGTTCTCCAGAAAGAGGTTGATCGCGATGTAGATTCGCTGACCCAGGCCCCCCGCCCCGACGAACCCCAGAATGGCTGCCGCTCGGATGTTCACCTCCCACCGATAGAGGGCATAGGAGAGACACTGGGGAGCGGCCTGGGGGAGCACCCCGTAGAACAGGATCGCCAGCCGACCGGCGCCGGCGCTCCCCAGCGCCTCGAGCGGGCGCGGATTCACATCCTCGAGTACTTCGCCGAAGAGTTTACCGAGCACCCCGCCGGTGTGGAACCCAAGCGCCAGGACGCCGGGGAACGGTCCGAGTCCCACCAGGAAGACGAAGATCAGCGCCCACACGATCTCGGGAATCGTCCTGAGGACGTTCAGAACAGCCTTCGCGATCACGTAAATCCCCACCCGGATGCCTTTCGACACCGGTCCCAGGCGCCGTCCCTCGTAGAGGATCCCGCGATAGAGGAGGGTCCGGGTGGTCAGCACCGCGAGCGGAAGCGCCAGCACGACAGCGAGGAGCGAGCCCACGAAGGAAATAGCGAAGGTTTCCACTGCGCCCATGCCCGCATCCACGAGGGTCTTCCTCGACAGGTCGGGCGGGAAGAGTTTCTCGATATAGGTGGCGATCTGGCTCCGTCCCTCGCTCCCGAAAAGCGCGGCCAGGTCCACCTGGGTCCCGTGGTAGCTCCAAACGAGCAGCAGAGCGAATCCGGCGGTCAACGTGAGCCCAGGCCATCGCAGCCGTCGGCCCTCAGCCATCACCGCACCACCTGAGCCCGGATCTTCCCGCTCACGAAGTCCACGCCGGCGACCAGCAGAAAGAGAAGTCCCAGGATCGTGAGCACTTCGTCGAACTGGAACATCCGCATGGAGAGCTCCAGCTGCTGACCCAGACCGCCCGCCCCGACGAACCCGAGGATCGCCGAGGCCCGGATCGCGCACTCCCAGCGGTACAGGGTGTACGAAACGACATTCGGAAGCGCCTGTGGCAGGAATCCGTAGAGGGCGATCCCGAGCTTGGAGGCTCCGCCCGCGTGCAGAGCTTCGAGGGGCTGGGGGTTCACGCCCTCAAGGATCTCCGAGTACACCTTGCCGAGCATTCCGCCATAGGCGACACCGATTGCCAGGACGCCCGGGAACGGCCCGAGCCCCACCGCCCGCACGAACATGAAGGCCCACACGAACTCGGGGATCGACCGGAACACGGAAAGGAGGAGGCGGGCCAGCGCGTACGGGACGAAACCGAGCAGCCACCGGCCACCGGCCGTTCGCCGCTCGTGGAGGACGCCGCTCCAGCTGAGGGATCCCGTGGCGAGGAGCCCGAGCGGAGCCCCGATCAGCACCGCGATGGCCGTCCCCATCACCGAGATCTGGATCGTTTCCAGGACGGGCCGCGCCATCAGCGCCAGGAAGGACCGGGAGAGATTGGGCGGGAACATCCCGCCAATGAATCTTGCCAGGTTGTGGAGCGCCTCCCGCTCGAAGAGCAGGCGCGGGTCTACCTGGGCCAGGCGCAGGCTCGCCCCGAGGGTGAGAAGGAACAGCAGGGCGAAGATGACGCCGAAGACGGACTTACCGGCGAAGCGGCCGACAGACCCCGCTGACCGGAAGGATCTCGTTGAATCGGTCACGCTGGGGCTCCTCGTCCTCATGGCCGGTGTACAGCGTGGAAAGGAGATCCGCGCTGACTTTGTCCGGCGCGAGATCGAACAGGATGCGCCCGTCCTGGATGCCGATGATGCGGGGAAAGTGGGCGAGGGCCAGATCCACGCTGTGGAGATTCATCACCAAGGTTTTGCGGGACTCCGCCGACAGGTCCCGGAGGAGCGTCACGATGGACACCGCTAGCGAGGGATCCACCGAAGACACCGGCTCGTCGGCCAGGATGATGTCCGGGGCCTGGACGAGCACCCGGGCGATCGCCACGCGCTGCTGCTGGCCGCCCGATAGCTCGTCGGTCCGCGCGTAGAGCTTCTCCGGCATCCCCACCTGGGCCAGCGCCCGCTGGGCGTCGTCGGGGGACTGGGGCCAGACGAGCGACGCGACGGCCTTCAGGGCGGACCAGCGACCGAGGTTCCCGGCCAGGACGTTGTGGACGACGCGGAGCCGTCCCACCAGGTTGTGTTGCTGGTAGATCGTTCCGATCCGGCGCCGCCTGTTCCGGAGGGCTGCGTCCGACATGGATGCCACGTCCTGTCCGTCCAGGCGCAGGATGCCGGAGGTGGGACGGAGCGTGAGATTGAGCAGCCGGAATAGCGTGGTCTTGCCGGCGCCGCTGGGCCCGATGAACGCCACATGCTCCCCGCGCCCGACGGCGAGGGAAATGCCGTCAACGGCCACGGTGCCATCGCTGAAGACCTTCCGGACGTTTTCCAGTTCGAACACGGCTACTTGAGGAGGCCCGCGGCGACCGCCGCCTCCTCGATCCCCTTCCAGTCCTCGTCGGTGGCCGCGATGTACCTCTTGGTTCGATGCAGATCGAGGAGTTTCTTGTGCTCGGGGTTCTGGTAATCGAGCTTCAGAAATGCGGCGGTGATTTTCTCCTGGAGCCCCTTGTCCAGGTCGCCCCGCGCCGTCCAGACGTAATCCACGTAGGGCGGCGTGGTCCAGAAGACGTTAACCTTCGCGAGATCGACTTTCTTTGTCTGCACGAGCTTGTCCCAGACGAGGAAGTTCAGGGCACCGGCGTCCACCTTGCCCGACTCCACCCACAGCGCCGTGGCGTCGTGGGCCCCAGAGTAGGCGAGCTGTTTGAAGTCCCGCTCGGGGTTGAGGCCCGCCTTGAGGAGGAAGGAGCGGGGCATGAGGTGGCCGGAGGTGGACGAGACCGACCCGAAGGAGAACGTTTTTCCTTTGAGATCGGCGAGGGAGTTGATCCCGGAGCCCGGCCGGGCGACGAACACCGACTTGAACTCGGCGTCCTCCTGCCGGAGCACCAGGCGTCGAGCCGTTCCGTTGGTCCGCCTCACGGCTTGCACGGAGGTGAACCCGCCGTACCACACCAGGTCCAGCTTCTTCGCCGCGAGTCCTTCCACCGTTGCGGGGTAGTCCACCACCGGCGTGAACTTCACCTTCATGTGGAGTTGCTTCGCCAGGTACTCGGCGAACGGCGTGTAGATCCGAAGCAGCTCGTTGGGGTTCTCGTCGGGGATCGCCGAGACCCTAAGGACCTCCGGGACGTCCCCCGCCTGGGCGACAGGGGCGATGCCGAGCAGCGTGAGCAGTAAAATCCCTATGAGCCTGCGCATTGGGTCCCCCAAGTCGAAGTTGAGCTCGCTGTTGAGACGCCCCTTCATCGTATAGAGATTCGCCGAGAACACAAATCGGTATCCCCGATGGAACGCGGCAGCGGGAATAGAAAACCTCGATCGGAACGGTTTGGGCGCGGAGCTACTGGAGTTAGTTGGGCCGCTTACTAGACGATGCGGATAGTCGGCTCCGTGGTCACCTCGCCGATCTCCCAGCAGGGCTCGCCACGCTTCTTGAAGCCTTCGATCACGAGCCCGGCGCGATCGGGGGGAACGGCGAAGAGAAGCCCGCCCGAGGTCTCAGACTCGAAGAGCAGGCTCGTCAGGGCGGCAGGGAGCGACGCGTCAATCTTGAGTTGTCCCTTGGCCCCGAGGGTTGACTCGAGGTGCCGGCGGTTTCGCTTCATGCCGCCGCTCAGGTGACCTTTCTCTGCCAGGGGGAGCGCGCCCTCCAACAGCGGAAGTTTCGAAGCGCGGATCAGGATCCCCGCCCCGGAAGCCTCGACCATCTCGGCCGCATGGCCCAGCAGGCCAAAGCCGGTGATGTCGGTCGCCCCGCGAACCTCCAGCTCCTGAGCGACCTCCGCGGCCACGCGGTTCAGCCTCAGCATGCTCTGCACAGCCCCCTGGAGCACCTCGGGAGCGCACGCGTCCTCCTTGGCGGCGGTGGCGATGGCCCCCGTCCCCAACGGCTTGGACAGGAACAACCGGTCCCCGGCCCGGAGGCCACCTTTGAGGAAGATCTTTCCCGGGTGAACGCGCCCGGTGACGCAGAGACCGTACTTCGGCTCAGCGTCCACCACAGTGTGCCCCCCCGCCACCACACCGCCCCCTTCGGCGACCTTCTCGGCGCCCCCGCGAAAGATCTCGGCGATGACCTCTTTGGGGAATTCGCGCGGGAAGCCGGCCACGTTGAGGGCGAAGAGCACCTGCCCGCCCATGGCGTAGACGTCCGACATGGAGTTGGCCGCCGCGATCGCTCCGTAGGTATACGGGTCGTCCACGATGGGAGGGAAGAAATCCACGGTCTCCACGATGGCGATCTCGTCCGTGACGCGATAGACGGCGGCGTCGTCACTCTTCGCCAGACCCACCAGGAGATCGGGGTGCGTCTGGCGTTTGAGGCTGCTCAGCACGTCGTGGAGCTCGCCCGGCCCCATCTTTGAGGCTCAACCGGCACAGGCGGCATAGCTGGTCAGTCGAATCTGCTTGCCGGAGGCCGGGTCGGTCAGCTTCGAGTCAGCCACGGGCGGTCACCTCCCTTCCACTCGTTTCCCTCTTTTGACGCGGCGACGAACACGCCGGATTCAGGGGAGCCCCTCGTGCCTGCGGGGACTCGGCCAGGAGAAATGCCAGAAAGGCCTCGGCCAACGGCGATCGGGTGCGGGTGGTGTTGACGACGAGATAGAATGCGCGACTGAAGCGGAGGTCCTTCACCTTCACGCAGTAGAGAATCCCGTGCTGGCACTCCTCCGCCACGGCCCGCTTGGAGATCAATGAAATCCCGACCCCGGCCTTGACCGCCTGCTTGATCGCCTGCGTCGAGCCCATCTCCCCGACCACACGAAAGGCGCCCAGATCGAGCCCCACCTCGGCCAGAGCCCGCTCGAGCGTGTGGCGCGAACCCGACCCCCGCTCCCTCACGATCAGCGGTTCCGCTCGGACTTCTTCAAGGGTCGTGCTTTTCTTCCCGTGCCAGGGGTGGCCGGCGGACACCACCACCACGAGCTCGTCCGGCATCAGTTCGCGATAGTCGAGGGCCCGGTGGTTGATCTGTGCCCCCACCACACCCAGCTCCACCCGTCCCTCAAGGACCCAGTCCACCACGCCCTGGCTATCCCCGATGAGGAGCGAGATCGCGATGTCCGGGTACTTTTCCTTGAAGCGCCCGATCAGCGCCGGGAGCACATACTCGCCGGGGATCGTGCTGGCGCCCACCACCAGCTCCCCGCTCATGCGCCCCTGGAACCGATCGAGGGCCTGGCGCGCCTCCCGGTGAAGCTCGAGGATTCGCTGGGCGTAACCGAGAAGCAACTGCCCGGCTCTCGTCGGGACCGCGCCGCGCCCGAGGCGGTCGAGCAGGCGGATCCCGAGCTCCTCCTCCAGCCCACGGATGCGCTCCGACACGGTCGGCTGGGTCAGGAAGAGCGCCCCGGCGGCCTTGGAGAAGGAGCCCAGCTCCGCCACCCTGACGAAGATTTCCAGCTGTCTCACATCCATCGAAGGAAGCTCAACTCACGTGGATCGTGGCCGCGTGCCAGCCCGATGAGCCGTCGGGCAGCGGCGGGCGGACTTCCGAGGTCTGCACGGCGCCGTTCTTCTCGACGGCACGAGCCTTGACCGTATAGGCACCCGGGGCCGGCGGCGTCCACGGCAGCGCCCAGAGCACCCAGGTGAAGGGGCCGAGCGGGGGCTTGACCGACGCTTTCTGCCAGGTCTTCCCACCGTCCACGGAGACCTCGACATCACGGATGCCGCGGTCGCCCGCAAAGGCCACGCCCCCGACCCAGGCCCGCTCCCCCGCCTTGAGCGGCCCCGCCGGCACGTCGATCCGCGACATAGTCTTGTAGATCGCCTCGTCGGACCAGCCCCGGACCTCCCAGTAGCCCTTGTAGTCGTAGTCGGCCAGCTCCACAGAGGTCACCCACTTGACATTCTTCATCCCGTAGATCCCGGGGACGATCACCCGCGCAGGCGCCCCGTGCTGCCTGACAAGGGGCTGACCGTTCATCTCGTAAACGACGAGGACGCCGTCCTCGAGTGCCTTCTTAAGGGGGAACGAATCCGAGTACCCGTCGGCGGCGCGCAGGATTACTTCGACCGCGTTGGGTTTGATCCCGGCCTTGGCCAGCAGGTCCTTGAGCCGGACCCCCCTCCACTGGGCATTGCCGATCAGGTCCCCACCCACCTCGTTCGAAATGCACATGAGCGTGGCGGGCTGCGCGACCGACGGGAGCCCTTTCAGTTCCTCGTAGGTAAGCTTGTACGGCCGGTCCACGAGTCCCTTGACCTCCAGGCTCCATCGCTCCGCTTTCACCGGTGGGTCGAACACATTTTTGGAGACCGTGTAGAACTTCCCTACCGGCGTGATCTCCGGGGGCAACCCGATGACGGCTTTCCACAGATCTTCAGCGGCGCGCGCGGCGCGGGCCCACAGGCCACCGGCAAGCGTGAGACCGGCAGTCGCCGCCGCGGCGAGCCCGACGGTTCTGAGGAAACCCCGCCGATCCGGCGCGGCGGCCCGCCCGTCGCGGCGGTGGGCCAGAACGAGCACGCCGCCGTAGAGGGCGACAGCCACGACAAGCGTGAGGACAGCACCCAGGGGGCCCGAGGGAAGGGCGGTGCCGAACCAGCCGTCCCCGCCCAGCGGCAGTAGGATCAGCGTGAATCCCAGGAGCACGAGAAGTCCCCCCAGCATCGTCCACCCTCCTCTCCCCAGGAGCCACCCCCCTGCGACGCTCCAGAGGACCAGATGCAATCCTACCATCCCTGCGAACGCCCAGTATTTGGACCCCAACCCGAACAAGCGGAACAGCGGCGTAAAGGCCCAGACCGGGATGTTCGCAAACAGAATCTCAGCCATCTGCTCCGGGGGAAACGGCCCGCCCCAGGCGAAGCGGCCAAGAGCGGTGAAGGCAGTGAGGACGAGACTGGCAACGAGGGCGAGGCTGACCCGCCTGAGCAACCTGAACCCCTTACGCTCTCAGGGCCTCGGCCTGCGCGAGGAGTTCCTGGTAGGAAGCTCCCCTCGCCCGCTCAAGAATCTGGCGGGTGAGCGCGACGGCCCCGTCGATCCCGTGGTCGTCCTTCCCGATGAGCCGCCGGCAGTGGCTCCCTACCTTGAGCGTGAGAGCAAAGCGACCCTCGGGGTACGCCCGGTCGAACTCGATCAAGGGGGTGAGGACCTCGGAGACGTACCGGTCAACGAACCCCACCGTCTTCCGCCGCGTGTCGCCGTACCCCTTGACCATCTGCCCCGTCCGCGCCACCAGGCACGCCACGCGATAATCCACCGCGGCGGCCTCTTTCACGCGGAGGGCGTACTGGCGCATGAGCGCGTGCTCCTTGCGGTAACGCCAGGAGGAACGGCGAACGGGCTTGAGGAGGAGCAGCATCTTCAGCCGGAGGATCCCTCGAAAGCTCGTGGTCTTGGGACGCTGGGAAAAGTCTCGGCGCTCGACAAACCGCCTGACGGCTCCCACAGCCAGCAGCGGGTCCACCAGCCAGGTGGGCAGGATTCCATAGATCTCCTCGGCGTCCGGTTTCAGGAATTCGTGGACCTCGTAGACCTGATCCGGCCTCACCCCGAGCCGGGTACGAATCGACTGAAACCGCTCGGAGCGCGTCTTGAGTTGGGCCACGCGGATCCCGTCCTCGTATGCCATCCAGGTGCCGAGCCCTTTGGCGAAAATCTCGGTGAGCTGGGGAGGGCTTTCCGGCCTGAGGGAATGGTCCAGGTCATGGATCTGCTGGACCGTCGTGAGGAAGTCGCGCGCGTACGCCAGGTCCTGGTAGTCCACGAGTCGCCAGATCGCCTCGGCCAGGACCCTGGCCAAGGCCTGGCCGTACTGGCCGGGAAGCGGCGTGACGAGGTCCCGAAAGGCGGGACGGACGCGGGAAGCGAGCTTCTGGGCGCGGGCGCCCACGAAGTCCTCCCACGGCTCGGCGGGCGGAATCTCCTCCAGCTTGTAGGCGCCGCTCTCCACGAAACGTCGGCCGAGATCGAAGGCGCGCTGGTTCATCTCCGGCGCGATGCCCACACGGACGATGGCCTTTTCGTATGCCGCGTCCGAGATGGGCAGAGCCTTCGAGGCGCACAGGGCCCCCAGCAGGATCGCGTTGACCGCGAGCTCGTCCAGGCCGTTCCGCTGAGCCAGCTCCACCGCGTTGAAGCCGACGAACTCCTCGGACATGGAGCGGGCCGCCGCGTAGAGCGTCTCCATGGGGACCGGGCCGTCCCAGGCCGGGGTCTTCTCTCCAACGGTGTACACCCGATGGGTGGAGGCCACGATCTTGGTCCGGGGGGAACCATAGCCCTCTTGGAGCATCCGCGCCAGCTCGATAAACTCCTGGGCGATGATGAGATCCACCTCGCCGGGGACCGGATGCTGGGAGAATACGACCCTGGAGAGACGCTCCCGGTCCGTCCCGACGGCCAACTCAACGTAGAAGCTCGTGGCGCCGCCGCGCTGGGAAAGCCCGGGCAGGCTGACCGCCTGAGCACGGTGCCCCTCGAAAGTGGCGGCCTGGAAGATCCACTCGGAGAGCAGGTTTCCTCCTTGACCCCCGACGGCCGAGAGGAAGATCGATTTGAGCTGGAGGTCATCGGCCATACAGCTCCCCCCAGTCGACTTTGGTTTAGACTGCGACTCCGAGCAGCCCCCCGATCAGAGCGCGGCTAACCCTGAAGCGAGCTTTCTGCCAGACGGTCGGGTGCGAGATTACCTTGGCTTCGTAGAACGACGGACAGAGCACCGCGGCGTGGGCCACCTCGCCGCAGAGGCCACACCCGACGCACGAGTTGACGATGGTGGCGATAGGGTCCTCGCGCAGCGGGTTCGGCCCCGGCTTGACGGTGAGGGATGGACAGCCGTTGTAGCGCATGCAGGAATGGTCGCCGGTGCACAGGTCGTCGTCCACCCCCAGTTTGACGTCCTCCACTGTGGCACCGGCTGCCAGGGCGGCCTTCTTTTCCGGTTTCGATCTCCGCTGCTTCTCGAGCATGCACTCCGCGTGGGAAATGATGACGCGGAGCCCCTTTCCCTTGGCCTCCATGGCCTCGCGGAGGGCCTTCATGGATCCCTTGAGGTCGTATGGATTGGTCTGCCGGATCCACTTGACCCCCATCTCCTTGAGGACGCCGAGAATGGACATCTTGGAATTGGGCTCCCCCCGGACATTGTGTTCGGAGGCGGGATTCTCCTGCTGGCCGGTCATGGATGTCCAGAAGTTTTCGAAGATGACCAGCACGCTCTCCTGCTTGTTGTACACGGCGTTGGCAATCGAGGTCGTGAGCCCCGAGTGCCAGAAGGTTCCGTCGCCCATGAACGACACGACGGGCTTCTCGGAGAGCTTGGAGAGCGCTCCGCCGGCGGCCAACCCGGTCCCCATCCCCGTGTAGGAGGCCGTGATGGAGTCGAAGGGGGGCATGGTCCCCATGGCGTAGCAGCCGGTGTCCTGAGCGTAGTGGGGCCGCTCGTAAACCTTCTCCATGATCTTGAGCGCGGAGAACACCGGGCGCTCGGGGCAGCCGGTGCAGAAGATCGGATTCCGCACGCTCACCGGCACCACAAAACTGCTGTGCGCCTTCGCGAGATGGGTGGTCAGCTCCTCAACGCGTCCTTCGATACGGGACTTCTGCCCGTTGGTGGCGTAGACCGTCCGGATCAGAAATTTCCCGATCCCCTGGATCAGCACGGGCGGGGTGTACTCCCCGGGCATGGGGAGTAAATCCTTTCCGTACAACCGGACGGAAAGACCCCGCTCCTGAGCGATGGCCCGGATTTCCTGCTCCAGGAGGTTGGGCATTCCCTCCTCCACGATCAGCACCTCGCGCTTGTCGCGGAGAAAGTCCACGATCTTCTGAGGCACCAGGGGGTAGATCACGTTCAGGCAGAGCATGTCGATCCAGGTGGTGCCCGCCAGGTCGGCCTCGCCCAGCGAGTGGAGCGCGCGAACCGTGGTGTTATAGATCATGCCGTGGGTGATGATCCCGATCCCGCGCCCCTCCCCCGGGATCCACTCGTTCAGGCTGTGCTTCACGATGTAGTCCCGGGCGGCCGGGATCCGCTCGGTGAACTTCTCGCGCTCGTGGTCAAACACATAGGGCGGGAGGCACATCCGGTCCAGCTGGACCTCCGGCTTCGTGAGCCGGTTCTTCATGCTGATGGGCGGCTCCCGGTTGTCCCCGCAGGTCATCGACCCCTTGAGATTGCCGGTGCGGGTCCGGAAGAGGTAGAAGACCGGCATGTGGGAGGCCTCGGAGAGACGGAAGCCCTCCCGGACCATCCGGGCCATGGTGTCCGCGTCCCCCTTGGGGTCGATCACCGCGCAGACCGACTTCTGCGCGTACGGGAGCGTCTTCTCCGCCACCGTGGTGGAGTTGCAGCCGTAATCCTCGCCGACGATGATGAGCGCGCCGCCGTACACGCCCGACGCGGACACATGGGCCAGGGCATCGGCGGCGACGTTGGAGCCGACCACCTTCCAGTTGACGGCGCCGCGGATAGGGTAGTGAACGGAGAGCGAAAGCAGCGCGCCGGCCGCCGCCTCGTTGCCCGACCCCTCGAAGTAAATCCCCATCGGCTCGAGGACGTCATGGTAGGAGTCCGCGATGGCGTCGTACAGGCTCGAGGTGGGAGCCCCGGGGTAGCCACCGAGGTAGGCGACCCCGCTCTCAAGGAGCGCTTTCAGGACGACGAGCGAGCCATCCCCGTGGAGCTCCGTCCCCTTGCCCAAGCGCAACTGGGCCAGGTCCTCCTTGGAGTAGTTCCGACCCATCGGACAGGTTCCTCTCTAGACCGGACAGTACCCGAAAGAAAAAAGGGGCCGCCTCGCCCCTTTTGCCGAATCGCCGTCAAGGCGAAGCAACGTCAGTGACACCGACATCCTCCCGCGCTACAGCACGCCCCGCCCCCTCCTTCGGAGGCGACGGATCCCGAGCCCCCCCGGATACCGAAGAGCGACAGGGTGCGCCGCACATCGGGACTCTGGCAGGACGGGCAGGCGACCGCGGTTTGCCCGTGCACCAGCTTCTGGAATTCCGTCCCGCAGTGGGGACAGCGATACTCGTAGATCGGCATCGCGCCTATTGGCCTCCCCGCTGGACGTAGCTCTTCACGAACTCCTCGGCGTTTTCCTCGAGGATATCATCGATTTCGTCCAGGAGTTTGTCCAGGTCCTCCCTGATCTTCTTTCCCTTCTTGGCGACCTCGGGGTTGGCACCGCCCCCCTCGCCCTCGGAGGGACCTTTGGGCCGTTCGACCTTCCGTTTCTGTTCCGCCATGGATCTCACCGCCTCCTGGCCCCCGAGGGGGCCGCCCCAGGGCTAGACCGTGGGCAGCACGATCCCTTGCTGGCCCTGGTACTTCCCCTGACGGTCGGCGTACGAGACCGCACAGGTTTCATCGGACTCGAAGAAGAGGACCTGAGCGATCCCCTCGTGGGCGTAGATCTTCGCCGGGAGCGGGGTGGTGTTGGAAATCTCCAGCGTGACGAACCCCTCCCACTCAGGCTCAAAGGGAGTCACGTTGGTGATAATCCCGCAGCGCGCGTACGTGGACTTTCCGAGGCAAATGGTCATGACGTTGCGCGGGATCTTGAAGTACTCGACCGATCGCCCCAGCGCGAAAGAGTTCGGCGGGATCACGCACACTTCCCCCTTGAAGTCCACGAACGACCGGGGATCAAAGCCCTTTGGGTCGACGATGGTCGTGTTGATGTTTGTGAAGATCTTGAATTCGTCGGAGATCCGGATGTCGTATCCGTACGAGGACAGCCCGTAGGAGATCACGCCCTTGCGGACCTGGCACTCTTCGAAGGGCACGATCATTCCCTTCTCGATGGCCATCCGTTTGATCCACCGATCGCTTTTGATCACGGATCGCCGAGCCTTTCCCTCACCTGAACCCCATGGTACCGCTCCCCCGGAGAACGAGTCAAGTCTGCCGAGGCCCCTCAACGGGCATGAA